>Ga0210407_10004844_pt1 | contig 10518 bp, 11 predicted proteins | sample IncBWC27MmetaG_FD_150860 | JGI IMG/M metagenome (GOLD analysis project Ga0210407, IMG submission 150860) | Forest soil microbial communities from Barre Woods Harvard Forest LTER site, Petersham, Massachusetts, United States - Inc-BW-C-27-M | ecosystem: Environmental > Terrestrial > Soil >... | reverse complement strand
GCGACGTTACGCAGCAAGCCCGAACCTTCCCGGGCCGAGCTTTCCCGCACCATCAAAGAGTTCCACCCGACGTGCGGCGATTTCACGGATGACGGAAACGGCCGGCACTTGCCGACAAAAATTCCTGCTCCCGTAAATTCGGGAGCCTCGTCGCTGCCATCGAACAGCCACTGCATTCCCAGGCATATGCCGAGGAAGGGTTTGCCCGCTCTCGCGCCTTGCAGCACGGCGTCTCGCAAGCCCGTGTTGTCGAGGCCGCCCAAGGCGGAGAAGTGGCCGACTCCGGGCAGAACGATTTTGTCGGCGGCTGCGACGGCTTCGGGCTGCGCGGTTACGACGACTTTAGCGTCGAGATAGTCAAACGCCTTCTTCACCGAATTCAGATTGCCAGCACCATAATCCACGACGGCGATCGTTGGAGAGATCACAGCAGCCCCTTGGTGCTCGGCAGCATGCGTCCCAAACGCCGGTCGCGGGAGCAGGCTACGCGAAGCGCACGCGCGAAAGCTTTGAAGAGCGCTTCGATCTTGTGATGGCTGGAGCGCCCGTAAAGCACACGGGCGTGAACATTCGCGCGTGCGCCGCGTGCGAAGCCCTCAAAGAAGTCGGACACCAGTTCCGTCTGCAGATCGCCGACTCGCGTGGCTCGGACCTTGGTCTGAACCACGGCCACCGCGCGGCCGCCAAAGTCCACTGCCGCCAGACCCAGAGTCTCGTCCATCGGCATCAAGAAATATCCGGCTCGCAGGATGCCGCGCCGGTTGCCCAGAGCGCGGTCGAAGGCCTCGCCCAGGGCGATTCCGACATCTTCCACGGTGTGGTGCTGATCCACATGCAAGTCGCCCAGAGCGGCGAGTTTCAAGTCGAAGCCACCATGACGCGTGAACAGTTCCAGCATGTGATCGAAAAAACGGATTCCCGTGGAGACTTCGTACTTTCCACGTCCCTCGATGGTGAGGGCAATTCGAATTTCTGTCTCCGCGGTCTTGCGATGCAGTTTGGCTTTCCTCACGCCCGTACTCCTTCTGACAACTCGGCTCGCAACCTCGTTCGCAATCCCAACTGTTCGACCACCTCCCGCAGAGCGGCGATGAGAGTCTGAGTGTGTTCATCCGATCCCACGGTCAGGCGGACGCAACCTTCGCATCCGGGATCAGTGTGGCGGTCACGAACGAGAATCCCGTGATCGCGCAGGGCTCGAACGAACTCCGCGTGAGTTGAGCCAATCCGCACGAGAACAAAGTTGGCGTAGCTTGGCCAGTAATGCAACCCGAGATTGCCAAGCTCCCGCTGCAATTTATCGCGGTTGCTTACCACTTGCGCGACATAGCGGCCGACATACTCCTGATCTTGAAGAGCCTCAGGCAAGATTGCGAGGGCGGCCGCGTTGACGTTGTAGGGTGATGCCACGCGGCGGACCATCGCCATCTGACGGGCTGCTCCCGCGAGAATGCCAATGCGCAAACCGGCCAGCCCGTAGGCTTTGGAAAAAGTCCGCGCTATGAAGAGATTTTCGATCTGCTGCGTGTGGTCAATGAGCGTCTCTCCGTAAAATTCGAAATACGCCTCATCGACGAGCACGGCAGCTTGTGGCGCCGCGTGCGCAAGCTGAATCAGGACATTGCTTGCAAACGCTGCTCCGGTTGGATTGTTAGGATTCGCCACTGCGATGAACCGGGTGCGCGGACTGAGTTGAGCGAGCAGGTCTTCTGCCGGAAAGGTGAAATTGTTGCCCGCGCGCACTTCGCGAACGCGCGCGCCTTCAGCCTGAGCAAAGATGGCGTACATGGCGAAAGTGGGCGTAACTATGAGAGCTTCGTCCCCGGGATCGAGATAGGTGGAACAAAGCAAGTGGATCGCTTCGTCGACTCCATTGGTGAGCAGAACCTGTGCCGGATCGAGTCCGAGAAAATTCGCGACCTCTTTTTCAAACGGCTCGCGCTCAGGATAGCGCGCCAGCAGTTCGGCATCTAGCAAGCGCAACCGGGCCAGCACACGCGGCGAACATCCTACAGTGCTCTCATTGAAATCGAGACGCAGTCCGGTTCGCCCGGCCAGAGGAGGCCGATAAGCGTGCAGATTTTTCACCGCTTCGCGAGCTTCAAGCATGGGAGCACCTCACTCGGAATGCCTCGGCGTGTCCCTTCAGCCCTTCGGCATTGGCCAGCGTGATGCCTTCCGGCGCGATTCGGCGGATTCCTTCGCGGGACACTTGCTGGCAGGCAATCACGCGGACGAAATCGAGCACACTGAGGCCGCCACGCACACGTGCCATCCCGCCTGTGGGCAACACATGGTTTGGTCCGGAGATGTAATCGCCCGCGGCTTGCGGCGTGAACTCATCCAGGAAAACCGAGCCTGCGTGCTGTACTGCCGGCGCCAACGCCGCCGGGAGCGTGAGATGCTCGGGAGCGATGCGATTCGATATCTCGACAGCCTGGTCAAGAGACGCGACCAGAAGAATGGCACCGCGACGCGAGAGTGATTGTGCAGCAATAGAGTTGGCACGCGTGCGCTTCTGCACCTCTTTCTGAACTCTTGTCGCTAACGCGCGCGCATTTGTTATGAAGATGCACAGCGCGTCGGGATCGTGTTCCGCCTGCGCGACAAGGTCGGAAGCGATGCATGCGGGATCGCCGTCTGCGCTGACGATCACGGCTTCGGTAGGACCAGCCAGGAATTCAATGGCGCAATCGAAAGCTACGAGCTTTTTTGCGGCCGTCACGTAGCGGTTGCCCGGACCGACAATCTTGTCCACGCGCGGGATTCCTTCAGTTCCATAGGCGAGGGCAGCGATGGCCTGTGCTCCTCCGACTCGGTAGAACTCACGGACGCCGAGGAATGCGGCTGCTGCCAAGGTTGCCTGAGCTGGGCGTGGAGACGCCACGCGAATCTGCTTCACGCCGGCGACCTGCGCGGGAATCACGGTCATGAGCAACGTAGATGGCAAGGGATAGCGGCCGCCCGGGACATAGCAACCTACGGATTCCAGAGGGCGCAGCAATTGACCCACGAAGACGCCCGGCTGGATTTCGCGCAGCCATTCTTTCTCTCCGTCCTTGGGCGCCTGCCATTCGGCATAGCGGCGGATGTTGTCCGCAGCCTGCTTGATCGCATCCTGGAGTTCTGGATCTGTTCGCTCCCACGCCTCCTGGAGATCGGCCTCGGGAACACGGAGTGGCTCTCCTTCGCCCAATCCGTCCCAACGTGTGGCGTAGCGGCGTAGTGCGCGATCACCGTTGCTCCGGACGTCATTCACAATTCGGCGCACTACCGGCTGGACGTCTGCCAGATCAGTCGCACCGCGCCCGGCCAGCGCAGTCACAAGACGAGCTTGCGCGAGGCCTTCAAGAATGCGCATCACGTTGCGCATCACATCACCACCTTGTTTAGCGGATATTCGACGATGCCCTGAGCGTTGGCTTGCTTCAACTTCGGAATCAGCGACCAGGCGGTGTGCTCCTCAATGACCGTATTGACCGCGACCCACTCGCCGTCGGCCAAAGGCGCGACGGTCGGATTTTTCAGTGCGGTCAGAAGGCCGAGGACGGCAGGCAAGTCTGCTTTGCGAACGTTGAGCATCAGACCGACCCGCCCATGCGCGGCCATAGCCCCAGTGAGCATGACGGCCAGATTCTCAATTTTCTCTCGCCGTCGAGGATCGGCCCAGGCGGCCTTGTTCGCGACCAGTTGCGTGTTGGACTCGAGCACCGTTTCAAGGATTCTGAGGTGATTGGCGCGCAGCGAACTGCCCGTCTCCGTGACTTCGACGATGGCGTCTGCCAGTAAAGGTGGCTTGACCTCGGTTGCGCCCCAGGAGAACTCAACGCGCACGGCAACGTTCCGGCTCGCAAAATAATTGCGGGTGAAACTGACCAGCTCGGTGGCAATGATTCGGCCGTCAAGGTCTTCAAGTTTCTGGAAGCCCGAATCCTCCGGGACTGCCAGCACCCACTTGACGGTGCCCATGCTTTGTTTGGCATAGATCAGGTCGGTGACCTTGACAACTTCGAGGCCGCTTTCGAGCACCCAGTCCATGCCAGTCAAGCCGGCATCCAGAGCGCCATGTTCGACGTATCGAGCCATTTCCTGGGCCCGAATGAGCAGGCATTCGATCTCGGGATCATCGGTGGAGGCGAAATAAGAACGGGCGTTGGTGTAAACGCGTAGCCCGGCGCGCGTGAAGAGGCTAAGCGTCGCTTCCTGCAAACTTCCCTTCGGGATGCCCAGTCGCAGTTTCATTGGTTTGCCTTCGCTTCCTCAAGTGCAGCTCCGAGCGAGTTCCCCAAAGGAAGTTCCTGGGTGAAGCAGGAACGCGTCCCGGTGTGGCAGACCTTACCCTCGCCCAGCACACGGACGCGCAGGAGGACCGTATCCCGGTCGCAGTCGGTCCAGGCCGCAACCACTTGGAGACGATTGCCGGAACTCTCTCCCTTGGTCCACATCGTCTGGCGGGTGCGGCTGTAGAACGTCACAAATCCAGTGCGCAGGGTCTTGTCCAGGGCCTCCCGATTCATGAAGCCCACCATCAGGAGCTCCCCGGTACCTGCATCCTGAATGACGGCGGGCGCCAGGCCCTGCATCTTGTCGAAATCGATTTCCATTGCATCCTCCTCATCTCCGCGCCAGATTTTCAGAGCGGGCAGAAAAGCAAAAAGCCCGCTGGGCGAGTTGTGCGCCAGCGGGCTTGGATTTCCTATGAGTGCTTTTTGGTTATCCGTTGTCCCCCGCCGACACGCTCATCGCATGGTGATGATGGTGATGGCGATGGGTCAGCGAAGTCATCGTGAAGATGATACTAGGGCAGCGGAGACACGGTTGTCAATCTGTTGCTACGATGAGAACAGGCCAGTCTTCAAAATAGCCGTGAAGGGAAAAAGGCCCGGCTCTCGTTCTAATGGATAAGACCTCAATGTGGTGCGGTGCATCATAAAGAGTAATGACCGCAGAGGTCGCCGCATTTTTTTCACGGTCTTTTGCTGGACAGGGTGAAACGCTGCCCTTCCCTTCAGCACTATTCTTTAGGATAACGATAAGAAGACTGCTGTGGGGCACGGCAGATTCCGGGCAGACCCGAGAATAATTCGGGGACGGCTGCTATCCCGCAGGTAGCAGGTATCGTTCGTAGCAGGAATCAAGAACAGAGGAGGTAACATGAGCGCTAAGGAAATCACAGAACCCCGGCGTCCGATGAATGTTTATGTTCGGCGAGGCTCCCATGCGGAGAAACATTTCAGGAAACGCGCTGGATCACCTTCGCCAAAGGCGATTGCGCCAGGCATTCCACCCACTCCGGATCACGATCTCAAGTTTCAGGGCGGAAAAACAATTCAGGATTTGAGATTCATGAATTTCTATGTCGGCGGCGACGCCTGGGACGCGGGTGACATCGCCAATATTGATAAAGCCCTCTCCGCGGCAATGTCCGACCAGGATCTCAACAACGTGATGGTGCAGTACTTTCCTGGTCCGATTACTGCGACTTTTGACGGTTCCCAAACCCTGCCTGGCTCTCCTCCGGCGGTCATGTCGCAAGGGGACGTCGAGCAACTGGTGACGTCGTTCTACAACGGAGGTAACCTGACCGGTCATGATTTGACGACGACGCTCTTCAACTTCATGCTTCCGCCCGGGACCGTGCTGAATACCGACACGGCGACCACGGGTGGCGGGGAGCATGTGGTGTCCGGGGTCAAAAGGCAAGCGGCTGCGGTGAAATCGAAGGCCGCCGTGCCCAAAGCCCTCGTGCCCAAAGATGAGGCTGATTCGCTGAACGGATTGGGTGGTTACCACGGCTCGGTTCATGTCTCCGGCACCGACATCGTCTACTACGCGGTTGGCGTTTACTCGCAAACCGAAGCCGATGGGACGGTGAACGGCATCCCGGTGTTTGACCAGCCCTGGAAGAATGTGGTCGCTACCTTCTATCACGAATTGAATGAGGCTCGAACTGACGCGGATGTTGAAGATGCAATCCTTGCCGGGAACAACCCCAATGCCAACTCGTTCCTCGGGTGGGTATCCGATCAGGGCGAGGAGATCGGCGATTTTCCGGTGTCTGAGGCCGGCGGTAATTTGACGGAGGTGTTTCAGGAGGTCGAACTCACGGACAACAGCGGTACGGTTCCCATCCAGTTCATGTATTCGGATGCGGTGCACGGACCCGAGGGGCCTATTGCTGAGGCGCACCCACCCGTCAATAGTCTTCAACAAAAAAGCGCGTAGTTCTTTCTTAAGCAAAGCGCCGTAGACAAGAGCCGAGTGGCGTACCCACTCGGTTCTAGTTATCTTTTGCCTTCGGGATTGCTACTTGCCCGTGTAGAGATCCGGAAACTGTTGCCGAAGGTGAGCAACTTTTGGCGCATCGTTATAGACGATGTAGGGACTATCGGGATGGCGGGTGGCATAGTCCTGGTGGTAAGCCTCGGCGGGATAAAAGGCTTTCAATCGGACCACCTGAGTCACAATGGGATGCGGGAAAACCTTGGCTTTTTCCAGTTGCGCGATGTACGCCTCAGCAATTCGCTTCTGCTCATCATTCTTATAGAAAATGGAGGAACGATACTGGCTACCAGTGTCTGGTCCCTGACGGTTCAACTGCGTGGGATCGTGCGCGACGGAGAAGAAGACTCGAAGAAGTTGTCCGTAGGTGATCTGCGAGGCATCGTAAGTGATCTTCACCGATTCCGCGTGGCCGGTGTCGCCGTTGCTTACCAATTCATATTCCGCAGTGCCGGCCGCGCCACCGGAGTAGCCTGACGTGGCGCTGATCACGCCCTTCACGTGCTGGAAGACGGCCTGAATGCCCCAGAAGCAGCCTCCGGAGATGACGGCGGTCTGTTCAGATTTGGCCGTGGCCAGCGCGGCGTCGACAGCAGGGTTGGGCACTGAACTGCTTGGTCGGTCGCCGGCGTTGCAGGCGACTACGCCCACGAGGGTAACCATCAAGAGCACAGCAGATACGCGCGTGTAGAAGCTGAACATAGATATAACGAACCTCTTCACTAGAAGTAGAGTCGGCAGCCGGACAAAAGTTACAGATATTGCCAGTGGAGCGCCGGGCGTCAGCGCCCGGCTGGTACAAGCCTGGGGGGCGAGCTGGACGGGCGAGACGCGCGTCGCTCCATCGTTCGTTTTCCATCGGATGACTCATCACGCGGTCACCAGGTATTTCTTCATGCAGCGCGTACAGGGAGAGTAACCCTCCCGCGATGCTTCGGCAGCGGTGATCGTTCGCAGCTTGTTTTTTTCGTGGATGAATCCGCATCCGGCGACGTGAAACAATTTTCCGTCCTCCGAAACTATTACCATCATGTCCGGGGGGACGCGATTGCCTGGTTGCGCATGCTCCGAACGCAATTCAGGGCCGCGGAACGTGGAAGAGCGGGCCACCTCGATAGTACCGGCGACCAGGCATGCCGCGGCGCCGGCGACCATCCATCCCAGGAAGCTCCGCCGGCTCGCCGGCATATTCTGGTCCAGTTTGCGGTGCAGACGCTGGCTGAATCCGAAGGGAACTTCGAGCATTCGTTCGTCGCCATACAACTGAATTACGTTGCGTGTGCCCTCCACTACAGCGGTGCAGTGCTTACACCCTCGAATGTGTTCCTGGATGGCGACACGCAGATCGGGTTCGACTTCGCCGTCTAGATAGTTCGATACTTCGCGCCAAACTTCTTCGCAGTTGACTACCATGGCTTCGTCCCCTTTACGAAAGACAACTTGCTGGTCATACTCCATGCGCCGCCGAGGCCGGGCGCGAGCAGATCGCGCAACATCAGGCGTGCCCGCAGTAACCGAGTCTTGACCGATGCGGTGGAAATTCCGAGCGCCTTGGCCGTCTCCTCGATGCTGAGGTGCTGCATGTCGCGCAGGACAAAAACTTCGCGGTAGATTTGCCCCAACTCGGCCAGCGCCTCAGCGAGCTTCTGCCGAACCTCGTTGCGTTCCAGCGTTTCCGACGGAATTTCCCGCCAGTCGGCGAAGTCGCGAGGTGTATAGTTGCCTTCCTCGTCCTGGCGATCAGCGATCGGTTCCATAATGTTGGTGTGTGCTTTCCTTCTCCGCATACGCGCCTCGTTGACGGTGATCTGGATGAGCCATGTGCTGAACCGCGACTCCGCGCGAAACTGCCGGATATTTTTGAAGGCCTTCAACACCGCCTCCTGTGCGACGTCCTCGGCATCGGCTTCGTTCCGTAGAATCGCAAAGGCTGCCGCGTACACGCGGCGTTCATAGGGGCGAATCAACTCATAAAAAAGTTCGTGCTCGCCGGCCAGGACACGCCGGATCAGCATCTCTTCGTTGAATTGTTCGGCTGGACGCTCCAGCGAAATCATCCTCTCCGGCATCGCTCCTCACCGCACGAAACTCGGCACCATTATGCCCGAAAAATAACGCAGTTGAATCTGGCCGGGCGGACGCCCGGCGCTCCATCGCAAGCTTGGATCGACACCGCAGCCTGTTCGATGTGATTCCCGGCGGGAGGTAAAGTTTCGGCCTCTCGCGTCATGCGAGATAACTCTGAAGACCCACGCAAGGCAGGAAGATCCCCCACTTTTGTGCCATTTTTGCCTGATTCTCCACAGCCTTCCACCAGCTTGCTACTTGCATTCCCACACACAAGTTCCGGATAATCATGGACAAGAGTTGATCGCCGTGTATCGCTATAGCCGCGCAGACCTGCTGCGCATTCTTCGGCTCGTTCCTCGCCAGCTTCAGACCTGGGAGAAGGCGGGACTGGTAACCGCGGGCGAAGACTATTCCTTCTTCGATCTTGTGCAGATAAAGAAAGTGCGCGACCTATGCGCCCAGCGTGTTCGTCCGGCCGTCATCCGGCAATCGCTTGAAGCCATGCAGAAACAGGTTGCCGGCATGGAAAATCCGCTGCTCGAGGCCGGCGCCTATCAAAGCGGACATCGCATCGCTTTCCGGCATCAGGGGCGGCTGCTTGAGCCCATCGCCGGGCAGTTCATGTTCGATTTCTCGTCCGAAGAACGAAAAGTGGTAACCAGCTCGCCGCGTAATGGACCGGAACTGGTGGTTACCGACGTTGCCGACTTGTTTGCGCGCGGGATCACGCTGGAAGAAAATCCCTCCACGCAGAACGAGGCGATTACAACTTATTTAAAGGTTCTCGAAATGGATCCCATTCACGCCGCCGCGCACATCAATCTGGGCACGCTGTACTACAACCGCCAGGAATACGCGCTCGCCGAAAGGCACTACCGTTCGGCGATTCAGATCGATCCACGCTACGCCCTCGCCTATTTCGACCTGGGCAACGTGCTCGACGAAACCGGACGCGTCGAGGAAGCCATCAACACGTATAAGACCGCGATTCAACTCGCGCCCACCTACGCCGACGCGCATTACAACATTGCGCTGGCCTACGAGAAGATCCGCGAGCCGCGCAAGGCGCTGCAACACTGGCGCGCCTACGTGAAGCTCGACACCACCGGCCCCTGGACCGTGCATGCCAAACATCAGATCCAGCGCATCCTGCAGAGCGACAGCCTGAAGCTGGTGCACTCCCGCAAGGCGAACTGAAAACACTGCGTAATGCGTCCGTTTGCGCTGCGGCTCAAGGAGAGTCGTTTCCCGCGTATACTCAGGCATCATTTCTCCATCCAGGAGTGCAGGAGATCAAGATGAAACACGATCGCCGGATTTTGATGCTGAGTCTCGCGCTCACTGTAGCAGCAGGGAGCGGAGTCTGCTTTAGCCAGGCGGCTCCAAAGAAGAAAGAAATTTACTCCGAAAAAGCCGATGCGCACGCCGAAATCAAAGAGGCTCTGGAGAAGGCTACAGCGGAACATAAGCGCGTGATTGTCGTGTTCGGAGCAAACTGGTGTTACGACTGCCACGTGCTCGATGTGGCTTTTCATAGTTCAGACTTGGCGCCGATACTCTCCGCCAACTACGAAGTTGTGCACGTCGATATCGGCAAGGGAGAAAAGAATCAGGACCTGATGAAGAAGTACGAGGTACCGATGAAACGCGGCATTCCAGGGCTAGCCGTGCTTGATGCCGATGGGAAACTGGTTTACAGCCAGAAGAATGGCGAATTCGAAAATGCGCGAGCGCTCGCCCCGGAAGATTTTCTGGCATTTCTGAACAAGTGGAAACCCGTAGCGCAGAGCCGGTGACATCTCAATTACCCGATCTGACCGATAAAAAAGGGCGCGGCTTGTTGCGCCGCGCCATAGGGGAGAAAGTCAGTCGCCGCTAGTTAGTCCACCACCAGCTTATTTTCAACGCTGAACGCGCCAGGTACGGCACTCGCACGGATTCCGGCGATGGTCTTGTCCATTGCGCTCTCGACGGTTCCGTAGAGCGTCACGTGTCCGTTGTCCACCACGATGCGAATCGGATGCACCGGGTCGGTCGCGTAGCGGCCAAGCACCGAGTCGCGATAAATCGCGCGAGCCGTGCGCACCCGGATCGAATCGTCAAAACTCGAAACCGGCAGCACCGTGATGTCGTTCACAACATCTTTGACACCGGGCGTGCGGGCCA
>Ga0210407_10004843_pt1 | contig 10519 bp, 10 predicted proteins | sample IncBWC27MmetaG_FD_150860 | JGI IMG/M metagenome (GOLD analysis project Ga0210407, IMG submission 150860) | Forest soil microbial communities from Barre Woods Harvard Forest LTER site, Petersham, Massachusetts, United States - Inc-BW-C-27-M | ecosystem: Environmental > Terrestrial > Soil >... | reverse complement strand
TACGTCGCGGTCGCCGGAGGAGCGCAGGCCGACGTCGCTCAGGCCATTCTCTCGAAGAAGGCGCCGGGCTGCTCCTACACCGGGACGACGACCGTCACGGCCTATGACCGCAACCCGCTCTACTCGGCGCCGATCGCCTACACGGTGAAGTTCACAATCCCGGCGCCGCTGCAGTTCCTCTTCAAGGTGATGCTCGTAAACTCGCCGCTGATTCCGGCGAACGCGGCGACCCTGGTGCAGAACGCGGTCATCGCAGCCTTCACGCAGGGCATCGTCGGGACCGGCGCGGTGTTCGTCGGCTCGATCGCCGGGAACGTGCTCACGGTCTCCTCGCTCGTCGCCGGGCAGATCGCGGTCGGGCAGACGCTCTCCGACAACACCGGGGCGCTCTCGCCGGGCACGCAGATCACCGCGCTCGGGAGTGGTACCGGCGGGACCGGAACGTACACCGTGAGCGTGGCGCAGACCGTCGCTGCAGAGACCATGAACTCGGCGGCGTCGGCCTCGCCGGTCGTGCCTGGGTTGCGCGCGCGCATCGGGCAGACCGTCTACGCCAACGCCTTCATCCAGGCGATCAATGCGCTCGGGCAGTGGGCGCAGGTCGCCGCGATCCTGGTCGGCTCCGCGAACACGCCGGGGGCCGTGGTCACCGGCTCGATCGCGATCGTCGGCGGCATCGGCGTTCTCACCGTTACCGGCGTCACCTCGGGAACCGTGGCGGTCGGGCAGACACTCTCGGACGCCGGGAACGTCGTCGCGCCGGGGACGACCATCACGTCCTTCGGCACCGGCTCCGGCGGGACCGGCACCTACAACCTCAGCAACCCGCAGACGGTCGCCTCGGAGGCGATCACCCTCTCCTCGCCGAATCAGACCGTCGTCGCCGTGCAGGCGAACCAGGAGCCGCAACTCCTGGCGTCAAATGTTGTTGTGGTGACGACCTAGATGATCAGCACCGGGGCCCCCTATCCTCGTCCGATCTACCCGCGCCGGCAGGCCGCGCCGGTCCGCCCGCGCGCGAGCCCGTCAACCTTCGTCGTGAACATGATCGGCGCGCCGGTGAATCCGCCGCTCGGCGCGGGGGCACCTTATCCCCGCTACCTGCCGGGCCAGGCGCCCGGGGATCAGGCGATCGGACGTTTCGTCATCGCGGAGACGCCGATATGACGATCCCCTACTTCGATGTCTGGTCAACATTATTGACACAATACGCAAATTCCGGCGCGATCACCTCGCTCATCACGTCGCTCAATGCCGCGCTCGACCCGACGGCGAACCTGGATAGCTTCTATGATCTGATTTGGAATCTGGATACTGCGCAGGGCATCGGGCTCGACATGTGGGGGCGCCGAGTCGGCGTCGGCCGCGTGCTCTCGATCCCCGGCTCGCAGACCTTCTTCGGCTTCGAGGAGGCCGGATCGAGCTGGACGGGGTTCGGGCAGGGCGGGTTCTTCAGCGGGCAGCAGATCACGACGAACTTCGCGCTCTCTGATTCGGACTTCCGCACGCTGATCCTGGCGAAGGCGGCGTCGAACATCTGCGACGGCTCGATCCCGGGGATCAACGCCGTGCTGCTTGCGCTTTTCCCCGGACGCGGAGACTGCTACGTAAAGGACTTGGGGAACATGACGATGCATTATTTCTTTACATTCGCGCTCACCCAGGTCGAGATCGTGATCCTGGCGACCGCTGGCGTCCTGCCGAAGCCGGTCGGCGTCGCGGCGACCCTCGTGCACCCGTAGGGCAAGAGACCATGAAGAAACTGTTTGCTGTCATCGCGCTCCTGCTCCTGCCGTCGGCCGCGCTCGCGGAGACCGCAGCGAGCATCCCGCCGAAGATTTCGACACCGTGGGGAAACTCGGCGGGGCCATCCTACATCCGAACTATTCCCAATACGTCGCAGATCGGAATCCAGAACTGCGCAGCGTCGTTTCCTGACGGATTCCCGCCACTGACCTTCGTGCCGGCGACATCGGGAGGTTGTCCCCCGTTCGGGCAGGACTTCAACGGCATCTTCAAACAATTGTCGCAGTGGGCGTTGTGGCAGGCATCGGGCGGCCCGATCACATGGGATTCCGCGTTCTCGACCGCGATTGGAGGCTATCCGGCTGGCGCGCTCGTGGCATCTGCTACGACGCCCTCGTCTTGGTGGGTGTCGACGGCCGACAACAACACGACGAATCCGGATACCGGCGGCGCCGGTTGGGCGGGCGTCGGCTACGCGCCGGTCGGCAGCGGAACGATATTCTTTGGATCGACGGCTCCTGCTGGATGGTTGCTCTGCCAAGGGCAGGCGATCTCGCGGGCAACCTACGCGAACCTATTCCGAGTAATCGGGACCACCTATGGCGCGGGCGACGGGTCGACGACCTTCAATCTTCCCGATCTCCGCGCGCGCATGGCGGTCGGTGTAGACCCCGGCAGCGCGACGGGGCGGATCACCGGCGCGGGCGGGAACTACGACGCCTCAGTTCTCGGCAACAACGGCGGACAGCAGAACTTCTCGATACTGCGGACGCATCTGCCCAACATCAGCTTCACGAACTCGGGCATCACGGTCGCTGATTCCGGACACGTGCACCCACCAGATATCAGGGCCACCAAATTTTTGGGCGTGCCCGGCAATACGGACGCGACGGTGCAGAGCGGCTCCGGTTTTGGTCTGGCTGAGTCGACGGGCACGGGGAGCGGGGTCGCCAACGTGAGCATAACCGCGCAGGGCAGCGCCGCGTCCGGCGGCAGCGGCACGCCGCTCCCCGTCTTGAGCCCGAGCATCGCCGTGAACTACATCATCAAATATTAGCGCGATGAAAAAACTCTTCGCCCTCATCCTGCTCGCGGCTGCGTCGCTCTTCTCGGGCGAGGCGCGCGCGCAGGGAACGTGCCCCTATATCGCGCCCGGCGCGATCCTGACGAGCGCGCAGTGGCAGGCGTGTTTTAGCGCGAAACAAAACTTCCTCGGCTTCACGCCGCTCAACCCGAGCAATGTGGTCGGGGTGCCGCCGATCACGGTGACGCCTTCGGGCGGCGTACTCGACATCGCCTGCTCAACGTTCACGGCGGGAGTCGCCGGTTGTGTCCCGCCCAGTGGTGGCGGAACGGCGAACTTCCTGCGAGCCGATGGGACGTGGACACCACCTGGCGGCGGCGTTACTTCGGTCTTCGGTCGCACCGGGGCGGTGACCGCGCAGAGCGCAGACTATACGTTCGCGCAGATCGGCAGCAAACCGACGACCATCGCGGGTTACGGAATCACCGACAATCTAGTGAACACCTTCAACGGTCGATTTGGGACCGTAGTGCCCGCCGCGAACGATTACACATTCGCCCAGCTCGCCTCGACCCCGACGACGCTCGCCGGCTACGGGATCACGTCGCCGCTGCCCTATGCGCAGGGCGGCTGCAACGCGACGACGCAGGTAGGATGCACCAACAATATCTTCCCGACACCGACGCGGGCCGGCGATATCGCTTATTGGAACGGCTCGACATGGGTCACGATCCCCGGCAATAATTCCGGCACGAATTTTCTGTCAGAAAATTCATCTGGCACTCCGTCATGGGTGGCCGCTGCTGCGGGGTGCACCGCTCTCGGCGCCTTCCCGGTCGGTCTCGGGGCGAGCACTCAGTGTTCTACGGTCGCCGGGTCGGCGGCCATAGTGAACGGGCCGCTGACCGCGACAGTCCCCAATGGCGATGCCCTGATTGCTCGCTCGGGCGTGTCGAATGCGGACACGAAAATAAACATAGGTCGCACAAGTGATGAATTTGCGCTGGGCATTGTTGGGGTGGCTGATCACTTCGCCACCGGCACCGTTCCAGGCGACGCCGTTATCGAGCCGGCAGGTACGCTGTGGTTGCTGCCTGGAAACAATAGTGGGACCAATGGCGCGGTCCTTAACGGTGGATTGTTTAGTAGGCCCGCGCCCGCTTCGCTGATCAAGGGTTTTGATGTCCTGCAAACAGGCCCGGCGAGTGGGTCTACCGCAGGGCCATATTCTGGGAACATCCTTAATTGGACATTCAACTCTGGCGTCACCGGAGCGGGCAACGATGCGTTCGGCCTGCAAAACACCTACGCGACAGGATGGCGACACAACTGTACCGTCGGCGGCGCAAATCTGAGCGGGAACGGCATCGGCTGCGCGCTCTTCGCTACTCGAATCACTTCCGGCATCACCAATCCGAACGGTGACATCGGGAGCGTGTTCTTTACGAACTACTCGAACGTCAACGTTCCGGGCGGGTTCGGTCAATACGGCGGCGTCGGCTATGCCGGTTGCGATACCAGTTGCGTCATCACGGATTTGTCTCCGCTCGATCTCAGCGCCGGACTGACGGGAACCGCCACGCGGTTCTTTGGACAGAGGATCACGCTCACTTCATCGCTTCTAAGCGGAACACCGGCACAACCCACTTCGCTCGGCTCGGCGCACCTGTATGCCAGCACCGGAAACGTTGCCGGATCATGGGCGCATCTTCAAACCCTGCAATCCTCCGAGGGCCTGACGACCTCGCCGATTGCGGCGACCGGAGACTGGTTTTTCAGCGAGGGAGCCTACTCGATCGGCAGTTGGGCCAACCTGCCTAATTTGACGATTGCTAACTTTATCATGAACTTTGCGAACTATTCGGTCAAAGGTGATGGCAGCACCGTGTTGGGCGCCGCGACCGGCGGGAACAAAGGCGCCGGCACGATTAACGCAGTCGGGTGCTACGTGAACGGCGCGGCCTGTGGCGTCGCTGGCGCCGTCGAACCGCAGGGGCGTATCACGCTGACCGCGAACGTTCCGGTCATGACAGCCTCGGCAGCGGCGGTCACTACGCTTCGCTACGACTGTGCCGGCGGGCGCTACGTTCCCTACTTCGATGGCGCGACCGATCAAATCGACGCCATCGCGTCGTGTGATGTCACGTCGGCGATGGCCAATTCTGGAACCGGGGTGCTCAACGCGAACGGCGTATTTGATGTCTGGTGGGTGCATAGCGGAGCGAATCGAATTTGCGTCGCCACGAACGGCGCGGGCGGAGGATGGGCCTCTGACACGGGCGGCTCGAACACGGCGCGTGGCACCGGCTACACGATGCTCAACTTCGCGCAGCGCGGCTATCTCACAAACGCGAATGCGCTCACGCACTGCTATAACGGCGCGACTGACTACGGCTCGGTTCCGGCCAATCGGGCAACCTACCTCGGAACGATCTGCACCGACGCGGGCGCGGCCGGCAGCGTGAGTTTCACCTATGGCAGCGCGGCATCGGGCGGGGGCGCCGCGCGGTTTTGCGTGTGGAACTACTATAATCGCCGCAGCATCACGACCTCCGTCATCGACAACGGGGCGGCTTATAACCTCGCGGCTTCTGGCACGCCGCAGCAGGCGCGGGCGAGCGCGGGCAACCAGATAACTTTCGTCGTCGGCGTGAACGAGGACGGCCTCACGTGGTCCTATGCGACATTCTGCACGACCGGCCCGAGCACCTTCAATGGCTGTGAATTTGGCGTAGGGTTTGATACCACGACATCATATTCGACTTCGGGGTCGTTCGTTCAGACCAACGCCAATGCGGCCACCAACGGGTCGGCGACCAACTCTGGCGTATGGAACGCCGTAATCGGATTGCACACGCTCTCGGCAAATGAGAATGCCGTGGGGGCGACGGCCCTGATGAACGCCGGCTCCCCGACCCAACCTGGAAACCTTCAGGCGTCGCTAAGGATGTGACCATGCGAAAGATCATTCTCGGACTTCTGTTCTCGTTGTGGGCATTTGCCGCGCAGGCGCAGGTTTCCCTTTATCCGTTCTTCATCGTCGGCGATATGAGTCCCGGGACTCTGGTATGGAAAAGCGCGGCGGGAGGAACGGAAGCAAATACTTCTGCCGACTATCAGGCATTCGTTGGATCAAATAGTTCGATCAACGCGCAGATCGCAACCTGCAACGGCGCCTGCACCACGCCGCTCGCCAAGATCAGTGGTACCCAGAACAACGGCGGACTGATCGAACTATTGGTCGCCAACACGTTCTACATGGTCACGGGCGACGTACTGGTGGTCGCCAACAATGGCGCGGTATCAAACGGCACCTGGACGGTCACCGTCGTTGACGCGAACTGCAACGGCGGCGGCTGCCGGGTCGATCTTCAGGGATCGACGTGGAGCGGCTCGTCGGAATCGGGCGGCAACCTCGGCGGCGGCACGAAGATCGCCACGATGGCGGGGATGCTCGCGTTCATCAATCAGACCAATCAAGGCAACATTTTTAGCAACCAGGGCGTCAATCCGATCACTTCTGCGGTGAGCGTAACTCTGACAAATCCAGTTTTGTCTGTTCAAGCGGTTTCGATGACGGCTCCTAACAAAGTCGTCACGATGCCGCAGGCCAATTTATTTGGGAGCATAGCGATCGGACAGCCAATCGTGTTTGAAAATACGGGCACGGTGGATTTTGCTGTCAATAGAGCAGATGGTTTTCAAATCGGAATAGTCCCGGTCTCGGGGTTTATGACCGTTCGTTTGGGAAACAACGCAAATGGACATTACGCACCGCCCGAATACAGTTCGTTAACGGGAATCCCATTGTCTGCTGGCAATCTTTTGATAGACCAAGGTCCGGCCGGTGCGTTTGGCAGCTATACGATGTCCGGTGATTGCAGCTTATCGATCAGCACGCTCGGCGCCATCACTTGCCCCACCCTCAACGGCATCAGCCCCGGCGCGCTGTTCTCGCTCAACGTCGGCGGCGGCCTAGCGTCATCCGGCGGCAACCTCAACAACAATGCCACCGAGCACATCAGCTTCCAGCCCGGTCTCCTGACCTCCGTCATCAACACGAAGGCGGTGTTCTACAAGTTCTCCAAGGCTTCAACCGTGGACAATCTCGAAGCCTCCGCGATCTCGTTCTCGTGCGTCGGCAACCCCACGGTGACGATGTACGAATGTGGGACCGATGCATCCTGTGCAAGCCCAACGACGATAGGGAGCGCCACCGTGACAGGAGCCGGAACCGCCGTGGATGGGACGGTCAGCAATGCTGCCATCGGCGCCGGTCATTACGTCGCTTTCGCGATTTCGGCCGGGACCTGTGCATCTCTTGACGTTCAAGCATCGGCGCAAGTGCATCAGAATTGAAACGCGCCCTTGACGGAGCGCCAGCGGCGGGCCAATGCTGCGGCTGCAACTTGGAGGCGCGCACGATGCTGACGCTCGAAATGATGCAGCGGCGGTGGCCCCACGGAGACCTTGCGCTTTCGCTGGCCGTATGGCACAACGTCGGCCATGGGGAAAGTAATCGACTTGGCCGGTAGTAAGTTCGGGCGGCTCACAGTCCTGCGATTCACGGGCGGCAAATGGCATAGTTGGTTGTGCCGTTGTGAATGCGGAGCCGAAACAGAAGTACAGGGCGGCAAGCTCCGAAAGGGCAAAACATCGTCATGCGGATGTCTTCATCGTGAGCAAGTTGCCGACCGGAACTTCAAGCATGGTCTCAGCTATTCCATGCCCGAGTATCGCGTCTGGCTGGCGATGCGAGAGCGCTGCAACAACCCCAGGCACAAGAAATTCAGATACCATGGGGGGCGAGGCATTCGCGTCTGCGCGCGCTGGGATTCGTTTGAAAACTTCATCGCCGATATGGGACGGCGCCCTTCTGGTCTGACGCTCGAACGTGTCGACAATGACGGGAACTACGAGCCGACGAATTGCCGATGGGCGACGTGGACAGAGCAGAACAACAACAAACGAGAATATGGATCATGCTCACCTTAGAAATCATGCACCGAAGATGGCCTGCGGGGAATCAGCACGTCCCCGGCCTGATCGAGGGCATCGTCGCGACGCACTCCGAAGTCTTCGCGAAATACGGGCTCGACTCCGCGCTCGTCGTCGCGCACGCGATGGCGCAGTTCTCCGAGGAGTGCGGCCAAGGATTAGAAATGGTGGAAAATATGAACTACACGGCCGCCGGGCTGCGCAAGACGTTCCCGACCCACTTCACGCCCGCCATGGCCCAGCGCGCCGCGCACAACCCCCGGCTCATCGCGGACATCGCCTATGGGGGGAGAATGCGCAACGCGCCGCCCCCGTCCGACGATGGCTGGAACTACCGCGGGCGCGGGCTCTCCCAGGTCACCGGCCGCGAGGGCTATGAGAAGCTCCAGAAATTCCTCACCGAGAAGGGTGTCGAGATCGACATCATGGAGGAACCGGACCTCATCAGCGATCCGGCGCACGCGCTCGAATGTGGGGTCGCGGACTGGTGTCTGTGCGGATGCTTGCCGCACGCGGCGAAGGATGACTTGATCGGCGAGACGCGTGCGCTTAACGGAGGCCTGAATGGTCTCGCTGAGCGCCGCCGGCAACTCGATCTTTGGAAACGCGAGTTCGGGCTTTGATTCGCGCCGCCAAAATCGCAGCGGTCATTATCGCGGCGTTCTTCATCGCGCCCTACGTGGTGCCGTCGCCGCGCGTCGAGATTCCGGCAGACCTCCTCGCCGCGAGCGACCAAGTCGAGCCCCGCCCGGTCTACCGCTTCACGTCGGATGGCTGCTCCGGAGGCCTGTCGATCGGGTGGCGCGCCGTGTTCGGAGCGCCGCCGCCGTTCGAGGGCTGCTGCGTCGGGCACGATTTCTGGTATTGGCGCGGCGGGACGGTCGAGCAACGCGCGAGCGCGGACGAGGGCCTCTGGCGCTGCGTCGCCGCGACCGGGCACCCGTGGCTCGCTTGGGTCATGTGGGCGGGCGTGCAGCCGGGCGGTTCACCTAAGCTGCCGTTTCCCTGGCGCTGGGGCTACGGCGAGTATTACTATCGCCCCTATGCGAGCAACTGAGTCGCAGTTCAAAGCGCGGGTACAAGGGCTCGAGGCTTTCCTTCGCGGAATGGCCGTGGTCAACCTTCGTGTCCTGATGGACGAGGTCAAGCGAAAGTGGGCGGGATGCAGCCTGTCGGAACGGCTCCTCCTGTTCACGGCCGCGATCGACCTGTATGAGACCAACCTACGATCAAAGGGGGAAGCCCGATGAAGCGAATCCTGCTCGCGCTCGGCCTTGTGGCCGCGCTGTGCTCGTCGGCCGCCGCCCGCGGCACGCTCGAGTGCGATAATCGAGGATGCTGGAATCCGGTAACCTTCTCGCCCCCGCTCGGCACCGTCAACCTCGCACAATTTGTCCAGCCTGAGCCGCAACCCGGCGGGATCGGCGTCCCGGCCGTAATCGCCCCTCCCGCGATCATCGACACCGGCTCGATCGCCGGCCAGGCGCTCACGTGGGTCATCACGGTCGGCGGCGGCGCCATCGCGACCTTGCTCACTGGCCTGATCTACAAGCTGATGCAGAAGGCCGGCATCCAGATAACCGATGCCGCGCGCGCCCGGCTGCAGGAGATCATCCTCAACGGTCTCAATGCGGGCACCAAGGTCGCCGCCGCGCAGCTCGCAGGCAAGGGCCAGGTCGTCATCAAGCAGGCCGCCGTCGCCAGCACTGTCGCCTACGTCCAGGCGCACGGCAAGGAAACGATGGCGCAGCTCGGGCTCGACCCGACCTCCCCGGAGGCCGTCGAGGCGATCAAGGCCCGGATCGAGACGGCGATCGCCGACCCGGCGGTCGCGACCCCGCCAGTGCTCGATCCGCCCGCCCCTCCGTCCCTGCTGGGAGGCGGTGCGCCCGCGCAGGCAAAGGCGTAGGCTGGCGCGCCAGCTCTGGGAGCGATATCCACCCGCCGGCCCGGGAATCGCGTTGGCGGGCTTCCCTGGCCCCGGCAAAGGGGGTACTTGATGGGCGTGCGGCAACTAACCACTCCAATTGAATGCGAAACGCCGCTAGGTGAAGGCTTCATCTTGTTCAGTTGGACGTGGCCGAGCCAACTATGGTGGGGTGTTGTTCAGACCGAAACCGGAGAAATGTGGTGGTGGGCAAATCATCTAATCCGCATTTCCCCAAACATCACTGAGGGTCGGTGTACGACGACGCCGATCAAACCCAACGCTAGAGTTGAGCGTGCTCTAGCCCCGCATCGGAAAAGATACTCGAAAAGGAAGCAAAAATGACATCCAAGGCCAAGCTCGACGCCTTCATGAACGCGACGCGGCCCCTGGTGGACGAAGCGATCCAGAAGGCCGAGCAGAACATCCTGGGCGGCCCGTTCATAAGGCGGCAGGCCGACCAGACGATCCAGGCGCACCGGGCGGAGATCGACGCCAGCCTGCGGCGCATCGCCGATGTGGGCTGCGACGCGGCGGACAAGGTTCCCGCCTAGACACCGTCTGCCGATCGTGTATTATTTCAGCCGCGTGGTGGCGCAGCCCGGTAGCGCGCTAGGCTCATAACCTAGAGGTCGTGGGTTCAAATCCCACCCCCGCAACCAATCCCGTGCGAAAGTCGGGGATTCCTCTGCGCCGCGATGAGCAAAGGGGGAGTTGATCCGGCGAGTAGGCTTAGCGGCGGGCGGACGCCGTAGGAAGCGCCTCGGGGAAACTCGGGGCGCTTCGCTTTACTGTGGCCGCGACGACACACCCGGCTAACAATC
>Ga0210407_10004842_pt1 | contig 10521 bp, 5 predicted proteins | sample IncBWC27MmetaG_FD_150860 | JGI IMG/M metagenome (GOLD analysis project Ga0210407, IMG submission 150860) | Forest soil microbial communities from Barre Woods Harvard Forest LTER site, Petersham, Massachusetts, United States - Inc-BW-C-27-M | ecosystem: Environmental > Terrestrial > Soil >... | reverse complement strand
GCTGACCGAGGGCGGCGCGGTCTATACGGTCCTGAATCCCGCGCAGGCGGTGCGGGAAATCGATCTGCCGGCGTTGTCGCGTGTGCAAGGCGCCCAGGCCGAAGGCAAAATCATTTTCCGCGACGCCGGATTTATTCCGGTGTTGCACGGAAATCGAATCACGCTGGGCCCAGGTCAACTCGCCGCGGTTGGCTTCGGACGTTATGCGTCGCAGGAGTACGACCTCGGCATTCAGGAGGACGTGCAAATCCCGAAATCCATTGCGCGGCTCGATGCGAAGTTCCTTCCCACAACTCCGAACACAATCGAAACGAGCATCGCGGCGCCGCCGAAGGGAGACCTGCGCATCATCTTCCAGCAGCACGGAAAAGCTGGCGAGATCATGCGGAGCTGGCCGGGCGGTCCGCCGGATGGAACATCCGTCGGCAAAGTGCTGAAGATTTATGCGGAGCAGGACGGCAAGCCCCTGCCCATCGAAATTAACTACGACAAGTTGGTTTGGAGCGGCCTCTCCTGGGGCGCAGGAGAAATCAAGCACAAGGATTTCCTCACCGGCCGGCCAATCACCATCCGCTGCTCTTCAGCGGGGAAAGACCCCGTCCGATTGGAAGGCCAGCTATACGAAGTCGAGTATTAGCCGCACAGGAAGAATTCATTCCTCTCCATAACAGGGATAGGGAACCAAAAAACTGCGGACCCGCGGCAGCCACGCTGCCGCGGGTACTCGCTTTTCGAACAATAGCCGACTAAGCAAACGATTACTCACAGGGATCGGCCGACATGCCGGGCGCACCACGCTGCGCGGAAATTGGACCACCCTGAATTTTGAAAACGCAGCGGCATGATTGTTTCCTTAAATCCCTGATAAAACACGTAATTGCAGTAACAATGATGATATTCCAGGCCGCGTTGAAACTCTCTCCAAAAACAGGCCTTGACAACACGCAAAGAGGAGTTTAAATTTCCCTGCATTGAAGTAATCGTTTACATTCGAATTTCCGATACTTCCTTCTTCCGCGGTAAACGATTACTGAGACTGTTAAAGCCGAACTGGCAGGGCTGGGGTGCTGCCACCGGCGGGGTGAATAAGCTGCACGGACGCCGTTGAGACTGGAATCTTTTCTCGCGGCTCATCCGCACGGCTGAGGAGAGGTGGAATGCGTAAAGCAATCCTTTTGATTTGTGCAGTTCAATTGCTGGTCGCCGGTTCGCTCTGGGCGCAAGCGACGACGGGTTCAATTGAGGGACGAGTGACTGATCCTTCGAACGCCATTATCGTCGGTGCCCGCGTAGTCGCGATGAATCAGGACACCGGCGTTGCTTATAACTCGTCAACGGATGAGCACGGTAATTTCAGCATTTTACAAGTGCCGCCTGGCAACTACACCGTCAAAGCGACCAAGCCAGGGTTTGAAGTGACGACTGTCAGAAATGTGGTCATGTACATCGACCAAAAGCAATTGTTGGATTTCAAGCTGACTGTCGGCGCTGTCACCGCCACCATCACCATTACTGGAGCTCCGACGGTGCTGCAGACCCAAACTATGGAAACCAGCGAAGTTATCAATACCATGGACATCCTGGAACTCCCTCTGCTCGGCCGCCAGTTTCTTGATCTCACCACTCTTACGCCCGGCGTTGTCCCTGCCGGAAATGCCATCCAGCAGTTCAGCATCAGTGTCAATGGCCAGCGTGGCTATGGCAATTCAATCATGATTGACGGCGTGGAAGGGACCTCAAACCGCACACAAGACATCACCGTTACCCCCAGCGTAGACTCAGTCGAGGAATTCAAGATTCTGACTTCCGCATATTCTGCGGAGTATGGGCATGCTGCTGGCGGTGTCGTCTCGATCCAGACAAAGTCCGGTTCCAACCGTCTACATGGAAGTGCCTATGAGTTTTTTCGCCCTAATTTCGGAGCCGCGAGACCCTTTTCCTTTGGCGCGAAGGAGCCAGCTTCCGCACTGAAGCAACATAACTATGGGGGAACCCTCGGCGGCCCCATTCGCAAGAGCAAGTCCTTTTTCTTTGTATCCTACGAGCGTAAGCAACTGACTGACGCCTTCGGTTACTTGTACAGCGTTCCTCCCAAGAATGAGATTAAAGTTCTTCCGGACGGATCAGTGGACTTGACGCAATTTAAGGGGCCGGACGGCAATCTCATTCCCGTTTTTAATCCGTATAACGGTGGCCAACAGTACCAGCAAAATGGCGTCCTCAATATCATTCCCGCGGCCAGTGTCAGCAAGGCCGGGTTGGCCACCCTTCAGGACTTTTTCCCCACTCCCACTCTGCCCGGGAAACCAGGTACCAATGGCTGGTTTGACAATTTCTTTGCCTATTCCCCCGTTCGCTTTACGGGAAATCTTGGCGATGGGCGCTTCGACCACAATTTCTCGGACATGGACCACCTGTCCGTCATCTACCACTATGGAGACTCAAACCAACTGACTACTGGCCCCTTTCACGGCCATACCGTTGTTCCCGACGCCGGTGACAATGACTTCGGCAATAACGAGGTGTTAAGGAACCAGAGTATTTCCGTTTCCGAAATACATCTCTTCAATCCCCGCATGGCTAACGAGGCCAGATTTGGCTACACGCGCTTGCGCGAAGATCTTTATAGTCTTCTCAACGGTCACGACTATTCCACGCAATACGGCGCGCAAAACATCAATGTACCTGGTTACCCAGCCACCCAGGGTTACCCTTACATCTACCTCGGCGGAGAAGGCTACTTTACCGGCGGTTCGACGTACAAACCATTCCTCGAACTGGACAGCAACTACCAGTTTTCCGACAACATGACTATGAGTTCTTTAGGAAAACATGAAGTGAAGTTTGGTGGCGATTTCCGCAGGCTCAATTCGAACCCAAATTTCTCGCTGTTCCCAACCGGATACCAATTTTATTGCTGCAGCTATGGCTATTCAGCGACGGCTAATCCCGGCTTCTATGGTGGTTCCGATATCGCGGACCTGCTGATAGGCGTACCTTTTGCGAACTATATGGGCCTGCAATTAACCCACCCACACACACAAGCCTGGGAATTGGCCAATTTCGTACAGGACACTTATAAATTTTCGTCGAAACTGACACTCTATGGCGGCATTCGATATGAATTCCAATCCCCTTATACGGAAGCTAACAACTATATGTCGAATTACAACCCGGCAACGGACAGTCTGCTATTGGCTGGTCGGGGGGGCCATTCCAGGGGACTGATTGACACCAATTGGCATAATTTTGGTCCTCGGCTCGGAATCTCTTATCAAATTAATCCCAGCACCGTTCTCCGCGCTGGCTATGGTTTCTTCTATTCGCCGGAGAATGACGGCAAGGAAGACTATCTGACGAAGAACTATCCGTATGCAATACAGTCTACTTTCAACAACTGGTACACCTTTCCCGGCAGCGCCCCGGCCAGCGGAACTTTCCCCTACACCTTCGATGCCGGGGTCCCTCGACAAACAAATCCCTTAATTCCTCCAGGCGCCTCCAGCATCGCCGCTAAAGATATTCAGACCTCGAACGAAACCACGTACTATGAATATCCCCACATGAAGACCGGGTATTCCCAATCCTATAACCTGACTCTACAGCACGAAATTCCTTATGGAATTTCCTTGGAGATTGCCTACGTGGGATCGGTCAGCCATGATCTGGCTTATCAAATAGGGAACATCAATCAGGTTGGCAACACTTCGAATGTTGTCAGCCAGTACCTCGGTCAGATACAGGCTCTCTACTCCAGAGGTTGGGGCGAATACAACTCACTGCAAGGCAAAGTGACCAAGCGCGCTTCGCGCAACCTGAGCTTTCTGGCCAGTTACACATATGCCCACAACATCGATAATGGCCCCGCGCCCTTCGACCTGGGCCATACTGGAAATAACAGTCCACAGAATCCCTATAACCTGAGCGCTGAAATCGCTTCCTCTGACTTCGATATTCGCCATAACTTTACTTTCAGTGGCCTCTATCGTCTCCCCATCGGGAAGGGCCAGGCCCTGTTCGGAAATTGGGGTGATGTGCACGAATTGATCCTTGGAGGCTGGCAAATGAATGCCATCTTTCGTGCTCAAACCGGCACACCCTATAACGTAACCTACAATAACGGCAACATGAGTTGCCCTGGCGTTCGTCCGGATCTTGTTCCCGGCCAGCATCTTTGGGGCACCCAGACGCTCACCCAATACTTCAACACTGCCGCTTTCCAGGCCCCAGCCAATACGGGCAGCAATTCCTGTGCTTTCGGGGACGCTGGGCGCAACATACTGTACGGGCCGGGCTATGTGAACCTGGACTTTTCTTTCTTCAAGGATTTCCAGGTTAAGGAGTGGGGGAAGGTGCAGACGCGTTTTGAGGCCTTCAACTTGGCAAACACACCGCATTTCAGCAACCCAGACTCCAACTTTAAGGATGGATCTTTTGGAGCGATTACCAGGACCTACGGCAACATGCGCATTCTGCAGCTGGCCGTAAAAGTCATTTTCTAGGGATCCCACCCCCCGAATTGCGGTGTTTGGGTCTCTCGGGGCAATCCGTGTTACAACGAATTGCCCTGGTTTTTCCAACAAAGAAATGGTTTCGTGCATCAGAGTGGAAACGCGAAATCAAGAGCCCTTGGAACAGAATGCGACTAGCCCTCGCCCAACAAATCTCATGAGTGGCAATCCTACTTTGCGTCAAAGTGTAGTGGTGGATCCGGGCGCAGTGCCAAGCACACGGTGCGATAAGCGATGAATATCCGGGAAATTGCAAAGCGGGCGAGAGTGTCGACAGCGACGGTGTCGCGCACCATTAACCGGGTTCCGACGGTACGGCCCCAGATGGCCAAGCGTGTCTGGAAAGTCGTGGAAGAGCTCGGCTACTTCCCCAACACACAGGCGCGGGCCCTCGTTTCCGGCCGCAGCCGCATCTTTGGTTTAATCGTTTCCGAAATCACCAACCCCTTCTTTCCAGAGATCGTCCACGTCTTCGAAGACACCGCGGTCCAAAACAACTACGAAATTTTGTTGACCTCCACGGTCCACGATCCCGAGCGCATGAAACTCGCCGTGCGGCGCATGCTGGAGCACCGTGTGGAAGGCGTGGCGGTAATGACCTTCGGGATGGAAGAGTCGCTGCTCGATGACCTGAAGCTGCGAAAAATCCCGCTGGTCTTCGTGGACGTCGGCCCGCCGCGGCAACACGTCAGCAATATTCGAATCGACTATCTCCACGGCATCCGGCAAGCCGTGCAGCATCTGGCGGCGCTTCGCCACGAACGCATCGCCTTTATCACCGGGCCGTTGGCCCTGAAATCCGCCACCGCGCGCCGCGAAGCCTTTGTTCAATCCATGAACGAGATCGGCATTCCCGTCGACCCCCAGTTGATCGTGGAAGGGAACCACACCCTGGAAGGCGGAGAAGCCGCGTTCGAAAAATTGGCGCGCCTGCATTCGCGGCCGACCGCGGTGCTTTGCTCCAACGACATGACCGCCATGGGAGTGATGCACAAAAGTTACGCGGAAAAGATCGCCGTTCCTCAGGATTTGTCAGTCATCGGGTTCGACAACATCCGCATCTCCCAATACATTCTGCCGCCGCTCACCACGATTGAAATGTCGCAGGCGGCGCTTGGCCGGATGGCGTTTCAAGCGCTCCTCGAGGATGTGCAGCGAGAGAAACCCAACCCCAAGGGCACGGAGTACGTTTTGAAAACGAATCTCGTGCTGCGCGAATCGACAGCATTGAATCACCGGGCAACTGCGCGACCCGGACAGGCGTAGAGCCGGAAGCAAGGGAGGCGGACTCAATGGGCATTGGGTGTTCCAGTTGGAAACGCTGGATGACTAACAAGCGCGTGGCTCTCATCCTTGCGCTGGCTCTCCTCGCGGCCATTCCCACCCTGCCCCAATCCCGCGAAGCGTTTCGTCCTGACCACATGGATACGGTTCTGTACGGCGTCGCGTACTACCCGGAATACATGCCGTACGAACGGACGGATCAGGACATCGCCCTGATGCAAAAAGCGGGAATCAGCGTGGTGCGCATTGGCGAATCCAGCTGGGGATTGTGGGAGCCCGAGGACGGAAAATTTGAATTCGCGTGGATGGACCGCGTGGTGGAAAAACTTCACGCGGCCGGCATTCGAATCGTACTCGGCACGCCGACCTATTCAATCCCCGCCTGGATGTACAAAAAGCATCCGGAAATCCTCGTGACCCGCCTGGGCGGCCAGTCTCTCTACTACGGACTGCGGCAAAACACCGATCTGGCGAATCCCACCTACCGATTTTATTGCGAACGCGTGATCCGAAGAATTCTCGAGCACTACAAAAATAATCCCGCAATCATCGGCTTTCAAATCGACAACGAAACTTCCTCGGCATACGCGGCAAATCACGATGTGCAAGTCGGCTTTCAGGAATATCTGAAATCGAAGTTCAAAACGGTGGATGTGCTGAACAAAGTGTGGGGCCTCAACTATTGGGGGCAGCGGCTCAACGACTGGACGGAACTCCCCCCGCGCGATGGAATCATCAACCCGGGCTGGAAGCTGGAGTGGGAGCGTTACTCGCAAGGTCTGACGACGGATTTTCTAGCTTGGCAAGCGAGTATCGTGAACGAATACAAAGGGCCAAATCAATTTGTCATGCACGATTTCGCAGGGCCGCCGAACCCGGTGGTGAATGAGGAAGACGTAGCCCGGTCGCTGGACATCGTCGCCGCAAATCCGTATCACGGAACCCAGGACCAATTTGACGGAGAAACCTCCTCGATGGTCGGCGACTACATGCGGTCGTTGAAGAATACCAACTACCTGATCACGGAGACGAACGCTGAAGCCATCGGCTGGGATTCCAAGGAACAATTTCCTCCCTACGACGGGCAGCTCCGCCTGGACGTATACACCCACGCTTCCTCCGGCGCCAACATGATTGAGTATTGGCACTGGCATTCGATTCACTACGGCCAGGAAACGTATTGGAAAGGCGTGCTCGGCCACGACCTGACGCCGGGGCGGACTTACGACGAAGTGAGCCGCACGGCGCACGAACTCCAGCGAATCGGGCCGGAAATAGTGGACGTCCAACGCAAGAATCAGGTTGCCATCCTGTACAGCAACGATTCGTATTACGGGCTCGAGTTCATGAAGTTCAGCGACCGCGTGAATTACCGCTCGGTCTTACGGCAGATGTATCACACGCTCTACCGCGCAAACGTCGGCGTGGATTTTGTTTTTCCCGATAACACGGACCTTTCCCGATACAAGGTGATTGTAGTTCCGCCGCTCTACGTGGCCAGTGACGCCCTGCTGAAGCGCCTGGCCGATTACGTCCGCGGCGGCGGAAATCTCGTCGTGGCATTCAAGAGCGGATTCTGCAACGAATTCTCCACGGTACGTTGGGAAATGGCCCCGGGCCCGCTGCGCGAAGCGGCGGGATTTCATTACCAGGAGTTTTCAAGCCTGCGGCAACCCCTGGAATTGAAGGATGATCCGTTTCACGCCGGCGGGGAAAACAAGGTTTCCGAGTGGGGGGAAATGATTCTGCTCGACACGGCCAAAGGGTTGGCGAATTACGACCAGCTCTTTTTCGAAAAGTATCCCGCGATCACCCGCAATTCGTTTGGCAAAGGCACCTTGACGTATGAAGGAACCGTTTTAAGCGACGTGCTTCAGGACCGCGTGATGTTGGGCGTGCTTCAGTTGGCGGCTCTGACTGGGCCGGACCAGGCCCTTCCCGCGAATGTGCGCGTGAAGCACGGCGTGAATCGCAAGGGAAAGACGCTCCACTACTTCCTGAATTATTCAGGCGATCCGCAGGCGTTCACTTATTCGTTCGGCGCAGGCACCGATTTGCTGAGCCAGTCGGCGGTTGCTCAGGGGCAGAGCATAAAGCTGAAGCCGTGGGACGCGGCGATTGTCGAGGAGAAATAGTTTGATTTCCGCAATGGGGACCCGGGGAGTCTGGGCGAGATCCATATTCTTCAACTCGATCGCCGCGCGTTCTCCTTCTTCGACGTGAAGAAGCATGCATGGATCGCGGAACCCGGCGAGTTTGCCATTTTGGTCGGAGCTCGTCTGCAAAAACAGAATTGCAGGGAAAATACGTTTTAAGTTCCGTACAGGAGAAGCGATAGCGCGCCCATGATTCCAGCTTTCGCGTTGCCGATCACGCAGCGAATGGTGCACCTGTCCTCGGTGGATCTGGTCATCATCGTTTTCTATTTTGTCCTGGTTCTGGCAATCGGTTTTTACCTGAAGGGGCAGGCGAAGACGAGCGAAGACTATTTCATGGCGGGAAGGGAAATGACCGCCTGGATCGCTGGTCTCAGCTTCCTGTCCGCAAATCTCGGGTCGCTCGAACTGATGGGCTGGGCCGCGGCCTCCTATCAGTACGGAATCTTGGCGGCACATTGGTATTGGATCGGCGCCATCCCGGCGATGCTGTTCCTGGGCATCGTCATGATGCCGTTCTACTACATTTCGAAAACGCATTCCGTTCCCGGCTACCTGAAACTCAGATTCGGAGAGCCAAGCCGCGCGCTGTCAGCGGTTTCATTTGCAATGATGACCGTCCTGATGAGCGGCATCAACATGTACTCCATGGCCCTGGTCATGAAGGTCGTGCTGGGTTGGAACATCAATGTCAGTATCTGGATTTCTTCGGTGACCGTGGCGATCTACGTCGGCCTCGGCGGCCTGCGTTCCGCGATCTTCAATGAAGTTCTCCAGTTCATATTGATCTGGGCGGGTTCGCTGCTGATTCCTATTCTCGGACTCGTTGAAGCAGGCGGCTGGCAGAATCTCAAGGCCAAGATCGCCGTAAACGCTTCCTCGGAATACACGCACCTTTGGCGCACGCTCGGCTCGTTCAGCGACAACCCGATGGGGATCCACTGGACGGGAATTGTTTTTGGATTGGGCGCCGTGATCTCCTTTGGCTATTGGACGACGGATTTTCTGGTGGTTCAGCGCGTGCTGGCCGCCAAGGATCTTCGCGCCGCCAAGATGGCTCCCATCATCGGCGCGGCGTTCAAAATGTTTGTCCCCTTTATCGTAATTTTGCCCGGACTGCTGGCGATTGCCGTTCTCCCCGTAAAACTCACCGGCGAAAGCGCGGCGCTTGCGACGGGTGGACACAGCTACAACGAAGTTCTGCCGCTGATGCTCGCGCGATACTGCGGGCCGGGGCTGCTCGGCCTGGGAATCACGGCGCTCATGGCGGGCTTCATGTCCGGCATGGCTGGAAACGTCAGCGCATTTTCAACCGTGTGGACGTACGACATTTATGGCGCGCTGATCAACAAAAAGGCCGGCGATGCGCAACTCGTGCGGATGGGGCGTTGGGCCACCATCTGGGGCGTGTTAATAAGTATCGGCACCGCCTACCTGGTGATGCAGTTCCTCAGCATCATGGATTACGTTCAGGCGCTCTTCAGTTTCTTCATCGCCCCATTGTTTGGAACCGTGGTGCTGGGAATGCTCTGGAAACGAACGACACCCGCCGGCGGATTCTGGGGACTCCTGGCAGGCACCGCCTCGTCCATCGGTATGTGGGCCTGGGTAAAGATCGATCCTTCAGCCCTGGCCTACGTGGCGCTCTCTACCCACGCCCGGGATATGGCGGAAAACATGTACCGCGCGCTATGGTCATGGTTGGTGTGCGTCGTTGTTACGGTTGGCGTCAGCCTGGTGACGAAGCCAAAGCCCGACTCCGAACTGGCCGGCCTGGTATATGGCGCGACGCAGATTCCGTCTGACCGCCAGATGCCTTTTTATCAGCGGCCAATCTTTTGGGCCGCGGTCGTAGCCGTGCTCTTTGTAACGTTGAACGTTCTGTTTTGGTGAGGACAAATGCGAAGCGGTGGAATCTCAATCTGGTTTTTTGTGGGCATCTCACTGCTGGTCAATGGCCTGCTGATCCTGTGCGCGGGTATCTACGAATTTGTGCAACCCCCGGAAAAACCGGTGGTGCTCTTTCAGGTGCACGCCAATGTATGGTGGGGTGCCGTGCTGCTCTTGGTGGGAATAATCTACTGCGTCGTTTATGCGCCGGGCCGGAATCGTGCTTAAGCACAACCTCATAAGGGGGAAGTAAGATGGGAAAGACCAGAATGACCATGGGGTTGATTGTCGGAAACCGCGGATTTTTCCCCGATCACCTCGCCAAAAGCGGCCGCGAAGAGATGCTGCAAGTGTTGGAAAGCTCCGGCATAGATGTGGTGGTGCTCACTCCAGAGCAAAGCAAGCACGGCGCGGTCGAGACGCATGAAGAAGCGAAACGTTGCGCGGCGTTGTTTCGAGCGGCCGGCGAACGCATCGACGGCGTGATTGTCACCCTGCCAAACTTCGGCGATGAACGCGCCATCGCGGATACGCTCAGGCTTGCCCGGCTGAACGTCCCGGTGCTGATTCAGGCTACTCCCGACGCGCCCTCCAAAATGACCATCGCGCATCGCCGCGACAGCTTCTGCGGCAAGATGTCGGCGTGCAACAACCTTAAGCAATATGGAATTCCTTACTCG
>Ga0210407_10004841_pt1 | contig 10521 bp, 5 predicted proteins | sample IncBWC27MmetaG_FD_150860 | JGI IMG/M metagenome (GOLD analysis project Ga0210407, IMG submission 150860) | Forest soil microbial communities from Barre Woods Harvard Forest LTER site, Petersham, Massachusetts, United States - Inc-BW-C-27-M | ecosystem: Environmental > Terrestrial > Soil >... | reverse complement strand
GCGCCTCTATGCCTTTACCGAACTGCTCATTGGAATTTCGGCGCTGGTCGTGCCGTATCAGTTGCTTTGGGGACGAAGCCTGTTGGAGCGCATGTCGATTTCCTCGTCCTGGGCCTACTATCTCGTTGCCGGTTTCTGGATAGCCCTCACCTTGGTTCCGTGGTGCGCCTGTATGGGTGCGACCCTTCCGATAGGGATGCTGGCCATTAAGAACAACTTTAACCAGGAATCCCCACGATCTTTCAGCTTTCTTTACCTGGCGAATGTCTTGGGCGCTGTGGCGGGTGCGAGCGTGCCCTTGCTTCTGATCGAGATCTGGGGGTTCCGCGGCACATTGAGGGTTGGGGCGATTCTGAACGGGCTCCTGTTTGCATCGGCAGTGGCATTAACCATGAGGCGGTCTGCTTCCAAGGGAATTTCTCCCTCCACTGAAGTTTCCAATCTGCGCGCCGCGCGCAGGGAGCCAGTGGGAGACAAAAAGCTGCTGGTCTTATTGTTTACCACCGGCTTGACGAGTATGGGTGCGGAAGTGGTATGGATCCGCCAGTTCACGCCCTACCTCGGCACTGTCGTGTATGCTTTTGCGACCATTCTGGGCGTATACCTGGCATCCACTTTCATCGGATCGCGGCTTTACCGGTACTCGACCCATACCCACGAACGGGAAGTGACGTTGGTGTGGGGCGTGCTCGGGCTGGTTACTCTCTTGCCATTGTTGACTGCGAGCCCGCAGTTCCATCCCCGAGAGTTCCATGTATACCAGCTTCTCCGGTTAGTGCTTGGAATCGGTCCGTTTTCAGTCATCTTAGGATTCGTGACCCCGATGCTGGTGGACCGCTGGTCCGGCGGCGACCCCGACCGCGCAGGACGTGCTTATGCGGTCAACGTTCTCGGATGCATCTTCGGCCCCTTGGTCGCTGGATTCATACTGCTGCCCCTGATCGGCGAGCGCTGGGCATTATTTGCGTTCGCGTTACCGTGGTTGGTCATCGGCATGATTCCGCGATGGTCCGTGGGTGCGGAGGGAGCAGCACGGCAGAGATGGCAACGCAGCCTTGCCTATGGACTTACAGTCGTGGCGCTGGTTTTGGTGTTCACCAGCCAGGGCTATGAGGACCAGTTTGCAGAGCGCCAAGTGCTCCGCGACAACACCGCGACTGTCATTGCCACTGGGGAGGGCATGGAGAAGCGGCTGTTGGTTAATGGAATAGGAATTACCTATTTGACGCCAATGACGAAAGTGATGGCGCATCTCCCGCTGGCCTTCCTCGACCACTCGCCTCGAAACGCCTTGGTGGTCTGTTTTGGGATGGGCACAACGTACCGGTCACTGATGTCGTGGAACATTGCAGCGACAGGTGTGGAATTGGTGTCCAGCGTTCCTCGGTTGTTCTGGTACTACCATGCAGATGGCTCGGAGCTCTTGCGTTCACCCTTGTCACACATAGTGATTGACGACGGCCGGCGATACCTCGAGCGCACCTCGGAGCAATATGACGTTATTACTATCGATCCTCCGCCTCCGGTGGAGGCTGCGGGTACGAGCCTGCTCTATTCGAAAGAGTTTTATTCGACCATTAAGCAGCGCCTAAGTGCTGGCGGCATTCTGCAGCAGTGGCTACCGAGGGGCGACGCAGTTACCCAGGCCGCAGTCGCCCGGGCACTGAAGGAATCCTTCCCGTATGTCCGGGTTTTCCATTCTTTCGACGACAGGGGGTTTCATTTCCTCGCTAGTAACCAGCGCATAGTCCAAGGGACAGCCCAGGAGTTGGCGGAGCGCATGCCCGCGCGGGCGGCCCAGGACTTCGTCGAGTGGGGTCCTGAACTTACTGCGGAGCGGCAGTTCGCTGTCATTCTTGGCAGGGAGTTATCCCTCGACCAGATGATCGCCGGTGCTCCACATGTTCCCGCTCTACAAGATGACCGGCCAGAGAACGAGTACTACCTTCTCCGCCGGCGTCTTCCCCCGCAATGGCTGCCGGCTATGCTGATGAGATAACCGTCCCGGCTTCCTGCCTGTGACCCAGGTCTCACGGTTTTCGAGACCTGGGAACCTCGCAACAACCGCGCCATGCAAGCCCACACTTGCCCTACGAGAACGCCAACTCCTTAGCCCGCTGCACCGCCTTTACCACTGCCTTGATCAATGTCACGCGCAGCTTGCCTTCTTCCAGTTCCATGATGCCATCAATCGTGCATCCCGCCGGCGTCGTTACCGCGTCCTTCAACAGCGCCGGATGATCCCCGGTCTCCAGCACCACCCGCGCCGCGCCCATTGTGGTTTGAGCCGCTAAAAGCGTAGCGACATCGCGCGGCAGTCCCACCTTCACACCCGCTTCCGCCAGCGATTCCAAAATAATGTAGATATACGCCGGCCCGCTTGCCGACAATCCCGTGACTGCGTCCATATGTTTTTCGTCGACTTGCACCGTCCGCCCAACCGCATCGAAAAACTTCGTCGCCATTTCCAGATGCTGCCTGGTTGCGAACTTTCCCTTGCACAGCGCCGTCATTCCCGCGCCCAGCACGCAAGGAGTATTCGGCATCGCCCGCACCACCGGCACTTCTTTCTCCAGCGCGCGCTCAATCATCTCTGTCGGAACCGACGCCGCCACCGAAATCACTAACTGCTTCTCATGGACATGCGCCCGAATCTCCCGCGCCACATCCGCCACCACCTGTGGCTTCACGCAAAGAAAAATAATGTCCGCGTCCTTCACCGCTTCTGAGTTGTCGGTGCCCGCGTGCACCTTCAACTTCTCCTTCAGCATCCGTGCCCGCTCCGCATGCGCCACTGTTGCCCACGTCTGCCCCGGCGAAAGCAATCCATCCCGCAAAAAAGACTGCAGCAGAATCGATCCGATCTTCCCTGCGCCTAATACCGCCACTTTCTTCTTCAAACTCAAACTCCGTGCCATACGAACTCCCCTCTATCAGCAGTAAATGGAAGCAACCAGATTACATGATTGCCTGCAATCGGCCATCTGGCGCAATCCCAAGGTCTAAATGTTTCAATGCCTCAATGCTTCAATGCATCAATGTCTCACTGCATCAATGTCCCACAATCTCCGCCGGCACCATCTTCAATATCTCCCGCCCAATCGGCAACGATGCGGTCGCCGCCGGAGACGGCACATTCAGCACATGCAAAAACCGTTCACGCCCCACAAACCTGAAATCATCCACCAGCGCGCCGTCCGCCCCCACTGCCTGTGCCCGCACGCCCGACCCGCCCGGTGTCATATCTTCCATCCGCACCTCCGGCACCAGCCGCTGGCAGGACCGTACAAACTCGCGCTTCCGCAACGACCGCCGAAACTCCGACAACCCATTTCTCCACTCCCGCCGCGCCATTGCCCGAAACCCCTTATCCCTCGCTACCTCCAGCGCCTCGGCCAAATCAAAATCCCTCCACCGGTATCCCTCGCGCCGAAACGCCAGCACTGCATTCGGACCCGCATCCACATTCCCATGAATCCTTCGCGTGAAGTGCACGCCGAGAAACGGATACCGCGGATCCGGCACCGGATAAATCAGCCCCCGCACCAACTCCCCGCGCGCCCCTGCCAAATCGTAATACTCCCCGCGAAACGGAACGATCATCATTCCCGGATCGTCTCCCGCCATACGCGCCACCCGATCGCTGTACAGCCCCGCGCAATTCACCACATACCGCGCCGAGAAATCTCCCGCTCGCGTTTGGATTACCACCGCGTCCCCTGCCGCGCCCGACTTTGCGTCCGACTTTAGGCCAGATGGCCGATCGAATCCCACCACCCCTGCGCTCGTCTTCAGTTCCGCCCCGCGCCCCGCCACGATCTCCGCATACTTCGACGCGACTGCCGCAAAATCCGTGATCCCCGTCGACGGCACGTGCAGCGCTCGCACGCCGCCCGCATGCGGCTCAATCTCGAGCATCGCCTCGCGCCCCAGCAATCGCAAACCCTCCAACCCATTTGCCACGCCCCGCGACAGTAATTCATCCAGTCGCGCCGCTTCCTCCGAGTTAGTAGCAACAATCAATTTCCCGCATACCTTATGGGGAATCCCATGTCGCGAGCAGAACTCCACGATCTCCCGCGCTCCCGCCACACACAAGCGAGCCTTCTGCGATCCCACCTTGTAATAAACGCCGCTGTGGATCACGCCACTATTGTGTCCGGTCTGATGCCGGGCCACTCCCCCCTCTTTTTCCAGAACCACCACACGCAGGCGCGGGAACTTCTCCATCGCTTGCATGGCAAACGAAAGCCCAACAATTCCTCCACCAATCACCGCAATGTCGTAGGTCATAATCAGCTTGTGTGGCGCGGACACTCTTGTCAGCGGCCCTTGACTCTAAGTGTGGGGACGGGCGCCCTCGCCCGTCCAAGCCGTGCGCAGCACGGCAGCCTCACCGAAGATGATCCTACCTCACTCCCAGGTCCCATCGCGGTGACGCAAGCAGAAGAGAGTGTCACACAAGAAAAAAGGCGCAGACATGATTCCGCGCCGCGCCTAGCTCCGCTTGTGTGGGGACGGCCCGCCCCGGCCGTCCAAGCCGTGCGCAGCGCGGCAGCATTTCTGCGGCACATTGCTCTACCGCACGATCAAAGTAACTACATCCCCGTGTGCGGCCCCACCCGCAGCCGTAGCCGTCACCGTAATCTGCGACGTCCCCAACCCCGTCGGTGTCTCCACATTCACCGTGGCCGATCCCGATTTTGTGGAGTCGGCGGCTGCCGTGGCCGTCACCTTTACAGCTGCCGGGTTCGGTACCGTCACCGGAGTCGTGTATAGCCCAGTCCCGTCTACCGTGCCATTCGCGCTGCCGCCCGTGACCGCCCAGGTTACACCCTGGTTAGTCGAGTTATTAACCGTCGCTGCAAATTGTTGTTGAGTAACTCCCGCCGGCCACGAGTTACCAGCCTCATCCGCAAACAAATTCGCCGATCCCGGATTCACCGTGACCGTCACATCCGTTCCCACCGTCAGTGTCTCCGTCGGTGTGGCATGCGTGAGTGTCCCGTCCGTTCCCTGGACTTTGAAGTTAAATGTCCCAGTCGTCGCGCTGCCCAGCGTCACCGCAAAAGCAATTCCCCCCGCAGTCGGCGTCACCGTCGCGGGAGCGATCGTGCACGTTGCCGGAGCACCTGCAGTACACGTCAGCGCCACGCTCCCGCTGTATCTGTTCGAAGCAGTCAGCGCCCCTTCCCAGGTTATGTTCTGATTCACCAATGTCGAGTTCGGAATAGGCGTCACCAAAATCGCAAAGTCCGGCGTCCCGCCGCCACCGCCGCCCGCCACCCCGCCGCAAGAAATCTCCGCCATCAATCCAAGCCCCAGGCAAATTCCCGCCATCCCCCCGTAGAGAAGCGGCTTGCCGCGTCTCTTTCGCCCGACCCCCACAATTCCCACCATCACCACCCAAGCGATCGTAAAGAATGGCAGAACGTGGAGGCGGCTCCCTTCGCTCGAGTTCGTGTGGGGACGGCCGCCCCCGGCTGTCCAAGCCGTGCGCAGCGCGGCTCCCACCCGCGGCCTAGATTGTGTTCCCGAATTCGGTCCCGTAGTCGCAATCGTCAAAGTAACCGCCGTAGTCCCCGCTCCCGCCACAATCGACGCCGGACTAAACCCGCAACTAGTCAACGCAGGAAGGCTCGCGCACCCAAAACTCACCCCCGAGCTAAAAACCCCGCCCCCCACCGGACTCGCCGAAAACGTATAACTAGCGCTCTGTCCCGCCAGCACTGTCACCGACGTACTGCCCGTATCTGTCCAGGTAAAGTCCGGCCCCGAGCCCGTCACCGTCAGTCCGAACGTCTGCGTCTTGGCCGAAGGCGCTCCCGCCGCAATCGCCGAGATCGTCACCGTTGTCGGACCACCCACCGGAGTGCCGGCCGCCGCCGTCACCGTCAACGTAACCGTCACCGGAGTCGAAGACGTCGGACTCACCGAACTCGATGGCGAGAAGACGCAAGCCGCTCCCACCGGCAACCCCGCCGAGCAACTCAGTGTCACGGTCCCAGAAAAACTTCCCGAAGCCGTCACTTGGAACGTGCTCGCCCCTGACGTTCCGCTCTGCGCCACACTCAACGAATTCGGACTGGGCGCCGTCAAATTAAAGTCCACCACATGCAGTGTCACCGGCGCGTCGTGCGCAATCGCGTTTCCGTCCGTCCCCACCGCGTGCGCGTTGAAACTATAATCGCCGACACTTCCGCCTGCCGTCAGCGCGTACGTCGCAGTCGGCGTTGCGTGAGTCGGCTGCAGCGTGCAGGTCGCCGGGGCCGCACCCGTGCAACTCAAATTCACCAGGCTGGCGTATCCGCTCTTCGCCGTTAGCGTGCCGTCGAACGTGGCCGTCTGCGTCGGAAACATCGTCAGCGGTGAATTCGAAATCACATTCGTGTAGTTTGGCGACGCCACCAGTGCATAGTTCCAAATGCCTCGCCCGTACGTCGATGCCACCAGAGTCTTCGTCCCCGCGTCAGGATTGAAAAGCTGCAGCGCCGTCACCGGCGCGTCCGGCAGAAATCCCGATACTCCCTGCCCCGGTGCTGGACCGACTTCAGTCCAACTCGCAGTCGCCGTCGAACTTACAAAAACGCCAACGTCGGTGCCCGCGTACACCAGTCCCGCTTGCGAATCCACCAGCAGCGCGTTCACCGGAACATCAGGCAGTCCCGTCGGTCCTGTAGATGTCCAGTCCGTCCAACTCGTGCCGGCATTCGCCGTCTTCCACACATGCGACGTTGGGTACGACGGCGTGCTGAATCCCATAATCCCGACGTACGCCGTCTTGCCCGTCGCGTCGGACTTATCCATCGCGACCGACGAAATCGCATAGCCACTCGGGTTTACATTCTGTGTCACATTCGTCATCAACGTGACACCCGCGTTGGACGTGACCCACACTTCACCGCCCGGCATCCCGCTCAGCGGCCCATATCCGTTGGTCACCGCGTACACCACCGTCGAATTGTTGTTCGTGTCCTTTGGACCGCCCACCGCCAGCGCATTCACGAGGTTGATCTCTCCGCCCGTGCATACGCCCGTGCCCAACGTGTCGAAATCATTGCTGAGCTGCAACGGAGCGGTTCCGCTGGTGCTGATCCGCCACACCCGGCAAGTTCCCACCAGCATTTCACTCGCATTCTGCGGATCCAAAATATAAGGGGTATAGAAAGCTCCCTGATCTCCACCCAGATTGGCCGGGCTTACGACCTCGAAAAATCCAGCGTCGTTACAAGCCGTTCCCAACTCACACTTCACAATCGTGAGATAGGGATTTGCTGCAAACCACTCGTTGGGATTTGTAGGATTGATGGCATTGAATCCGCCATCTCCGCCGAGAGCGTTCTGCCAGGTGCTGTTGGCGGTCGCGCTGCTGGTTTTTGGAGAGCCGTTATCCTGCGTTCCCCCCAACAGAATGTCCGCGCTGGTGGGGTGCACCGAGAACGAAACGAATTCCGTCATCGACCCCAGGCTCGCTCAGGCTGTCGAACAGATTCGTCCCTGTGCAACTTCCGGTGTTCAGACCGGCGTAGCCATCCAGCGTCCGGCTGATGCCGCCGTCATGCGCGAAGTAGCCTACCGCTTTGCCACTCGCAACCATGAACGCCAAGCCGTGTTGGTCCGGATGCACGTGCGCCGGCGCCCCCAGCGGGCCCGGGTTGCAGCCATACACGTGCGTCAGATTGATCCAGTCGCCTTGTGTGCAGGTCGTTCCCCCGGACGCGAACGTGCACTTGTAAAGATTGATCGCGCCCGCGTACAGATCCGTTCCCGCTGAAGGGGGCGCCGGATCGGGGACTGCGGCCAACTCCAGGTTGTAGTAGCCCTGCTCAACACCGCAGCCGCTGTTCGGCCCAAACGCGCTGTCACCACAATTCGTGATGCCGTTGTCCGGAATCGCTGTCCAACTGGTTCCGCCGTTCGTCGATCGCCAGATACCCTCGTCAACGGGCGCCGGATTTCCGAAGCCATCCGGCTGCACATCGACAACCCACACGTACATCTCGTTGCGCCCCGATACCACCGCGAACTCGCCACGATAAATCAGGCAACTACTGGCGTTCGAACCAGCCGGACACAACCCCGACGCAAGGCCTGCGCTAGGTTGCGTAGTCAGCCGCGTGAAATTCTGGCCATCGGTCGAAGAGTACAGCCCGTGACGCCGGATAAAAGCGTAGAAAGTCCCGCTCGCTCCCTGGCTTGCGTTGTAAATCACCGCCGTAGCCGAGGCAGGAACGGCACTGTCCGAGAGGATGGCGCGATTCCAGTTCACTCCACCGTCCGTCGAGTAGTAGAGTCCGCGCGCAGTCGAATTTCCATCCTCTTCCCGGCCAACGTACAAGCCGTTGTTTCCCGCTGTCGCCGCCACAACCAGGTTCGGATTCGCCGTGCTGAATGCGATCTTGCTGAATCCGATGCCTAAAAAAGATTGGTCCGGAGGTTGTCCCTTCCCTGTGATCTGCGTCCACGTCGCACCTCCGTCCGCCGAACGCAGAATACCCAGCCCGTAATATGAATCGCCCGAACTGTTCGTTTCCCCGGTCCCAACCAGCAAGACCCTGCTGTTGCCTGGCTGCAAGGCAATCGCACCCACCGCCAGCGTCGGCTGATCGTCAATCAAAGCCTGCCATGTAACCAAAGCAGGATTGGAATCCAGACTACCGGCGTTAGTAGACTTCCAAAGTCCGCCATAAGCGCCGCCCAGCAACACTGTGTTTCCCGTCGTGTCCGCAGGATCGATCAGTACCGACGTAGCCCGCCCCGAGACCCAGTTGTAATCCTGCGCTCCATCTCCCGTTGCATCGGAAGCGAGCGGAGCCGGTCCCACCGGGGCCCACACTGTAGAGCCCGAAGGAAAAGCGGATGCCCCAGTCAAGCTCCGCTTGGGTGGGGATGTGGAGGACAACGCCGCTGGGGATGTTGACTTCGCATTCGCGGCCGCGCGCTGCGCCCGCATCGACATCTTCTGCTGATAAGCCCGAAATCGCAGCCCCGCCGCAGACTCTCCCCGAGGCACAGCTCGCCCCCTCTGATTCCAGTTCCATTCCAACCGATCCCGCAGATAAGGACGATCCCCGTCGCGCCCGCGAAGAGAAGAGTGAGTAGTTTTGCTGTCAGATTCCTGACCGAAGGCCCTGCCTGAAAGCCAGCTGAAAAGAAAAACGGAAGCCCCGCCGAAAATAACGAAGAAAATAAAAAGAGAAGAACGCACACTGCGGCAGGCCATAAATTGAAACGCCATTTGGCGCCGGCGCGACGCAGCGCACCTCTAGAGTTTCAATGATTAGACAGAGATTTAAACGTCCACGAAAGACCCCCCGCCCTTGGTAGCCATATTCGAAAAGCGAAGGTTGAAGAAACTGAGAATTGGTAGCTCGGTAGTGGGTCAGTGTGCCAAAAGACAACGCGGTTGACTCATCGTCCCGGATGGGCACAAAATTGGGTTTACGGAGTGAGGTTATGAAATCCCGCACGCCACTTTTGGTTGCTACGTTTTTGCTTCCTTCGCTGGCTGCAACTGCTGCGGCGGCAAAGAATAACAGTATCGGAATATATTCAGTTGTAGACGAGGTCAAGTTCGACCAAGACGGTCCTTCGCCGCACTTAGTAAGGATCTCTGGTGTTTTCATTGTTCCCAGACAAATGTCCAGCGGCGAATACCAGACTCCTCAGCGCGGCTATCTATATTTCCTGGTTTCTCCCTGAGAATTGCCGGCAGCGCGAAAGGATTGGACCCAACTCAAGGCAGTCGCTGGAACAGGTCAGGTCGTCGGGTTTGCCTTTTACTGGGTGCCGAATCCGAGCGATCCTCAGGGTAATCCACACCATTCACTCGAAGTGAAAGTGCGCTCAGATGGAGATGCTGCGCCGCCAGACGTCTATCCCATTCCTCACCCTGAGGGTATCGTCAAGGCTGGCGATCACGATCACGCATTCGATGAGAAGATTGCCGCCCAGCTTCAGACGAATTCAAACTGACCCACTGCCGACAGCTGACAGCCGAAACTCGCCGCTTCCGCTATACTAATAAAGCATGTCCGTGATCAAAAACATCGGAGCCATAGCCCAGGGGATGACTATCACCCTGAAGGAGATGTTTCAGCCGACCACCGTCGAGAACTATCCCGACGGTCCCGGCCCGCTGAAAGGCGCGAAATTTCAGGAGCGCTTTCGCGGCATGCACGTCCTGCAGCGCGACGAAAACGGACTGGAAAAATGTGTGGCTTGTTTCCTCTGCGCTGCCGCTTGCCCGGCGAATTGCATCTACATAGAAGCCGCGGAAAACACTGCGGAGAAAAGAGTTTCAGGCGCCGAACGCTACGCCCGCGTCTACAACATCGACTACAATCGATGTATATTTTGTGGGTATTGTGTGGAGGCGTGTCCTACCGATGCGATTACGCATGGGCATGGATTTGAGCTGGCGAGTTTCAATGCGAGCAATCTGATTTACCGCAAAGAACAGATGCTGGCGCCGGCTCCGGCGCATATGGGAGCCAATCAGGTGTTTGCGCAATCGGAAAC
>Ga0210407_10004838_pt1 | contig 10524 bp, 13 predicted proteins | sample IncBWC27MmetaG_FD_150860 | JGI IMG/M metagenome (GOLD analysis project Ga0210407, IMG submission 150860) | Forest soil microbial communities from Barre Woods Harvard Forest LTER site, Petersham, Massachusetts, United States - Inc-BW-C-27-M | ecosystem: Environmental > Terrestrial > Soil >... | reverse complement strand
GTGACTCCGCCCGATCTCGAATAGATCGTATCCCTTACAATTCGGATGCGTTTGCGAATTCCAAACTTCATCACACCCTTCTCTGCTCACTTTGTGGCCGCCCGCGAACCTGCGAGTTTCGATGAATTGCGATCCGGGCGTCTCAATGTTCTTTGGTTATCGCAGCCGCGAGGGCTGGCCCCGCAATTCTCTGCACTTCGGCGACAACCGCGGCCAGTGCCAGCTCGAAGTTTTTGTCGCGGTTGCTTCGCAGCACGGCACCTTGCACATGCTCGGTAAGCCCCCACAACGTCTCGCGGGTCTTCGGGTCGCGGATGACGATCCGAAACTGGGAGCCAAATGCCGGACTATCGTCTGTCAGCACACGCTCACGCTGGAGTTGAAAAACGGTCAGCCGTATCTCGAAAACCAGGTCCGCATCCGCCGGCGCGGCTACCAGTTCATAGCGCCCCCAGGTTTTCATGGCCGCATAAAACTCGTTGTATGCGCGGTCTGGCCTGCCGCTGTAAGACGCTTCCTCATAGTGAGATTCATCTCCGCCGCCATTGGCGATAAAGACCTTCTTCGCTGCGACGATTTGCGCGGGGATTGGCGCGGGGTTCGTGGGCTTTTTCTGCTGTGCGGCACTAACGAGGCCGGACAGCAATGGCATCGCCAGACCGAAACAAAGGACGGCCGCTTTGAGATGCTTCGTCATTATTCCTCCGACTTGGCACACGTCCCAAATTGAGGCATCGTCGTCAACCGATCTTAGCCGCGTGCGCAGCGTCACTGTATAGACGTTGAGTGTGTAGGCTTGCGTTTCAGACTCGCCGTATCTCTTTGCCATCTTTATTATGACTGGGAATTGTCCGATAACGGCGTCTGAGACCATAAGAAGGTCAGATGCCGTTCAAAATATCAAAGGTTCGCTCTGATGCCTAAGATGGCTCGAATCAGAATGTGCGGCAGATGCGATCGGACTCTGCCTGTTGGGGCTGATCGGCAAAGAACAGCGCAAGAACCATCAGATCACCGATGTTGGCTGCGACAAATGCGATGATCGAAGCGACGGTGAGTGCGACGACATGGTTGAACATGTGCTGCCTGTTATGTGCACACGGCGCTGGCCTTGGGCACAATGCAAAGCCTAATATCTGCTCGCATACACGGGTGTATTAGACTGAACACACGAGGTTTCGCGTAACTTCATGCGCCCAAATGTCGGTGAACCCCGCTGGCCTGCGTTCGTAGCTATGTTAGCTGCTGCTGGTGTTTATTTGGCTTTGCCGGAGCCGCTTTCCGTAGGCCCAAGCTGGTTGCTGTTGGTAATTATTATCCTTTTATTGATCCCGATCATAGTCTCCTATCGCTATGGTCGTCACAATGTAACTCGAATTCTGACATTTACCGCCAATGGCATCATCACCGTCGCCATGATCGCCTCGTTAGTTCTTCTGGTCAGAGGCATGCCACAACATCGCGCAGCACCCACCGCATTGCTGCGTTCTGCGGGCGCACTTTGGATCACCAATGTTCTGATATTCGCACTTTGGTACTGGAAGCTCGATGCAGGAGGTCCGCTGAAGCGCGATCGGCGGCAAGCCTTCTCAAATAGCTGGTTTCTTTTCCCGCAAATGTTGAGTCGTGAGGAACAGAACTTGTCATGGAAGCCTAATTTTGTGGACTACCTGTTTCTCGCTTTTAATACGAGTACGGCTTTCTCACCGACGGACACGTCGGTATTGTCACGCTGGGCAAAGCTCGCCATGATGCTCCAATCCTTAATTTCGCTCACAATTGTTGCCTTGCTCGCTGCCCGCGCCGTGAACATTCTCTAAAGTCTCGGCTAACTCTTGATGACTCGCTGAACCGACATGTGGAATGGTGGCTCGGGACTTATCCGGGTACGACATTTATTAGGACTTACACTTTTGCCGCTGCTGTCGGGGCTGTTTTGCCTTGTGCAGATTCACAGGCAGTCCGTGTACGTGCCAATTACGACCGGCTCTTCCTTCACGGCACCCACCGGGTCGAGCTTCACGCTTACTCCAATTAGAGCTGTATCTGAGCCGCAGCCAAACGGTGCGCATCCAGAAGTCCAAAGGGTTCCCCTCGCTTCAGACTCTGAGATAGTGAACGGAATGCTATGTTCTGCAAAGAACCGAGCAACGTCGGCCTTCTTTGTGCCGATTTTCAGTCGCTGGTGGGCATCTTCCTTAATGATTTCGACTTGCCGTGCGAAAGCTGCATTGAGTTTCTTGCAATCAGTTTGACTCCGAAAATACCTTAAGCCAAGCCAGCCCACCCCCACAATGACAACAATTGCGGCGGATATTGGGATACTCCGTCTCAATGTTTTCATCACGCCAGTATCTTGCTGACTCGGCGCCTGCGCAAGGAACTGTCGATAGCAGGCGTTTACACTTACGAACGGGACAGCGCGTCTCCGTCAACTTCTGGCTCGTCGGACAAGTGATTTTGGATCAATTTCAGTTGTCGGGATACGGCGTCATATGTCCAAGTGACCGTCGGGGGAGGCCATCGCATAAAGCGCTGGCTTTGATCGGGATAACAGAAACTCCCACGCCTAAAGGCGTCGACCGACCTTCAAATCTTCAAATGCCGCTGCTAAGGCCTAAGTAGGAACTCTCGAGGACGTTTAGGACCACAGGTGCAGTCTAAGAGGATTGTCCAAGCGGAAGCGTATCACCGTTTCCGCCGGAACGTGGACTTCTTTGCCCCGTGTGATGATCTGCGCAGCAGCTCCGGCACCTGCACCGGAAGCAGCGCCAATCGCGGCACCTCTTCCACCGCCTGCAATTGCTCCGATGACCGCGCCGAGGACAGCTCCGCCGCCAACATACCTGCCGGTACGTTCATTTCCACCGATGCCGTCACGGCGATTTTGCAGCTCTTCATTTGCCGTGCTTACACGATAGCGCCGACCTGCCACTGTGATGGAATCAACGTCCAACGTAATATCCCCATTACTTTCAACTCGCCGAGTTACCAGCCTGGCGTCCGAGCCTCTCGGAATCGCGACCGAGCCGTCAGTATCGCGAATATCCTCCTCAATTTGCCCCGAAAATGTCTGTCCCTCTACAACGTCGCGAGAATCGATACGCTCGTTTGTCCTCACCGCCACTTCAGTACCCACAGGGAGAACGACCCGTTCCATGCGCGACTGACCGTACTCGCGGCTGTCTTGATTTCTATTGCCTTGGTCATTGGCATAGTTTTGGTTATCGCCACCGGCACTTTCGGGCCGTCTATAATCGCCTGAATTGTATGGACCGTCACCAAACTGTACGACTTCCACGTCGTGTACTGAATAGCGGTATGTCCGGCCGGTCCGGTCCTGGAACGAAATTGTATCTCTGTTCGCTCCGGTCAAAGTTCCGGAAAACGTTCTGCCGTTGCGAAGAACGAGCGTATCGCTCCAAGCGGGCATGGCAATCGCTAGCGTTATAAGAGACGCGACCAATACTGATCTTTCCTTCATCTCAGAGTCCCTCTCGGATCCTTGTTCTGCAGCTCTACAGCAGCAGTCTAAACAACAACCAACATGACGTCTGTGCCGTTTGGGACAGTTCGGGGGGGATCAAGCGCCAATCCGCCTCACCGTCCACATGGACGGTGAGGCGTATATCGGGAGTTGGTTCCGCCGCTTGATGAGAGTACCTTTCGCGTCATCCGCCGCCGACAAACTTATGGTTCGGGCGCGTTCTTATTCGGAAAATGGATGCGGAGGCGGCATTGCCCTCGCGCGGCTTACTTGTGCTTTGCGTGTTACTGGGAGTGCTTATCCTCGGCTGGCTCACGTGGAGGGACTTCCGATCGCGACGGCTGCTTAGGGAAGCTCCCCTGCCGACAATCAACAAGCAGCCGGTTGTTCTCGCGAACCGCACATTTGATCCGGCCACACCGCCAACCGATATGCCACCCCTGGCCTCGGGGGAAAACGCGGAGTGCGATTCCAATTTCCTGTCCAGCGCCAGTGTCCGCGGGGAGTCTCGACAGACGGATGCCACGCACGCGACCGTCACGATCGTAAAGATCAAGGTGACGCTGCAACTCAACATCAGCATCTGGGTGCCGACCGGGGTAACCCAACATGTGATCGAACATGAGGAAGGCCATCGCCAAATCTCGGAATACTACTACCAGACCGCCGACAAACTCGCAGAGCGAATCGCCGCGACATACCTGGGCAAACAAGTTGAGATCGACGGCACAGATCTGGATGCCGAGTCCAGCAAAATGCTCCAACAAATGGCCGCCGATTTCACCGATGAATACAATAAGGAATTAAATCCAGGACCGACGCAACTGCTCTACGACGCCATCACTGACCATGGCCGGAATGAAGTGGTCGCCAAGGATGCCGTCACTCACGCCCTCAAGAACATAGCGATCGAGTCAACTCAGCCCAGAAGAAATCCAGAGAATTGAACACGCAACGCCAAATCCTAGCTCGAACCGGCGTCAAGGTCTCGCCGCTGGGCCCTGGGACGGTGAGGTCAGCGCACCTCCAATCGCTATCGGCGGACTGTCCGTGCAGATTTCACCGGAAACGTTAATCGTCCAAAAGCCTCGACGGTTGCTCCGTAACGTCCTCGAATCCTGCTTTTGGACCGCGGTCCACTTCTTTGACTGCCGGCTAAGTGGCCATGCGGCTGCCCGATTTGTATACACTGCGGCTTTTATCGCGGGCAATTTCATCCGCGACAAGATGTTACCCGGAGATCTCCTGGGGGAAAGGCGCTTCTCCCGAATTCCGAATTTGCAACGGAGTTTCTGTTTTACACCAAACAAATGACCTGACGCGTGAAAAGCCAAAGCCAGGGTCCCCACGCTATGCCCAGCGTAGCGGGGACCCTTTCAAGTACGATTCGGGCTGCGGCCTTAGCTCCGATACGGTGCTAATCGCGACTGAAACCGGGATGGCGCTCGGAGCAGATCAGAGTCGTTTCCCGCGATTGTCGCCAGGGCCAAAAGAAGAAAAAGAGGAGTAGACTTGCGACATCGCTCTCGGGGAGAATCGCAATTCAGGAGAAAACAAATGGCGCGACGCACATTCTTGGCTCAGCTGGCGGGCTTACCTTTTCTTGCATGGGGCAAGAAGGCGGAGGATGCGAAGAAGCCGCTAAAGATTATGATGAAAAGCGCGTGGGGACCTGATGATCCAACAAGGGCGGCATTTCCCTTCGCACATGGACTCGCGCTCGCAGATGCTGGGCACGATGTACAGATTTTTCTTCTCGCCGAAGCTACCTCTTTGATGCGAAAGTCCATGGCGAACGCCATCCTGCCAGTGGGTTGGCCACCGCTGAGCGAAACTCTCGAAAAAGTTGTGGCAAAACACATTCCGATTTTTTCTTGAGGAGCCTGCTCCCGGGCCCGTGGGGTCACGGAAACAGACTTAAATCAATGGGGAGCAAAATTCGGCAATCCGGCAATCTTTGTCTCGCTCGTGGAATGGGCAGACCGGATTATCGTGGAGTGATCATCGTCTTTTTGATAGTTCCTCTTTCCTTTGAGGTTAAGTGCCTGGCGGCCAGGCATTCAGCCAGCGAAAAACACTTCGGGATTTCACAGCAAAACACAGGCGATCTGCCACTCTCCGCGCGACGCTCGCGACCCAAGCTTTCTCTTGAGAGTGCGCTAAAGATCGCGCAAAGTTTTATTCAGAAAAGAGCGAACTGATAGTTCCTCATATTGGCTGTATCAGGCGCGCTTCATTCTCTACGGTGACAAAGACTTGCCTGACGAAGAGAAAAGTCCCAGCTGGCACTTTATGGGGCTAAACGATAGCGACGGACGAACCATGGAAATCGTGGTCTCAATGGATGGAAACCCGATGGAAATCCCGCACATGCAGTTCCCTACTAATCAACTAGAGGGCCCGCAGCAGCCGTGGATTCCAGATAGAGTTACAATAAATGCGCCTGGCCGGAAAACTTCCTGCCACGCCCACCATGACAATTCAATCTCTCCCGGAATGGATTGCTTGCAGCCAACTTAAGAGTTGGTCCGATCAAGAGGTCTTCGTCCGAGGTCTCTTAGAGTCCCTTACCCTTGGTCAGCTAGCCGAACTGATTACCATCGTCGAAAAGGGCAATGTGATAGACCAGCATTGCGCTCTGGCCGTCTTGAGGAATTTCGCATACGCAAAGTATGATGGGCGCTGGAGCCTAGAGAAGTATGATCGCCTAGTTGCGATTCTTCGGAAGCATATAGTCGAAGACTATCCGGGAGACCTGGGCAGACACAGTTTCCGCGTTCTCGCCGAGTTGAATTTTTCGTGGACGGACGAATTCCTGAGTACGTTTCCCTTGGATCGTATCCCACAGGAGAAGCGCGGCTTCTTTGTGTACGATCTTGCCTGTCTGGGAACGGAGAGTGCGCGAAAGCAACTTGAGCAGATTGCGCAAGGGGACTGGGAAGAAGCGAATGATGCCAAGAGCCGTTGCAAAGCGGCGCTTCACTCTCCGCAGCCTTCGGATGAACGACACTACAATCCACCCGTACAGCTATCCGGACCGCTACTGGAATCACCTGAGTGGCAACGTCTGCTCAAAGGCACCGGGGATCCCCGCCAGGAAGCCGGCGGGTGGTCGCAGTTTCTCTCCGATCGAGATGTCGCGAATCTGATCACAACGTGGGAACTAGAAGAGACGGATGGCCATCGGTGCGCCGGTCTAGTGCTCACGATGCTGGCCAAGAATAAGGATCGGCGGATCGAGCCCGAGCGCGAGAGAATCCTGAAGCGGGCATGGTCGCTGGGCGGTCAGAGATTTGAGGAAACGGGTTACCTGCCATCAGAATACTACTTGATTAAAGATTTTGATCGCGATGGCGCTGTGCAATTTGTCCTGGGGCAATTTGAATTGGACAAACTTACCGAACGGCAAGCGGACAGCCTTTTTAGAGAGATGAGGGCATTGCGTGGTCCGCGCATAGTCGCCCGATTACAAGAGCTGGCGACAAAGGGAGGCGGGCTGGCGGAGGAAGCCGCCGGCTGTCTGGATGACATCGAGCCAGTAACACCCCAAAGACTCGCGGCCAGAGCAGCGACGTGGCGCGAACAGCACAATGAGCAAGATCTAAGATGGATTTACAACCGTTTTCTTGACGGAACCCCGGCGGGTTCCCCCATCACACCAATCATTGATCTGCTGGGCGAACCGACTCAAGCGGGCGAGCGCTGGTTTTCGTGGAAAGGCAAAGACCTGCGGGGCCATCTTTATTTGGAAACCGACAAGTACGGCACCCTGGATTGGATGAGGCTTTACGACGAATAATGGGCTGTGCCCTCGCCAAAATTAAGAGCGGGTGAAATCAATAACATACAAAGGCACTAGGTCACGTGTTACACGGATGAGAATGGCATTCGTGCGGCGTTTTGGCCAAGGACAACCACAGCGCTTTATCGGCTGGCGATAATTCCACGGGCAAGGCGACTCGGTTTTACGCTCGACCTAGAAATGTTCCTGATTGCAAAGGGCTCCATGCCGAATGGCGTTTTGGCTCTTCAATACGACCAAATATCGAGAGCGCTTCTTCGGCAGTCTCGATCGCCTCTTTACGCCTGCCCTGCGCCCACAGTGAGCGACTTGTTTCGAAGAGCGCATAGGCTCTCACACTGTTGATCATTGCTTTCCCGGGCGAACAATATACTTTCGTCAAATGTCTCTAAAGCGCTCTCTAATCTTCGCGGGTACCGGTTCACCGTCGAAGCGCGGCCGGCAACGGCCAACGTCACGGTTTTCCGAGGCAACTCGGCGGGTGACCCGGGCGTAGGTTGGCGGTGGCACGGCGTGTGGTCCGGCTCCTCTGGAATTTCTCAAGCTCCCGTCGATCAACCGATCAACTTTACTTCCACGAACGGCGCTGTCTCGCCGCCCACTCGTTCCAAACTCTCTTGGTATTTCAATTTCCGAGGCAGGAGAAAATTTGCAGAAGGAATCGCGATTTGCACCAAACCGCTAACCACAGAAGCAGAAGCAGTGCGTTCGTGTTGGTCTCCTAAGCTAGGCTCGCTTGGTCACTTCAGAAACCGGACGACGCACCGCGACACAACTCCGATGCACCGCGATCGAGCGATACCAGCCTCTCAGCACTCCCATCCCTCCCGGAATCCTGCTGAACCACACCAGAGGCCGCGCCCACCAAATTTCGTGCGCCAACGCCACCGCCGCATCCGCCCCCCCAAACTGCCGCCCATCGGAAAGCAAAAGCCGAATCTCGCGCAGCAACTCCTCGTGCGACATTCCAAGCAAAGCGCCAACGCGCGGATCCTGCAAAGGCGCCACCGCAAGTCCTCTGCGTTCCAAAATCGGCGTCAACCATCGCGCAATGCGCGTGCAAAACGCGCACTCCACATCAAAAAACAACCAGCCTCGCGCGTGCCGCCCTTTTCCGTCCGTAAACTCCGATGTCAGCGAAATCATGGTTTTCTTCTTCTATGCGTTCTCTGTGCTCTCCGTGCTGAAAAATCCCTAAGCCTTTCCATATTCTCGGGCCGTCAACTTCTAACCAGCCTTCTTCCCAAGCAAAGTAAACACCTTGCCTCTCAACTTCCCTACTCCCTTTAGCGCCGCAGTCGGCATTCGCAGTACTTCGTCAAACAACCCAGTCATCACGGTCAAGAATTCCAGCATGCTCTCCAGCCGCTCCCGCGTATAGGGATCCCCTTGCGCATTCGCCTTCGACTCCGCAACGCACTCCGCCAGCACCCGCAAGGTAGGATCAATCTCCCGCCGCTTCCGCTCCTCAGAAACGATCCGGAAAATCTCCCAAACATCCTTGATCGACTCAAAATGGTCGCGCCGGTCACCCAAGACATGCACCACGCGCACGATGCCCCACCCCTGCAGCTCGCGCAAACACGTGCTCACATTCGACCGCGCCACCGCCAAGGTCGTGGAAATCTCATCCGCCGGCAGGGGCATCGGCGAAAGAAAGAGCAGGGCGTGCACCTGCGCCACCGTGCGGTTAATCCCCCAGCGGGTGCCCATCTCGCCCCAGTGCAAAATGAACTTTTGAGCTACTGGCGAAAGTGTCGCTTTTGTAGTGTCTGTCATTTCTGTTGTTTCTCTCTGTACAGAAGTTACCGTAGAGACGGCTGTCTGTCAAGGCCTTCTTCGCCGCTTCCCTTTCGACACCTGGCCCTTTTCCGGCCTTGCTTGCCATTTACCGCAGCGTCTCGCTTTGGCAGAGTAGGAGCCTGAGGACACTGTGCTCTCGAATTACCCAAGAACCCGCAAACGTCTCGCTGCGTTCACAGGGCTTTCTGCTCTGGTCTCCGCTCTTGCAGCCCTTTCCGCGTCCCCGCAGGCTGGCTCCGCCGCCGGCCCAGCCAATGCCGCTGTATGCCCCGTCGTGTATCCCGACGATCAGTCGCCGGCCTCCCGTGGCTACCATTACGCGTTCTTCGGCAACGCTTTCTTTATCAACGACGAGGGCTATCTCCTCACAGTCGCCCACGTACTCGATAACTTTAGCGACGGCGGCCAGGCTTACATTCTCGTGAACCGCCCGGACGCTCCTTCGCGCCTTCTGAAAGTTGCCGTCATCGCCAAGGATGCGCAGCACGATGTGGCTATTCTGCGCGCGTCGCCGAATCCCTTTTCCGGCAACTACACCGTGGCCTTTGTCGCGCTGTCGTCCGAGCCGGCTGTTCGGGGCCAACCCGTGCTTGCTCTTTCGCGGCACCCAAGAAGGCTTCAGGATGCGCACAGTTTTGAGGCGCAGAGCGAAGATTCGTCGCCGGGGACTGTGCTGTCGTATGAATCCACGCTCTTGGACAAGGCCGGCCCTGCGGCAGAGGTCTTCTTACTCAGCCATCCCGTGGTCAAGGGGCAGAGCGGTTCGCCGGTGCTGGCTCTTGATTCGCGCGCCGCGGTCGGCTTGGTCGAGGGCCTGTGGTTGCGAGGCACCACGCTTTCGCTCGCGAAGTCGGCCCCTCCACCCAGCAACACTCCTGGGGCCGCTATCCCCATTCGCTATGCCATCGCCCTTCTCGAGCAACGGGGCATCTTGTGGCATACCGGAACATCATCGTCCACAACAACGCCTTCTCCGACTGCTTCGCGGTCCGCCACGGATCGGCCCAAGCGGTAGCAGACAAAACAGTTTCGCGCTAAAGGATGTGGTTAGCCGGCGGTGAAACGCGATTGCCTTCCTAGGCCAGCAGATTTTCAGGGGATGACGACGAGTCGCCGATGGCCGCTCTCTGAAGGAGTCTCGGCTTGAATCGAGATCGGACCCGAGCTTGGGGGGGATTATGCCACTGTTCGCCAAGCGGCGCTGCTCTAACGGCGCTTGGGGCGGATCAAGGGAATGCTTCCCGTTTCATCGTTTTCGCTGACAGCGAGGATTTATTGTCCCGAAATACCGTCTGAGTTGTGCTAAACATGTGGGCTGCAGGAGGTGCGCGATGACACCGAACGACTTTCGCAAACTGGCCCTTAGCTTCCCCGCAACTGCCGAGCACGCCCACATGAACCATCCGGACTTCCGCGTGGCGGGAAAAATCTT
>Ga0210407_10004835_pt1 | contig 10527 bp, 4 predicted proteins | sample IncBWC27MmetaG_FD_150860 | JGI IMG/M metagenome (GOLD analysis project Ga0210407, IMG submission 150860) | Forest soil microbial communities from Barre Woods Harvard Forest LTER site, Petersham, Massachusetts, United States - Inc-BW-C-27-M | ecosystem: Environmental > Terrestrial > Soil >... | reverse complement strand
CGAGATCCAGCGTGGAGTTCAGCTTCTTGGTGGCTTCGATGATGCTGGAAAGCTCTTTCATCGCGCCGCGGCGCTCCGCCAGCGCCAGCACCACGGCGGCAAAACGCGCGAGCAAATCCATCTGGCTACGGACGCGATCCTCGAGCGGCCCCGCGCCGCGAACCTCCAGAACACGCACGCGAAAATCGTCGCTCCCCAGCGCGCCCGCCCAAATCGCGGGATCTTTGCTACTGTCGCTCGGCAATCCCGGTTTTATTCCCGCGGGAGTCGACGCCGGCAGAGTTCCCGCTTCGGCCCAGACTTCTGCTTCGCCGCGGTCGGCGCGCCAAAGCCTCGCGCCGACAACACCGGGCTGGCTCATCGCGGCGCGCACTACACGAGCGGCAATCTCATTCGCAGGGAAGCGGCCCTCGAGTAGCCGCAGCCCCTCGAGCAGTTCGGGGAAAAGTTCGTTCACTTTCTGACGGGCCAGCGATTCACTCATAGCGTGCCGGGCGGAAATAGGGCCGCCGCGTTGGGGTAAGCCTAGCAGGAGTGCAGTGGGGTTGAAAAGAGCCGGCGGTAGTGACCGATGCGCGTGGCGATGGAGCTAACCGCGGCGTTAGGGTGTACCGGAACTCTCGTAATAGGTGGCTAGAGATGGATGACAGGCGATGCGCCCGGTAAGAAATGATTCAGCGGGCGCTGCCATCTCTTCTATCGTCCCCGCTTCCTGAGCGCGCAATTCTTCCTGCCGTCCGGTTTATCTTGTGCATGTTTGGCGCCCCCACCGGCTCTCACCGGCACAGGGGAAGCACGGAATGCCGCGATTTCCATTCCGTTCTCGGTCGGCGCACCGATTCCCGCAATCGAGCCGCAAGACCGTCAATGGTTTCCTGGTGCCGAGGAGCGTACTGCGGCAAGCGGCCATTGGGCTGCGCGCCACTGCACCCACGTGATGGTCGCCTCGCCCAGTCTACGGCTTGGGCGCCGGCTTCTTGGCGGCGGGCGCCTTCGCTGCTGCCCCCTTCTCGCCAACTTGCCTGCTGAGCAGGGTCAAAGCATCCTTGGCGTTGAACGGGAAGCGCCGCACGGACTGTTCGCCCGTGGTGCTGAGGGTGACGTCCGCGCGCCGGTTATTGGCCAGGCGAACGGTCAGAAGGTTCTTCAGAAACTTCTGCTTTTCCGCCGGAGTCAGGTCCGGATCGTCTTCGAGCAGCTTCTTGACTTCTTCGTCGGTCATGTTTTGCTCGACACCGTACGCCTTGGTATCGATGTGATCGGCGGGAACGCCCTTTTCGATCAAGTAGCTTCTGGTTCTTTCCACGCGACGCTCGGAGAGAAGCTGGTTGTACTCCTTGCCTCCGCGAATATCGGCGTGGCCGCCCAGGATCAGGTGAGCGTCCGGTTTGTAGGTCAAATACTGCTTGAAGTCGGCTGCCAGCGTGTCGAGAGTGACCGCCTGGCTGGCCATCAGCCCTCCCGTCGGCTTCGCGACCGTGGGCTGCGCCGTCGGGAAGTAGATGCTGTGCAGAGCCAGCTTGAGTTCCAGTTGATGCACCTGCGGAGGTTCCTTGACCTCGACGTTGCCTGAGGCATCGGCCGTGCCGCCGCGTCCGTCGTTCACCGTGCATTTCACGGTGTAGGTTCCAGGCTGCAAGCCCGTGGCATCGAACGACGCGTTCGAGCCGGTGCCGCTAACCTGGCCACCTGAAGCCGAATAACTGTAAGTCAGCGGGTCGTTGTCCGGATCGCTGCCGGTGCAGGTAATTCCCGTGTGCTCACCGGGGAGAATCGGGCTGCGCTCAACCGACAAAGTTGCCGTCGGCGGACGATTGGGCCGCTCCTCGACTTTGACGTCCGTTGCGCACCACGCCGTCCCGCCCTTTCCGTCGCTGACTTGGGTGGTCACGGTATAGTTTCCCGGGGCCGCGCCCGCGGAGTTCCAGCGCGCGTCAGGGCCGGAGCCATCCACTACTCCACCGGTCGCCGTGTAGTTGAAGGTGAGCGGGTCGTTGTCCGGATCGCTGGCGTTGACGTGGATCGCGACGGTATCTGCCGAACCTGCAATTACGGAAGTGGGACTGGCCGAACACGCGGCCACCGGCGGGTGATTCACGGGCGCCGGAGGTGGTGCTTCGTGCGGCAGGCCAAAGCGCAGAACGACTCCGCTTCCAAGCCGGAGATTATCCTGACGGGCGTTTCCGCCGACCGAAGGCCCCGAGAAATTGGTCATCAGGTAGTCGAGCTCCGCGAAGCGCCAAACCATGTTCTTTGTCAGCGCAACATCCACGCCGCCGCCAGCCGCAAGGGCAAAGGCGCTCTGGCTGCCGGCGCCCGTCATCGGAGGACCGACATGGGCTCCGCCCAGGAGGAATTCCGCGAAGGGTATGAAGTAATCGAATTTGCGCAGATTCAAACGCGGACCGAGCAAAAATGTCGTGATCCCGCCGTGCGTCGAAGTGCCGTTGACGTTCCGGTCGTAACTCAACCCGCCGAATTCTCCGGTGAGCCCGATCCATCGCGAGGGGTTCCAGGTGAAGGAGCCCGATCCTCCGTAATTGCTAAACGCGTCGAAGCCGCCGCCCGGATGAAAATTCACGTAATCAAACATGCCCGCGATTTCGAATTTGGGAACAATTTTTCCCGGCGGCGTGTCACTGCTCGATTCGGCACCGGCCGGAAACGGCTTCGGGCGCGGAGACTCGGGAAGCGCGAAAAGATTTCGCGAAGCAGGCGTGTTGTCCGCCCCATTCGTTTTGGCGGGGCTCTTCTCCCCCGTTGCGGTCGCCGTGCTCGTGCCGTCGCCATTCTGCCGGGCCTGGTGGGCGCACACCGGCAAAGCCAGAAGAACGCTCACCGCTACTGCCGACCACCAATTGCGCATGATTGGTCTCCCTAAGTTGTCTGATTCGGAACCCAAGTCGCTTTGTCCCCGTTGCAGCGGCGCTTGTGGCGCTGCCACAAACTCGCTCGGACTCATTGCGGCAATCACGTGCCAATAGCCGCCACACCGCCGATACCTTCTCCTGCTCTTTCCAAATACCGGGAGAAAATCCGAGAGGTCACAGGACGCGGTGCCGTTAGCCTATTCTAGATTTCCCGTTATTCGCAAGTCTTTCCTTTCCGTGCCAAATTGCGAACAAGAATTCGTGGGGCCGCCTGGTTGCGGACCTCGCCCGAAACTCCCTGTACAGGAATCGAAATAAACGGGGCGGGGGTGGTTGGCGTTCACCGCGAGAGTCTTTGTTCCCTTCGCAAGTACCTCGTGAGTTACCGGACGTGGTGATAGTATGCCGCCACTTGCTGTGGTGAGCCGCCTCCCACCCGAGTTTTTCGACTTTGGGATCCTCCCTTTAGAGAGATCGTGCGGTGTTGCCCGGCCTCCTTTCCCGCGGGTAGAGCGGCTCCTTGGAATTTCCGTTACCCTCTGCTCCTGGCGAACAGCAACACGACGCATACCGCGACCCTGCAGTTGACCGTCAACTAAGCTGACGGCAGAATCTGATCTGTAAGCACACTCGCGTTACACTACTGCTCGATGCTTGCTACGACGATTCTTGATGCGAACTGGATGGGGCGGCCGCGATCGATTGCTGCGGCGTTACTGGAATCCAATGGGCATCGGGCGATTATTGATCCCGGGCCTGCTTCCGTTCTTCCGACGCTTCGACAACAGCTGGACTCGCGGGGAATTGACGTCTCGGATCTGAACGCTATCCTGCTCACGCATATTCATTTGGACCATGCGGGCGCGACGGGCGCTTTGATCAAAGAAAATCCTAATCTCGAGGTGTACGTCCACAAGGCCGGCATGCGGCACATGGCGGACCCTTCGAAACTGCTGGCCAGCGCCGAGCGGCTTTGGCCGGGCGAATTGAGGCGCCTGTTTGGCGAAACGCTGCCCGTGCCGTTCGGAAATTTGCGAATGCTTGAAGGTGGAGAGACGCTCGCTCTGGGGAGCCGCAATGTCGAAGTGGTGTACACGCCTGGCCACGCTTCGCATCATGTTTCCTATTTCGATTCCTCCGACGGCACCGCGTTTGTCGGCGACACCACGGGGTTCCACATCGAGGGCGAGCCTTTCGTGGTGCCGCTCGCTCCGCCGCCAGACATTGATCTCGAAATCTGGTACGGATCGCTGGAGGCCATCGCGGCGCGCCATCCAGCGCGGCTCTTTCTCACGCACTACGGCTACTCGCAGGATCCCGCAGCGCACATCGCGGAATACCGCGAAAATATGCAGCGCTGGGCAGCTCTGGCTGCGAAAATCCTGCGTACCACGGCGGACGAGCGCAGCACACTCGAAGCGTTTGTTTCAGCTGCCAGTTCCGAAATTGAGAAACACGTAACGGGCGCCGAAGCCGAGCACTATATCTTCAACTGCGGCCTCAATCTTACCTGGCTGGGGCTGGCGCGCTACCACCGCAAACGCGCCGAAGCCGCCGTTACGTCCGGGACAAAGGCAGACGCCCCTTCCAGCGCAAACTAAGAGAACCTGCAAAGGCGCCTTGGCCTTGTGCCGCCGTTCATTGGCAAAAAATGGTACTGGCTCAGAGCGGGGTTGTACTCCGAATCAAGACTCGCCCACGCTCAAAAAGATCTCTTTATTTCATGGCTTGCAAGGCAGGCTCGAGCCAAGAGAAAAGGAACTGGTTGATGCTCGGAAACTGCGACGCAAGCAAACTGAAAACCGGGAGGGCTCCTGCCGAAAGAAACTTTATCCAGAAATCCAGTCCCAATTCACCGGGCGTCGTGGACGTCAGCTGGCTCAAGATCGCTTCGCGGTGCATTTCCGCGTAAACATAGCCCACCGCTCCTGCCATGACCAACAGAAGAATCACCGCCAAAGTTTGCAGTGCAGGATGCGGTTCAAAGGGATAGGTATTCAGAGACAGCACGATGAGGACATACATCCCGCCGGCGCAAATCACCAAAGTCCGGATGCGCAAGAGCACGCTCACGAGAAAATTTACATAGACCAACGCGGCGTATTCTTCCGCCATAGCGCGATACAGCGGCAAGGGAGATTCTTGGACGCGTTTATCCGAAGACACCGCCAGCTCCCCGTCTTCTTCCCACAAGGGTCTCAGGACGTCCCGAATCATCACGCCCGCGGTTCGGGCCATCTCTTTCTGCAGCGCTTCGACGCGCTCCATCAAGTAGATCAAGCGCCAGCCCTGTTTGAAATCGCTCAGGCAAAATTCTCGCTTTGCTTCCCGGGGCCACAAGAGCACAAACAAGGCAGTTTCTACCGCGGCGTTCAAGCGATCACCAATAGAAGGCGGGCCGGTATCAGCGTAATCCGGCATATCCGATTTTTTCTTGCGCTCGGCCATAATTCTTCCGTAGGTACCCATCATCAATTGCCTTGCATCGAGGGTCTTCCGGATCTGCTCGCGGGCCGTCCGGCGCGCGCCTTCTGCCATGGGGGTCTCCCAGTTCTCGACCAGCACCAGCAAGTGATATAAATTCTCCAATGCGCGCTCCATCACCTTGTACGTTTCCCGCAAGGTGCTTCCGCCCGGATTCCAAAAAGAATGCCAGGAGAGGTTGTTGATTCGAGAGAAAGCCTTGCGAAGGGGCAGCCGGTCGAGGCCCGCAAGCACTTGACGGCACTTCAGCCAGGTCCGGACGAGCTTCAATAGACAGCCAAGGAAAGAAGCGACCAGCAAACCCAGCAGGATCGTGTATCCCCAATCAAAGGGCTTGCCTTCAACGGTTTGGACAGGATGACTGAGATCGAGCACGGTCAGTGCCATCGCGGCCAGCGTGAGCACCGGCGTAAATACCTGCCAGACAAAAAACATCGGGTGCGCCGTCCTTCTCAGTTCCTCTCCCTCGGCGTCGCTTACGCGATAGGCATCCTTCGGAAGATCGTATTGTTGCGGCAGCCGTGGACGGCGCAAATCGACGAGGCACACACCCCGGAGGCTGATCCACATCCACCAATAGGCCGCCGCCAGGAGCAAAAGTATCGGCATTATCGGCGACACGCCGGAAGTGAGATAGAGCATCCGGGTGGACCAATAGACGCGCATCTGGCCGCGGGAACACCACGTAAGCCACAACTGGAAACCCGTCATCAGGCACACGAAAAGAGTAAAGGCAGTGGCGACAATCGGTTCGCGGCGCAATTTGCCCAAGTCCCAGATCGTCGCGGCCACGAAAAGCAAATAGGGCAGCCAGAGCCACGCTGTCTGGCCTCGAAAGCCAGACCAATCCACCATCGGAGTCCGAGTGCACATCATCAGGACAAAAGCGGAGGCCAGAGAAAGCGCGCCGATTCCGAGGATCAGCGTGCCGCGCGAGTCGGTGTTGCGCGCGAATTGAGCGCGGGCCTCGGAGTCCGCCAGTATCGATCCCGACCAGCTCAAGACGGCGTGGATAAGCATCAAAATGAGGCACAAAAAGTAAGCGATATTCCACGCCATAGGCGTGCGCGGTCTCAATTCGAGCGAATCGAGCGGAAACAGCAACGAATAGTTTCCAGAACCCCTTGTTAGGGTGCTCTCCGGAAGCTCTTCCCTTGAGAGAAAGGCAAGCGGGATCTGTGCGTCCGTCGAATAAAGATCGGCGGGGCTGAGGCCGGCGATGGGCCAAAAGCCATCGCGACCCAGAATCGTCAACCAGAGCAGCGGGCGCTCTTCGCAATAGTCTTGCCCGTTCAAGCGGAACAAGCTTGGAGAACCGAATTCCGCATACGGAGCGTACGGAATGCCAGACTCCCCTGCCGGAGCCGCGATTTGCGCCGTAGCGGTTTTTTCCGTTGGACCGGGAGCAGGCTGGACGGTTGGCGGAATCAACTTCTGCTCGGATAGCAGGCCCACCATGGCATTAAATGTTCCAATGTTTCCGCTGCTGACGAACAGCCGGTCCTGATGCGCCGACGCTTGCTGGCGGCAAAGGCGATCGCTTAATCCTGGAATCAGGGAATAGGTGTTGAGGCTGAGCACCCCACGGAGGTTGGGGTCCCCCTCGCGCACGAAGAGCAAATCCGGAACGGTGATGACCACCTGGCCTTGCGCGTAGGCCTTGCGAAGATAGCTTGCAAGGAACAAGTCGTCGACAGGATCACTCGCGAGAAGCAGAGTAAACTTGATGCGGTGCTTCTGTAATTGACTCACGATCCCCACCATCACTGCTTCCTGCGAAAAGGACGTCTGGGTGACGGCGTAGGATGCGACCGAATCGTCGTCACTGCCGGTTTCATCCAGGTCCATCGGGAGAGTCGAAGTTGCGGATGATGATTTGGAAGCAGACGACTGCTGCGCGGCAGCTTGCTTCTGGTAAGCGGAGCGAAAATAAGAGATTTCACGGGGGAAATGAAGCTTGAGGACGGATTCGTCGAGGTCGCGAAAACCGCCGTTTGCCCCGCATCCCTCCGGCTGTGGGGCAACGGACTTGGCGTTGCGCGAGGCTTCCTGCGCCTCCGCCGACGGTGGCTTGGCTCCAGGCTTCAGGCAATGCGGTTGCCAGGAGCCATACACGGTTTCGTCTTCGGAGAGAACGGCGATGTCATCGGGTTTATAACCCCGGTCGAAGACAAACTGAAGGAAGCGCGCTCGCGTGTAGTCGTCATTTTCCTGGAAGGACGAGAAATGGGCGAAGTTCTTGGTGGCGTCCTTGAATTGAAGCATCGCACCGGAAGCCGTCACGGTTCCGCTATAGATAAAGGCCTCGCGGTAAGCCTTCCGCAGGTCCGCGTCGCGCAACTCCTTCTCGAGCGACTCGAGGGAACCGGAAAAAGTCGGGCCCAAAATTAACATCGGATCTGCGGGAAGTTCGGGCGGAGTATTTTCCACGTGCGTCTTCACCATGATCTGAAGCGCGTTGCGAAACTGTTGTTTGTTTAATCCGGCTGTCGGAGTCTCGCTCACAACCAGGACAAACAGCGCGCGATTGCCAGGAACCGTTCCCGGTGCCTTCCCGGGACGAAAAATCATCAGCCCTGGAAATGATTCACGTTGCCGTTGCCCGTCCGTTTCCTCCCGGCGCGTCTTCAGATCCGCTGGCTCGCGCCGGGGACCGCGGCCCCAAGGCATAATCGCCCGGTCAAACACATAGCCCTTCGCCTGCGCAGCCTGCTGGATGGCCTCGATGCTACGGCCGAAGAACAGGCCAAGGTGGGTGTGCACGGGATCAGGCAGTATAGCGATCGCGAATTGCACGCGATTCTTCCTCATCAGCTCCAGGACGTTTGGGGAAAGATTCGCGTTTGCGGGAGGCTCCGCAGTGTTTGCATAAATCTGCGATGGAGCTCCGAAAAACTCCTGAATTTTTTCGGCCAATTCGTCCGGATAGGTGGTTTTCAGGCGCGGCTTCGATTCCGCGGAGCCCGCCGAGTTGGGCGAGGGATTGCCTCCTTCTTCGGGAGTCGTGACAGCGCCTCCTGACCCGGCGAAACGGAGCACACCGCTAATGAGCAAGAACGCTGCAAAGAAGAGGCTGCCACGATTCATGGCTCTCCTGAACAAGAAAACAAGAAGAATTCCTACCAGCAGGCAGCTCGGTGCGCCATTCTTCGCCGGGGGAAAAACCCGTTAGCACACTCCAAGCCGCGCTGGACCCTTGGAGCGTGGTGCAGCAATACTCTCAAACGTTTCAGGCAAGGTAAAGGGATTCACGCGATTTAGAAAACGCCCGGGAGGTGAGCGATTGCGCGGAAACGAGTCGAAAGTCGCTCTCTATTCGGATGCCTGTACGTTCGATTCCGACGAGGAGACTTCGGAGGTTGCTGGAGCGGGCTCGGCGCCGGGTGATGCCGGAGTTTCTAGGCGCGTGGAGAGGGTCTCCACCAGCAGATCGACCAGCTTTTTTGCGCCGCTGCCGTCGGAGTCTTTGTCCGGGTTGTATTGCGCAACAACTAGGCCGAGAAGATTCCTGTGTTTTGCAAATTCGCTGAGGGCGGCGCGCACTTCGTCCATCCCCAGTCCGTCACCGCCCGGCACAGTAACGGCTGGAAACTCGGCGGGGGCGATAACGTCGGTATCCAGATGCAGCACAAATTCGTGCGCGTCGGCGTGCACGTAGTTGAGACCGTCACGGGCGGCGGCGGTTCCGCCTTTGGATTGAATGTCTCCCGCGTCTATGTGCCGCATCGGCGATTTGCTGAGGAATTCCTGTTCCGGCGGATCCAGTCTTTCAAGGCCGAAGAGCGTCACATCCGGCTCGCGGACCAGCGGCGATTCGCCAAAGAAGCGCACCAGTTCCGGAGCGCCCCGGCCGATCACGTGCGCCACAACCATTCCATCGATGCGCCCGGACGGCGTCGACGCTGGCGTGTTCAAATCCGCGTCGCGATCGAACCACAACAGGTTCACGTGTTTGTAGTAGCGGCGCACGCCGGTCAAAAGTCCGATCACTTGCGCGCAATCGCCGCCCAGAACCAGCACCAGCGCGCCGCTTTTCACGGCGATTTCGGCGCGCACTTTCAGATCGTTCAGGCCGGCGACAATTTCCTGCAAATTGCGCGCCCGCTTATGCTCGTCATCGTCGGCGAAGAGCCTCGGCGCGCAGTCGCCATGATCGATCACTTCGTAGCCCGCGCTTTGCAGGCGTTCAACCAGTCCCACCGCTCGCAACGCTGCGGGTGCTTTCTCAGTGCCGGCCAAAAACGCGGCCGCGCTCGACGGCGCGCCAATCAAGGCAATCTTCTTCGGCTGACGGACGATTTTGACCGCCAAGGTTAAGCTCCTTGTTTTGTGGGTCCCCGGCTACCGCGCTGGACCGACTGCAAACCGCCCGGGCAAATGCCCGCCCCTGCTCCTGCATTTCGATGACGCTACAGATTCTTACCGCCGCGGCGCCGGCGCGATGGTTGCCAGCTCGGGAGGCAGCGTGAAACGCACATCCTCGCGGATCAAATCGAGGTCCCGCTGGTCCGTAAATCCGAACTCCGCGAGCCGCTCGCTCACTTGCTCGACGAGCACTTCGGGAGCGGATGCGCCAGCAGTCAAGCCAACGCGCGTTACGCCTTCGAGCCACTTCACGTCGATGTCCGTGGCCGAGTCAATGAGCTGGGCTTTCACTCCGCTGCGCTTTGCCACTTCCACCAGCCGGTTCGAGTTCGAGCTGTTCGGCGAGCCCACCACCAGCAGAAAATCCACGTCCTTGGCCACTTGCTCGACGGCTTCCTGGCGGTTCTGCGTGGCGTAGCAAATGTCATCGCTCGCCGGACCCTTGATAGCCGGATATTTTTGCCGCAGCCGAGCCACGATTTCTTGCGTGTCGTAGAGACTCAACGTGGTCTGCGTTAGGAACGACAACTTGTCCGGTTCGTCCACTTCGAGCGCGTCGACCGCCGCCACCGAATCCACCACGATGGTGCGGTCGGGAGCTTCGCCCGACGTCCCGACAATTTCCTGATGGTCCTTGTGACCGATCAAAATAATGGTGCGCTTCTCGCGCGCGAACTTCAGCGCCTCAAGATGCACCTTGGTGACCAGCGGGCAAGTCGCGTCGATCACTTTCAGCGCCCGGTCCTTCGCTTCCTGGCGCACCGTCGGCGGCACGCCGTGGGCGCTGAAAACCAGCACAGCGCCGTGC
>Ga0210407_10004833_pt1 | contig 10530 bp, 7 predicted proteins | sample IncBWC27MmetaG_FD_150860 | JGI IMG/M metagenome (GOLD analysis project Ga0210407, IMG submission 150860) | Forest soil microbial communities from Barre Woods Harvard Forest LTER site, Petersham, Massachusetts, United States - Inc-BW-C-27-M | ecosystem: Environmental > Terrestrial > Soil >... | reverse complement strand
AAGCCTTTAACCTTGGCGCCAGCAACAGCCCGCTCAGCTATCCAGCAAATCCGGTGCTAATTACGCCATTGAATCCAGCCAATGGCTTGCCGACGATTCTGACGGGACAGAGTCCGCCAAACGTCTACGCCAACCCTACGAACATGCCAACTCCCTATACCTATCTTTATTCGTTCCAGATGCAGAACAGTCTGGTGAGGGATTGGGTCTTCACGCTGGGCTATCAGGGAAGCGCCGGCCACCATCTAACTCGAATCAAGAACCTGACCGAGTTTTATCCCAATCCGAATAAGGACGTCGGCCAGGTCTATTCCTTCACGCCCGATACCAACTCGAATTTCAACGCGCTGAATACGCAGTTGGAACATCGCTTCCGCCACGGAGTCTCGGCCAACGTTTTGTATACCTGGAGCAAGTCGTTCGACCAGTTATCGGCGGAAGGCCCCGGCTCCACTACAAACCAAACTTACCCGATTGACGATGCCACCGAGCGCGGTCCCTCGGACTACGATGCCACGCACAATTTCCGCGCCTACGCCGTCTGGGATTTACCCATCTTCCGCACCCGGAAAGACTTCCTGGGTAAAGTGGTTGGCGGATGGCAGCTGAACGGAATTTATCAATTCCACTCGGGTTTTCCCTGGACTCCTGTGGCCAGCAACATCTGCCCGGTGATCGGAGCGACGAACCTCTGCCCCATCAGGCCGATTGCTTATAACGGTAACGCTGGGGACAATCACGATACGTCGGCATTCCTGCCGCCTACGGCGGGAAACTTCCCGCTTGCCGCTCCTGCCGCCGCTGCCAGCGGGCAAAACCCATATTTCACGCTGCAGACTTCAGGAACAGCTCCTGACTTTCCTGGGATCGGACGCAACACCTTCCGCGGCCCGCGATATCAGGACATCGATCTCACCATCGCCAAGACGTTCGGATTGCCGACCATGAAGTTCGTCGGGGAGGGCGCCAGTCTCCAGCTACGCATGACTGCATACAATGCCTTCAACAAGCTGAATCTTGCGCCGTTTACTTTTGGAAGTAACTCAACCCTTGTGAGTTCTTTCAACAACGGGAGCGGAGTTCCTGTTGCCAATCCTTTATTTGGTACCGCTCTTTCTGGACTGGCGGGACGTGTGCTTGAGTTGCAGGCTCGCTTGAGCTTCTAGATGCCGGAGCCGTTTCTGGACGGTGGACATTTCCGCCGTCCAGCTTCGCAAGTCGAAAAAGGCTCAGGGAAAACCTCCCGCAACTCCGATGCCGCCGCAGTTGCGCAAGAGTACTTTCCATTTCGCCAGCAGAGAATTTAATCTCCGGACGAAAGTTAGTATTCACATCTCTGAGCCACCGCCCGATGGTATGCAAGATCTTGCAAACCATTTCATGTTCTGAGTCTTTGCAAAAAATAATTGTAAAATTCCCCGACAAGTGGATTGGAATTCGTCCAAAGCGCGTTATAATCCGGCGGCCTTGAGATTCCGAGAAGAACCTTAAAGCACAGAACTTCCCTCTGCGGCGTTACTGTGGAAACACCGCGCTAGATTCACTCGATACACAAGACAAGAAAAGAGAGGAAACAATGAAGGCTTTCCGTACGCTCGCAATCGCGCTACTGACTCTACTGGCGTGGTCGGGTATCGCCAGCTCCCAGGAACCATTCACCGCAGGAACGTGGACGGCCGTGACCAATCCCGCTCCTTCGAATGTGGCCCACATGGTATTGCTCACGGATGGGTCCGTTTTGGTGAATAGCTTTTTCTTCGAAAGTCACGCTGACAACTGGTATCGCCTGATCCCGGATAACACCGGCAGCTACATCAATGGAACGTGGACTAACGCGGGGACTCTGCCCAGCGGCTATAACCCACTGTATTTTGCTTCGGCTGTCCTCCCGAACGGCAAGGTAATCATCATGGGAGGGGAGTACAACAACGGAGCAGCAGACTGGACTACCAAGGGCGCAATGTACAACCCGGCTACAAACACCTGGTCTTCAGTCGCCGCGCCTACGGGCTGGACCACCATCGGGGATGCTTCCGGAATTGTTCTACCTGACGGCAAGTTCATGCTGGCTAACTGCTGCACCACTCAGCAAGCCATTCTGACTAGCCAAAGTCCGATCACTTGGACGGCTACGGGAACCGGCAAGCACGATGAGAATGATGAAGAAGGCTGGACCCTTTTGCCGGATGGCAACATCATCACGGTCGATGCCTACGTCAACGGCACTTGCTGCCCCAAGGGCTCCGAGATTTACGACACGACTACAGGAACTTGGTCGGCTGGCCCTTCCACCGTCGTGAACCTGGTTGATCCCGGTTCGCATGAACTAGGGCCTGGAATTTTGCGACCGGATGGTACCGTGTTCTGGGGCGGAGCCACTACCAGCAATGCCATCTATAACTCCTCAACCAACACATTTACCACTGCACCGTCTTTCGGCGGAGGCCTCGACATGGCGGATGCTCCGGGAGCGGTGTTGCCGGACGGCAACGTTCTCTTGGATACCAGTCCAGGGATTTTTGCGAATGGTGTGAAGTTCTTCGAGTGGGACGGCACCAACTTGAATGCGGTTCCTGCCCCGCCCAACGCCAGCAGTTACACTTCTTTCGAAGGAAATATGGTCTGTCTTCCGACAGGTCAGATTCTCTTCACTCAGTTCGCAAGCCCCGGCGTATCGGAGGTGGAGATCTACACGGCGGCGGGCACGTACAATACCGCGTGGCGCCCTGTCATCACTCACCTGGCCTCTACCCTTACCCACGGCAGTCTGAACAACGCGATTGGCGGGACTCAGTTCAACGGACTCACCCAGTGTTCCTACTACGGTGACGACAATCAAAGCGCGACCAATTTTCCATTGGTACGCATTACCAATAACTCAACCGGGCACGTTTTCTACGCGAAGACTCATACCTTCAGCACAATGGGCATCGCAACCGGGTCGAAGCTGGTTAGCGCGCGGTTTGATATCCCCGCGACAATCGAGACCGGTGCGAGCACCGTTGAGGTGGTTGCGAACGGCATTCCCTCAGTGGGTCTGGCCGTAACAATTAAGTAAGTTGCCGAGCAAAAACGCCGCAATCCTCAAGTCCCGAAGATTGCGGCGTCTTTTTTGCGGTGGTTGGGAGCAGCTCGTTTACCACAAAGCCGGGACGCTGATCGCAATCGAAGGCGGTCTCAGTCATCAAATCTGAAGTAAGAATCTCCATGCCGGGATCCGCAGAAGGATCCCGGTTTTTTTGCTCGACCAACCGCACGGCAGACGATGAACGACCTATACAGGTTTACTGTATGGAACGGCCGCAGCCGATCTACGCAGGGTAGCGCTGGCTCTTTCCGTTTATTCCTGTGAGCGAACGCACAGCTTCGGAGGGAGTTCAAAGTCTGAGCGGTCATGACTTCTTCAGTTTAAACGTTTGCGCCAAACATTGAATTCTTCCGGTTAGCTTTTACATTGTGCAAACAATTGCGAACTGTTCCGAATTGGTCAAGCTCTTCTTCACAGCATCGCAGTTTTACCTTGACACCATTCCACGAAGCACTTACTGTTCCTCTGGCCGTCAGCGCCCCTTCTTAAAGGGAATGCTGATGGCTGACAGTCGCGCGTGCCCTTCGTCGAACACGCGGTTCTAGTAGTGGGACTTCCTCAGCGGGCGGACTGGCTCCCTGAACTGATGTGAGTTTAGGTCGCCGGCGCACAGCGCTGAGAGGATGCCCACATGAAACGTACGTGTATTGGTCTGGCCGCAGTTCTGCTTCTTCTGTCCTCCGCAGTCCTGGCGCAATCCGCGCCCCCCAGCGCCGACACCTATTCGAGTTCTGCTCATAACACCACCGGCACAAACTACGGCAGCGCCATCCTGCTCGTGGTGCAGACAGGCGGCAATAATGCCTACCTCCAGTTCAATCTAAAAACTGTGCCCACTGGGTCGACCGTCAACAAGGCCACGTTGCGCCTGTTCGTCGATGCCTTGGTTGCCAACGGCAGCTTTGACGTCTACCAGTTGAACAAATCCTGGTCTGAGAGCACGCTCACGTTCAGCAATGCGCCGGCGCTTGGCGCCTCGGCTACTGGAGGCCACCCCGTCGCGGTCAACCAGGTCAACCAGTTCGTTCTGGTTGACATCACTTCGTTGGTGCAGGGCTGGCAGAATGGGACTATCGCCAACAACGGTATCGCTCTGGCCACGACCACGAGTACCGGCAGTTTCTCCTTCGATTCCAAGGAAAGCGTTTTCACCTCTCATCAGCCTGAGCTGGAAATCGTCCTCAACGCCCCCGCCGGTGCGACCGGACCGCAAGGCCCGCAGGGCCCACAAGGTTTGACCGGCAACACCGGTGCTATCGGGCCAATCGGGCCCAAGGGCGACACTGGATCGGCCGGAGCCACGGGATCCCAAGGTCCGCAGGGCACGACCGGCAATACCGGCGCGGCCGGACCAATTGGACCGACCGGGGCAACGGGACTCATGGGAGCTAACGGGGCAACAGGAGCAGTCGGACCGCAGGGCAGCACCGGCAACACTGGACCGCAGGGGCCAGTGGGCAGTACCGGAGCCACGGGAGCCCAGGGATCGATGGGGCTTACCGGGGTTCAAGGACCAGCGGGAACGAACGGAACCGATGGCACCAACGGAACCGGCTTCAAGTTCCGCAACGTTTTCGACAACTCTGCCACCTATGCTGCATACGATGTGGTCACCTACAACGGCTCGACCTACAATGCGACGGTAGCGATTCCCGCAGGCGGCGCCACTCCGGACTCGAACCCGAGTTGGACGCTGATGGCACAAGCGGGAGCTGCGGGCGCAACTGGTTCGCAGGGTAACACCGGGGCGCTTGGACCCCAAGGTCCACAGGGAAACCCGGGCAACACCGGAGCCACTGGCCCCAGCGGCCCGACTGGAGCACCCGGCAACACGGGTGCGGTTGGTCCTGTTGGACCAATCGGACTCACGGGCAGTACCGGCGCGACCGGGGCCACGGGAGCCCAGGGATCGATGGGACTTCCCGGGGCTCAAGGACCACCGGGAACCAACGGCACCAACGGCAGCGGCTTCAACGTCCGGGGACCGTTTGTCCTTAATATCAACGCAGGCTACAACCTGAATGATGTGGTGACCGACACCAACGGCTCGAGTTATGTCGCCATCCAAATCAATGCCGGAGCTACAGACCCGGCCAGCGATAGTAGCAATTGGACGCTGATGGCACAGGCGGGCACAAACGGTACCAACGGTGCTCCCGGCGCAAACGGCACCAACGGTGCCCCGGGTACACCTGGAACGAACGGCACAAACGGTACCAACGGTGCTCCCGGCGCACCCGGAATCGACGGAGCCACAGGCCCGGCCGGCCCAATCGGCCCGCAAGGCGCAACCGGCGACGCCAACGCGCGCATGATCTTTCCATCGTTCTATCCCGGCAATCTCACCGGCACCTGGATGGGCGGCCAGTTCACCCTCGATCAGGCGATTACCGTTCTACGCGTTGCAGCGGTCGCAAAGACAGCCACCGGAGCGGCTTGTCCGGCTGCTGTCTTTCGCCTGACCAACGGCACCAAAGGGCAGGACTTGGTCCTAACTCCAGGCCAGAACTGGTCCGACACCGGTGCCATGGTCATGACTTTTGCTGCTGGCGATGTACTGCAGGCGTCCCTGCGCACCGGTTCTACCTGTGCTTCCAACACCGGGGCGGATGCCAACCTGCTCGTCGAATACAAAATGCAGGCCACAGGTGACACCGACGCCTGCGTCGGAACATCCTGCAGCGGCTCTTGCACCACCACTGCCACCGATCCCTCTAACTGTGGCGCCTGCGGAACCACCTGCCCCAGCGGCGCAGCCTGCAGCAACGGCACCTGCCCGGCCGCATGCGGCGCCGGACAGACCTATTGCAACGGCGCTTGTGCCAGCACCGGAAGCGATCCCAATAACTGCGGCCAGTGCAGCAATGTCTGCACAAAGGGTACTATCTGCGCCTCGGGCCAGTGCACAGCGCCTTTGCCGAATGGCGCCGCCTGTGTCGCCGCCTCGCAATGCTTGAGCAACACCTGCACCGCCGGCTTCTGCGTCGCGCCTGCCTGCGGGCCTTTGCAGACTCTCTGCAACGGCGTTTGTGAAAGCTTGGAGACCGACCCCAACAACTGCGGATCTTGCGGCAATGTGTGCCGCACCAACAACGATACGGCTAGCTGTCAGCAAGGAATTTGCGCCATCCAATCCTGCAATCCCGGTTTCGCGGATTGCAATCAAAACCCGGCAGATGGCTGCGAGGTTAACCTTAACAACAATGCCCTCAACTGCGGTGTTTGCGGCAACGCATGCATCAGCGGGCAAACTTGCAACAACGGCGCCTGCGTGGGCCAACCGGTCGGAGGGCCTTGTTCCAACAACGTCGCTTGCGCCAGCAACGCCTGCGATTTTTTAACGTCCAAGTGCGTGAGTAGTCTGTGCGTGGACCAGAGACAAGACGGTGCCGAAACCGACATCGACTGCGGCGGCGGCACTTGTGGTACCTGCGCCGTCGGGAAGGGTTGCAAAGCCAACACCGACTGCTCGGCCAACGCCTGCGACTTTGTATCGGGCACCTGTGCTAGCACTCAGTGCACGGACCAGAGAAAAGACGGCGCCGAAACTGACATCGACTGCGGCGGCGGTACCTGTGCGACCTGCGCCAATGGGAACCATTGTGGCGTCAATAGCGATTGCGCGAGCAATGCCTGCGACGCTGCATCCCTCCTGTGCGTGGCTAGTCAGTGCACCGACCATAGAAAAGACGGCCTGGAAACCGACATCGACTGCGGCGGCGGCATTTGTGGCGCCTGCAACGTCGGCCTGGCTTGCCAACTCGATAGAGACTGCGCGAGCAACGCCTGCGACGCTACCTCGTTCACTTGCGTGACTAGCCAGTGCTTCGACCATCAAAAAGACGGGACCGAAACCGACGTCGACTGCGGCGGAGGCAGTTGTTCGGCCTGTAACGTCGGGCAGCATTGCCTAGCGAATTCCGACTGCGGCTTTGGCCACGTCTGCAATGGAAGTCATGTTTGTCAGTAGCGAAAACTAGAAACGGTGGCGGGCGCGACCGCAAAACAGCAGTCGCACCTGCCACATCATTTTGAGTAAGTCACGAGGAGCAGTATGCGTAGATTTGTCTTAGCAGGACTGTTGTGCAGTGCCGTAGCGTTGGCACAGACTGCTTCACCTTCAGGCAATCAGGAGCCGTCCAATCAGGATTCGGCTCCGGCCAAAGCGGCTCCCTCCAAAGTTGCGCCATCATCAAAGCCTGCCAAGTCCGAACCGGTGAAGAGCGAAAGGGTCAAGGCCGAGTCGGTCACCATCAACATGCCGGAAGGCATGACTCGCGATCAAGCCGACGCCATCCTCAACGAACTGAAATCCATCCATCAGTTGCTATCGAACCCGCCCGCCACGCGTGCCGCCGCGGCCGCTCCTGCCGCGCCAGCACCCACCGAGCACGTTAAGATGAGCGTGGGCGCTGGCTGGTACTCCATGGGACGCGACGACGCTCCCGTGACCATGGTCGAGTTCACCGACTATCAGTGTCCGTTCTGCCGCAGCTTCGAAACCGCCAGCTTCGCCCAGTTGAAGAAGGAATACATCGACACCGGCAAAGTGCGTTTCGTCAGCCGCGATCTGCCACTGGTTTTCCATCCCAACGCCCCCAGTGCCGCGATGGCCGCGCGTTGCGCAGGAGACCAACACAAATTCTGGGAAATGCGCGATGCCATGATGCTCGACACTGCCACCGACCTGGGCCCGGCGTCCATCCTGAAATACGGCGAGAAAACCAACCTCAACATGACCGCGTTCAACACGTGCCTGAGTGACAAGAAGTACACCGAGGCGATTAAGAAGGACGCGGCCGACGCTGGCACTTTAGGTATCAGCGGCACCCCGAGCTTCGTTATCGGCAAGACGGATAAAACCGAAATCGCGGGAGTTCGAATCGTGGGCGCCGTCCCCTATGCCGTTTTTGATTCCACGATCAAAGACTTGCTCGCGAACAAGTAACCACAGGAATCTGGCGCGGATGGGCCGACGTTGTTGCAAGTAGTCAAACCACCGACCATACCAAGTCGACCTCCATCAGGTTGCTGACGAACTGGCCTGCGGAACGAAGGACCAGACCGAAGTAACTCTATTTTCCAATGCAGAAGGTACTGAAGATCAGGTTCAGAATGTCATCGGTCGTGGTTGCTCCCGTGATGGCGTCGAGTGGTCTGAGCGCGTTGTAGAGATCGAGCAGCAGCATTTCGTGCGGTACTTTGGCGGCGACTGCTCCGGTGGCAGCGTCGAGGGCGACTAGAGAGTCTTGCACAAGCCCATGATGGCGGACGTTGGTGAGGAATCCGGCTTCGGCCTGTGCTCCGGTTTCGCTGCCTAGGTGCCTCAAAATTTCCGATTGCAGTTCGGGAATCCCTTCGCCGGTGAGAGCAGAGACGCGAGCCTTCGAAGACAATCGGCTGGCGATTGACCTGGCGGCCAGGTCGCACTTGTTTTCGACAATAATTGCGGGACGTTGCTGCGCGTGCCGCAGCAGTTCTTCGTCCACTGAAGCTGGCTGCGACGCGTCCAGCACAATCAGGATCAGATCGGCATCGGCCAGAGCTTCCATGGATTTGCGAATGCCGATGGACTCCGCCTCGTCGAGTGCCTCCCGGATTCCGGCAGTGTCGACCAATTGAATGGGAATGCCTCCGATGGCGACCGTCTCGCTCACCAGATCCCGGGTGGTTCCTGGGGTCGACGTGACGATGGCGCGTTCGCGCTGGACCAGGCGGTTGAACAGGCTTGACTTCCCGACGTTGGGCCGGCCAACGATGGCGAGGGTCAATCCTTCATGCACGATCTTGCCGTAGGCGAAACTGGCGGCAAGTTCCTTGAGCCGTTCACCCACCGCAGAAATACGTTCGAGGATTACTTGATCAGGCATGACTGAAACGTCGTCCTCCGCGAAGTCGATGCCAGCCTCGAGCACAGCGATCAACTCGACCAGATTCTTCTTGACGGGCTGAAGACGCCGGGAAAGTGCACCCTCAAGCTGCTGCGCGGCAACCTTCGCCTGGTAGAGCGTCTGCGAGTCGATCAGATCACGGACCGCTTCAGCCTGCGCCAGATCGATGCGGCCATTGAGGAACGCGCGCATGGTGAACTCGCCCGGCTCGGCCAAGCGCGCTCCCGCCGTAATGCACATCTCAACAATGTGTCCGAGCACTACCGGAGATCCGTGGGCGGCGATCTCCACAATGTCATCGGTGGTATAGGAGTGCGGCTTGGCGAAGTACGTGACAACCACTTCGTCAATACGAGATTCGTGTGAGCCGGGCACTCCGGTCGGACTTGAGACAGGACTATTTGCCCCAGGCGCTTCGACAAGCTCTCCGAAAACTGCCCGGCCCGCTTCCAGGTTGTGTCTCAGATGTAACATCGGCTCGGCGATCTGGCGCGCCCGTGGCCCAGCCAGGCGAACCACACCGATTCCTCCGCGCCCGGGCGGAGTCGCAATGGCGACGATCGTGTCGTCAATGTTCACGGGGCGATTGTAGCGGTTAAACTAGGGAAACAACCAGCGGGAGACGTTGTTGAAAGGACGAAGAATTGTCAGTCGCCGACGAACTACTCAAAGCCAACGAGGAATTTGTAAGAAACTTTGATCTCGGAGATCTGGCCGTGCGGCCGAGGCGGAAGGTGGCCGTGCTGGCATGCATGGACTCCCGAATTTTGTTCGAGCGCTGCCTGGGTTTGCATCCCGGGGACGCGCACATGATCCGCAATGCGGGAGGCATCGCCACCGAGGACGCATTGCGCTCGCTCATCGTTTCGCATCACCTGCTCGACACCCAGGAATTCATCATCATCAACCATACCGATTGCGGCCTATTGAAGGTAAAGGAACACGAACTCAAGAGCAGGCTGACGGAAAAAATGGGAACACCTTTCGGTGCGCCTGCGCAGTTCCATGCGTTTGACGATCTGGAAGAGAACGTCCGGCAGCAAGTACGCCGGGTGCAATCCCATCCCTGGATTCCAAAGTACATCCCGGTGCGTGGCTTTGTTTACGACGTTAGGACGGGAGAGCTGAGGGAAGTCCAGACTTCCTGAGAAGTGTCTATTGGTCCACGACTTTTCTAATCTCCGCCCGCAACTGGTCGTAGGGCAGCGCCCCCGGATGATACATCGCCACCTTGCCCGTCCGGTCAAGCAGCACGAGCGTAGGGGTAGTCGACGCGCCATACGCGTCGAAGTTGTAAGTGCTGATGGGAACCGGCATGTCCAGCAGCCCGGCGTAGAAGCGGTGGCGTACGGCGTCGATGTAGGCGAGTTCGTCACTGGCCGAAGCATGTTCAACTTGGGCCGTATACCCATACAGCCTGGTGGGACCGAGGACAGTTAGTCCCTTCGGTGCAAATTCGGAGCGCAGTTGTGTGATGATCGGCGCCTCAGCCTTGCAGTCCCCACACCAGTGCGCCCAGAAAAACAGCAGCACAGGCGAACCCTTGAGCTG
>Ga0210407_10004828_pt1 | contig 10536 bp, 7 predicted proteins | sample IncBWC27MmetaG_FD_150860 | JGI IMG/M metagenome (GOLD analysis project Ga0210407, IMG submission 150860) | Forest soil microbial communities from Barre Woods Harvard Forest LTER site, Petersham, Massachusetts, United States - Inc-BW-C-27-M | ecosystem: Environmental > Terrestrial > Soil >... | reverse complement strand
AATATGGTGAACACGGATTTCAATTCCGGCTGCGGTACCGCAGGGAATCCTCCCTGCTTGCTGGCCAGTCAGGTCGACCCCGTTGCTTTGGCGCTATTACAAGCCAAGACGCCAAACGGCGCGTATTTTATTCCAACCCCCCTCACTAACGCCCCGTCTACTGCTCAGGGTCACAATGCGACAGCGCAGGGGCCTCCCGGCACATTTACAGCCGATCAGGTGAATGCAAACGTTGATTACAACTTCAATTCGATGGATCGCTTTGCGGTCAAGTATTTCTACCAGCGCACACCCACGACCAGCGAGTTTTCCACCAGCCAGGTCTTTGGTTTTGGTCAAAAGATGGATTCTGGGTCCCAAACCGCTTCCCTTGCGAACACGACAATTCTCACGCCGAATCTCACCTGGGAGCAGCATTTCGGATTTATTCGAGAGAAAGCCTTTGTGACCACGGGGCAACCGTTCGGCCCCTCCAACATCGCGGGAACCAATCAATCCATCAATCTGTTTGGACAGAAGACCTTTCCCGGTATCACCATCGCCAACAGCGACGGCAACTTTGATGCGCTTGCCATCGGCACCGCAGGTTCGCCTTTTTCCAACGCCGGTGCATTCCAAAACCAATTTGAGTTGGCCACCAACGTGAACTGGGTGCACGGCCGACACACCATCTCCGCGGGCATCAATTGGGATTACACACAACTGAACATCATCAATCGAAACAATGACGTCACTGGACTCACGTTTGGGAACTTTGCCGACTTCGTCGTCGGGCAATTGCGCTCTGGCATTGGCAACACAGTGACTTTTACCGGCACAAGCAACCGCTACTTTCGCGCACGTCAGGTTGGCACCTACATCCAGGACAACATTCGTCTGCGCCCCAATTTGACCATCAATGCCGGTTTGCGCTGGGATTGGGATGGGCCTCTGTACGAAAAGTACGGCCTGCTTTCCAATTTCTATCCGCAGGATTATTCGTATGATCTGGCAACCGACACGGTCAACAACATCGGATTGGTCGTCGCCGGCAACAATAAAACGTTTGGCACTAAAGGCGTCAGCAACTCAACGATGACGGGAAGGCAATGGGGATTTGGCCCGCGCGTTGGCGTGGTCTGGAGTCCTTCTCGCTTCAAAAACGTAGTCGTGCGAGCAGGTGTTGGGCTCTACTACGATCGCGGTGAATTCTATTCGGAGCTATCTCCAAGCGCCGGCAACGGCTTCAACGGGCCTTTCGGCGTAACGCTCGAAGCGCCCTTCGTCATCCCCACCACCAATTCGTGCACGAATGCCTTCGATCCGACCACGCAAACAAGCTGTTTTGCGCAACCGTTTGGCACCACACCTCCTCCACCTCCGCCTGCAAATCTTTCTCAGGTGGCCGCACTCGTGCCTTGCCAAGGGCTGAATGCGACCGGTACCTGTTCCTCTCCGCAAGCGGCTGGGATTTCGACCCCAGGTTTGATACAGGGCACAAATCCGCTGCTGTTCGGCGGGTATGATCCCCGAAATAAGCTGCCGTACTCGGAGAATTGGCAATTCGATTTGCAGTGGCAGCCCATCAACTCCGTAGCGATTACGCTCGGCTATGTGGGAAATCACGGCGTGCACCTCGTTCTCCCGATTGCGTTTAATCAACCGCAGATCGCGACGGCGACTAACCCCGTGAATGGACAAACGATCTCGTATGGCTATCAGGTGCCCACGGTATCGTCTGAAATCTATAACACCCCTACGGGAGGCAACACGGATCTCCGTTCTCCGTACCTCGGCTACAGCCCAAACTCCGTGTTCTACAAAGCCGAGGGCATCTCCAACTACAATGCCTTGCAACTTTCTGTGCAGAAGCGGCTCAGTCATGGGCTGCTGGTCACGGGATCTTACACGTGGTCGCATACGCTCGATGAGCAGAGCGGTTTGGGGCTTTTCTTTACCGGAAACGACCCGCTTAACCCGCACTCAGCCTATGCTTCGTCGGATTTCGACCGCACTCACGTGCTGACAATTTCCTACCAGTATGAATTTCCCACGCTCGCGCATGCCGAAGGGGCCACTGCAAAGATCGTCAATGGATGGGGGATTGGTGGCCTGATCATCGCCCAGAGCGGCCAGCCCTATAGCATTTACGATTTCACGGGCGGCGTCGCCAGCGTCTTCTATGGCACCAACAACTTCATCGGTAACCCCATTGTTCCTTTGCTTCCAGGGCAAACACCTGCCTCCGCACAAAAGAATCCTCCGCCATGTACGGTTCTGCCCTGCGGTCCCCAGGTTCTGAACCTGAATGCGTTTGGTGTGCCACTGATTACGCCGGGACAGATGGGCGTGCCGCTGGGCGACACCTTCGAAACAAGCTACGGCACGACCGGTCGTAATATCTTCCGCGCAAAGTTCCAGTCGCGTTTTGATTTCAGCGTCTTCAAGGAAACAAAATTGACAGAACGATTTGCTCTGCGCTTTGACGGGCAGATGTTCAACATCTTCAATCACCCGGTATTCGATGCTCCCAACAACAACGTGGCCTTCAATCCATCGTTCTGTAATCCGCCGGACATGACCACAACCTTCAGCTGCGGATCCTCACCCGGATACTTGATTCCGCCCAGCGGCCACGGCGGCACGATTCAGCACACCATCGGAAGCCCGCGCTTCGCGCAATTGGCGCTGCATCTCCGCTTCTAGCCCGTCGGGCTTGAACGAATCCTCTCTCTAATCCAAGGGGGGCCGCTCCGGCGGCCCTTCTTTTTTAGCTAGCGGTCGTACGATGCAATTTAGCGGCCAGCCAGGCGTTCACTTCCGCGCTTTCCTCCAGCGCGCTCCCCGCGTAAAATGGAATCTGGGGAAAAGCTAATGTCGACCAAAACGCAGCCGTTGGCCGGGCCGGCGCCGGCAGCGAGCCTTAGCAATGAAGAGATTCTCCGCTACAGCCGGCACCTGATCATGCCCGAGGTGGGCATGGAGGGTCAGCTCAAGCTGAAAGCCGCCAAGGTGCTGTTGATCGGCACCGGCGGACTTGGCGCGCCCCTGGGGCTCTATCTCACCGCGGCGGGCGTCGGAAAAATCGGGCTGGTGGACCGTTCGTTAACATTCCACATAGCTGATTCAGAGTACGATTTCATCCCAGTTCTGTAAAGCGTGTCCCCATGAGGCCGCGCAGACTGGGCGTTCGCGGGAACGACCTCACAACTCCTTTCATCTCTCGGCCTCTACGCTATAGTGTGTGGAGTGTTGCAGAACAAGACGACTGGACACTGTGCAATGTCTTTCAATCGGAGTCCAGCCAAGACTTTCAGCGCATTGGCATGCCGGAATATTTCATAAATCTCCACCAGTATGAGCGTACTCGTGAGGACTATGGTAAGCCACTGACACCCTCTTAATTTGCTTTGGTACGCTGAGCGGGAGACTTCCGCGAAGCTTGTGAATCCTGCAACGGTGCGCCATCGGGCATTTGCTTGATGCGTGCGCGCGTTTCGCGTGCAACCGGGCTATCCTTCCCAAATACCCGCTCTTGAATTCGTAGAGCTTTCTCATCCGTCTCCTGGGCCTCCTGCAGGCGTCCCGCAACTCTGTCGGCAACAGCCAGGTCTAGGTACCCCTGTGCCAGATTCAAATCATCGGGGTGAAGGTTCTTGCCATAGATTTGTACCGCTTGCTCAAGCAGAGACTGTGCCTCGGCCGTGCGCCCCTGGGCAATACGCACCAATCCCAAATTGTGCAAGGCCCCACCGAACTCCGCTCCGGCAAGGTCGGGTATAGATTTAAAGACTGCAATAGCCTGATCCAGTCTTTGCTCTGCTTCTTGCAGCCTCTTTTCTTCCAAATACATTCTGCCTTCGTTGGTGCAAGCCTTGGCAAAATCCAAATTCGACGAAGGACCTTCTTTACTGAACACTTGGATTGTTTTTTCAAACAGCGGCTCGGCTTCCTTCCTTCGTCCTTCTAGTTGATAGACTACCGCCAACAGGTTCATTGTCAGAGCCGCTTGATGCTCTCCGGGCTGTTTGCTGTCGGCCATGGTCAGAAGTTGCCCTTCAGCGTCCCCAACGTGTCCGCGTTGGAGCGAGTCGTTCGCTTCACGGTACGCTCTCAACCACACTGTTTCTCGGTGGCGGTGTACTGCTGTCCAACAGGTTATTCCCACGGCTGCAGCCAGCAAAGAAGCTAATATCCCCAGGCGCATGCCTACACCCCCATTTTGTCAGCACAGTTCCGAAGAGCGCTTTGCCAATGGTCGTTCAATCAGCTCTGCCAGGCAACCTCGGACTGTCAATTGTGTGCGTATCAAGCTACGGGTGAATCAACTGTTCCATCTGCTCAGTTGCTCAAACATTGTCAGTCTCTGGAATGGTGGTGATTCCAGTCAGGCCAATAGTTATTTGTACGAGGCAGGTCGTCGGAATTGATGCTTCAGATGGTGCGGCGTTGTGCACACTATTCACGGGAGATAACCTTGGGAAAACATTACGCAGTGCCGGTCGTTGGCGAGGGGGAGGACCAAACCAGGAATCGAAATAAGCTCCGAGAAGGCGCAAGCGTGCTTCACAACAACCTGATCGGCTTGACGATTTTTACCGGCGCTTTTCTCCTTTTTCAGGTTCAACTGCTCATCGGTAAGTACATCCTTCCCTGGTTTGGTGGCGCGCCTGGCGTTTGGATGGGTTGCCTTTTGTTTTTTCAAGTTCTCCTTTTGGGCGGATATGCGTATTCGCACTCTGTTGCGATGCGGCTGTCGCCGTCCAAGCAGAGCCGGCTGCACGGCGGGATGTTGATTTGTTCCGTGCTTCTGCTTATCTTGTTGTCGTTCTTTTGGCCGTCTCCCATCACCCCCGGTGCTGCTTGGAAGCCGCAAGCGGATGCAAATCCTCTTGTGATGATTCTTCGGTTCCTCATTATCAGCGTAGGGCTGCCATTTTTCTTACTGTCAACCACTGGTCCGCTTCTACAGCATTGGTTTTCGCGGAAAAACCCGGGAGTCTCTCCTTACCGCCTATACTCGCTCTCGAACTTAGGCTCGCTGTTAGGGTTGCTTTCCTATCCACTCCTTGTGGAGCCGCTGCTGCACTTGCGAACGCAGGCTTGGTTGTGGTCGGTCGGTTACCTATTGTTCGCTGGCCTCTGCCTAGTCGTTGCTCCATGGCAGTCTCCGGCCGAAACATTTGCAGCGGGAGAACCGCCGCCGGTGGAAGAATCTCTCTCTCTGCGCCCAACCCTCGGGCAGCAATTATTCTGGGTATCGTTGGCGGCTTGTGGTTCGGCAATGCTCCTGGCATCAACAAACGTCATTAGCCAGGACATAGCGGCATTTCCTTTCCTCTGGGTATTGCCATTGTGTATTTATCTGCTCTCATTCATTTTGTGCTTCGAATACTCCTCTCTCTACCGGCGCGGATTGTTTCATCTCTTTTTCGCGTTGACTGCGTTTCTTGTTTCCATTTCTCTTTTCTTTTCCGCGGGTATGCCCTTTGTGGTAGGGATCCCAATGTTTCTCGCTGTCCTGTTCGCCGTTTGCATGGTCTGCCACGGAGAAATTGCCTTGTCCAAACCCGACCCGGGTCACCTTACGCGCTTCTATCTTTGCATTTCGTTAGGCGGCGCTATCGGCGGAATCTTTGTCAGCGTGATTGCGCCGCTGGTCTTCCTGGGCCTTTGGGAATTCCCGTTGGCCATCGTCATGACCGGAACGTTTCTTCTTTTGGCCGTTCGGGGGGATTCCAATTCTTGGTGGTACCGGCCATTTCCCTGGATGCCCTTGGCATTTCTGGCCATGGTTTTGCTTGCGATTCCGCCTGTGCTGCGTGAGCTTGAAATAAAGAATCCTTTTGTCTCGTCGCGCTGGTATCTCTTGCTGGCGGGATTTCCTGCTCTTGTCGCTGTGGTTGTCTTTTGGGTTACTCGCAGCCGCCCTAAAGAGGCGCCAGGCCGATGGATGACTCGCGGGACAGCGCTTGCCGCACTTTTCGTCGTCGCGGCCGCATTTGCCTTGGAGGCACGGTTGAAGCTGTATCATTCTGTTGCACGGTCGCGCAATTTTTACGGTGTTCTCACCGTCATTCGCGGTTCACGCTCTGGATATGATTATCTCTATCTTCGTGATCGCCTGACCGAGCACGGAAGGCAGTATCTGGATCCCAAACTCGCTCGGGAACCTACCAGTTATTATGGCCCCAATAGCGGGGTCAATCTTCTGCTCCGCAATCATACTGCCCGGCCAATTCGTGTTGGCTTGGTGGGATTGGGAGTGGGCACACTTGCGGCCTATTCCAGACCCGGCGATGTTTTCCGATTTTACGAGCTCAATTCTGATGTGATTCGACTTTCTCAGGGAAGCCAGGCCTTTTTCACTTATCTGCGGGATTCCCAGGGAACGGTTGAGATAGTGCATGGAGACGCAAGATTGTCTCTGGAGAAGGAAGCCGCTCTTGGCCAACGTCAAGACTTTGACGTTCTTGTCCTTGACGCTTTTTCTGGAGATGCGGTCCCGGTTCACCTGCTTACGCGCGAAGCTTTCTCCCTCTACCGTGAGCATCTTCGCTCAGCGGACTCCGTCATTGCCGTACACATTTCAAACCGCTCCCTTGATCTCAGCCCAGTTCTCGCCGGGATCGCAAAAGAATTTCATTTCTCTGCTGTTCGCATTGCTCATCCCTGGTCGGGCACCGTGGCGGCAACGTCTGATTGGGTCCTTTTGTCCCAGAACCCCTCCTCTTTGCGTCATCCCGAAATCGACGCCGCGGGAAGAAGTCTCCCCTCATCGACAGACAGTACCCTGTGGACAGATGATTACAGCAACCTTCTCGAAGTCTTGAAGTAAGCCGACAGCGGCGAGAAATTGCAGCGCACGGTCGGAGACTTCGGGAGACTTCGGGGGAGACTTCGGGGACAGACGGGACGTTTCCCTGCAGGTTGCCACTCGTCGCTTTCTTCCAGCAACGACACCGCGTAAAATGGAATTTGGGGAAAACATCATGATGTCAACCAAAACGCAGCCGTTGACCGGCCAGGCGCCGGCAGCGAGCCTTACCAACGAAGAGATCCTCCGCTACAGCCGGCACCTGATCATGCCCGAGGTGGGCATGGACGGACAGCTCAAGCTGAAAGCCGCCAAGGTCCTGCTGATCGGCACGGGCGGACTCGGCGCGCCGCTGGGGCTTTATCTCACGGCGGCAGGCGTCGGAAAAATTGGCCTGGTGGATTTTGACGTGGTGGATTTCACCAACCTGCAACGCCAGATTACGTTTGGCACCAGCGATGTTGGCAAGCCGAAGGCCTCGGCAGCTCACGCGCGCCTCAGCAATCTGAATCCCGACATTGAAATCACCACCTACGAAACCCGACTCACCAGCGAGAATGCGCTCGAACTGTTCAAGGACTACGACATCATCGTCGACGGTACCGACAATTTCCCCACGCGCTACCTGGTGAACGACGCTTGCGTGCTGCTTGGGAAGCCCAACGTTTACGGCTCAATTTTTCGATTTGAAGGCCAAGTCACCGTGTTTGGCATGCCCGATGGCCCTTGCTACCGCTGCTTGTATCCTGAACCCCCTCCGCCGGGCCTGGTGCCTTCGTGCGCCGAAGGCGGCGTACTCGGGGTGCTTCCTGGCATCATCGGCTCGCTGCAGGCTATGGAGACGATCAAGCTGATACTCGGGCGCGGCGATTCGCTGGAGGGCCGCCTGGTGCTCTTCGACGCCCTCGCCATGAAATTCCGCGAATTGAAGCTGCGCAAGAATGCCAACTGCCCGATGTGCGGCACGAATCGCGCGATCCACAAATTAATCGACTACAACGAATTCTGCGGCATCCGGGGCGAAGAAGAGCCCGAGAGCGATCTGCATGTTCCGGAGATCACGCCCGGCGAACTGAAGCAGCGCCTGGACCGTGGCGACGATCTTTTCATTCTGGACGTGCGCGAGCCGCACGAATACCAGATCTGTAATCTCAATGGGCATCTCATCCCGCTCGGGGAACTTCCTCGCCGCGTGCATGAGCTCGATTCCTCGCATGAAATCGTCGCCCACTGCCGCAGCGGCAAGCGTTCGGCGGAGGCGGTGGATTTTCTGCGCAAGGCGGGGTTCCGGAAAATCTATAATTTGCATGGCGGCATTCTCGCTTGGTCCACGGAAGTGGATCCATCTGTTCCACGTTATTAAGTGAAAAACGGCGGTCACGCGGACAATGCACGCGGGCGACCCCTTTGGCGCTCGCTTGTGTTTCTCCATTCGCGCCGTTATCTTTAAACTCGTCTCTAAAAGTCTCAACGGATTTTGTAAACGGAGGAACCCTTGGCTGGCACAAAAGTCACAGTTTTCAATAACGGCCCACTGCGCGTGGAAGGCGACTTCTCGGTCGTGGATCAGGATGGCAAGGAATTTGGGTTGGGAGGGCGCACCGCAGTCTCATTCTGCCGGTGCGGGCACACCGGGAACACACCTTTTTGCGACGGTACCCACAAGCGTCAACCCTTCACTTCCGTCGTAGAAGCCCGTGATTTACCCCCAAAACCCTGAGAAACACTGACTCAGCGCAGATTGAGACTGTCTCAGCATGAGACTTTGCGCAGTTTCGGGACGATAGTGCCTAAACCCCTGCTAACTCTCTGGATACATTAGCGATAGTGTTTCAATAACGGACTGAGACGGGCGCATCTCGTGTCTCGTTTCCAGTCTCAGTCTCTCCCGTGATTTTCATGCCTCTTCGTAATTCTATTATTTTCATAATCTTATAGCCGCCCCCGCAGTCGCTGAAAAGGGCATGGACGTGCTATTTCCCGCTCTGTCCGGTTTTCTCCGGCATTTGGGGGTTGTTTTGGGCGATAGGGGGCAAATCACGGGGTTGTTCCGCAAAGAGCGCGGAAATCTGCCCGCCATTGCCTATGGCGTTCTCGGAGCCCTCTATCTCTTGGTCGTTTATTATTCCCGGCAAACACACGTCTTCGGAGCACCAACAAACTACTTGTATCTGGAAGTGGGCGGTTCTCTCCTCTGCTTCTGCTATGCGGCGAACGCGCTCGTTCGTTTCCGCGGCACACATGACCGCATCGCGTTGATCCTCGCATTCGGGTTCGTCCTGTCTGGGATGATCGAGACGATCGGCTTTTTCGGATTGAACAACCTTCTTCGCTCGGGCACAGTTGCTCTCTCTCATGTGCCCATGGGCTGGATGGTTGGGCGCACGATGCTTGCGGTTCTTCTGCTGGCCGCGCTGGCCGTGGAACGGTTCATTCCCACAGCACGGCAACCCAGCCGCGAAACCGCCGGCGCGCTTTTTGTGGTGGCCGCCGCTGCTTACATCACCAGCGCCGCCTTCATGGCCGCCCCGGCAGCGCCAGTCGCCCAGGCCGGCGCATTCTTCTCGCGTCCCTGGGAACTTCTGCCCGGTGGACTGTTCGCATTGGCCGCTCTCTTCTTCTACCGGCGCTATCAGACGGAAAAGAGAAATGAGAGCGATGCATCGCTTTACGATTATTCGCTGTTCCTCGTAGCGCTTCTGAACACTGCCTGCCACGCCGCAGCACTTTTTTCCCAGGTCCTGTTCGACGGCCCTTTCTTTTTCGCCGAACTGAACAAAGTGGCCAGTTACGCGATCATGCTGGGCGCAGCTTTGATTGACCAGGCTCGCCTGTTTGATCAGGTGCGCTCCATGGCGGTCAGCGATCCGCTCACGGGACTTGCGAACTATCGTCGGTTGATCGCGGTGATCGAATCCGAACTCGACCGCTCGCGCCGCACGCAGCGGTCATTCAGCATCGTGCTGCTGGATATGGACGGCCTGAAAGCGATCAATGACCGGTACGGGCACCTTGTCGGCAGCCGCGCGCTGGTTCGCCTGGGAAAGACGCTGAAGCACCATTCGCGGGCCATTGATACGCCGGCGCGTTACGGCGGAGACGAGTTCGCGCTGGTTCTGCCTGAAGCGCCGAAGGAAATCGCTTCTCGCGTCGCCGCGCGCATCCGCGAGCGCCTGTCCCTGGAAAACGAAGAACCCAGGCTTTCCGTGAGCGCGGGAATTGCCGCGTATCCCGAAGACGGCGACTCCGCCGAAAAGCTTTTGGGCGCCGCCGACCGCGCGCTCTACCGCATGAAGCATCGCGGAAATGCCATGAATTCCATCACGCGCATTGCCGCGTGCCTGTGAGGATGACGAACAATGCCTCCCAGGAATATCCACCCCTTTCCGCGCCGCGAAAACCGCATCCCGATGGAGATACCCGTCGTGCTCGACGGCCATCGGCATTTGCCCGGCATGGAAGCGACGTTTACGGAAAACGTCAGCGCCAAGGGAGCGCGCGTGGTCAGCGTGCGGCGTTGGGAAACAGGTGCGCCGCTGGTGCTGGCGTCGCGCACGGGAGAATTTCGTTCTGAAGCTCGGGTGGCTTACTGCCATCCGCTGCGTGGCGACGGCTACGCGGTGGGGGTGGAGTTTCTCGAAACAAAAGGACGATGGGTAGTCGAATCTACAAATTAGCTTGACGGAATCCGGCGAGCGGACAGGAGGGAACTGCTGGAACATTCTTACAGGGAATACATT
>Ga0210407_10004826_pt1 | contig 10539 bp, 9 predicted proteins | sample IncBWC27MmetaG_FD_150860 | JGI IMG/M metagenome (GOLD analysis project Ga0210407, IMG submission 150860) | Forest soil microbial communities from Barre Woods Harvard Forest LTER site, Petersham, Massachusetts, United States - Inc-BW-C-27-M | ecosystem: Environmental > Terrestrial > Soil >... | reverse complement strand
CATCGCAATTCCTGACCAAGCAGTGGCAGGTCGGCCTGGTGGGTTACCTCTACCAGGAGATCGGCTGCGACAGCGGCTCCGGCGATCGCGTCGGATGCTTCCAGTCCCGGGTGCTCGGCGTCGGTCCGCAGGTCGGCTATATTTTTCCGATCGGCGACAAATGGCAGGGCTATCTCAATCTGAAAGGCTACGGTGAATTCGACGCGGCAAATCGGCCCTCGGGCTGGAACGTCTGGTTGACATTCAATCTTTCGCCCGCCGCGTCACCCCCGTCTGCGCCCTCAAGGCCCATGTACACGAAATAGCGGCGCCGGCACCGCGACTAGAAGATGAAACGAAGACCGACGGTCGGACCGATGTTCTGGAAGTTGAGATAACCGCTCGCAAGGCCGCCCGAAACTCTTGACCACATCACGCCGGCATAGGCGTCGAATCGCTTGGTTATGCGGTAATCGATCATGGCCGAAGCCGCATCCAGCGTGCCCGCACAACTCGAAGCCGAGAGCCCGCCATTGGTACAGGTGCCTGTATTATAGTTGTTCTGCCAATAGTGATAAACCGCGCCCGCCAGATCCAGATCGTCGCGAACCGCAACCTTCACGCCCAACCAGGAGACTCGCAGGATCTTGGCGATGTCATAGTCGGTGGTCTTTACCGCACCCGGAAGCACGGTGTATCCGCCCAGAGTGGTAAAGCCCTGCGGATAGGTATCGCTGGGGTTCTGAAACTGGATCACCTCAAAGCCGCCGTAGAAAGTGACCGTCCGGTAGTGATAACGCAGCATGATGACGCCGCTGGTGTTGTTCGAAAGCGATGCTTTAAGATTATCGACCGAGACGCCGGCCGGCAGCGGCGAGACGGCATAATTTGATAGCGACACCGCATCCCTCACCTTGCTCGCCACAACGTCGAACGAGAATCCCCCGAAGTCGCCACCGAACTGCCCTTCGACCGCGCCATTGGATCCGTTGCCCTGACTGTAGCCGCCGAACTGGTAAAGCGCGGCCAGCCGAAATCCGCTGATGCCTGTTGAATACTGGACTGACGTTGCATAGCGCGCGTCCTCCGTATCGCCGGAGCCCCCAGCCGTGTTGGACGCTCCGATCACTGAGAATGCAGGCGCCGCCGCCATGGCGTCGTAGCGGGCCAGCCCATCCAGAATGAGTGAGTCTTGCCGGCCTGCGGTAATCGTCCCCCATACCGGATTGGCAAAGCCTCCGTAGGCAACCGTGTTGAAGATTTGTCCGGCGCGGCTCGAATCGCCGTTGGCGCTCTGAACATCGAGCGGGTTGGTGTTGTTCTGCACCAACGATTTCGGTCCGTTGGCAAGCTGCAGGCTGTAGGGATCGAAACCGGTCTGCAGGTTGAATATGAAGGACCAGTCGCCGGCGATCGGCTCGAATCCCTTGATGCCGATGTGAGACTGACCAAGCCCATTGGGGAGAATGGTGTACCGCCACCCGTTGCTGTTCTTCGAGATCAGTTCTTCAACGCCGTTAGGGTAATAAGCGTTGAAGGGTACGCCATGGGTTTGGTAACCGCCGCCCGTATCGATGGCACCATAGAGAGTGATGCCGTTCCAGGTCAGCGGGCATTCGACAGGGCTCGCCTCGAAATAGCTGACGGGACTGGCAAAGCAGGACGGCGCTGGCAGCGCCTGCGCGGGCGCTTTCACCGGCAGGTCCGCAGCCCGCGCGCCCCCGACTACCGACCCCAGGAGGCCGCAAGCCAGCAATAACCTGGAATGCGCGACTTTTTCCAAAGCACCCGGTCTCCGTCGGGCCAAGGCTATCGTGATGTATACAATTTTCCCGCACCGATGCCCGATTCAAAACCATTTTCGGGTAAATTTCGTCGCGTAGTGTTGCTCGAAAAGCAGTGACGGCAGCGTCGATGGAGCCGCACGCGGCAGTTGGACCGGCGCGATGCCTTCTCTGCCCTGGCCGCACAGCCAATCGAGCGTTCCTCGACTTAAAAAAATACCGGGAAGGCTTCCCCTCGCGGAAATCTGGCGCATAGTGGATGAAAAACAGCCCGGAATTTAAGGACGACGAATGCGGGTCATAACGACCGATGTTGCCGTAATCGGAGGAGGTGCGGCCGGCTGCTATGCCGCGCTCGACCTGAACAAGCAGGGCATCAAGCCTCTGATCATCTGCAAGGGTTTGGTCGGCAAGAGCGGGGCGTCGCTGTTTGCAGGCAATCTCGTCATCTCCGGCCGCGCGCTCGGAAACAGCGACGAGAATGCCCGCAACACGGCCGAGTTCCTGATCAAGTACCATAACCAATTCCTGATCGATCAGGATTGGGCACAGCGGTGCGGCCAATGGCTCGAGAAGGTTTATTATCCGGAACTGGAGGAAGCCGGCCTCTACATTCGCCGTGATGATTACGGCGAGGTGGTCACGAGCCCAGGGAAGATCCGCAGCATCGCCGCCAATGTTCAGGGCAATTCGGGCGTACCCTTTATGGACCTGCGCCGCAAACAGGTCATCAGGGCAGGCATCGCGCGAATGGAGGAGACAGTCGCCACGGCACTCCTGAGCAACGCGGATGGTTCGGTCGGAGGGGTTTTCTGCCTGAACTGCATCACGGGCGAATATACAGCCGTGATGGCGCGCGCCGTCATCATGGCGACCGGCTACTCGGATCGACTGCATACCCGCTCCACCGGCACAAGGGAAATGTCGGGGGACGGCATTGCGATGGCCTGGCGGCTGGGTGCGACCCTGCTCAACATGGAAATGCAGTGGTGGCACACCAACGACCTGGCGCACCCGCCGAGCTGGCAGCGAATGCAGATCTATCCGAACCCGATGCTCGGCTCGGAAAAGTCGGCGCGAATGCTCAATTCGGCAGGCGATGAGTTCTTCAACCAGCAGCAGGACGATCCACTGGCCTTCGGCCCCTACACGGTGCAATTGAAAGCGCTTGTCAAACAGGTTCGTGCCGGCAGGGCGCGCTATGACGGCGGCTACTACGCAGGCTTCGACAAGTGCGATGCAGCGGAAGTGGAGAAATACACAACCTATGGCAAGACGTTCCGGCAGCTCGGCCTGCCTTTTCCTGCACACATGGCCGAGACGGCGGTTTCGTCGCACTATCGGCAAGGCGGCATCGACGTCGACACCAACACCATGCGCTCGTCGATTCCCGGACTTTACGCGGCGGGCGGTGTCGGCGGCCACAGCAACGGTCTGATCGGGCTTGCAACCTATGACGGCCGAACGGTCGCCCAGGGCGTCGCGCGGGATATCGCTGACATCAAGGCCGCCTCGGTGCCGCAGCAGCAACTGGAAGCGGAATGCAGCAGGCTCGAGCGTCTGCGCAGTTCGTCAGGCGACGGGCCTTCGCCCGGGAAACTCAAGGAAGAGCTTCGGGCTGTGATGTGGAAGAATGTCGGGGTAGAGAAAAACGCCTCCGACCTGCGATCGGCGCTTGACGACATTGATCGGATTCGCGTCAAACTATTGCCCGGCATGAAAATCAGAAACACCGCAAAATCGGCCAACTACGAGTGGCTCGACGCGATCGACCTGATGAACATGATCGACGTTTGCGAGCTCGTCATCCACTCCTCGCTCGAGCGCAAGGAGAGCCGTGGGCCATTCCTTCGGCAGGATTTCCCGCTTACCGATAACGACAACTGGCTCGCTGCCAATGTTCTGAAGAAATCCGGCAACGGCCTGCGATTTGAGAAGCGGCCTTACAGCCTGCCGCTATTCGCGCCCGGCTTTTCCCGCAAGGACAATCTTGAGGTCGCCTGGTGATGTCGGTCTTTCCCGGCGACGCTCCCGCGCCCGCATCTGCACTCGACGGCCGCCGGCTGGGGCAGACCGAACGGCATGACACCCTGGCCGCACGCAATTTGCGCCTGACACAGGGCGATCTGCTCCTGGTCAAGGTCCGCCGGTCGGAGGTCTCGGCCGGCGATGACGCCTGCCAGGAGTTTCAGGTGCCTTACCAGAAATGGATGCGCCTCCTCGACGCGCTGAACTGGATTGCCGAGAATGCGGCGAGCGATCTCGCGTTTCGATGGTTCTGCGGATCGAAAATGTGCGGAACCTGCGCGGTGCGAATGAACGGCCGCGAGGTGCTGGCGTGCTGGGAAGCGGTCGAGCCGGACATGGTCATCGAGCCGCTGCGCAACCTGCCCGTCATTCGGGATCTCGTCGTCGATCGCACCCGCTACGAAGAAAAGGTCGCAAGTCTCGAGCCATGGATCGAGCGCCATCAGCCCTACGCCGGACTCCCCGAGCCGCTGACCCACAAGCAGATGAAGGACGCCTCCAAGGCGCTCGACTGCATCAGTTGCATGTGCTGTTACTCGGCGTGTCCGGTGATCGGACTTGGAAACCTGACCGATTTCGCCGGCCCCGCGCCGCTGGTTCAATTGGCCCAGACGGCGCTCGATCCGCGCAACAGTCCGGACAAAGTCAGGCGATCGCTCGAAATGACCGGGATATTCAACTGCGTGTCCTGTTACAAATGCGAGGAGGTTTGCCCGGCAAGCATCCCGATCGTCAGCCGGGTGATCGAGCCGTTGAAGGCAAAGGCGGCCCAGCTTGTTCCCGAAATGGCCGCCCATTCATTCGCCTTGCGCGAGGTCGTAGCCCGCCGCGGCCGGGTCGATCCCGGCGAACTCGTCCTGAGGGTTCAGGGCTTGAGGAGCCTGCGCAATCTGCGGCGCATATTGCGGCTATTCATCCGCGGCAAGATCAAGCCGATCAGGACGCTGCTCGGCCTAAAGACCAGCGCGGCCGGCGCCGCGGGCCGCATTCTGGGTGATGAGGCGGGCAAGCCATGAAATTTGCCTACTACCCGGGTTGTTCGGCGCGCAGCACCTGCGCCGAGCTCAACGATGCGACCCACCTTGTGGCAGAAAGGCTCGGGCTCGACCTGTTGCAACTGGAACAGGCCACCTGCACCGGGGCGCGCGAATTGCGGGCGATCGATCCGGCCGGTTTCTATGTCCTCAACGTCCGCATTCTGGCACTGGCCGAAAGCCATGGCCTGCCCTTGATGACGATCTGCAATACCTGCACCCTCAACGTGCTTGATGCGCATGCAGCCTTTGTCAGCGATCCGGAACTCGCGGAATCGGTGAATGCAAGGCTCGCCGAAGAAAATCTGCATTACAGCGGACGCACGAAGATCAGTCATTTTCTGTGGGTCTTGCACGAGGATATCGGTGAAGCGCGGCTGCGCCGGCAGGTGGTCAATCCGCTCTCCGGTCTGACGGTCGCAGCCTTCTACGGTTGCCACATCACCCGTCCGCCAGCGCGTTACGGGTTTGTCGATTCCCGAAATAACCGTGCACTGGAGCGGCTTGCCGAAATCCTTGGCTGCCAGCCTATCGAGTATAGCGGCCGCACCGAATGCTGCGGATTCCATACCGCCGCTCACGACGAGAGGGTTGCGATCAAATTGACCGGACAACACGTCCTGGCGGCGAAGGCCGCAGGCGCGGCGACCATGGTCACGCCCTGCCCGCTTTGCCACACCGTGCTCGATAGCTTTCAGGCTGAGATGGAAAAGGACATCGATCAGAAGCTGGAGATGCCGGTTTTGCACCTTCCGCAGCTCGTGGGCCTCGCGCTCGGATTGTCGCCCGAACAATTGAAGATCGACCGGCACATGGTGCCGGCGGGTGGGCTTGATGGATATGCCGCACCTGCCGCAAGTGTGCCCGGCTGAATGTATGCGGCCCAATTCCGTCCTGGGGTCGTTGCCGAGAGGTCTTTGCTCTTGCATGGACGTGCTGAAGATCGGAAGCTATCGAAGCGGATTTTCAGGTTAACGCCACGGATCGCGGTCGACCATGAGGGACACGGTACTACTGTTGGCGATGAATGGGCTGATCTGGGGGCTGATCATCGCGCTCATCGCGCTCGGTCTTTCCGTCATTTTCGGTCTGCTCGACATCATCAACATCGCCCATGGCGACTTCTTCATGGTCGGTACCGTGCTGGCATGGTTCAGCCTGTCGGTGACCGGCAATTTCTGGATCGGCTTTCTGGTCGCGCCCGTCATCGGATTCGTTCTTGGCGCCATTATTCAGCGCATCGTCATTCAACCGATCCATGGCGCAGCCGCACTCTCGATCGTGGCGACCTTCGGCCTTTCCCTCATCCTGCAGGAGATCGTGCGGATTACCTTCGGCGCGACGCCACGACGCATGCTGGCGCCGATCCAGGGAACGATCCCCCTGTTCGGAATCGATTACGAGATTTATCGGTTGTTCGCGGCGGCGGTTGCACTGGCGGCGCTTGGCGGTTTCTTCCTTTTTCTGCAACACACCAAGCTCGGAATCTGGATGCGGGCCGTGCGGCATGACCGCGACACCGCAGTTGCGATGGGCATCCCGGCAAAGCGCGTCTATGTGCTGACCTTCGGAATAGGCTTCGCGCTGGCGGCCTTTGGCGGTGCCGTTGCGGCGCCGATCACGACGGTGGATTTTCGGGGCGGCGTCGATGTGCTGCCGTTCTGCTTCATGGCCGTCATCATCGGAGGGCTCGGCAATTTGCCCGGCACGGTGGCGGCAGCCGTCCTGCTGTCGTTCCTGGAAGGGCTTATTCAGAGCGTCGCCGATCCGACGATTGCACGGATTTCGTCGCTGGTGCTGATGAGCGCAGTACTGCTGCTGCGCCCGCAGGGCCTGTTCAAGGGTTTCGTCAAATGAGGCGCCGCGCCCTCGAAATCGGCATGGCAACGGCTGGCGCGGCATTTCTGGTCGCGGTGCCCTGGCTGATCCCGGCGCTGATCGACAATTTCTGGGTCAGCGTCATCACGGAAATCCTGATCTGGTCGTTGTTTGCATCCAGCGTCAATCTGCTGTTCGGCTACGTCGGATTGCTGTCGTTCGGGCAGGCGCTGTATTTCGGCTTCGGCATGTATGGCGTGGCGCTTGGGATCGATCATTTCGGCCTTTCGTTCTGGCCGGCGTTTGGGCTCGGAATCGTCTCGGCGATGGCGATGGCGCTGGTTTCGGGTGTCTTCGCGGTCCGCCTGAGCTGGCATTATTTCGCAATCATCACCGTGGTGTTCTCCCTGATCTTCTATTTCCTCGCGGTTTCGATGAAACCGCTGACCGGCGGCGATGACGGAATCAATTTCACCCTGCCGCCGGTCGTCAATTTCGGCGGCAAGGTGTTCAGCCTCACCGATCCCACGCTTCAGTATTTCTTCGTTCTGGCGGTGGTTTCGCTTTGTCTGTTCCTGATGCACCGCATCATCAATAGTCCGCTCGGAAAGGGCTTTCTCGCCATTCGCGACAACGACCTGCGAGCCTCGCTGATCGGTCTGAACGTCTATGCGTTGCGCCTGATCGCCTTCGTGATGGCCGGCTTTCTTGCCGGCGTATCAGGAGCCCTGTTTGCGTTCTTCGGCCGCTATGCCTCGGCCACCTACATGTTCTATCAGGTATCCGGCGAAGCCGTGGTCTGGACCATCGTCGGCGGCGCCGGCACGCTGTTCGGCCCGCTGGTCGGCACGGCGTTGTTTATCGTGATCCGCGAAATCGTGTCCAGCCATTGGGAGCATCATTCGCTGATCGTCGGCCTGTTGGCCATTCTGGTAGTGATCTTCGCGCCCAAGGGGATTGTCGGCCTGTTCAACGGATGGCTTAGCCGACTGGACGAACGCGATGCGGGGCAGCCGGCACCGCGGCGGTTGACGCTACAGGCAGAGCCATGAGTGCGTCATGAGCGAAGCTGTCACGAGCGAGCCTGTTCTGCGGACCGAGAATTTGACCAAGCGGTTTGGCGGACTTGTCGCGGTCGACGATCTCAGCATCGCCATTGCCGCAGGGAGGGTCCACGCGATCATCGGCCCGAACGGCGCGGGCAAGACGACCTTCTTCAACCTGGTCACGGGCCTGCTGAGCCCCGACAGCGGCCGGATATTCTTTCGCGGCCGCGACATTACCGGCTATAGGCCGCACGTCATCAGCAGGCTAGGGATCAAGCGGACGCTGCAGGTCAAGAGCGTGTTTCCAGACCTGAGCGTTGCCGACAATCTCTGGATCACGAGGCAGGCGCGCAATCGCTATCTGCACGCCTTCCGACCGGCCAAAGCCGACAAGGAAACTGGATTGCGGGTCGAGGAGACGCTGGAGAAAATCGGGCTTGCCGATCTCGCCGCGCGCCCCGCCGGCACCCTGTCCTATGGCGACGTGGCGATGCTCGAGATCGGGATGGCGATTATTTCCGAGCCGAGCCTGCTCCTGCTCGACGAACCGACCTGCGGCATGAGTCCTGCGGAAACCGGCCGGGCGGTTGCCAAAATCCGCGAGATGGCGCGGACCATCGATCTCATCATTATCGAGCACGACATGGATGTGGTGTTCGGGATCGCCGACGACATCACCGTGCTGGCGCAAGGTGCGATCCTGGCAAGCGGCGGCCCGGCTGCCATCGCCGAGGACGAGCGCGTTCGCGAAGCCTATCTTGGCCGGCCCGAGGACGAAGATTTCATGGAGGAGGCCTTGAATGCTTAGCCTCCGGGACGTTCACGTTCACATCGGCAAGCTTCACATCCTCCAGGGCGTAAATCTCGAGGTCAAGGCGGGGGAATCGGCTGCGCTGCTCGGACGCAATGGCGTCGGCAAGACCACCACGCTGCGCGCAATCATGGGACTGGTGTCGAAGACGGGCGGCGTGATCAGGTTCGACGAGCACGATCTTTCGAGCTATCCGCCCCACGAAATTCCCGGGAAGGGAATCGGCTATGTTCCGCAGGGTCGCGGCATTTTCCCCAATCTTTCGGTTCTGGAGAATTTGAATATCGGCGTCACCGGCAAGCGCGACCACGAACGTGAGGAATATGTCTTCTCCCGCTTTCCGAGGCTCAAGGAGCGGCTGAAGCAGGCCGGCAACACGCTTTCGGGCGGCGAGCAGCAAATGCTCGCAATCGCACGCTGCCTGATGATGCGACCGAGACTGATCATTCTCGACGAGCCGACGGAAGGCATCATGCCACGCCTGGTATCGCAGATCAGGCGTGAAATCCACCGCATCAGCCAGAGCGGGGTATCGATCCTTCTGGTCGAGCAGAATGTCGAGACCGCGCTCAAGCTCTGCGAAAGCGTGTTCCTGATGGAAAAGGGGTCCATCGTCTACTCGGGCGCGTCGCACGACCTCAAAAGCCGTCCCGAACTCGTGCACCGCTATCTTGGATTGTCGCAATAGGATAAAACTGATCCCAGGGAGGGTCCGATCATGGCCAGGAGACTTTCACGGCGCAGCTTCCTCGAACGCGCGCTCGCCGGTGGCGCCGCAGCCGGCACCGCCAATCTCACCATCATGCGCGACGCGTTCGCGCAAGCTTCCGGTCCTATCGTGATCGGGCATCATTGCGATCTTACCGGTGCCATATCGTCGTGGGGCGTATGGCACGACAAGGCGGCCAAGGCTGCAGTGGACCTCATCAACCAGGGCGGCGGGATCGCCGGGCGCAAGGTCGAACTTGCCACCGAAGATACCGAGTCCAACCCGGCAAGCGGCGCGCGCAAGCTGCGCAACCTGATCCAGCGCACCAACGCCGAGTTCATCGTGGGTTCGGTCCACTCCGGCGTAATGCTGGCAGCCATTCCGATCGCCTCCGAGCTGAAGACGATCTATTTCTCCACCGGCGAGGCAACCGAGGCCACGGGGAGCAAGGGCACGCGGTTCTCGTTCCGTACCGGCACCGATACCTATTCGATTGCAGCCGCCAGCCTGCCGTGGTGCGTCGAGAACTTCGGCAAGGTCTGGACCATCATCTATGCCGATTATGCCTGGGGCCAGAGCACGACCCAGGAATCCAGGGTCTATATCGAGCGCGCGGGCGGCAAGGTGCTTAACGCCATTCCGGTTCCGCTCGATGCCAAGGATTTCGTGCCATATCTGGCGCAGATCTCCTCCGATACCGAGGTGCTGCTGCCGGCGTTCATCGGCTCGCTGTCGGTTGCGTTCTACACCCAGGCCAAGACCATGGGCCTGGACAAGAAGATGAAGATGTATTCCTCGTCGGCCAGCATCGAGGCGATTGCGCCCGACGACATCAAGGGGGCGGCGGAAGGCGTGTATTTCTTCGAGAATTTTCCGCGCCAGCTAAAGGCCAAAGACGACAGCTTCCACCGGGAGTTCAACCAGCGGATCGGCATCGACGATGTCGATGCGCGCGAGATCGGGGGCAGCCGCGTGATGGACAAGAGCCACGGCTGGCAGGCTTGGGAGGACATTTTCGCGCTCAAGCAGGCGATCGAAGCGTCCGGCTACAAGACCCGCAAGGATGTCGAGGGCGTGATACGGGCGCTCGAAGGGATGCAGATGGCCAATTCACTGGCGCATCCGCAAGGCGACAAGATCATCCGCAAGGAGGATCACGTCGGGATCATCGACTGCTACATCAGTCGCGTGGAAAACGGAAAATTCGAGGTGAAGAAGCGAATTCCCAGGGAAGAACTCGCCAAAAACATGCCGCTTCGCCACAACCTTTCGGAGATGCCGGTTTGACCCGAGCGGGGCGTTGATGACCCTTGCCTGCGGCAAGTAGCTA
>Ga0210407_10004825_pt1 | contig 10543 bp, 7 predicted proteins | sample IncBWC27MmetaG_FD_150860 | JGI IMG/M metagenome (GOLD analysis project Ga0210407, IMG submission 150860) | Forest soil microbial communities from Barre Woods Harvard Forest LTER site, Petersham, Massachusetts, United States - Inc-BW-C-27-M | ecosystem: Environmental > Terrestrial > Soil >... | reverse complement strand
CCTCCACTTCCTCTTGGCGATGGGAAGTATACCTTCCCAGGTCGTTGCCCTACGGGACATAGTCGCGCTATCCTCCCTCGCGCACGGAGGTGCATGATGCGCGCATTTCGATTTATTGCCGTTTTCTCGGTCCTCGCGTCCTTTTATTGCTGCTCGATCAGTGCGCAATCCTCCTTCACCATCGGCACCGCCACCGCCGCTCCCGGCCAAAAATCCACCGGCTACCTCGAAGTCCCCGCCGGCATCGATCCCGCCACCAACATCCCCGTAGTCGTCATCAACGGCGTCAAGCCCGGCAAAACACTAGCTCTCATCTCCGGCGCCCACGGCACTGAATACACGTCCATCATCGCCATCGAAAAACTCATCTCTGCCATCGACCCAGCGCAACTCTCCGGTATCGTCATCCTTGTCCCGCTCGTCAACATCCAGTCCTTCGAACTAAAAGTCCCTCACGTCAATCCCGTCGACAACAAAAGCATGAACCGCTTCTACCCCGGCAAAGCGGACGGCACGCAAACCGAGCGCGCCTCTTTCCTCATCACCAAACAAATCATCGACCGCTGCGACTACCTCATCGACTACCACGGCGGCGACCTCGACGAAAGCCTCCGCCCTTACGCCTATTGGGGTCCCACCGGAAGGGAAGAGCAGGATCGCCTCTCCAAGCAAATGGTTCTCGCCTTCGGCCTCGACCACATCATCATCTGGCGCGAACGCCCCACCGACCCCGCCGCCACCCGCTACCTCGATAACACCGCCTCCGTCCGCGGCAAAGCCTCCATCGTCGTCGAAGCTGGCCACGCCGGCATCGTCGACTCCGACGACCTCTCCCTCCTCGTCAACGGCTCCCTCAGCACCATGCGCGCCCTAAAAATGCTCCCCGGCGATCCCCACCCCATCGAAAATCCCGTCTGGATCGAAAAACTGGAAGACGTCCTCTCCGACGGCCCCGGCATCTGGTACCCCCTCGTCAAGCGCGGCACCTACGTCTCCGCCGGCATGAAACTCGGCACCATCACCGACTATTTCGGCAAAACCATCGCCGAGCCCCGCGCTCCCGTCACCGGCGTCATCCTCCACGTCAACGCCGTCCCCTCCCTCAAGAAAGGCGACAACATCGCCGACATCGGCGTCCCCGCCGCTCACGCCCCATAATTTGGAGTGCGGGAGCGTTAGCTCCCGCTTTTCCTCCATCCACAAATCGCGCCACCATCTACATTCCCCCACCCACATTCTTGCGTGCCCCATCTTCGTTCTGCCACCGCCACCTCTCCTCGCCCGTAACCAACACATCCTGCAAGACTAAACACCGCGACCACCATTTCTGCCCGCATCCCGTGCTCCTCCCTTCCTCACCCTCCAAAAATATTTTCCCTCGCTATCTCCTTCTTTTCCTTCTTCTTCCGGTGCCAAATGCATTCGAACGCTATACTACTCAATAAACTACTTGACAATGAAACATGCCCATGCTACCATCGGTCGTGAATTCTCGACCCCACTCCCTTCGCTCCGCGCAATCCCGCTCCATCTCCACCCTTCCTCCGTTTCCTTTCGTTACCATCGCTCGTCGTTTCTTGCACCTCCCCCCATCTCCCTCCCATTTCTTTTCAATCACTTGTGCGCTCTTTTGCTCTTTAGGGGGAGGGGGTCTCACGCTCTTAAATCTCAATCCCAAGAGGACTAAAATGGAACTCACTCTCGATACTCACAAAGACTCTGCCCTGGCTCTAACCCGCTGCCAGCATCGCACTCCTGCAGGCCGCCGCTGCCGCTTCACGGTCAAGGACCAGTCATCCTCCTACTGCCCATCCCATTCCGGCCACTACTTGGAAGATCCCGCAGCTGCCGATCTCGCACCCGCGCTCCTCGGCGATTGCACCGAGATCAACACCGCTCAGGACATGAAACGTGTCCTCGGCAAAATCTTTCTGCTCCTCGCGCAGAATCGCATCTCCGTCAAAAAAGCCGCCACCCTCACCTACATCATCCAGCAACTCCTCCGCACCCTCCCCGCCATCGAAAAGGAGCTCTACCCCGTTGACCACGGGCCTTGTCGGCTTGACTTCACCGGGTGGCCCAGCGCCAGGACCGACTCCCTCCCCAATGAGACACCCGAGCAGCCCAGCCATGCTTCATAACCAGCTCGGTACATCTCGATCTGGGCGACATGTACGAGCGCTCCAACCGGCTCGCAACGCCTTCGCCGTCGCACGGCCAACTCGGCCGCGCACCGTCCGCATTGCCCCGTTACCGCAGCCAGCGTATCCTTTTCCTTCTCGCGGAGGACTCGGATGCGCATCGCTGTGTCAGCAAAGCTTTTCATCGTCGCAATCATCGCCGCAGTCTTTTCTTTCAGCCTGGCGAACGCTCAGCAATTTGACCAAAGACTCTTCTCCGAAATGCGCTGGCGCTGCATCGGCCCCTTCCGCGGAGGCCGCACCGTCGCCATCTCCGGCGTCCCGCATCAGCCCAACGTCTTCTACATGGCCGCCGTCAACGGCGGCGTCTGGAAAACCACCGACTTCGGCAGCACTTGGAATCCCATCTTCGACGATCAGCCCACCGGCTCCGTCGGCGCCCTCACCGTCGCGCCTTCCGACCCGAACATCATTTATGTTGGCAGTGGCGAAGGTTTGCAGCGCCCCGACCTCGCGACTGGCGATGGCATTTACAAATCCACCGACGCCGGGAAAACTTGGACGCATTTGCCGGATCTCCGCGATGCCCAGCAAATCACCGCGATCCTCGTCGATCCGAAAGATTCGAATCGCGTCTTCGTCGCCGCGGAAGGCCATCCGTACGGCCCGAACGCTGAACGCGGCGTTTTCCGCTCCACTGACGGCGGCCAATCTTTCCAAAAAGTTTTGTACAAAGACGAAAACACCGGCGCCGCGGATCTCGCTTTCGACCCCGCAAATTCGCAAACAATTTACGCCGTTCTCTGGGCTGCCCGCGTCGCTCCCTGGGAAGTTCGCAGCGGCGCTTCCATCTATATCGCCGGCAGCGGCCTCTTCAAATCCACCGATGGCGGCAACACCTGGCGTCCGCTCACAAAAGGTCTGCCCACAGCCGCCGACGATCTCGGCCGCATCGGTATCGCCGTCGCGCCCTCGCAGCCCAACAGAATTTATGCCACAGTCGAAGCCAAGCGTGGCGTCGCGGGAATCTATCGCTCCGACGATGCCGGCGAATCCTGGCAGCAAGTTAACGATGACCGCCGCATCGGTGGCCGCGGTCCCGGCGCCATGGGCATCGCCGTCGCTCCGGACAATCCCAGCGAAATCTACGTGGCCAACACCACCACCTGGAAATCCACCGACGGAGGAAAAACCTTTGTCGGCTTCAAAGGCGCGCCCGGCGGCGACGACTATCAGCGCATTTGGATTAGTAACGAAAATCCGCAGATTATCGCGTTGACCGCAGATCAGGGCGCGGAGATCAGCGTGAATCGCGGCGCAACCTGGAGCACTTGGTACAACCAGCCGACTGCGCAGTTTTATCACGTGACCACGGACAATCGTTTTCCATATTGGGTCTACGGCGCGCAGCAGGAAAGCGGCTCCGTCGCCACGCTGAGCCGCAGCGATTACGGCGAAATTACCTTTCGTGATTGGAAGTTGCCCGGCATTTTCGAATATGGCTATATCGCGGTGGACCCACTCGATCCGAATATTCTTTATGGCGACTGGCTCACGCGCACGAAGCAGGACATCGGCGAATACGCGAAGGTTACTCCCGAAGCAATTCGCCGCGGCGAGTATCGCTATACCCGCACGCTGCCAGTTGTTTTTTCGCCTCTCGAACCGCACACACTGTATTTTGCGGCGAACGTTTTGTTCAAGACCACGGACGCTGGAAACAGTTGGCAAGTGATTAGCCCGGACCTCACGCGCGAAACGTACGAAATCCCCGCAAACCTCGGCGCGTTCGCGGCCGCCGATCCGGAAAAAGGAAAACATCGCGGCGTGATTTACGCCATCGCACCATCATTCAAGGAGGCGAACACCATTTGGGTGGGCACGGACGATGGATTGGTTTACATCACACGCGACGGTGGAAAGGCTTGGCAAAACGTGACGCCGCCGCAACTGAAGCCGTGGAGCAAAGTTTCCATCATCGAAGCTTCGCACTTCGATGCCGGCACAGCGTACGCGGCGATCAATTCATTCCGTCTCGACGATTTGCGCGCGCACATTTACCGCACGCGCGATTTCGGAAAATCGTGGACGGAGATTACCAAAGGCATTCCCGCCGGCGGCGCGAGCAACGTGGTGCGCGAGGACCCGGCGCGCCAAGGTTTGCTTTTCGTCGGAACAGAAGGTTCCGTTTACGTTTCGTTCAACGATGGCGACGATTGGCAACCACTGCAACTGAATTTGCCGCACACCTCCATGCGCGACCTCAACGTTCACGGCGACGACCTCATCGTCGGCACGCACGGCCGCTCCTTCTGGATTCTCGACGACATTACGCCGCTGCGCCAACTCTACGAGTCGACTGCAAAATCCGACGTGCACGTCTTTGCGCCGCAGCAAGCAGTTCGTTTCCGCTGGAATCGCAACCCCGACACGCCGCTTCCACCGGAAGTGCCGGCTGGCCAAAATCCTCCAGACGGCGCCATCATTGACTACTATCTTGCTTCCGCAACTTCGCAGCCGGTTATTCTGGAGATTCTGGATGCGAACCACAAACTTGTCCGCCGCTATTCCAGCACGGACAAGCCCGAACCTTTCGCAAAAATCGCCGCCGAAAATCCCATTCCCATGTATTGGGTGCGCCAACCGCAGACTCTATCTGGCGCTGCGGGGATGCATCGCTTCGTATGGGACATGCGTTACGCGCCCCCCGATTCTCTTACCCACGAATATCCCATCTCCGCGATCCTGCATAACACGCCGCGATATCCTCTCGGGGCCGGGGCTCTTCCTGGAACGTATTCCGTGCAGCTCACCGTCAACGGCAAGAAGCACCCTCTTGCGCTGCTCCTTGTCAAAATGGACCCGCGCATCACTGCCTCGGCTGGGGATTTGCGGAAGCAGTTTGAAATGGAGAGCGGCGCGGTCGAAGGTATGAACAAAAGTTTCGAGGCGCTCGCGAAGGTTCGATCGCTGCGCGCGCAAATTAAAGAGCGCGCGGCAAAAGCAGGAAAGAGCGCGCTCGGCGATGCCATCACTGTAGTGGACAAACAATTGGCGGAGCTGGAGGGAGCCGCGCAAAGCAATTTCTTCGGCCTGCCGCCGGGCGCGAAGCAGCCGGAGAATTTCTCTACCTTGAATCAACATTTCGGCAACATCCTCAGCGTCGCAGACAGCGCCGACGCCGCGCCCACGACGCAGGCCACTGCTGTTTACAAGGAGCTCCAAGAGGTCCTGACGAAGTTGAACTCCCAGTGGACGAAAATCCGCGAGCAGGACATCGCTTCGCTGAACGCCGAGTTGAAAAAAGCCGGGCTCGCGCCTGTGGATCCGAACAAAGCGCCCGATGCGGCGCCTTCCGACGACGCCGACGGAGATGACGAACCGTAGATTTTATGAAAATGAGACTTGACGCGAAAAGAATCCTGCGAGAGAACGATGGCCCTAGCTTTGATTACTTTGTCGTTGGCTCCGATTGAAACGTCGCCAAATCCGCCAGCAGTTCGGCGCTGTGTTTTTCGGCATCGACTTTCAGGTAGACCTTGCGGACGACCCCGTCGGGACCGATCAGGAAGGTGTGACGCGCGGAAAGCTTGCCGACGCCGAGATTCATCAGCGAGTCGTAGGCAGTGGACACGGAGTATTTCGTATCCGCGAGCAGGCGGAAGCTGAGGCCTTCTTTTTCGCAGAATTTCTGGTGAGTTCCCTCATCCTGAACGCTGGCGCCGAGAATGACGGCGTTCTTTTGTTCGAATTGCGCGATATCGCGCTGAAAATTGTGGGCTTCCTTGGTGCATCCGCTGGTGAAATCCTTGGGATAAAAATAGAGCACCACCCATTTGCCGCGAAAATCGTGGAGGCTGACGGGCTTGCCTTCCTGTGAATTCACGGTGAAGTCCGGCGCGGCCGCGCCCGCCGCAGGCGCTTTCTTGCCGGTCTGCATCGCGCGGACAGCGACGACCACGAGGAGCAGCACGGTCGCAGCAATCAGGATTCCGATAATCTTCATTTTCCCAGCCTATTCTTTTTGGCTGAAGCGGCCAAAGCCGATGCGCAACTGAACGGTGTTTATGCCAGGGTTGGGTGTCGCAAGCCCAGCGTTGGAAATGTGCATGAAGCGGATTTCGGTGCTGAGGTTGTATTTGCTGCGCAGGAAGTGCAGGCCAAGAGCGCCGCTGGTGGTGAAATTGACGCGCGAGGTTCCCTCCGGAACTTTTGTGTTGGTGAAGAGCGTGCCGCCGCCGAGTTCGAGATAGGGGACCACGCTGCCATGTGTCTCCAGAGCCCATTTGAACGCGAAGGGATTCACACCAGCACCGTAGGCGGTATTCGTTTTCTGAAAGACCATGAATAGGGGAACAACTTCCACGGCATATTCCAAACGGCCGCGGAGAAATCCGGGGCCGTGAGGCGCGGTAAGGATCAAGCCGTAACGCAGGCCCACATTCCAGATCCCGTCACTGGACTGGCTGCCATTGGTGCCGTGGCCACCGCCGGTCCAGACTTGCAGTTCGTGGCCGCCCTCGACAGGGCCGGCTTGCGAGCGAGCTGGCGGCGCGCACAGAAACGCGGCGAAGAGGAGGACTGTCAACGCTGATCTCACGGAAGAATCTCCTTCAGTGTTCCGAATCCCTTCAAGGGGTTTCCAGTGCAAAGAAGATATAGAAAATTGGAGAGAAAGGCGAATCTCTTATTATTTATTTCAAGTACGTGCGGACGATTTGGATGACGTCGTCGGCGGCTTCTTCGGAAGACTTGGAATTGCGCGGCATGTGATTGCGGATGTGATCTTCCATGAGCTCGGCCATGAGGCTATTGATGGCGCCGCGCGCGGCGGAGAGGCGCTGGAGGGCGTCGGCGCATGGCTCATCGTCGTTGAGCGCGCGAAGAACGCTCTCGAGCTGGCCGATGACCTTCTTGGTGCGGTTAACGAGATCAAGTTTTTCCCTGGAAGTGTGCGACATTTTTGTTGCCTACCCTATAGGGGTATGGTATCAAAGAATCGAGCCTGTTGCAGAAGTCTTCCAGCATGGTAGAGCAAACGGGTAGGGAGTTCAACGGCCGAGCGTTCCCGGCGGTGTTCATCAATCATTCATCAGCCGCGAATTAGCCTGTGGCGACGGAATGGGGAGTCTGGCAGAGATGGTACGGTAGGGAATCAGGAAAGTGGAGATGCGGCGTTCGAACTTCCAATTTGTGTTCGCGCTTTGTGCGATGCTCGTCGTCCTTTTCTATACGCCCCCGGAGGCACGCGCGCAGGATGCGCCCCCGCCGCAGAATCCGGTGCCACCGAGCAGCGATTCGAATGCCGCGGATGATCCGGTGCCGGCTATGTTTCCGCACCTGGAGTCGGACCGCTGGTGGATTTCGGGCCAGGCAAACTTTATTTCGCAATGGCATCCGGCGTTTCACTCTCCTTATCAAGGGCCGCGGAGCTTGCCGCCCGAAGCGCAGGATGCTACTTCGCGCGTGCTCACGGTTTTCACCGGAGTACGCCTAACGAACACGATGGAACTGCTTTGCGACGTTCAAGAAACCGGAGGCCACGGCATCGGCGAGGCTGTCGGCTTGGGAGGCGTCACAAACCTGGACATCGTGCGGAATCCAAACCTCAGCAAAGCGCCGTACATCGCGCGACTGATGTGGCACCAGATCATTCCCCTGGGCAAGCAGAAAATCGGAAGCGAGCGGTCGCCTAACTCACTTTTTTCGACACTTCCAGAGAGGCGGCTGGAGATTCGCTTCGGGAAGTTCAGCCTGGCGGATTTTTTTGACGCCAATTCCTACGGCAGCGACACGGGTTTCCAGTTCATGAACTGGACGGCGGACAACAACGGAACGTACGACTACGCGGCGGACACGCGGGGCTTCACGTTTGGGGCAATGCTGGAGTATCACGAGAAGCGGTGGGCGTTCCGCTTTGCGGAAGCACTGATGCCAAAAATAGCGAACGGGATTCACCTGGACGCGGAGCTAAACCGGGCGCATGCGGAGAACATGGAGTTCGAGCTTCATGGCACGTTGCTGAAGCATCAAGAAGGAATCATCCGGTTCTTGAGCTACGTGAATCACGCCAACATGGGCAGCTACAGGGAGGCGATCGACAATTTCCTGGCGGGGGTGACTCCAACTCCGGACATTACCGCTCATCCTTTGCAGACGACGATCAAATACGGATTTGGCGTGAATTTCGAGCAGCCGCTGAATAGTTGGATGGGCGTGTTTGGACGGTGGGGATGGGACGAAGGGCGGCATGAATCGTTTGCATACACGGAAGTGGATGGAACGGTGGAGATCGGAGTGGGCGCGCGCGGCGAGCGCTGGCACCGAAAATTCGATCGTGCCGGATTCGTTTTCATCTCGAATGCCATTTCGCGCGACCACCAGGAATATCTGGCGCTGGGGGGAGAGGGCTTCCTGCTGGGCGACGGCCGGCTGAACTACGGCCGCGAGAATATTATCGAGACGTATTACACGCTGCATGCGTGGCGCGGGATATTTCCTTCGATTGGGCTGCAGCACATCAACAATCCGGGGTACAACCGGGATCGCGGGCCGGTGATTGTGCCGACGCTGCGGCTGCATGTGGAGCTTTAGCCGAACGGCCGGCGCTATTCCTTGAATTTTTTGCTGGGAGTCGCCAGCTTCTGGCGCTGGAGTTCATGGATGTCGGCGTTCGAATCGGAGGAGCCCAGGAGCCAGCGGGCGAAGAAATCTCCGCGCGCGACGATGACGTAACTGTTGATGGGCATGTAGGAGTGGCGCATCCCGGGGAAGACCAGCATTTCGAAGCGCTTGTTGGCTTTGATGAGCGCGTCGGCCACGCGCATGGTGTTCACCATGCTGACGTTGTCATCCATGTCGCCGGTGGTGAGCATGAGGTGGCCCTTCAGGTTTTTGGCAATCTCGGAATTTTTGTCGATGTCGTAGATGAATTTTGTGGCGCCGTCTTTTTGCAATTCCTCACGCACGCCGTGATATTTCTCACTCCAGGTATCGCCGTAGACGTTGTTGTCGTGGTTGCCGGATTCCGACCAGCCGGCCTTGAAAAAATCTGGATATTGCAGGACGGCGGCCGCGGTCATGAACCCGCCGCCGGAGTGGCCCCACATGCCCACGCGTTCGAGATCGATGTAGGGATGAGTTTCCGCGAGACGCTCTGCCGCAGCTTTCTTGTCAGCCAGGCCGTAGTCGCGCAGATTGCCGTAGCCGTAAGCGTCATACCACTTATCGCGCTGCGGGCTGCCGCCGCGCGCGCCGACTTCGACAACGATGAAGCCGAGCTGGGAGAGGGGAACATTTGGACTTTTCGGGGAGAAGACTTTCGTAACTTGCTCGACTTGCGGGCCCGGATAAACGTATTCGATCAGAGGATATTTGCGGCCGGGATCGAAATCGAACGGTTTGTAGATCACGCCGTAGAGATCGGTGACGCCGTCGTCCGCCTTGACCTTGAAAGTTTCCGGATATTTGAATCCGGCAGCCAGGAGTCGGGTCACGTCGCTGGTTTCCAATTCCGCGAGCTGCATGCCCTGCGTATCCAGTAGTGTTGATTTTGGAGCAGTGTCCACGCGCGAATAGGTGTCTGCAAAATATTTGCCGGAGTCCGGCGAGTTGATGCCATGGTTAAAGTTGCCGGGAGTGAGCAGCTTGAGTCCCGCGCCGTCGAGCCCGATGCGATAGAGATGCAGGTAATACGGATCCTCGCCGGGCTCGCGGCCGTTGGCGGTGAAGTACAAGGCGCGAGCTTTTTCATCGATCGAGACGACCTGGTCCGTGACGTACTCGCCCGAGGTGATTTGGTTTTTCAGTTTTCCGCCGCCATCGTAAAGATAGAAATGGCCCCAGCCGTCGCGCTCAGACCACCAGACCAATTCCTTGCCATTGTCGACGAGGCGCAACGGCTTTGCAGTGAGCCAAACGTTGGAGCGCTCTTCGATGAGTTTCGAAACTTTGCCGGTTGTCGTGTCGGCAACGCACACATCCACGCGGCGAAAATCGCGGCTTCTGGTGGTGAAATAGAGTCTGTCCGATGTTTCGGAAACCCAGCGCGGGCTGACGCGCGTGAGCGGCGTCGGGTTCTCCTTGTTTTCATCCTGCTCCTGGCGAAGCTCTTCGCGGTCGCGTTCGTTTTGCGCGGCGTCGGAGATGGCCAGCGTTTCGTCGACGAAATCCTTCGGCTGAACGACTACGCGCTCTTTGCCGGCGACGTCGAGAACGTCGATTTCACTCACGGGCACTTTAGCTTCGCCGGGAAGGGGATAGCTGCGTGATTCCAGGATGGGTCTGGGATTCGTTAGTGAGTGGATCACCCAATAGTCGCCGACCTTGCGATCGTCTTCACGTTCGAGAGCGAACTTTTTCGAATCTTTCGACCAGTGAATGGTCACCGCTGGAGTTCGAAC
>Ga0210407_10004822_pt1 | contig 10545 bp, 9 predicted proteins | sample IncBWC27MmetaG_FD_150860 | JGI IMG/M metagenome (GOLD analysis project Ga0210407, IMG submission 150860) | Forest soil microbial communities from Barre Woods Harvard Forest LTER site, Petersham, Massachusetts, United States - Inc-BW-C-27-M | ecosystem: Environmental > Terrestrial > Soil >... | reverse complement strand
TGACCCACCACCACCGAAACCGAAATGAAAGCGGACTCTCGTAACGAGCCGGCATTCTCAAAGGCTAAAGGAAAGCGGATTCCTCCCCTTCGCCAAGCTCAGGGTCGGAATGACAAGTACACGACGGCCTTTTGTCATTCCGAACGGAGTGAGGAATCTGCTTTGCCCCCCAAGGAAACCCGGTGACAGTCCCCAGGTTATTTGACGGTTTTGGCGGTTCACATCCGCGCCGCCCTCTTGAGGCATTTCTGTGAGCTAACCGTTTTCGACACGCGCCTTTATATCCGAGTACGCCGTGTCGATCAGCCTGCTTAGCGCGGCGGCGTTTGTGGCCGTTCCCGGTTTCAGCTTCACATGGCGCATGACCTTGCCGGCGCCTTGCAACAAGCGGGCTGGATCCGGCAGCGCTGCGCCGTGAAAGAACCCGACGTTTACGTGGGAATGGAATACATTGACGTAGCCGAAGGGCACATCCCCCAAACATGCAACCGGGCAGCCGTCATGCAGGAGCTCCCGGACTTCGTCTCCGCATTTTCGCATCACCTCAAACCACTGATGCGCGATGGCCCCCAATTCACCGGCGTGCTCCTTCATCCACGCATCGACGGCAGGATCCCGTTCGACAGCGCCATTGAATCGCAGCAATTCCGTTCTCATCGTCGCTCCACTTTTTTCGAGATCTACGGGTACGTAACACCTTACATGAGAAGGCCACTGACTTGTCGTGCCCTGGAGGGACGAAAGGGGCATTTCCTCAGTAACGTCGCAGCGGTTACGGATAGCGAGCGGGGCGTCGGCAACTCTTCCCGAAACCTCTTCCTCCTTTTGATTCGGCCCGGAGCAGTAGACAAATGCCGTCTGATGATGGTCAGATACTCCGTAATCTACGGAGTCACCCGATGACTGCAGCAGACTTTCGCAGGATTGCACGGAGCCTGGAGGGAGTGGAAGAGTACTCCCACGCAGGATCGCCGGCTTTTCGTGTAGGAGGCAGGAAATTTGCTTCGCCGGCCTCGCAAGCAGCGGGGTATGGAAATCTGATGCTTACACGGGAGCAGCAGGCGGTGTTTGTAGAGGAGGCGCCCGAGATTTTCCTGCCGATTCCCGGCGGCTGGGGAAAAATGGGACACACGCATATTCGCCTGGCGGCGAGCGAGGATGTACTGACGGGTGCAGTCCGTACGGCGTGGAGGCTGCGAATTGATAAGAACACAAAGACAAGCCAAAAAAGACATGCGGCAAAGCGCAGCGGGGCAACAGATAAGAAACCCGGGAAGCGACGACTATGAAAGTCACAAAAACGCGAAACAATAAAAAGGACTTGTCACCACAGCAATGTAAAGAACTACTCAAAGCATTGAAAGCCCGTTTTGAGAAAAACATGGACCGCCATAAAGGTCTTGAACCGAATGAAAGCGGACTCTCGTAAAGAGGCCGGCATTTCTCAAAGGCCAACGGAAAGCAGATTCCTTCCCTTCGCCAAGCTCAGGGTCGGAATGACAAGTACACGACGGCCTTTTGTCATTCCGAACGGAGTGAGGAATCTGCTTTGCGAACGGTGGGATTCGCGGATGTCTGCAACAGGTCTCAGAGATGAGGCGCAGCAATTGGCAATTAGCAATGCAGCCCTCTCGCGCCTCCTGAGTCCGGCGTATATCATGGTTGGTGCTGGGTCAGGCGCCGGATTTCCGCGCACACACCAGCTTTCACACCAGAGAGGACAAGCAGCGGAGAATGAGGTTTTGTAATGGATGACATCTCGCGTCCCAGGTCAGTCCCTGACCCAACGCTGCTGCTCTTTCTGATGGCCGGGACGCTGGTGTGCGCGCTGCTGGTCGCCGACCCGACGGCGCGCATCGCGCTGGTCTGCCTGGGGCTTCTGCCTATGGGCATTTGGCTCTTTCGGCTGCTGGCGACTGTCCCGGCGGCCGGGACGGCCCTGTTGGTGGTGGCGGCCGCGGTCCCTCGCGGCGCGGTAGACATTGGCGGTCTGAACGTGCGGCCTGAGCATGTGGCTGTTGCCTTGCTCTGTCTGGCGTTGCCGCTGTTGATGAAGCGGCGGCTGTCGGAGAACGTCGCATGGGTCTTCGCAGATTATCTGCTGGCCGTCTATGTCGGGTTGAACATCCTGAGTTCATTGGTCATGTCCCCGGACCCGCCGCAGACCCTGAAGTGGTCCATGCAGCAGACGCTGGCCATTTTGCCCTATTTCTTCTTGCGGGTCCTCGTCAACGATGAGCAGAAGTTGCGCTGGGCGTTCCGCGCTTTTCTGGTTGTGGGCACGCTGGCTGCGGCCTACGGCCTGACAGCTTATTACTCGAACCTTTTTTTTGGTACGTCATTTGGCGTTGACGTCGAGCAATACGGGACTCTTCCCGCAACCTACGGGTCCCAGTACGAAGCCAACGTTTTGGGGGCCTATTGCGGCGCCTATTCGGTGGCGATGCTGGCAATGTATCTCCAGGAAAAACGACGCATTTACCTTGTGGGATACGGCATCACACTCGCAGGAATGACTATCAGTCTCTCGCGCGGCGCCCTGGGCGCGACTGTCATAGGATTGCTGGTACTGGCCTATTGCGCCCGCAGGATGGGCTTGCTCCATTGGCGGGCAATACGCTCCATTACCCTGGCCACGGCGTGTATGGCCCTGGTTATTTTGCCAGTCCTGGCCCAGCAGTATGCCGAGCGGCTGAGCACGATTGACGTCGCCGACCCCTCCGCTGACGAGAATACCGCGCTTCGCCTGGTCCAGATTATGACCGCCGTGGATGATATCCTCCAAAGTCCGGTCATGGGCAACGGAACCGCCAGCTTTCAATTGTTTACTCGAGGAACCACAACTGCCTCCGGTGAAGCACCCGCCTGGATTGCCAATTCAGAACTGAGAATCCTGCATGATACCGGGGTGGTGGGATTTCTGGCGTTTGTATTGTTCCTCGGGTCACTGGTCAGGCAGTCTCGAAAAAGGTTGAAGCGCGTATCCGATCCCATCCTGCGGGCGCTGCTCGTTTCGATGGTGGTGTACTGCATTTCGTTTCAGGCTACAGAAGGCACGATGCTGGCTTTCACCTGGGTCCATCTGGGTCTGATAGGGTGCGCTCTGGGTTTGGCAAAGGCCGCAAACGGGAAACTCTCGGCGACGGAACATTTTTCCTGACCGTGCCGAACGCAACGTACAAATCGGATGTCAAGTTTCGCGAACGTTCGCCAGGCGTTCGGACCAAAGCGATGTGTCCAGCGTCCGGCCCATGCTCATGAAGGAAACGCCCAAAGGTCCAATTCATGACCGGAAGTTGCGCATCGCGATTTTTGGCGGACGCGGCATCCCTTCAACCTATAGCGGCACGGAATCTTTTTTTATCGAAATTGCGCCGCGGCTGGCTGAGCGGGGCCACGACGTCATCGTGTACTGTCGGAAGTCGCTCTTCCCGGAAAGACCGCCTCTGTATAAGGGCGTCCGGCTGATCTACCTGCCCAGCATTGAAACCAAGAACCTCGGCACCCTCACCCATACGCTGGCTTGCATGGGCGACGTGCTGCGCCGTGACGTCGACGTCATGCTGGTGACGAACGTAGCCAACGCGTTCCACTGCATAATACCTCGCATCTTTAGGAAGAAATGCGCTTTGAACGTAGACGGAGTCGAGTGGCAAAGAGGCAAGTGGGGGCCCTTGGGCAAAGGCTACTTCTATCTCAACGCAAGATTCTCGGGAAAGATCCTGCCCCGGGGAATCGTCACCGACGCCTATGCCATGCGCGACCTCTATCTGAACCAGTTCGGCACAGGCTCGGCCTGTATTGCGTACGGCGCGAGCGTTGAATCGTCCACTAATCCCGAGGTAGTGCGCCAATACGGCCTGGAGCCTGGCGGATACTACCTGATCCTGAGCCGGCTGGTGCCGGAAAACAGCGCTGACCTGATCGTCGAAGGCTTCAATAAATCAGGCAGCCGGCGGATCCTGGCCATTGTTGGCGACGCCAATTACAAGAGCCGCTTCGTGGCTGATCTGGAAGCCAGCGCAGGAGACCGTGTACGCTTCCTGGGACGAGTGGGCGATAGAGACCATGTCAAGGAACTGTTCTGCAACACGTATGCTTACATCCACGGCCACACCGTTGGCGGGACCAATCCGGCTTTACTCCAGGCGATGGGCTGCGGGGCCTGCATCCTGGCGCGTGACAACCCTTTCAATGCTGAGGTTCTGGGCGGCAACGGTCTATTGTTCCGTGACGCCGGTCACCTGGCCGAGACAATATCCGTGATCGAAAAAGATCCAGTGTTGGCGGCGGACCTGCGCCGTCGCGCACCAGAACGCGTCCGCACGGTTTACAACTGGGAGCGGATCACGGACCAGTATGAAGAGTTGTTTTATGAGCTGGCGGATGGGGAAGACCCCACGGTTGTCCACTCCAGCGTGCGTGACCGGCCCTAGTGACAGATGGAACCGGCCATGGCAGTCTTTCTAGGTACGGTCCCAGTTTCCCGGAATCAGGCTTAGGACAGTGGCCCACAGATGGTCTGCTTCCTTCAGTCTCATAAGCCGGGCGAGCGCCAGGTAGGCGCCCGCGCTGGCCGCGAGCAGTACGCACACGATTCCCAAGCGTACAACCGTGTTGCCGGAATCAAACGGCGCGCGAAAAAAATGCAATCCGGTCCAACTCACGGCAGTCATCCCAATCGTGGCAAGAGACGTCCTGGCCAGGAAACCCAACAGTCCAGCATGGAACTTCAGCAACGCCTTGCGCCCGGCAAGAACAAGGATGAGAATGGCCGTGGTGACAAAGAACGACAGTGTGCGGGCGGAAGCAAGTCCTTGAATCCCAAAATGGCGGGTGAACCAGACCGCTGTCACGGCGAAGGTCCCTAGTCTGACCAGTTCGGCCATCAGCGGTGTGACGGTGTCTTCGATGGCCAGAAAGCAGCGTAAGAGGATCATCACGATCGCATTGGGGAGAATCGCGAGACTGTAGATGGCCAGTACCCGCGCCGTGACCACAGAATCGGCGAAATGGAACTGTCCGCGTTCATAGAGGAGACGGGTCAGGGGCAACGCATTGAGACTTACCCAGATCGTTGCGGGAAGAAAGAGAAAGATCACCAACCGGAAAATGCGAGAGATTTGGTTGCCGAGTTCACCTCGGCTGTCTCGTGCGGCTTCACGAGCGAACCCCGGGTAGGCCACGGTTGCCAGAGGGGCGGCAAGGAAATTCGCCGGCACGGCAAACAGCCTGAACGCGTAAGTCAAGATGGCTACGGTGCCGGTGGATATCCCGGACGCGAGAATCCGCTCCAGAACATCGGAAGCGTTTCCTACCGCCAGGAAAAGAAACAACGGTACTCCCAGCTTCAATAGCTTGCGAATCGCCGGGTGGCGCAAGTCCAGCACCGGACGGTACCGGATGTGGAGTGACGCGATGGCTGGCGCCAGAATCAGTGCCTGCAGAAGAAACCCGATGGCGGTCGCACCTCCGATCGCATAGATGGCGCTGTCCCCGCGAACGAAAAGCGCGGCCGCGATCACGCTCATGCTGGAGATCGCGGGCGCCAGCGCGGCCAGCCAGAACCTGTGAAACCCGTTCAGTACCGCGGTCAGAATCCCAGCCACGGCAAGAAACGGCAGAGCAGGAAAGATGACATAGACAAGGCGTAACGCCATGGCGAAAGTTGCAGGGGCAAAGCCGGGGAAGAGGAGGTGCAGCCACCAGCGCGCCGTGGCTACGGCAACCAACACGGTGACCACCATTACCAGGATGCTGAAGGTCGCGATGACGCTGAATGTCCGGGACACTTTGGCCCGGTCTTCGCCCGCCGCTTCATCCCGCAGCAAGAGAGGGATGAAAATCGGAGACAATGTCCCCACAATAAGGATGAGATAGAGGATGTTGGGAATAAAGATCGCGGCGAAGTACGCGTCCATGCTCGCGGAAACGCCAAAACGGGACGCCAGTACAGCTTCCCGCAGATACCCAACGACAGCCACCAGAACGGTGAGAATGCCAACAATACCAGCCGTCCGGCCCTTGCTGGGATGGACGCTCGTTGGGTTCCCAATGTTTACAGCTGGCTCTGCCAACGAACTTCCTCAGCGATGGATTCGGGTGAATTGATTTTCTTATTCCTGGAAGCCGCATTATAGGTACAGCGTTCCTTGCAACGCAAATGCTCCATTATTGAAGAAAAAAAACATCGGAGGCCGAGTCATCTAAGAGCAAAATCCAGTATTTGGAGTTGGACTGAGTCTCGCATTGGCCGGGAAATGAAGGCCGCCCGTATAATACAAGGTATTCATATTATGACTGGAGTCTGCAACGACTTCGGCGTTGAATTAGTCTGGAACAAAGGCATTGCGGCCCTCTGTGATCGCAGAATTCCAGACGAATTTCCCGATTGCCGAAATTATTCGCCCGTGCCGCCCTTTGCGGGAGCCATGTCATCCTCCAAATTGCCCGACGATTTGATTACCAATCTTCAGCCCTACAGCGATATACGGGACGGCGAGTTGGTTTGGGTGAGAATTTCATGGTTAAAGTCCTTCATTAAGCAGGTGCTTCCGCTGGTGAACGCCAGAATTGTGTTAGTCACGGGTGATTCTGACAGTTGTATGCCCTCCGAGCTTGGCGCCGATGCTCGCGTGCTACTGGAATCGCCCAAAATCGCCCATTGGTATACGCAGAATTACGATGGGTCGGTCGCCTCTGAAAAGATCTCCCCCATACCGATCGGAATGGATTTCCATATGCTGAACGAGGGAAACATCTGGGGAGAGAGTGCGCGCTCTCTGGAGAAGCAGGAGGCGGCACTGAAGTCTGTGGCCGCACAACTGTCTCCGCGGGAAGAGCGTATTCAGAAAGTCTACGTTGATTTCGCATGGCAGTGGAGTTTTGGGATTCGCCATTACCGCCGCTATCACCCCATGGTGGGTGGGCGGTGGGAAACCAGACGGCGGACCGCAAAAAAATTGAAAGAGCACGAAGATGTGGTCTCCCAGGCCCATCCCCTTCCCAGGACCGAAATGTGGCGGGCGCGAGGCGAATACGCATTTGTCGTGAGTCCGCACGGGATCGGCCTGGACTGTCACCGGACATGGGAGGCTCTGGCCCTGGGCCACATCGTATTAGTATCCGCGTCTTCTTTAGATTCTCTTTATGACGGCCTGCCGGTGGTCGCGCTCAATGATTGGAATGAGATAACCTCCGATAATCTGAAGCAATGGCTTCTGCGATTCCAGGGAAATCACGGTATTCATGAAAAACTCAAGAGCCGCTACTGGGTCGCGAGGATGCGGGGCTCCGGTGGTAGAGACGCACTTCCAGGGCGGTAACTCAAACCACTTTACTGGAGGCCTCCGGCATACATTTCGTTGAACTATGCCGCTGCCGCACTTAGAATCAAGGTCCTGCTCATGTTGTCTGTTTCGTGCCGACGCAGGACCCTTCCATTGCGCGTAGCCTGGGACAATTCGCTTGCTCGACGAAACCCTGCCGGCACCGGCGTCTACGCGTCCAACTTGATACGCGAGCTTTCCGCCAGACCGGATGTGGACCTGACGGTGTTTGAAGGATGGGACCCGTCAAAACGAGAACGCGGGGAGTTCGGACAGCAGGGCGTGTTGTCCCGCGGCATGCGGGGCGTGATTGGTGTAGTGTCTCATCACGTTTACTTCCCATATCTGCTGCGCAAGGGCCACTTTGATGTGTTTCACTCGCCCGGCTTTGTTGTTCCCATGCTTTGCCCGTGTCCAAGTGTGGTGACCGTCTATGACCTGAGCTTCAAGCTTTTCCCCCGGCATTTCGAGCGTCGCTGGACCATTTACCTGAATCATGTGATGCCTTCCGTGTTGCGCTCCGTATCTGCCGTGATCTGTATCTCCGAGTGCTCCCGGCAGGACTTGTTCAGGTTCTACAAGATAGCCCCGGACAAAGTCCACGTGGTCCATTGCGGCATTGATCACGCGCAGTTTCGTCCCGGGACGCTGCTTGATCCGGACTGGGCAAGGAGCGCCGGAATTCGCGGCGATTACGTGCTTCATGTGGGTACGCTCGCCGCACGAAAGAACATTCCCGTGTTGTTGCGAGCAGTGGCGGCCTTGCGATCGCGCGGAAAATTCCGTGATTTGCAGCTCGTGCTGGCCGGCGCGGAATTGTCCGTGCTGACTGGAGGGCCTCAGGTTCACACCACTATTCGCGAGTGCGGCCTCGGCGACGTTGTAGTGCTCCCGGGACACATCCCCAACGAGATTCTTCCCGGCCTGTACGCAAGCGCAAAACTGCTTGCCATGCCTTCCGTGTATGAGGGATTCGGGTTGCCGGTCCTGGAAAGCATGGCCAGCGGCACACCGGTTGTCGCCAGTGATTCATCCAGCTTGCCCGAGGTGGCGGGGGATGCGGCAATCCTGGTCCCCTCACAGGACGAGGCTGGCTGGGCCGAAGCGATCCAGAGGATACTCGAGACTCCTTCGCTGGCCCAGGAGATGCGGCGCAAAGGCCTGTCGCGCGCGCAGCAGTTCGGTTGGGAGCGGGCGGCTGAGGAAACTCTGGCCGTATACCGCACGGTAGCCGGCCGCTAAAGCAGCCCACGTGCATTTCAAGGACTTGGCGATTGCCGCGTTCCTGCGGTACAGCCTGCGAGTACGTCTTTGCAAATGGCGGTGATCCGATCAGCAAACCGGCTCCAGTTATAGTTCGCGCGCACCAGAGACATTCCCCGGTCGGCGATTCTCCGCCGTAATTGCGGGTCATTCATCAGAAACTCTATCTGGCGCGCCAGGGCTTCGGGATCGCGCGCGGGAAAAAGAACGGCATCTTCGCCATCGGTGAGTACTTCGTGCACTGCGGCCCCACGTGAGACCAGGACCGGCCGGCCGCATACCATAGCTTCCAATACGGCGAGTCCCCAAGTCTGGTTCTCATTGGGAAAAATAAAAGCATCGCACGAGCAATAGAAGTCGCGGATTTCTTCATCGGACACTTTGCCAGTGAAAACGACACGGTCCGCCACGTCTAGAGCGACGGTGAGCGCTCTGAGCGATTGGACATATTCCGGATAACTGCGGTCTGAACCGGCCAGGAGGAGTTTCGCCCTCACCCCACGCACCTTCAAAAGGTGAATGGCCTGAATAGCGTCTTGTAGTCTCCGGTGCGGCATAAAGATACCCAACCACAACAGAACAAACTCGTCGTCGCTGAAGTTGAATCGGGTGCGGATGCCCGCTCGATTGCCGCCGGGAGCAAAGCGTTCAGGGTCCGAACCGCTCCGCACGACGCAAGTCGGTCCGGGGTAGATGGTTCTGAACTGTTCCTCAGCCCACTTCGAAAGAAACAGCGTGAGGTCAACCTCGCGGTTTTGCGCGCGATCGTACCAGTATTGCAACCAGTGGACGACTGCGCGCAGCCCGCCCCGACGGGCCATTGCATGGAAATCCGGGACATCGTTGCACATCCAGACCACTTTCCCGCCCAGCTTGCGTTTCAGCCGGACAGCTCCCCACGCCCCGGGCCAGTGATGCGGGTTCCATATCTCATGCCGCGTGTTGATCGCCGCGGCCATGCGCAACATGTCCAGGTATCCGCGAAGGAAGTAGGGTTTCCGCAGCCAGGGAAGACGGCCGCGGCCGACATTGATTACCGTTAGATGATCGCAAATTTCAGGGAAGCAGTTGGCGCGGTCGTAGGCCGAAGTATAAAGAGTCACTGTGTGGCCTTGCTGAGCCAGGGCCCGCGCGAGAGAAACGCATTGCCGTTCACCGCCGCCTTCCACCAGAAGTTCCTGAATGATCAGGGCGATGTTCACCGGGAGCGTTCCGCGACGGTGCAGAAATAAAGCCCGCTGACAAAAGGCCTGCTGAATTTCGCAGTATGGTCCACCCGAACTACGGACCCGCCGGCCTTGCGAACTATGTTCTCAACCTCGGGCTGGGGCAGCGACATCATTCGAATGGGATTGAGCTTCAACCGTTCATAGGTGAATGTGTGATGCAAGCCGAAAGCGCGCAGAATGCGGTAGAAGCGGCGGCGTAACTGCAACCGGTTCCGCCAGGGCAAGAACAAGGGCATTTGAAAAACCAGCAACCCGCCGGGACCCAGGACCCGCACCATGTCCGCAATTAATGCGGCAACCTCCGCGGGGCCGGGCTGGTGCTGGAGAACCATGGACGAGTACACGAGGTCAGCATATCCGGCAGGAAATGAATTCAAGTTACTGCCCTGCTGGAACTTACAATCAGGAGTAAGTTGCCGCGCCATCTCCAGCATGCTGGCGGATATGTCGACCCCGTGGCACTCTGGAAAATAGTTGAGCAGAGCGCGTGTCAGTCGTCCGACACCACAACCAAAATCTATGGCGCGAAGGCGCTGTTTCGGCAAACCAACCTCGCCGGCAGATTCCATTAAGCCGGAAATTTCCTCCTGCCCGGTGCGCAAGAACTCCTCCATATCCCAGTTTCTGAAGCGTTTTTCCGGCGTAGACAGGATCGCCCACAGAGGATCGGCCTTCGCCATCTCTTCCCAATCTCGCATATGCAGTGAAGTTTTCATTGTCGCTTG
>Ga0210407_10004820_pt1 | contig 10548 bp, 5 predicted proteins | sample IncBWC27MmetaG_FD_150860 | JGI IMG/M metagenome (GOLD analysis project Ga0210407, IMG submission 150860) | Forest soil microbial communities from Barre Woods Harvard Forest LTER site, Petersham, Massachusetts, United States - Inc-BW-C-27-M | ecosystem: Environmental > Terrestrial > Soil >... | reverse complement strand
GACTCGGCTCCCAGCCAAACCTCGGCGCAACCGGCACGGCGCAACGCGCGAACATTGTCCAAGCTCATCAGATCTACCCGGGACTGCATCTTGAAAGGCACGGCGGCATCCAGATTCTCGACCTCCAGGGCAAGTTCACGGACCCACTTTGCCCGCAACCCAAAAATGTCATCGGCGAACCACAGGTGCTCGGCACCTAACTCGCATTTGAGCTGTCGCATCTCTTCGGCAACGCTCCGGGCCGATCGCACCGAAAATGTGTCACCGTAGATGGGCTTTGCGCACCAGTTGCAACGGTAAGGGCAGCCCCGGCTGGAAACGATGTTCAAGGAGAAGAAGCCGTGCGCAGATTTCCAGGCAGCCCGGTATTGCTCGCGGTCAACCAGATCTCGAGCGGGAAACGGCAACGAGTCCAGTTCGCGCGTAAGGGACCGTCTGGCCGTCCGAACGAGTTCGCCAGTTTTATCATGCAGGTATGCGAGCCCGGAAATGTGGGTGATTCCCGGCCGGGAATCCTTCAAAAGGCTTTGCACCACTTCCAGCAATGTCCATTCTGCTTCTCCCAACAACACGCAACGGAAGCCTTTTCGTAGATAGTCCAAAGCGTGATCTGAGGCGTCTGAACCATTCACCACTACTGTTGCGCCTGCGCGATGTGATGTTTCAAGAATGCTGTAAGCCACCTCCCGCATACGCGTCAGGCACATTTTCGTCAGGAAATTGAAGTTGTCTTCGTAAACCACCACGATCCGCGGCCGGTGCTCCCGGAGCGCTTGTTCAAATCCCTGCTCCGGATCGCTCAACATAGTGTCAAATACCGCGACGGACAACCCCGCATTCCGCAACAGAGCCGCAGCATACAGAGTGCCGAGCGGAGGATAAGGCTGCATCTTCCGCACCTGCTTGCGGTCGTAGTACAAATGGTAGGAATGGGTTAGTAAGACGTCAGCCACGGCCCGGCCCTCATTCAATCTCGTAGATTCAGCAAACTTCCTGCATCCTCTCGCCCAGCTTCTCGCCGGTTAAGAGAGATCGCCGCGTCACCAGTCGCTCTACGGTGCGCGACATCCAGAGCTCCCAGGGAAACGAATAGCGATTGGTGCCGATGCGCCAACGTATGGGCGCGCCGAGCGCGCGGCGAACACCGTTTCGGAACCACGCGCTTTGCTTGGTCGCTTTACGAATCTGGTTGTTCAACAAAAAGTATTCGAGCCTCCTCCGCAAGCGCTGCAGTTCTTCGCCTTGCAGCCATGGGAGCATGTTGCGCCCCAGCGGCAGCGCCTCCCATTCCTCGAGAGACTGCGGCTCATGTAGTCCGAGTTGTCGCAATTGCGGCCATATCGGAATGCCCGGGTAGGGAGTAAAGATGTTGGGGGAAAAACTTACATTCCAGAATTGCCGGGCAATGTCGCTCATGGTCCGAAATGTTTCTTGGCGGTCGGCTTCGGTCTCACCGGGATAACCGAGAATCAGATTAAATGTGACATGAATACCAGCGAGCTCAGCCTTGCGCGCTGTCTCCGTCATTTGCTCGACCTTCTGGTGATGCTTGTTCATCAGCCGCAATACGTCTTGCGAAGCGGATTCGGTACCAAAGCCCATGTGGCTGACGCCGCTCTCACCCAGCAAACGAACGTCGTCGTCACTCATCTTCCACAGGAAATCAGTGGAGGCCTGGAAGGTCCAACGGAATTTGATTCCGCTGTCGAAAATTCCTCGAGCAATCGCCAGCGCGCGCTTGATATCAACCGGGAAATTCGAGTCGAGGAGCGCCACTTCCTCGACGTTATAGCGCGGGACGAGTTCAGCCAGATCGCTCACCACTCGCTCCGCTCGATACGCGTTGAAGCGCCGTTTATAGAAAACCTGGTCGGTGCAGTAATTGCAGGCATATGGGCATCCGATACTGGTCGCGTAAGCCAGCTTTCGAACGCCGCAGGCGGCGGCATACACATCCATGTCAGCGAGATGAAATGCCGGTGCGGGCAAGTCGTTAATGTTTGCCACAGGCCGTTCCGGCTCGTGGTGAGCACGTTGATGATCCTTGAACGAAAGTCCCCGCACGCCCTGCCAGTCCCGGCCCTCGGCCAAGCGCTGAACCAACTCGAGCATTGTCAGTTCGCCCTGGCCCCGCACCACACAGTCCACATAGTCAGGGGCCAAGGTTTGTTCCGGAACCAGACTGGGGTGCCAGCCGCCGAACACAACGGGCAGGCCGGGGCGTAGCTTCTTAACAGATTTGGCCACACGGATGGCGGATCCGATCATCGGTCCGGTTAGAAGCGAAATGCCCAGACAGAGAGCATCCTCAGTTTCGCGCAGGATGACTTCTTCGAAATTGGGATGAGTCAGGTTATCGATGAGCTTGACTTGAAATCCGGCCTGCAACAGCGGAGACGCCAAAGCCAGCATGCACAATGGCGCGCTCAGGGGTGGCCCGTCGTATGGCGGATAAAACAAAACCACTTTGTTTTTCACGGGCAGCTCGCTTGTGTGGCCGGTTGAGCCGGCTCCAGCCGTTTCGCATCCACTGCGGGTTTAGGCACTATGTTCAAACGCTTCAGCCGATCGTTCATCCACGTTTCAACTGGAAATGCATAAACATCGTGATCCAGCCGCCAGCGGGCCGGATAACTAATCGCTTTTTGGATCGCTTTCGTGACCGGCCCACGCGTGTCGGCCGCGATTGGCACCCGGTCAAAGGCAATTCGAAGATAGTCGCGCATCACCTGAAGACGCTTGTGATCTTTTCCTTTGAGCCAAGGCAAAACTGTGTAACGCGGGAAAAAATCGGCCCAGCCTTCAAGAGAAGTAGGGACTTCGATTCCGAGCTCCCGTGCGCGACTCATGACCGGCGCGCCGGGATAGGGAGTGAAAATGTTGGTCCAGAACTCCGCCCCGGGGTATCGGCGACACATATTCATCACAAACTTCACTGTCTCTCGCCGTTCTTTTCTACCTTCACCAGGAAACGCGAAGATGATGTTGAAGGACGGGCGAATGTCTGCCTGCAGGCAGCGGCGTGCCGTTTCGTAAATAGACTCAAAATCCTGAAAGTCCTTGTTCATCAGTTTCAGGACTTCCAGTGATCCGGATTCCGCACCGTGACAAATCTGTTGGAGCCCGGCGCGACGCAGCAGTCGCAGGTCTTCGATGTCCAGCCGCGCCGTCAGATTTGTAGTGGCCTGGATGCTCCACTTGAAATCCGCGCCCGCCTGTACCAGTCCCTCGGCGATGAGGCGCGCCCGGTCTAGGTCTACTAGAAAGTTATCGTCCACCACCCACAGCATCTCCAGACGATACCGCCGCGTGAGTTCGACCGTTTCTTCCACAAACTGCTCGGGAGGTAATGCGTTCCACTTCCTTCCATAGACACCCGCGTTGGTGCAATACGCACAGTTGAAAGGACAGGCCAAGCTAGAGATGTACATGGCCCAGCGCCGTCCGCAGATCCTCTCGTACGCGTCAAAGTCGGCGAGGTGATATGCCTTAGCCGGCATTTCGACCAGAGGCCTCAGAGGCCGTTCCGGAGTGAAGACGGCCTCGCCTTTGCGTTTGAAGCCAATGCCCCGCACACCATCCAGCGAGTCGCCTTTTTCCAGTCTTTGCACCACCTCCAACAGGCTATCTTCTCCTTGCCCTCGGACGACAACGTCTACATACGGGAAAGCTAAAGTCTGGTGGGGCAATAGGGAAGGGTGCCATCCGCCGAGGACTATCGGGAATTCGGGATTCCACGCTTTTACGGCGCGTGTAATTTCCACTGTTTCTCGGATCATCGGGCCGGTTACGAGGGAAACAGCGAGACAAAGAGCGTCGTCCAATTCCTGCAGAACGGCTTTCTTGAAGTTTGGGGTAATAGTTGAGTCAATGATTTTTACTGTGTAGCCCGCCCGGAGCAGGGGAGTGGAAACGGCGAGAATGCCGAGCGGAGCCGTGGCTTCCGTGCTGGAGAAGGCGGGAAAAAAGAACACAATCTTGTTGTTACGTTTTTTCAAATCCCCTCCTCCGCACGCAGCTTCAAGCATGCCCAACAGTTTCGGGAACCACCAAGATTAGGAGGGAAGGCTAAACCGGTTGTCAACGAATTGTCAAATTTTTGTAACCTATTGAATCTTGGGAGGATGCTTCAACCCAAATTGGTTCGACCGGATTCGAAAATCCCTTTTGACAATGAAAGGAGGGCCGGCAAGAAATATTGGTGAAACAGTCCTTCGTTCCGGACGAAACTTTCAGACACAAAGGCGATCCCTTCGCGAGCCTCAAGGTCAGACGCCAGAAAGCTCCTCTGACAGAGGGTGATGAAGGCTAGACCATCTTTATTCAGTTGACCGACGCTGGTTGATTCAGGTTCGCGCTCGTCATCGGCTTCGACGACGACTCTCCAACAGAAGACTGGGCCATCTGCAATCTTCGGAGCGGCGGCCGCCGACACCTCACGCAATCGATCTGCCAAGAGCTGGTAATTTGTTGCCACTCTGACCGTGGCTTCTCCGATCGCCAAAGTACTTTCGAACGGTGTCTCAGTAAATCTCCGAAGCGAATCTGCGTGCATCGGAAATGCTCCGTCGTTTGTCGCTGACGTTTGTCTCAAGACCCTTAGGTCTCCACAGAATTTTGACAACTCGGCAGCCGCCAATGCCGGCGTGAGTCCATGCCGTAGGATCCAGCATTCTTGGTCTACCAGCGCTCGGACAGTCTGCAATTGTGGTATTCGCATGTCGGCGAGACATGTGGGCAACCTCTCAAGCTGCGAAGCAAAGCGAACAAGAGCATCTTCGGAGCTGATCCGCGTAAACGTCGCACCAGCGCTCTCAGTCCTTTCGACGAAGACCACCCATCTGGGTTGACAGAACAAAGCTCGATCCACACCAAATTCGGCGACCGGATCCACCTCATACGCCAGTTCTCCATTCAACGACGAAGACAGTGTCGCGCCGGCTAGTTGCGGAAAATACCGGACAGCGTCCGGGAGCAACTTAACCGGCGTCGGGAGCCCCCAAGCATGGGCAGCGGATCCTGCCCTCGAAAAATAAGTCCAGTCGTCGGATAAGTAGGCGAAGCCAGTGAGTGATAGAGCCAGTGCCAAGGAAGACTTGCCTGCGCCGGAGGCGCCTCCCAAAATAAGCCCCTGTCCGTTTCTCACTACACAAGCGCAGTGAAGTGCCGACACTCCGACGGAAGCGCTCGTAATTCCAAGCAGAATGGGCAACAGAACGCATCTCCAGTAATCCGAGTCGCGAGCCATTGCCGGGGAAAACCTGCCTACCACCCGCCGCCGTTGTAGGTCGATTATCATTGAACCACCCGAGCCATACCCCGCATAGACTAAGTGGTCAAGACCCCTAAAGTGCGGTGGAGGCCAGGGTTGCTTCGCCCGCAGTTCCGGATCGACATAACAGCTAATCCTTAAAGCGATGGGCAAAGTCGTGTCACTGACGGATTGAAAAGTTTCTCCGGCGGCTGAAACGATCTCCGGAGCGTTGGTGGCGATGAGCCAGACGGATCCCGCTACCGCAAATCGCTCGTTGAATGGAAGGAGCAAATCACCATTCTGTTCTGACACGCGCGAGGAACCTGGAGTTCTCGCGGGGGCCGAAGTTTCATTAGGGGCTTCCATCTCTGTATCTAAGTCGATCTGACCGTTGTTGTCACCGGAACGCATGTGGCCAATAGCATAGGGCATGGCTTTACCGCATCCGTCAGCAAGTTGTCAAATATTAGTAAATTCCGATGGTACTCCACTGTTGCGCACTAGCTGTCTTGAGCGGCCCAGGTTTACTATTGTTTTTGCGGGAGGCTGAGTTGCGACCGACGAGAACTGGGATCGCGAGCGCTCCATCTCCGCCTTTTGGCAAAGATTTCACGCGGGATGCCGGGAGTTTCAACGCCCTTACCGTAGACGTTGAAGACTACTTTCAAGCTTCGGCGTTCACCGAACTCGTACCCTGCGAAGCCTGGGACCGTCAACCGTCTCGCGTGGAACAAAACACGAAAAAGGTGCTTGAACTGTTGGCGGAGTTTGATCTCCACGGCACGTTTTTCGTCGTAGGGTGGGTGGCGAAGCGGTACCCCTCATTGGTGCGGCAGATCCAAGAAGCGGGTCACGACCTTGGCTGTCACAGCTACGCCCACCGTTTAGTCTACCGTCTCTCTCCTAAGGAATTCCACGACGACACGCGGCGTGCAAAAGCGGTCATCGAAGACGCTGCCGGTACCGCGGTGCACGCCTATCGTGCGCCCTCATTCTCGATCACCAATCGTTCTCTTTGGGCGCTCGAAATCCTGCTGGAGCTGGGTTTTACAGCAGACAGCAGCATTTTTCCCACGCGCAATCACCTTTACGGTATTCCGAACGCCCCTCGTCAGCCATTCCGGATTCGCATACAGGGGAGCGATCTGACGGAGTTCCCGCTCCCCGCTCTGAAGATCGGAGGCTGGGGAGTGCCAGTAACCGGAGGCGCTTATCTGCGGCTCGTACCTTATGCTTTCCAATGGCTGGGGCTGAACAGAATGGCAAGCCGCGCCAAGCCTATTGTTCTATACTTTCATCCTTGGGAGCTCGATCCCGATCAGCCTCGGCTCGGCTGTGGGTTGGGACCAAGATTTTACCATTACACGGGGCTCGACCAAACGGAGGTTCGTTTACGGCGGCTATTCAACACCTTCTCGTTCGGGAAGTTGCCGGAATCTCCCTTGCCCGCGACGGCGGTTTACACTGTGGCTATGGCCGATGGCCCCATGGGCAAGAAGACAGTCTTCGAAGTCGCGACAGAGGAATTGAAGAGTGACGGAGCGCAATGACGAGTGACAAGGAAGAAGGCAGGTGTTAAGTAGAATCCGCCCGAACTCGTCATTGATCATTCGCCTCTCGTCGCTGAATGTCGTTGCCGAGTACCTTGTGCTTGCCATTTTAGTGACAATCTTCATGTGGCGAGGCTTTGTTCCCGCCTGGAACACGCCGAGTTCGGATTTTCAGGACTACTATCTGGCCGCACGGCTCTATCGCCAGGGCTATTCGCTCGAACAGATTTACGACTGGACCTGGATCCAGCGACAGAAAGACCACGCAGGAATGGAAGGCCCCGTCGTCGCTTTTGCGCTTCTGACGCCTTTTTCGTTGCTGCCGGTCCTGCCGTTTTCTTCCCTCCCTCCGCTTTTGGCCAAGCGTGGCTGGTTGCTGCTCAACCTAGTTCTGCTCGGGGTCTCCGCCGATCTCCTGCGCCGGATGTCGCGACTCGGCGCGCGGCGTATGGCCATCCTGGTATTTCTCGCGATCACTCCGCTGCGCGCGAACTTCGTTCAGGGTCAAGAGTATGTTTTGCTGCTCCTCCTGTTTACGGTCTCCGCTTGGCTTTATTTCGAAAACCTAGGGCTGGCATCGGGACTGACGCTGGCGGTCGGGGTCACACTCAAGATCTACCCGAGTCTGTTCCTAATTTTCTTTGTTCGTAAGAAGCAGTGGCGAGCTGCTGCTGGACTTGTCGTGGGATCGATCACCATCTGGCTGCTCTCTGCGTACCTGTTCGGTTTCGAAACCATTCGCACCTATCTGGTGGATGTCTTGCCGTGGCCCTTGCGAGCTGAAGGACAGGACCCCTACAACATCCACTGGAATACCTTCTCGGCTGTGCTCCATCGGCTCTTTATTGCCGAGCCGGAATTGAATCCTCAACCGGTTGCGCATCTTCCTGCTTTGTATGCCGTGTTGCAGCCAGTTTGCCAGGCTCTGATCTTCGTACCATTCCTGTGGTCGATGGGCTCTAGTCGCGCTGGCGTCGAGCGCGAGAAACTGCTGTGGGGCACCTTCGTCGCCATGCTACTGATCCTTTCCACAAATCCGGGTTCTTACGACTTCACTGCGCTGATCTTGACGGCGGTTTTGACGGTGGGTTACCTGCTGGAAGCAAGCCGTGTTCGGCAAGCTGCGACCGTGGTCATGCTGTACGGGTTAGTCTGTTTTCCGTTTTCCCGCTGGGTTGCGGAATCACCTTCCGGGTTCCGGACGCTTCTAGCGGTGCCTCGACTGTGGGCGATGACAGGGCTGTGGATTTGCCTGCTGCTGCTCTCGCTACCCTCTACATCCGTCCCAGTGAGGGTACGGCTAAGATCGCGCGAGGCCGTTGTTTTTGCCTCGATCTGGCTGGCTCTGGTCGTGCCGGCGGCCGCCTTAAACCTGCTTCGCCAGAAAGGCGAGTACGACAACTACGCAGCCCGCCTGTTCGTCGCGCCGGATTCTTACCTGGACACCGATCCCGCGCTGGCCGGTGAAAGAGTTTTCTTCACGATGATGACCAACCGAGGTTACTTTACAGGCGTGTTCGACGGAACCTCGCTGACGCGGCTTGGGTTCGGCACCGACTCCTTCCACCCTGCGGCCAGCCCGGGTTCGTCCGCTGCCTCGGTGGAGCTGGCGTCGACGAGCTCCCAAGTCGTTCAGTTCCACGCGGACGCCAACGCGCAAATGCACGACCAGTTCACTAGCCAGGCCCAAGACGCCGAGAAACCCGCTGTCTCCCGGGACGGCCAATGGCTCGCCTTCATCCGGGAGTCAAAGGGAAGAGGGACGCTCTGGGTGAAAGAGTTCCGACCGGGCGCGAAAGGCACAGGATCGCTCTCTGACGAAAGGCCGCTGTCGGGAAGCGACTTGGATGTGCTGGAGGTGGCGTTTGCCCCTGGGGATGAAATCATCTTCTCGGGCAAGCCGCGTGGCCGCCCGCCGGGGCTATTCCGCACAAAACCCGGGTCGACATATGTGGCCCAGGAAAACGCACCGGCTCCCCGCCGCTTCCCTGCCGTCTCGCCGGATGGCCGCTGGCTAGCCTTCAGCCAGCGAGAGGGGGGCAACTGGCAGCTCTGGGTGCAGGATCGGCAGACCCGCGCCGAGCGCCGTCTTACTGACAACAACTGCAACTCCACCGCCCCCGCCTGGTACCCCGACTCCAAGCGCCTGGTGTATGCCACGGACTGCGCCCGAGGCTATGGCTTGACTGCGCTCTGTCGCATTACGGCGGTGCCGTGAGCGCCCGGGGTGAGGAACCCGGAAAGTCGCCTGGGAAACCTGAATTGGAGGGGCCACTCTCGCTGATCCCTCCAATTTCCCCCGAACACGGAGCCCGTAGGCCGTTACGATTTCCTCAAGGCGTAGAACCAACTTTTTCCCACAGCTCGTCTCCATTTGCGAATATTCTCGTCAGTCGATAGTTGGCGTGTAGATATCCGACAAACGCCAGGGCATGATTGGACGAGGTGTTCACGGTGAGAGGATACAGCCTTTCGGAGGGCAGGATGATAACCGGTACATTGTGTTGCTGCAGAGCTTGCAACACGGCTGCAATGTCCTCAGGACGCGTATATTCCGTTGTGTCCAGACTCTCAGTTGCAGCGGGATTCTGCAGATGAAACGGTACATAAAGCGGTGGCAAGCCCCAAAAAAATTGAGCTGGATGCGTGTTCGTGAGCACCCAGCAGTATTCTTCTTTCGCAGTAGTGTCAACAAAGGCCGTCCGACCGGCAGGCAGATCGAGGTAGAATTTCGGACGGGTTTGGCTGTGAACGGCGGCCGTAACAGCGAGCGCAGCTGCCAGTGTTGCCAACGCCATCTTCACGACGGCGAAGACTCTCGTAGGCTTGTTGAGGAGCCAGACGAGAAGAATCATGGCCGGAGGGCTGACGGTTGAGAGCCGCTTGATCGAAGGCGATGGTGCAATCGCCAGGAACATCGCGATCCCTGTCACGGTAATCAGCAGCAATTGGTTCCAGGGGCGGGTGCGATCTTTCCGCCATTGTCGGCGCATGACCAACAGAAAGACAAGGTAGACCAGCGGAACGGTACAATACACAAAAAGGAAAGGGACCCAACTGGCTGTGCCTTGGTGGGCTTGAAACTCATCTTTGATCACCCGCCAGTTGTTCAGATCAGGAGCCGGATAGTAGCGCAGTGGATATACAACCAGGCAGTAGAACCAACGGCTCAGTCCGGCCTTTGCGACGAAATACGAGTTCACCGCGGCAAATACGGCTAGTGCCGTCCCACACAGGAGCAGGCAATTGCGCCAGACACCTGGCACTCGTGAATTCTCGCGCCATGACTTCCAGACCAGGTAAGTCACAAAGCCGACAACGGCTATTGCTCCCTTGGTCTGTGTGAAACATGCGGCCGCGCCGCAAAAAGCTCCGGCAGCAGCAATTCGGAGCATGCTAATCTTGCCCATCAAGGTCAGCATGGCCGCCAAGACCAGGGCTGTGCTGAACCAATGATGAGTAGCGTCGGCAGATCGCAAAAGAATCGGACCCGCCAAGAGCACCGCTGGCAGCGCCACGACATTCCCGCGCATGATCCGGCCAGAAGCCAGCGTCATCAGCAGTGCCGTGGTCGCGGCTAGCCCAGCCATTACTATTAGCGGGATCCAGTTGCACAGGCCGAAGATTCTCACCAACAACGCATAGGTGTACGGCGTCCCCGGGGGAAGTATTTCAAAGAAATCGCGATATGGAAGCTGTCGGGCGACGATTCTGGCCCCCTCGTTGACGAAGCCGATCGCATCG
>Ga0210407_10004819_pt1 | contig 10548 bp, 12 predicted proteins | sample IncBWC27MmetaG_FD_150860 | JGI IMG/M metagenome (GOLD analysis project Ga0210407, IMG submission 150860) | Forest soil microbial communities from Barre Woods Harvard Forest LTER site, Petersham, Massachusetts, United States - Inc-BW-C-27-M | ecosystem: Environmental > Terrestrial > Soil >... | reverse complement strand
AAAAAGCGATCTGTTCGGCTAGCTCAGAACCAACCAGCGAGAGGGAGCCGCGCTCCTGGTTGACGCCAAAATTTCCTACCGACGTGCGCAGGCGGAATTCAGAGGATTCCGGTGGATCGGCAATCACATTGATGACCCCGCCTACCGCGTCCGACCCGTAAAGGGTCGATCCCGAACCGTGAAGAACTTCGACGCGCGAAATTCCCTCCGGTGGGATCGGCAGGTCCATGTTGTGATGGCCGGATTGTGCGTCGCTGATGCGGATGCCGTTCAACAACACCAGGGTTTGGCCGAAGGTCGCTCCGCGGATGGAGACGTCCGTTTGCACGCCATTGGGCGCGCGTTCGCCCAGGTCGAGCGACGAATCGAGCCGCAATGCATCCATCCAGCTGTTTAGGAGCAAGGTGTCGGCCCGGAGCGGCAGCACGGTGACCGATCGATCGAGTTCATCCAGGGTCAGAGGCTCCCAGGTTCCAGTTACTACGATGGAATCGGATCGCACAGGGAGCTGTTGCGCAGAGACAGGGGACAATACCAGCAACGTGCAAAACAGGATGAGCAGGATGCGCACGTCGGGTTACGGTTGGGGCGCGCGTTTCTGATCGGCAGGCTCCTGGAGGATAAAAACCTTCTCACCCGGGCGGACCAGTTTCAGGCGCTGCCGGATTTCGAGCTCCTGCGCCGATTCGTCCCCGCGCAGACGCCGGATGCGTTCGCGGCGGAACTCAATGTCCCGATGCAGGCTGGCGTTCTCTATTTCCAGGGCGCGAATCTCTTTCTGTTTCTGTATTAATGCCGGAACTCCACCGTCCAGTGTGACCAATGCATAGCTGGCCGCTACCAGAACCGCAATCGCGTAGCTGATTTTTGCCACCCTGGATCTCATACCAAGAGCCCGAAAAATAAATAGTACCATCGGATGAAGATTCCTTTGAACAAAAATCAAAATATGACTGACAAAATTGTCGTGCTCAGTACAGCATCCAGCACGCAGGAAGCGGAGAAGATTGCCCGTAACCTGGTGGATGAGCGGCTGGCGGCCTGCGTGAATGTGGTGCCGGCCATACGAAGTTTCTATCGCTGGAAGGGAAGTATCGAAGATGCAGCGGAGTGCCTGCTGGTGATCAAGTCTTCCCGCGGCCGCTTCGATGCTCTGCGCACGGCGCTTGAAAAGCTGCATTCCTATGAAGTGCCCGAAGTGATTGCTCTTTCTGTGATTGATGGCGCGCAGAATTACCTGAACTGGATGGACGGCGAGCTTGGCGCGTAATCTGGCGTTGATCCTGGATATGGATGGCGTCATCATCCACTCCAATCCTCTGCATCGCAAGGCGTGGGAACAATACAGCCGGCGTTTTGGGATCGAGACCGATGAAGCGATGCACCAGAGGATGTACGGCCGCCGGAATGACGACATTGTGCGGGATTTCTTTGGCCCGCAACTTACGCCTGAGGAAGTACACGAGCACGGGGCCGCCAAGGAGCGGCTGTACCGCGAATTGATGGGGCCGGTGGTGAAGGCGTCGCTGGTTCCGGGTGTGGTCGAATTCCTCGCACGGCATCGCAGCCTGCCTGTGGCGATGGCAACCAGCGCAGAGCCGGAAAATGTCGAGTTTCTGCTCGATGCGGCCGGTCTTCGCCCCTATTTCCGCGCCATAGTGGACGGGCACCAGGTGCTGGACCCGAAACCACATCCTGAAATCTACCTCAAGGCGGCCAAACTGCTTCAGTCTTCGCCCCGTGATTGTATAGCCTTCGAGGACTCTTTCGCGGGTATTCAGTCGGCTCAGTCTGCCGGCATGATGGTCGTTGGGGTCCGGACGACGCACGACGAGCTGCCCGGAGTCGACCTGCAAATCCGGGATTTTAACAGCCCTGAACTGGAACCTTGGCTGGCAAGCAGATAAAATCATTAACAAATGTTGCGATCGTTCATTCTCGCGTTCATTACGTCGCTGGTCCTGTTCGGCCAGAAGTACACTGGACCCCAGCCCGAGAAGGCGGATCTTCCGTATTTGATGCACGCAGACGTCCTGGTCGCCACCGAGGCAACCGAAGCGAAGGAGGAGACCCGGAAGGACAACACCGTCTACGTGATCGCAGGAGCCACATCATCCGCGGCCACCCCGCTCGCCAGTCCCGCCTTTTTGATCCACACGGACCAGTTGGCTGCGGACAAGTTGGAAATTTACAAGCTGGAATCGAAAAACGGCCAGCGTGAGATCGTCTTCACCCACAAGAAGAAGCCGGTGGCGCGGCCTGTCAGCTGCACGGCCAGCCGCGTGGGCGATGACCTGTATAAGCTCGAGGTAGACGTGAGCCTGGAAAAGGGCGAATATTCCATCACGCCAAACGGATCGAACCAAGTGTTCTGTTTCCGCGTGTATTAGGTACTAGGCCCAGGTTCCCAGTTTGTGTTATCCTAGATACCGTATCAAAAAGAGATAAAGAGAAGACAAGGAGCAGCAAGCTCTAGAATGGCATTGGCGACAGACGCGAAGCGTCAGATTCTTGTTAAGAATCAAATCCACAAATCCGATACGGGTTCCCCCGAAGTCCAAATAGCTTTCCTGAGCGGACGGATTGTCCAGCTTCAGGAACACTTTAAGGCGCACAAAAAGGACCACGCCTCGCGCAGAGGATTGTTAATGATGGTTGCCAGGCGCCGTCGGCTTCTGACGTATCTGAAGAGCACCAGTCCGGAGCGTTATAAGAACGTTCTGACCAAGCTCGCCATCCGTCATTAGAGCACGCTCGTTGAGGGGCGAACTGAGTTTCGCCTCGAGATCGATCCGCCGCCTTCCCCGCAAGTCAACTCCATCTCAGACCTGATACCCGGCCGAGGTTGATGCCTGGCCCTGGAGACATTGAGATGCATACATTCGAAGTAGATTTAGACGGAAAGAAAATTACTCTGGAGACCGGGCGGATTGCCCGGCAAGCCAACGGTGCGGTAGTTGTCCGCTCCGGAGATTCCGCCGTTCTGGTAACGGCATGCTCGGCTGAAGAAGCCAAACCCGGCGCCGGGTTTTTCCCGCTGACTGTGGATTACCGTGAGTACACTTATGCCGCTGGAAAAATTCCCGGCGGTTTTATCAAGCGCGAAGGCCGGCCCTCGGAAAAAGAGATCCTGACCAGCCGCCTGATTGACCGGCCGGTCCGGCCGCTCTTCCCCGAAGGTTATTTGCACGAGACGCAGATTATTGCCATGGTGCTGTCTGCCGATCCTGAACAGGACCCGGCATCGCTTGCCGTGGTGGGGGCCGGTGCGGCGCTGGCCATTTCGGACATTCCGTTCGCTCACATTCTGGGCGGTGTCCGGGTTGGAATGGTGGACGGGCACTGTGTGCCCAATCCCACTTATTCGGAAGCTCGCGAATCCAAACTCAACATCATGGTCGCCGGAACCGAAGAGGGGATCGTGATGGTGGAGGCGGGAGCGCAACAGGTCTCCGAAGAGGACGTGGTTCGGGCCATTGAATACGGACACGAGTGTTGCCGCAAGATTGGCGCGGCGATCCGCCAGATGGTCAAAGTGGCTGGGAAGACGAAGAGGGTTTTCACCCCACCGGCTATCAATCAAGACTTGTATAAACAAATTGAGACGAAGATCCGCAAAGAGCTGACGGATGCGCTGAATACGGAAAAATATCCCAAGCTGGAGAGCTACGCAAAAGTCGCCAGCTTGAAGAAGGGGTTGCTGGAATCTCTGCCCGAAGAACAGCACGCTGAAGCCGGAAAGCTCATCGAGCAGCTGAAGGAGACGATTTTCCGCGAGCAGATGCTTCACGATCATCGGCGCCCCGACGGCCGCGCATTCGACCAGATCCGTCAAATCACCATCGAGACCAGCGCGCTGCCGCGCACGCACGGGTCCGCCATCTTCACGCGTGGAGAGACGCAGGCCCTGGTCACTGTGACGCTGGGTACCAAAGAAGATGCGCAGCGCATTGAATTGTTGGAGCCCGGTGAGGCCTCCAAGCGCTTCATGCTGCATTACAATTTCCCGCCGTTCAGCGTGGGCGAGGTCGGCTTCATGCGAGGACCGGGCCGGCGCGAGATCGGCCACGGCGCATTAGCCGAGCGCTCCATCTCTCCGCTCATACCGGACGAAACCAAATTTCCGTACACTCTGCGCGTGGTGAGCGACATCCTCGAATCCAATGGCTCCAGCTCCATGGCCACGGTGTGCGGCGCCAGCCTGGCATTGATGGATGCCGGCGTGCCTCTGGGAGCCGCTGTGGGCGGGGTTGCCATGGGGCTGGTGAAAGAAGGCGCCAAGTATGCCGTCCTCACCGACATTGCAGGCGCCGAAGACCATTACGGCGACATGGATTTCAAAGTGGCGGGCACCCGCGAGGGAATTACCGCGCTGCAGATGGATATCAAGGTGCCCAACATCAGCGCCGCCATCATGCGCGAGGCGCTCGACCAGGCGCGCCGCGGCCGCTTGTTCATTCTCGATAAGATGGAAGAAGCCTTGGCCGGGCCACGTGCTGAGCTGTCACTGTACGCGCCACGCATTTACACCATGAACATCGCCCAGGACAAGATCCGCGACGTCATCGGGCCAGGCGGCAAAGTCATCCGGGGCATCATCGAGCAGACCGGCGTCAAGATCGACGTGTCCGACGATGGCACCATTCACATCGCGTCCGCCGACGAAGCCTCAGCCAACAAGGCCATTCGCATCATTTCCGAAATCACGGCGGTGGCCGAGGTGGGAAAAACGTACCTCGGGAAGGTGGTCCGGCTGGTGGATTTCGGCGCATTTGTTGAGATTTTCCCAGGCACCGACGGCTTGCTGCACATCAGCGAAATCGCCGAGAACCGCATCAAAGAGGTGCGCGACGAGCTGAAGGAGGGCGACCAGATTCTGGTCAAAGTCCTGGCTATGGAAGGAAACAAGATTAAACTCAGCCGTAAGGCGGTACTGCGCGAACAGCGGGATAAGCTGAAAACAACGTCCAAGAATTAAAGGCCACTTAGAGTACGTTGGCGCCCTTGAGCGCCCGCGGTGAATCAGAAACAAATCGGAACATGGCCGTAAGCGCCCTACCACGGTGGCTCACGGCCATTTTTTCTTCCACCGAAACTTCTCCAAACGATTTTTGGTATGGCGGGTAGTAAAAGAGGGGATCGTAACCGAATCCCTCGGGACCGCGCGGCTCATCGAGAATTTCTCCCTCCACGACGCCGCGAAACGTTCGAATCATTTCGCCGCGGTTGGCGAGCGCGATGACGCAGACGAATCGCGCCCGCCGCTTGTCACGGCCACGCATATTTCCCAGGACCAATGCGTTATTCTGTGCGTCGGTTGCGCCGGGACCGGCATATCGCGCCGAAACAACGCCCGGCGCGCCCCGAAGCGCATCCACCTCCAGCCCGGAATCGTCCGCGAATAGCAGTCCAGGGGCGTGCTGCCCGTAGTAAGTCGCTTTCAAAATGGCGTTCTCTTTGAACGTGCGGCCGGTTTCCTCGCAGATTGCGATTTCCTTCAGACCCGGAAGTTCGAGGACGCGAATCCCAAATCGTTCCCCGGCCAGCCGAAATTCACGCAGCTTACCGGAGTTGCTCGTGGCGCAATAGAGCGTCACCTGGAGTGGACCACACGTTTCTGTATATCGATCAGTTCACGGACACCCTGACGCGCCAGATCGATCAACCCGGCCAACTGCGCGTCATCAAACGGGCGGTGCTCCGCGGTAGCCTGGAGTTCAATGAATTTGCCGGACCCGGTCATGACGACGTTCATGTCCACATCGGCGCGCGAGTCCTCCTCGTAATCCAGATCGAGCATGGGCTCACCGGCTACAATTCCCACGCTGGTAGCGGCCACCGAATCCAGGATGGGCGATTTCTTCAGCGCGCCGAACTTCGACAATTGATCGATGGCCATGGCCAGCGCAACGTAGGCGCCGGTGATGGACGCCGTGCGGGTGCCTCCATCGGCTTGAATCACATCGCAATCCACCAGCACGGAGCGCTCTCCCAGCACATCCAGATCGACCACCGCGCGCAGCGAGCGGCCGATCAGCCGCTGGATTTCGTGAGTGCGCCCCGAGGGCCGTCCCTTGCTCACTTCGCGCGGTGTGCGTTTCAGCGTGGCGCGAGGCAGCATGGCGTATTCCGCAGTGACCCACCCTTTACCGGTGCCGCGCAGGAACTGCGGCACTCCATCTTCAATCGAAGCGGCGCAGAGCACACGCGTATTGCCCACGGTAATCAGGGCCGAGCCCTCTGCGGTCTTCAGGTATCCGGTTTCGATTTCGACCGGGCGCATTTGATTGGGCCGGCGATTATCCGTTCGCATATTTGAGCACCAGAAACATTACGATACCGACCAGCGCCATCGCGGAGAAGATCAGAATCAAGCAAGGTATCCCGCCTTGCACTTGCGGCGCCTTGGCCTTCTTGGGTCTGACCGGTTTGAATTTTGCCATACGATGGTCCGCGAGTGCAGGCCAACTAGGATAGTAGCAAGGTTCGGCGGAATGAATCGGCGACTCGCACGAACTGCCGCGAAGACGGTACAATCGGCTTCCTCGATGGAACGCCGCCTCTGGATCGCCGTTTCCGTCCTGCTCGGCGCGTGCGCCGCACAAACGCAGCCGCCCGTGTTTCCTCCAACCGTATCCAGCGCGTGGCAGCTGAAGGGATCCCAGAATTTTCCGTCCTCCAGTGCGCCGGAGCTGATCCGCAAGATCGGTACGCATGGATGGTGGAGCGCGGCATACGAAGGGCCCGGCTCGGCAACCGTCGAGTTGTATGAGCTGACTTCATCGGCCGGCGGGCTGCAGATGGTCCAGGATTGGCGCCCTGTGGCGGACACTGTCGTCTGGTACACGCCGCGCTACTTCGTCGTGGTCAGATGGCGAAGCTCAGATCGCGGTGCCGTTAGCGCTTTCGTCCACGCTATCGAGAAGCAATTCGCCGAAGAGAAATAAATCAGCGCGACGATCCCCAATCGACCGGTTTCAATTCGCCCACAATCAGCAGATACGAGGCCGCGCCCACTACCAGTGCAATCGAGACGGCAACGAACGCAAGCAGAAACTGGTGGGTCACATCCACAATGCGGCCTGTAAGCCACGGACCCACGATACCGGCGAGATTGCCGAACATGTTCTGCCACCCGGTCCACCTGCCTGCGGCCTCCGGCCCCGCTAAGGTTTGCGTGACGGCCCATAGGTTCGACGTGAAAAGGCCGTAGCACAGGCTCGCGATCATCAGCAGCACCATCGAAATCGCCGGATCGCGCACTATGGCCGCTGGAAGAATCAACGTGCTCAGCAGCATGCCGCCACACATAAACGCTTTGCGCACGCGCGTGGGGCTTCTGCCGTTCGCAATGAGGCGGTCGGATGCCCATCCGCTCGCAGTTGATGACAAAGCGATGCCCCAGAACGGCACGGACCCGAACACGGCCATCATGTTTGCTGAGAAGTGCCGCTCCATGACCAGGTACGATGGAAGCCAGAACACCAGAAAGTACCACGCATAATTCCCGCAGAACAGCCCGAGAAATGTTCCCCATGCATCGCGCTGGCGCAGAATCTGCAGGATGCTGGGGCTAACCTGCCGGCGCATAGTCGCAGGCTGAGGTCCCCAGATTCCCCAAGGGATCAGCCATACGAGGCCGCCGAATCCCAATACGACAAACAGCGCCCGCCAGCCGAAGTGGCCAACCACAAGGCCGCCAATCAACACGCCGAGCGCTGGCCCGACTTTGCAGCCCGCATCAATAAGTGCGTTAGCCGTGCCGCGATGCCGCTCCGGAAAACTCGAGGCCAGAATTCGTGAATACGACGGATATGCGACCGATTCACCGGTTCCCAGTAATAAGCGCAGCAGGAAAAGAGCGGCGAAAGAGTTGACCATTCCCGTGAACAGAGTCGCCAGCGACCAGATCAAAAATCCGAGGCCCAATACCCAGCGCACATCATAACGATCTACCAGCCATCCGGAGACGAGCTGAAACGCCGCGTAAGTGAAGAAGAAGGTGGAAAAGAGGAAGCCGAGCTCGGTTTTGGTGAGATGAAGCTCGCTGCTCAGAAATGGCGCGGCCACCGCGAGTGTTCCGCGATCGATGTAGTTCACAGCGATCGAGATGACCAGCAGCGCGAGCACCAACCACTGGACTCGCGATAATCGAGTTTCCACCGCTGCGGGAGCACCCATAAGAGGCCTCTTGATTCTACACAAAGGCGCCACAGGGTTCGGTAAACTGATGCACACAGCTATGACTCAACCCGTCTGGAACTTCGAAGAGGAACCCTATTCCGAACCTGCGGATGAAACCGCCATCAACTTCCGGGCCTATCTCGACCGCATGCCGGACGAGAAAATGCGCGAGTATTCGCCGGCGTGGGACGACGGCCGCGTCGTCGAATGGGATGGAAATTTTCGGGAGGACGGCGCGCTGATGCTGGTGTGCTGTGAGCGCGACGTGGATGTGAAGGAGTACCGGCGGGTGCTGGAGGAGTGCATACGGTATCGGGACAGAGTGCGGGGAACGCTGGAGAAATAGGTCGAGCTACCCTGATGACCGTGCACGATCCTCACGCAGCATGTGCGCGGTGGACGGGAAGGTGCGCGAGCTTCGGACCTGGCGGGATCCGAGGCGCAGCACGCGGCGGAGGAATAGAGTTCATCCGGCACGTTTTCGACGTTTAGCGTAGCCATAGGAATCCCCAGGGAAAATTCTAGCAGCTGTCAATGCCGGAACGTTAGTACCGCTTCCTCTGGTCGCGGCTCAGCAAAGCCCGTCCGGAACTGAGCCGCGACCGGAGGGAGCGGTTTCTAAACAAACTCAACGGCGACAGGACACTAGCGCCTTTCTGGCTGCCGCCGGACAGTTATACTGTTCCTTCAATGAAAACGGACAACATAAACACGATTCGATGGGCCGCCACGCTTCTCTTAGCTCCAGCTACCTTGCTCGCGCAACGCAATGCGCCGCCGCAAAACATCGTCGTTGACACGACGCCTTCTCACGCAGTGAGTTCCTTCAGCCCGTTTCGCTCGCTTGGAGCGGGTATCGACCGGCTGCGCGGAGATACTACCGACAAAGTGATGACGCCAGAGTTCATCCGAAAGGTCCAGTCGGCCGGCTGGCAAACGGTCAGCTATCGCCAGAACACAGAGCTGTTCGCGGAAGCCTGGCACTGGAATCCAAAAGGGAAATGGAGCAACGCGGCGGCGAAGGAGGGCTACTTCGTCGGCGACGCCACGCCAACGGAGACGATTCGCCATTCCTGGGCGGCGCCGCTGCCGCACCGCGGCTACACGCAAGGGGATGGCGACGGGTATTCGCGTCTTACCGATGGAGATCCCAATACGTACTGGAAAAGTAATCCGTATCTGACGAAACCCTTCACAGGCGAGGCCGATCATCCGCAATGGGTAACGCTGGATTTGGGCAGCAAGGTCGAGATCAACGCTATCCGCATCGCGTGGGCCGCGCCGTATGCCACCAGGTACCGGGTGCAGTATTGGACCGGTGAGCGCGATCCATTCGATGGGCCCGGCGGCATCTGGCAAACGTTCCCACTGGGTTCGGTGACTGATGGCGAGGGTGGGACGGCTACGCTGCGGCTGGCTTCGTGGATGACGCCGGCGCGATACTTGCGCATCTGGATGACGGTCTCGTCCGGCACATGCGATACGCACGGCTCAGAAGACCGGCGCAATTGTCTGGGTTTCGCGATCAGTGAAGTCTACGCTGGAACTCTTTCCGAAACCGGCGAGTTCCACGACATCCTGAAGCATGTTCCCAACCGCCAGCAGTCGGCGACCGTTTGTTCTTCGATCGACCCGTGGCACGCCGAGACCGACATGACCGAGAAGAGCGGGGATCAGGTCGGCTTCGATCTGTTCTTTACGAGCGGGGTGACGCGCGGTTTGCCGGCGATGATCCCGGTAGCCGTCCTCTATTCCACGCCTGAGGACGCCGCCGCACAGATTGCATATATCAAGGCTCGCGGCTATCCCATCTCTTACATTGAAATGGGCGAAGAAGCCGACGGCCAGCACATGCTTCCGGAGGACTACGCCACGCTGTACATTCAGTTTGCCACCGCGATTCATAAGGTCGACCCAAACCTGAAACTCGGCGGGCCGTCGTTCGAGGGCGTCATTGAGGACGTCTCGGTGTGGCCGGATTCTGAGGGCAGAGTCTCGTGGCTGGGCCGGTACTTCGATTATCTGAAGGAACACGGCCGCATCCAGGATTTTGCATTCCTCTCGTTCGAGCACTATCCGTACGAGGCCTGCAACACATCTTGGAACGACCTCTACCGCGAGCCTGAGAATATCGGCCACATTATCCAAGCTTATAAAGATGATGGCCTGCCGCCGAGTACGCCGATTTTTGTCACCGAGGTCAACTTGGGCGCGTCGGTGAGCGCAGCGTTCGTCGATATCATGGGCGGACTCTGGTGGGCGGACTACACGGGCGCCCTGTTCGCCAATGGGGGGACCGGGAATTATTTCTTCCACTACATCCCGGGACGCTTGTCACGAGGCTGCAACGACTCGTGGGGCTCG
>Ga0210407_10004817_pt1 | contig 10549 bp, 8 predicted proteins | sample IncBWC27MmetaG_FD_150860 | JGI IMG/M metagenome (GOLD analysis project Ga0210407, IMG submission 150860) | Forest soil microbial communities from Barre Woods Harvard Forest LTER site, Petersham, Massachusetts, United States - Inc-BW-C-27-M | ecosystem: Environmental > Terrestrial > Soil >... | reverse complement strand
CGAGCTTCGCCGCCGCGATGCTGGGCTCGGGCGGCCAACTCGCCATTCAGTACATCAGCAAGCTGACGACGGCGGCGCTCCTTCTGTTCGGCGCGAAGGCGGTGATCGACGGCGATCTGACCGTAGGCGGCCTCGTCGCCTTCAATATGATCGCCTCGCAGGCGGTGCAGCCGATTCTGCGCCTGTCGCAGATCTGGCAGGATTTTCAGCAGGTGCAGATCTCGATCGAGCGCCTGGGCGATATCCTCAACACACCGCCCGAATCCTCGTCGGCGGCGCGCCTCCTGCCGCCGACCCCACGCGGCGCGATCGAATTTCGCCGCGTCGGCTTCCGCTATCGTCCGGGCGCGCCTGAGGTCCTGAAAGACGTTTCGCTCGCCATCCGGCCTGGCGAGACGATTGGGATTGTCGGGCCATCAGGCTCCGGCAAATCGACCCTGACCAAGCTCATCCAGCGCCTTTATCTGCCGAACGAGGGGCAGGTGCTGCTCGATGGCGCAGACCTGAACCATGTCGATCCGGCGTGGCTCAGGAGCCACATTGGCGTCGTCTTGCAGGAGAACCTTCTGTTCAACCGCACTGTTCACGAGAACATCGCCTTCGCCAATCCGGCGATGCCGCGCGCGCGGGTCATCGAGATCGCGCGGCTCGCCGGCGCCGACGAGTTCATCGACAAGCTCCCGGAAGGTTACGACACCGTGATCGAGGAGCGCGGCGCCAATCTTTCCGGCGGGCAAAGGCAGCGCATCGCCATTGCGCGCGCGCTGGCGACCAATCCGCGCATTCTCATCTTCGACGAGGCGACGTCGTCGCTCGACTATGAGAGCGAGCGGATCGTTCAGCGCAACATGCGCCGCATCGTCAAGGATCGGACCGTCATCATCATCGCCCATCGTCTGGCCGCGGTGCGGGGCTGCGACCGCATCGTCGGCATGGCGGATGGCCGCATCGTCGAGGTCGGCTCCCACGCCGAACTCTTGCGCCGGCCCGGCGGGCTTTACGCCTATCTCTGGAGCCTTCAGAGCCAGCCGGCGGAGATCGCAGCGTGACTCTGATTCCCGCCGCGGCCCCTGGTGACAAAGCGCGTTCCGCCGCCAGGCTGTTTGCCTCACGAGCGCTGGCGCGGTTCAAGACGCCAGGAATGAACCTCAGCGACCGGGAATTCCTCGCCCCCGCGCTCGAGATTCTCGAAACGCCGCCGTCTCCGGTCCATGTCGCCTTCTTGTGGATCATCTGCGCCTTCGTCATCGCTGCGCTGGGCTGGGCCTATTTTGGCCGCGTCGACATCGTCGCCGCCGCGCAAGGCAAGTTTCAGCCAATGGGACAGGTGAAGGTCGTCGAGCCCTTGGAAACAGGTAAGGTCGAAGCCATCAGCGTCAGCAACGGCTCGCTCGTGCAGGCAGGCGACGTGCTGGTCGAGCTCGACCGCTCGGCAGCCCTGGCCGACGCAGAAGGCGCACGCGCCGAGCTCGCATCCGCGCGGGCGGAAATCCTGCGCCGCAAGACCGCCCTCCTAAGCGCGCAGTCGCGTCATTTCGATCCGCCCCCGGCAATCGATTGGCCGGACAGCGTAGCGCCGGCGTTGCGCGAGCGCGAAACCCGTGTTCTCGCCGCCGATCTCGGACAATTGGCGGCGAACGTCGCCTCATTCGATGCCGAACGCGCGCAGAAGACCGCTGAGGGCGAAAAACTGAAGGAGACGATCGAGACGCAGAAGAACCTCGTCGCGACCCTGCAGGAGCGCGTCGCCATGCGCACGAAGCTCGTCGAAGTGAAGGCGGGCGCGCGGGCCGCTGTCATCGACGCCACCGAAACCTTGCAATATCAAATCACCCAGCAAGCGAAGCAGGAGCAGGATCTGGCTTCCCTCGCCGTGGGGCTCGAGGTCATCGCCCGCAATTCCGACAAGGCCGTCGAGGACTTCATCTCGGAGAACGCCCAGAAACTGGAGGACGCCGAGCGGCGGGCGGAAGATGTCGAGCAGCGCCTCGCCAAGGCCCAAGCTCAGCTCGATCATCTGACGCTGAGAGCGCCGATCGCGGGCCGCGTGCAATCGTCGATCATCACCAACGCCGGCCAGGTGGTCACGAGCGGCCAGGAGATCATGCGCATTGTGCCCGAGGATTCGGGGCTCGAGATCCAGGCCTATGTGCGCAATCGCGACATCGGTTTTGTCAGTGTCGGACAAGAGGCGGTGGTCAAGATCGAATCCTTCCCCTTCACCCGCTATGGCTCGATCAAAGCGCATGTCACGCGCATCGCCAAGGACGCCATTCCCGAGCCCGACGCCAATGCGATCGAGGGCGATCCGACGCGCGTCTCCAACGCGGCCGGCTTTGCGGGCGGCGAGCGCACGCAGAATCTTGTGTTCCCGGTGGTGCTGAAGCCCGACGCTGAAACGATTGCGGTCGACGGCCTGACCCAACCGCTCACGTCCGGCATGGCGGTGACGGTCGAGCTCAAGACCGGCGCACGGCGCATGCTCGAATATCTGTTCTCGCCGCTGGTCGAAGTCGCTTCGAAGGCGATGCGGGAGCGATGAGGCAGGCGCCTGTTTGCGCCGCAGCCGCCACCATCATCCTGAGGAGCGATTGCGCGGGGAACTTCGTTCCTCCATGATAGAGGCGTAGACTTTGGCGGCGTCGAGATGGGCTGGGGCAGGCATGCGCGGCTCCTATGCCGGCCATCTCCGCCGCAATTTAAGTTGCGGGTGAGTCCGAAAAATCGTAGCATCTCGCGCAGAACAAGTGTGGGGGCGGTCTACGGGGAATTCCGGGCCGCCTCGTTGTCGTAATTAAGCCGGCAACCCGCGATACCGGCTTGCCGCATCTTTTGGACGGCTAGTGCGCACGTTTCGAAAAGGGGTGAACCCATGATCGGACCGAGCAACCGAATTTGGCTTCTTCTGTCGCTGGCTGGTTTGTTGATCGGCTACGCCGACGCCCAGCAGACATCCCCGCCGGCCGCCCAGAGCCCCTACCTTATGGGGTCCGAGGGTTACGACAAGGGGCCTCGCGGGCTGACGAGTTTCCAGCCTATCGCGATCGACTCACCCTTTGCGGCCCGGATGGCCGCGGATGTGGCGGCCAAAGCGGGCATCGAACGCGAACATCAGGCGCTGCTTGAGGAGCGCTACGACCTCGGCAACCATCCCGCCCAGGGCGTCACGATGGAGCACGGGAAGCCACTGCAGGAGGGGGTGCGCGTCAGGCTGCCATCGGGGGTGACATGGGAACAGCTCGCCGGCATGACCCCCGACGCCATCCGTGACCAGGGCTTGTGGCCGAAGGGCTTCCTTCCGTTGCCGCATCCATTCCATGCCACAGGCGGCCAAGTTTTTCCGCATGAGGAGATCGACGCGATCAAGACACAGGACGGGCGAGACCTGACCCGCTTCGACATCGATTTCGACCTGCCCGAACACTTTCTGGCTGCGTTTCCTCCGGCGATGTACCTGACCTCGCGCCCCGATCTGGGTGACGTCTCGCAGGGCAAGCTGATCTCGATCACCAACTTCTTCGACATGTTCAACGGCATTCTCACGCCCAGGCAGTTGGAAGGGTTGCGCCTGTTGCTGACGCCATTCCCGGAGCAGCAATTTAATGCGACCGACGATCGCAAGTCAGCGGTGCCCAGCCTCGGCGTGTCCTGCTTCGACTGCCACTCGAACGGACACCAGAATGGCGCCGTACACCTCGCCCCGGATAACCGCCCGGAATGGTACCGCCACCGCGTCGGGACGGTGTCGCTGCGTGGCGTGAACATCCAGCGGCTGTTCGGCTCGCAGCGAGCCTTGAAGACGGTTGAGGATTTCACCGAGTTCGAGCAGCGCACCGCCTATTTCGACGGCGACATTGAGACAGCGACGAAAAAGGGCGTGAACCCGCTGGAGCGCGGCAGCCAAGTCGATTTCATGGCCGACTTCGAGGAAATGCTGGACTTCCCACCAGCGCCCAAGCTCGACTTGTTTGGTAAGCTCGATCCGGCCAAGGCGACGCCAGCTGAAATGCACGGGCAGGAGGTTTTCTTCGGCAAGGGCCAATGCGCCACCTGCCACCAGCCGCCCTACTACACCGACAACTTGATGCACGATCTCCAAACTGAGCGTTTCTTCAAGCCGGAATTGATCAACTACGCGGAGGAGGTCGGGGATGGGAAGGTCAAGACTTTCCCGCTGCGTGGCATCAAGGACAACCCGCCCTACCTGCACGACCAGCGGCTGCTAACGTTGGATGATACTGTCGAATTCTTCAATCTGGTCCTGGGCGACAAGCTGACCGCACAGGAGAAGCAGGACCTGGTGGCGTTCATGCGCGCTTTGTAGTGCAGAGTCAGCCGCTGGCGGAGAGCTCAAGACGGGCGCGCGGCGCATGCCCGAATATTTGTTCGCGCCGCTGGTCGAGGTCGCTTCGAAAGCGATGCGGGAGCGGTGAGGTCGAGCGCCGGTCCCCGCCGAGCCTACTTGATCACCTGCCAGAATATCCCGGCGACGCAAACGAAGCCTAGCGTGAAGAGCACGGTTCTCAGGTAGGGGATAGCGGCCCAATAGACGATGGCGTGCGCGAGCCTGAGCCAGAAGAAGCTCATCGCCCAGAAGGCCGTCATCCCGTTCGCCTTTCCAGCGATTTGAGCGACAATCACGAGCGCGGCGAATGGAGCGAAACATTCGACCGCGTTGAGATAGGCGCGATCAGCACGCTGACCCCAAAGGGGCACGGGACGGGGCGCGGGGTCGACGTAGTTTTCCCCCGACAGGGGGCCGTTCGTCATCACCTGGCAGACGATGTACGGAATCCAGAGCGCCGCCGTCAGCATCGCGGTGCACGCAAGGTACCAAAGATCGGTCGTCATGAGGTTCGCCTTCCGGTCGACGGCGGGTTGGAGCGATCTCCCGAGAGCGCCGTCGGGAAATAGACGGTCGAGGGCAGGCGATTTCGACATTCGGGGCCCGGCCGGGTGTCCTGGCGTCGATCTCCTCGGCTCGGCGCTTGATTTTTGCGCGGAGCCGCCATCCATATGGCCGCTGCCGGTTCGGGCATAAGGCGGGGGTCGGATGAGCGCCGAAGATTTGGGCTCTGCGCCTGCTTTTCGTGTCAGCGACCTCATCCGCCATGGAGCGGAGCCGCCTCCGGTCGCGCTCTTCACGCGCTGGCGCTCCTATCCGTGGCTGATCGTCGGCGTGACATGCGTCGGCGGGTTCATGGGTCAGGTCGACGCGAGCATCGTGCAGCTCGCGTTGCCGACCTTGGGACGCGTATTCGACTCCACCCTGGAGAGCGTGAGCTGGGTCGCGCTCGCGTATCTGCTCGGCGTCGCAGCGTTCCTGCCGATCTTCGGTCAACTCTGCCAGATCTTCGGCAGGAAACTGCTCTACATCATCGGCTTTGTGGTGTTCACTGGAGCGAGCGCGCTCTGCGGCTTCGCGCCGGATCTCCCCACGCTCTTCGCGTTTCGGTTCTTGCAAGGCGTCGGCGGGGCGATGGCTGCAGCCAACAGCCTTGCGCTGGTCATCGCGGCGACGGACAAGAGCCTGCGCGCGCGGGCGCTCGGCACGTACGCCGCCGCCCAAGCGGTCGGGATCAGCGCCGGTCCTGTCGTGGGAGGATTGCTAATCGGGACTTTGGGCTGGCCCTGGGTGTTCTGGATGAACGTTCCCTTCGGGCTGATCTTGATCGTCGCCGGCTGGCTGGTGCTTCCGGTCACGCCGCGGCAGGGCTCAAGCCAAACGTTCGACTGGCGCGGCGCTCTCCTGCTCGCGCCGGCTCTGACGTTTGCCGTGCTCGCGCTCAATCAGGTATCAGCCTGGGGACCAACCTCGCCAGCGCTGCTCGGTTCGGTTGGCGCCGCGATCGTGCTCATTTTTCTGTTCCTGAGGCAGGAACACGCGTCGCATTCCCCGATGATCGATCTTGCGCTGCTTGATGAGCCGGCATTTCTGGCCGGAGCGCTTGCCTGCGCTCTGTCGTACGCCATGCTCTACGGTATGTTCTTCCTCGCTTCATTCGCGCTTGTGCGTGGCTACGAGGAGAGCGCCATCGCTGCGGGGCTCAAGCTCGCGATCATTCCAATCAGCCTCGGAATCGTCGCGCCATTCGCCGGCGCGCTCGCGGACTGGATTGGGACGCGACTCCTCAGCGTCGCAGGGATGGCGATATGCTTTGTCGCCCTGCTCGCGCTGACAGCGATCGTGATGCAGCCTGTCGCTAATCTCTGGATCGGCTCCCTCGGCCTCGTGGCTTTCGGGGCGGGACTCGGGTTGTTCATTGCGCCAAACAACCACGCGACGATCAATTCGGCGCCGGCCAATCTCTCCGGCGTGGCGGGTAGCCTACTCAATCTAACGCGCATCCTCGGCACTGTCGCTGGCGTGGCCAGCGCGTCCGCCGTGCTGTCCTGGCAGATACAGGTCGCGCGCGGCTCGACCGAGCGCAAGCTGGCGACCTTGTCCCCCCATCATTTCGTCGAGGCCGTGGGGGCCGGCTTGATCATGCTCGCGGTCTTCGCTGCAATCACCGGCGCCCTTTCGATGATCCGGAAGCACGCGTCTTAAGCGGCGAACCCGGCCTCAACGTCGCCCCCTCTCTTTGCTATAAGCCCTCCAACCTTGGAGGCCCTCCCCATGAAACTCGCTGATCCCTCACTCCTGAAAAGCCAATGCCTGATCGACGGAAAATGGGTGGGGGAGGGGACGCGTCCGATCGCCAACCCCGCGACTGGCGCCGTGCTCGCGAAGACGCCGCGCTTTGGCGAAGCCGAGACGATCGGCGCGATCGAAGCGGCGCAGCGGGCCTTTGGCCCCTGGGCGAAGACATTGCCGAAAGAGCGGGCGCAGATCTTGCGCCGCTGGTTCGACCTCATCATCGCCAATCGCGACGACATTGCCCTCATCATGACCAGCGAACAGGGCAAGCCGCTCGCTGAGGCGCGCGGCGAGGTCGACTACGCCGCCGCCTATATCGAGTTTTTCGGCGAGGAGGCGAAGCGCATCTATGGCGAGATCAATCCGACCTTCCGCGCCGATTCCCGCATCGTCGTCATCAAGCAGCCGATCGGGGTGGTTGCGGCGATTACGCCGTGGAATTTTCCCGCGGCCATGATCACCCGCAAGGTCGCTCCTGCGCTCGCCGTCGGCTGCACCGTGGTGGCGAAGCCCGCGGGCGAAACGCCGCTGACCGCGCTGGCGCTCGGAGAACTCGGGCTGCGCGCCGGCCTGCCGCCGGGGGTCTTGAACCTCCTGACTGGCGAAGCGCGCGCGATCGGCAAGGCGATGTGCGACCACCCGGCCGTGCGGGTGATCGGGTTCACCGGCTCGACGGAGGTCGGCAAGGTGCTGATGGCTCAGGCCGCGGGCACGGTGAAGAAGGTTGGGCTCGAGCTTGGCGGCAATGCACCGTTCATCGTGTTCGACGACGCTCATGTCGACGCCGCCGTCGAGGGCGCGATCATCTCGAAGTTCCGCAACATGGGCCAGACCTGCGTCTGCGCCAACCGCATTTACGCGCAGGAGGGAATCTACGACGCCTTCGTCGCCAAGCTCACGACCGCGGTCTCGCGGCTCAAGGTCGGAGACGGGACGGAGGCCGGCGTCACTCAGGGGCCGCTCATCAACGAAGCCGCGGTCACGAAGGTTGAGGAGCATGTGGCCGACGCGCAGAAGAAAGGCGCCAAGGTCGTGCTTGGCGGCAAGCGTCATGCGCTCGGGCGCACCTTCTACGAGCCGACCGTCATCTCAGGCGTCGACGCCACGATGCTCGTCGCTCGCGAGGAGACCTTCGGTCCGGTCGCGCCGGTCTTCCGCTTCAAGGACGAAGACGACGTGATCCGCCTCGCCAACGACACCCAATTCGGCCTCGCGTCTTACTTCTACGCCCGCGATCTCGGCCGGGTGTGGCGCGTGGCGGAAGCGCTCGAATACGGCATGGTCGGGATCAACACCGGCGCGATCTCAAGCGAGCTCGCGCCGTTTGGCGGCGTGAAGGAATCAGGCATCGGCCGCGAAGGCTCACGCCATGGCGTCGAGGAGTTCGTCGAGCTCAAGTACATGCTGATGGGCGGGCTCGACAGGTAGAGCGCAGAGGTCAGGCACCGAGTTTGTACACGCGGTCCATGGGCCCGTCGATAGACGGGCGTCCTTTGGACCGCCTCGCCGCGCCGGATGGCTGTCAGACTGCGTTTGGGTCGGGCGGCCAATTTGTAGCCGCGCTCGTTGAGCGCGGCGACGCGGTCGGCGACCGCGTCTACAATCAGCGGCGACGCGGTCGGCGACCGCGTCTCCAATCGGCGCTCGACATGGAGGTGCGAGAAAGCGAGAAGCAAGATTGCCGTAAATCGTTGAAATAAAAGAACTTATTGAAATATTTAATTTAACTAATATTATCAACATCTTATGGGAACAGATGTCGCTCTCTCGCAGGCTGGCATTCCATTCGTTCTGCCGCCCACATGCGCCGGATGCGCGAAAAGGCGTCCCGCTTGGTCGGAAGGAAATGGCGCCGCAAGCCCTTGTATAGCTGTTCGCGGCCGTTCGTGGTTGTCCGCTCGCGCACAGTTTGTGTTGGTTGAACAGTGAGTTACCATCCCTCTGTGTTCGCGCTGGTTCGCCTCGAGCCGCCGATTTTGTTGCGACGGTGTTGCGACAGGGCGAACATAAGAGGGACTAAGCGCAATGGCTTTTGGGGCCGGACTGACACGCGGCGCGCAGCTGCTCACACATCGCACAATCGAGACTTTGCGGGCGGCAGAAACTCCGTATCGGGTTCCGGATCAGCGGGCCAAGGGACTGGCGGTGCGGGTTGCGCCGAGCGGCATCAAGACTTGGGATCTGGCCTACCGCATTCGAGGAACGGCGAAGATGCGCCGGCTGTCACTAGGGCGAACCACCGACGTGAGCCTCGAACAGGCGCGCGAGCGGGCCAATGAACTTACCAGCGCGGCGCGCGGTGGCCGTGACCTGATCGGCGAAGAGGGCGAGGCCAGAGATGCGGCAGCCTCACGGATCACCGTCGGGTCGTTGATCGATCTCTATCTTCGACGGCGGGTTATCGGCCGGCTGCGCACTGCGAAGACGATCGAGAGCCGTCTAAGGCGCACCCTGACGCCCATCTTCAACGATATGCCACTGACATTTGCCGCCGCGACATTCGCGAGCTCCTGAACGCCATGGTCGACGTCGGGAAAGGGCGCGAGGCGGAAAAGCGCCGGCAGGTCTGCACCGCGATGTTTCGCTGGGCGCTGTCGCAGGACATCGTCGCGGCGGATCCGACTGCGGGGCTCGAGGCGTACGACCGTGGAGCTCCACGCGATCGGGTGTTGACGGTCGAAGAAATAGAGACGCTGTGGAGGTGGTTGGAGTCCGATGCGCTCTCTCTCGAAGCGGCGGACATTCTGAAGCTCGAGCTTCTGTTGGGCGCCAGGTGCGGGGAGATCAGCGGGCTCCGCGCCGAGGAAATCGATCGCCAAAAATGGGCTTGGACGCTGCCTCCCTCACGCTCGAAGAATGGGCGTCAGCGCGTCACGCCGATTGTGGGCCTCGCGCGCGCGATGCTCGAACAACGGCTATCCGGCGTCGAGAAGGAACCTCTCTTCCGGTTGGAGAAGGGCGTGGTCGTGACCTCGGCTCATATCGGCCACTATCTGTTGACGCGCCGAACAACATTGCCGATCGCCGTATTCACCTCGCATGACCTTCGGCGAACTTTCGCGACCATGTTGGCGGAGATGGGGATTGCACTCGATCTGGTTGCTGCGATCGTCGGTCATGAGTCGGGCGGCAAAAACACTCGAACGCTCGTGCGCCATTATGTGCACACCGACATACTTGAGCGGAAAGCGCAGGCGCTGCGAATCTGGGATGAGCAGCTGAAGGCGATCGTGACCGGCGAGGAGCGCTCCAAGGTCGCGAGGCTGCCGCGGACTGGGTGAGAAATCCCCGCACGGCTCGACTTCCCGCCGGAAACGGCGGCAAGCAACTGGACCTGAAGCCGACATAGCGAACGCAAAAAGGCGTTTTACCGCGTTCCACGTACCAGGCTGAACCGCGAATAATGGCTGGCAGCCGCGAGTCCGTGACTTGTGTTCGCCACCGATCGTCGTTGCACGTATCCGTTCGCGGAGCCATCCTTGCCGCGGAGGATCGGCGAACATGCGACGGGGCATCCAGAAAAAATTCGAATCGCTGTCCGACGCCGTGAAGCGGCTTGAGTCGAAGGGGTTCACGAGAAAGAGAGCCCAGCGCAAAATTTGCGACGCGCTCGACGAGAGGCGATATTAAAACGACTGCTTTGGGCCGAACGCGAGACGCCGAGCGGAATTGTCGTCCGTCCACAACATGTCCGTCGGCTAGGCGGCGTTTCAAGTCCGGGTGACATTGATTGGGAAACTTCGTCTCTCAAAAGGCCGCTTCCCGACAGCAGCAGAAGACGTCTTGCCAAGATTGAAATCCAGATCTCCGACGTCACCTGGTACTTAAATGGGGGAGATCTTTCGGCAGGAACGAAGTCGACGGGCGCCGAGGAAACGGGCGCGATAAGGGCGCTTTCAAAGACATGAA
>Ga0210407_10004816_pt1 | contig 10549 bp, 8 predicted proteins | sample IncBWC27MmetaG_FD_150860 | JGI IMG/M metagenome (GOLD analysis project Ga0210407, IMG submission 150860) | Forest soil microbial communities from Barre Woods Harvard Forest LTER site, Petersham, Massachusetts, United States - Inc-BW-C-27-M | ecosystem: Environmental > Terrestrial > Soil >... | reverse complement strand
GTTTCCACTGCGCGGCCGGGGCAGATTATTGTGGACGGTGGTTCAAAAACGTTCTCCTCCGATACGGCAGCGCCACCTTCGGTGCATGGCCGCGTGGTGGAAGCTCCGGGGTGCGCGTTCTACCGACTGAACGAAGAGCATGGCTACGTCGACATCTCGCGGGCAGGCCGCGCTTTCGAAGTCGGAGAACGGCTACACATCATTCCTAGCCACGTTTGCGTGGCGGTGAATCTGCACGAATATGTTTACGGGAAGCGGGGAGATCGGGTCGAAGAAGTGTGGAAAGTTGAGGGGAGGGGCAAGCTGCAATAGCCGCCTCTCCACCCCGAATGGCACGTAACGAATGTTACATTTTGACGCTTTCAACCTTTACAGTATCTCCGTCTATTGAACCCGTGATGGTGACCTCGTGTCCGAGGTGCTCCGCCACTTTTGAGGCGTCGTCGACTTTATAAACCTTGCCGCCCGTGACGAAGACCGGGGAAGCTCCTCCTTTTACGCAGCCTTCAACGCACTTTGCATTCATGTCCTTGGCGTGCTTGGCTCCGCACTTAGAGTCAGAAATGTACCCTTTCATCTCATCGGCCATCGCCGAGAGGGCGAATACCGATGTTGCCAACACCAACGCTACCACTAGTCTCTTCAAGACAGTACCTCCTCGTTGATTTGCTGAAAACCTCCTGAATATACCCCACTTGGATGGCCGAAGCAAGACGCGGAAGAGCCGTGCGGGTGAGAATTGGGTATGAAGCAGTCCAACTGTTGGGCTCCCGTATGAATGATCCTTAATCCTCTGGATACAATTTCTTACGGTCGCGAGCCCTGCTCCCCTAGTCCAAGCCAGTAGAGATTGGCCAACTGCCAGTTTCGGAATGAGAGGGTGAAGGCCATGTTGAAAAAGATCGGATTTTCCAGTGCAGTACTCTTTGCGATGCTGACTTGCATACAGCCGGCAGCGATGTTTGCGGAAGGCCGCGATCAGGCTCGCTACAACCGCGGATACGCCGAACAACGCGATGTGCGAGGCCAGAACGACCGGAACCAGTATCGTGGGCGCGATGAGAGGTCGGTGCGCGATGGCGATGACCGGGGCCGAAACGACGGCGACCGTGATCGGGACCGCAATCGGACCCAGTATCGCGATAACGATGACGCTTACCGCTACAACTCCTTCCGACGTTAAGTCTTCCCGGCGCGGGAAGAGTTCCTGCGCCGGGTTGAGAAACCACAACGCCTCCCACAACGCCTAGTCATCACGGGTACCCCAAGTAATTCTCAAAAGAAAAGGACTAACGGGAACTTTTTGCCTCCGGAAAGCAATGCAGCGTGACGGCCGGATGGAACTGAGCGACGAGGAACTCTACCGGCGAATGAGGACGGGCGACCGGATGGCCTTTGCCGAGCTATATGACCGGCGAGGCACGCCGCTTCATCGCTATGTGCAGCATATTTCGGGAAGTCATAGCGCCGCGGAAGAGGTGACGCATGAAGTTTTCTTGCGCCTGATCAAACAGGACTCGAGTTTCGATGACCGGCGAGGAAGCTTGGAAGCTTACCTATATGGGATAGCGCGGAATCTTGTCCGCGTGATGCGCCGGCATCAGATGGTCGAGGCGTCCGCCGAACCGGTCGCTGAGGACAACATATTAGGAGATCTCATTCGCAATGAAAGGACGGCGGCACTGCACGCGGCGCTACGCGAGCTGCCCGATGTATATCGCGATGCCGTCATCCTTTGCGATCTGGAGGAGCGAAGTTACGAAGACGCGGCGCGCCTGATGGCGTGCCCGGTAGGAACCGTTCGTTCGCGGCTGCATCGCGCGCGCCTGCTGCTGGCCGCGCGGTTGAAGCCGCTGGCGATGTCCGGAGTAACAGCGAGGTGATGTGTTGACTTGCCGTGAATCGACGGTGGAACTGGTGGAATGTGCTCGCACCGGGGAGGACCCGGACGCCGAACTTCAGGCGCACTTGATGTCCTGCTCGCGCTGCAAGGAGCGGTGGGAAGATGAGCGGCGCCTGACCACCCAGTTTCGCATCATGCGTGATGCGGTGACTGGCCAGCCATCCATGGCCGGACGGGAAGAACTGATGCGAGAGTTCGAGCGCGCTCATACGGGCGGCTTCCATGTTTTTTGGCGATGGGCGCTGAACGCTGCAGCCATCCTGCTGGTGGTTCTCGCGCTGGTATACGATTGGCGACATCATGGTTCTGCCGGAAGCGTAGCGAAGCCGCAAAAGAATTCCGTTGGCTTGCAGGCGGAGGACTCTGGCGACGAGGGCGGCTTCGTCTCGGTCCCGTACGCCCTGCCGCTGGCGCCTGGCGAATTTGTGCGAATTGTTCGTACAGAGCTCGACCGGGAGGCCCTGGCCGGCATGGGAATAGATATCGAAACTGCCGATGGAGCCGAAGTCCCGGCTGATGTATTGCTCGGGGAAGATGATCTTCCGCGCGGCGTGCGGGTGCTCCCGGATAACGGATTCTCAAATTTAGAGTGAGGAAAGGAATGTCATGAAAAGATTCGCAACGCTCTCTACCGTGGGATTGTGTGCCTTTTTACTAGGCGCGCAGGCCCCACCGCGAGGTGAAGGCCACGGGGGCTTCGAACCCAGGTTAGGCATGATGTCGATGGGTCCGGGTTCGAGAACACCGGTCACCGGCGCCCCATACTCGGCGATTCAGACGACCGAGAGCCAGCAGACGCTCACCGACGGGAACCAGATTACGCGGCAGGAACAGTCCAAGGTGTATCGCGACAGCCAGGGTCGCGTGCGGATGGAGCACGCCATCAAAAGCGCGGAGTCTTCACCTGTCATCGCCATCTTTGATCCCGTTGCGGGCTTTGCCCATGTGCTCCACCCGTCGACCATGACGGCCGTCAAGACTCCCATTCATGCGCACAACGAGTTTCGAAATGGCGTCTCAGCACGCACGAAGCAGAGTCCGGCGTCCGACGTCCAGACCGAGGATCTGGGGACCCAGACGATCAACGGTTTCGCGGCGACGGGAACCCGAACCACCCGGACCATCCCAGCCGGGGCGATCGGGAATCAGCAAGCCATTCAGATTGTTCGTGAAGCCTGGGTATCCATCGACCTGAAGGTTCCGGTTATGATCAAGAGCTCTGATCCGCGCTTCGGTAGTACCGTCATGCAATTGACGAACATCGTCCGTACGGAGCCGGATGCGGCTTTGTTTCAAGTTCCAGCTAATTACGCGGTGACCAACGGGCCCTCGAGAATGAACCGGCCCGGACCTCGCCAGTAGCGGTATTAACGTTATGCCATTCTATCGCCCGAACTTCTGTATCCCTAGACGTTCTTTGCCTTCGTCGATTACGTAAAACTTGTCTGGTTCCACGTCGTGGAAGACCTGATGCGCGCCGCTGGGCCAGGTGACTTCGACAGTTTCAGCCTTGAGGCTGCGGCCCAAGCCGAAATGCGCGCGAAGATCGCTTTGTGAAAGGTAGCTGCCGCCACCGGCGATTTCGCGGATTTGCGAGATGCCGCCGGAGGTGAGCTTGATTCGCGCGCCCATGGCGTCGCGGTTACTCTTCGTTCCCACCAGCTTGAAGTTGATGAAGTGGTTCCCGGCACCGCCTCCGTTGTGCAAAAGCAGCGGCCGATCGCCTACATTGGCAACCACGATATCGACATTGCCGTCGTTATCGAAATCGGCAAAGGCTGCGCCACGCGCCGCGTAGGGCTGGCTGAAACCATCGCCGGAAATCTTCGTGACCTCGGTGAATCTTCCGTTGGCCTCATTGTGGAATAGCGAGTTGATCTGCTTGTAGTGAATATCGGGCGAGACGCGCTCCACTTCCTCGTACACATGACCGTTGGCAATAAACAGGTCAAGCCAGCCGTCGTTATCATAATCGAAGAAACCGCCGCCGAAGCTCAACACATTCCGGGTGGGCACGGTGATTCCCGCCTGGTCGCTGACTTCGTCGAAGAAAGCCTTGCCATCGTTGTGCCAGACATGGTCAGACGATAGCTGGAAATCCGAAATGTACAGATCGAGGAAGCCATCGTTATCGTAATCGCCCAGCGAGATGCACATAGCCGCCATGGCCGCGCCGTTCACGGTGAGTGCCATACCGCTGGTGACCGCGACTTCCGTGAAGGTTCCATTGTGGTTGTTGTGGTAGAGGTACGCTTCGATTCCATCATTGGCGACGAACAGATCGGGCCATCCGTCGTTATCGTAGTCGGCGGCGGCCACGGAAAGATTCAGGCCCTTGGGCTGGAAGATTTTGGCTGCCTTGGTGACGTTGGTGAAGGTTCCGTCGCCATTGTTGTGATAGAGCACGTCAGGCGTGCCGCCGTACACCGATGGGCGGCAACTGGTGGCCACGCTGTAGCCAATGGTGCAGGTGCGCTGGCTGGTGGGACCGAAGTTTGCATAGCCGCCAACGTAGAGATCGAGCTTGCCGTCGCGGTCGTAATCAAAGAAGGTTGCGCCGGTGTGGAACACGCCGCCGAAATCGGTTCCGCCGACGCCGGCCTTGTCGGTAACGTCGGTGAACGTGCCGTTCCCGTTGTTGTGATACAGAATGTTCTTCCCGTACTGGGTGACATACAGATCAGGGAAGCCGTCGTTGTCGTAATCGCCCCAGATGCAGCCCAGCCCGTAAGCGTTGCCGGGAACGCCGGCTTTCTCGGTGACGTCGGTGAAGGTGCCGTCGCCGTTATTGCGATAGAGCGCGTTGCGGGTAGCGACGCCGCGCTTGTAGAGATCGCGGCCATTGACGAAATAGATGTCCTGGTAACCATCGCCGTCGAAATCCGCCACACAAACGCCGGGGCCGGCTTCTTCGAGGATGGTGGAGGTGCCGTTGACGCCTTTAAAGTGGACAAGGTTAATCCCTGCGGATTTGGTGATGTTAGTGAATTGAACCGGCGCGGCGTAGAGCGACAGGGCGAGGAGGACGGCGGACAACCGTAGCGCATGGCCACGCCTGGTCCTGGCGGGGACTTGCGGCCTTTTGCCGGTACCTGCACAAAAAACCGCAGGTCTCTCGCAAACCCTGCGATAGCCCTGCGCTACAAGTAAACGGATCAAAGGAGCCCTACGGCTCGGCCTTTTGCGGGCCGAGCACTTCCTGCGGTCCGGCGACACCGGCCTGGATATTCTGCTGGGACTGGCGAGCTTTTTCGGAGGTTTGTTGATGAAGATTGAACTCCCGGTCCGCATCTTGTTTGCGGCCCGACCGGCGATACGCGGTGGCCAGATGGAAATGCGGCACGGGATTATCCGGCTGCAGTTTCTCGGCGATCTCGAGGGGCGGGACGGCTTCGGCGGCGCGGCCTCCGGCGATTAGCGAGCGCCCGAGGCCAATGAAGGCATCTGCGAAACCGGAATCGAGCTTGGCAGCACGCCCGAAGTGATCGATGGCGGCGGGCCAGTGCTCGTCCTCACGCGCCAGCTCGCCCAGCACGTACTCGGCGCCGGCGTTGGTCGGATCAATTTTGAGCTCCTCTTCGAATTCGTGCCGGGCTTCATCGCGGGTGGTAGCGGTCTTGGGAGCGGAGAGCAGCAGACGCCCCAGGCGGTAGTGAATGCCGACCAGGTTCGGATTCTTCTTCAGCACTTCGTGATACTCCACCGCCGCGTCCTTCCAGTTGCCTTGCGTTTCGAGAGCCTCAGCATTCAATTCATGGACCTGATAAGAACCGGGAGCGGTGTAGAGCAAAGCCTGAGATGCCCGAATGGAAAGGTCGGAGAACACGTGCACGGCGAGGTAGAGCACCTCGGGGTCATTGGGGAATTCATGACTTAGCGTGCGGATGAATTCCAACGCCGGGTCCATCTGGTTCATCGCCATGGCGCAGCGTACCCCGTAAAAGCCCGCTCTCTTCTTGAGTTCTTTGTCGACGACGTGCGAAACGGACTTTGCCAGCAGAGGCAGCGCCTGCGAGCACTGGCCAGTTTCGGCGAGGTCGGCTCCGCGGCGAGCTGCGGCGGAAGGATCAGGAGCGGGCGCCTTCTTGGGGGCATCCGCCGCGGACAAGGAGCTCATGAGGAGCGCCGTGGCCAACAGCAGTCTGCTGAAAAACGGTGACAGATGCTGAATCCACATTTCACTGGGCTTGGGACGGCGAAGCCAGTCACCATTTTTCATGATCGGTGCCAAATTCCAATGGTAACGCAGCTGCGTTCTCCCAAAAAATGAGGGGCCGCGAACGATGTCGCGGCCCCGCCAAATCAGTGTTTTATTGACGCAGGAGCGGTTCAATAGTGGAACTTTAAGGCGAACTGGATCTGCCTTCCGAAGTTGCCGCTGTTAGCGCCTCCTGCGCCTTGCAGCAGGCCCATTGTGGTTCCGAATCCGCTATTCGGCGAATTAAGTATCGGCGTGTTCGTGAAGTTGATGAACTCCGATCGAAACTCGACCTTAAACCGCTCGGTAAGGTTGAAGAATTTGGCCAGGCTCAAGTCGAGTGTGGCCAAACCTGGGCCGCGGATCGTACCAACACCACATGTACCAAAGGTGCCAGGCGCCGCCGGGCCGAAGGCGCTGGGATCGAACCACTGGTACCCGCCTCCTAGTGAGGCCGGCGCGTTCTGCCTGCCGAGGATGTCAACCGGAGAGTTACAGTTGGGACGCGAGCCGCGAGAATTGGTACCGGAAGCATCGGAGCCTGAGGCCGTAACAGCAAAGCCCGTGCTCAACCTGAGAATGGCATTGACCTGCCAGTCACCCGCAACTGCATTGACAACCGGGTTCATGCTCTTGCCGAACTTGCGGTCGTGCCCGAAAGGAAGGTCGTAGGTCGCGTAGCTGCTCAGAACGTGGGCCTGGTCGTAGTAGCAAGGTCCCCACTCCGCCTTCTTGTCATACAGGTTTTGCCAATATGGAGACGTTGGCGTAGTCTGGCCACCCCAGGAGCCGTAATAACCGCTGGAGTCCGTCATGCATTTGGAATATGTGTACGCGACCTGGTATTCCAGTCCGCTGCTGAAGCGTTTCTGCAGCACGGCCTGCAAGGCGTTGTAGGCCTGATTACCGTTAGAAGCGGTACCGGAAATCTGGCTGATCTCGTTATAGAGGGTCGGATTCCCGGACAGGTAGGGGCTGCCCACGACTGTGCCGTTCGACAAAAGCTCCTTCTGGAAGTACGGCATCGGCACCATCAAATGCGTCGTGCGCTGGCCGACATAGCCAACCTGCAGCGTGGTGGACCCGGCGAACTGCCGCTGGATGGTGAGGTTCCATTGGTTGGAAACCGCCGGGCGAACGTTCGGATCCCAGAGTCGGATAAGGGCGCCTTGGAAAGGATTCCCCGGATTGGCTTCGAGGGGTAGGAAGCCCTGATTTAGCGTGGAACCAGGCAAGGACAGGGAGGTGTAGGTCGCATCCGTTTCATGTGCGTACGGAGGATTGATGGTCGGGCGCAGATTTGTTCCTGTTCCTTCTAGGTAGGAGGAAAGGGTGTATGCCGCGCGAACCACTGTGTTGTTCCTTACGTTCCACGCCACTCCTATCCGCGGCTGGAAGTTCGTAATTCCGTTGTAAGTGTTATACAGAGCACGGCTGTTTCCATTCTGGCCGGGGAATTCGATCGCACCGGAAATCAACCCGAAGTTAGTCTCCCGGTTCTTCACTTCAACCCACGGGGTGAATAGTTCCCAACGCAGGCCGAGGTTCAGCGTGATCTTTGGCGTAATGTGCCAGTCGTCCTGGAAAAACGTCGCGAATATGTTCGCGCGCTGGCCCCAAGTGCCCCCGTTTACGCCGCCGCCGATGTCCGACGGCATACCCAACAGGAAATCTGCTTCGGCGATACCCGTGGCGACTCCTTGTGAGTTCTTTGTACCCTGAGTCGCGAACGGATTCGGCCCGGCAGTATAGCGGCCGTCAAACGTGAACGTTCCGGCCTTTCCGTTGTTGCCCGAGTAAAACGTATCTATGCGCTGCCGCCAGCCTTGAAAACCGAGATGCATGTTGTGAGCGCCTTTGGTGATATTCATGGTGTCCTCGTACTGAATCACCGTATCGGCGAAGAGTTGCTCGTTGTCGGAGTTTCCAATGCTGCTGGCAAATCCGTTATTCAAGCTCATGGCTGGGAGAATGCTCGACACCACTCCCGGCAGCCCGACTGTTTGAGGGAAGTTGGCGAGCCCGTTACCAGCGGCACCGTTGTTCACAAACACGTAGTTCACGCCGACGCGCGCCTCGTTAACCATAGTTGGCGAGATCGTTCGGGCCCAATCCAGCACACCGTTGTGCACGGGATAGTTGGCGAACGAATTGTAGAATATTGGAATGTTATTGGTGCTGGGGTTGGTGAGCATGCTCTGCGAATAACGGCCATATATGCGGTCCTTTTCGCTAGCATTCCAATCGATCTTGGCGTCGCCCTGATCGCCATTGATCGCGCTGTGATTGGCGTATAGTAAATTGTTCTTTAGTCCAGAAGTTGTCGGGAGCGGATAGGCGGTGGTGTTACTGAGAATCTTCTGAGCTACCGGGTCGAGCATACTGGCCGGAATGATGTTTCCCCCAAACGGCTGGCGCTGGCCATTGACGACATTGAGCGGGTTGTAAAGCTGAACGGGCGCGGCTTGCTGCAGAAGCTGCGAGAAGTCACCCGAGCGCTCCTGTGCGGTAAGCACGCTGGTGGGACCGATGCTGGTCGGCGTGTCGAGGCGTTGACCCTGATAATCGACGAAGAAGAACAGCTTGTCCCTCTTGATTGGTCCGCCCAACGTGGCTCCGAATTCGTTCCATCGCAATTTTCCTCGGGGCGCACCGCTAAGATTATTTCCCCACGAGTTGGCATTTAACACGTCGTTCCGAAAGAACTCAAAAGCATCCCCGTGGTATTGATTGGTACCCGACTTGATTGTGGTGCTGATGATGGCGCCCATGAAGTTACCAAATTCCGCTGGCGCGTTCTGGGTGATTTCGTTGAACTCCTGGATCGCATCCACGCTGGGCGTGTAGCCGACAAGATTATCCGAGACCTGGTTGTTGTCCAGACCATCGAGGACGAAATTGTTGGCCTGCTCACGGTTACCGTTCACATAGGGCCGACCGCTGCCGGCGGTGGTCTGGCCGCCTGTGAAGCTGGAGATATCGGGATGGACGCTTCCCGGCGCCAGCAGAGTCAACTGCACATAGTTGCGCGTAGCCAAAGGCAGCGTCGTGTTCGTTCTTGAGTCGATGACTTGACCCAGCAGCGTAGACTCGGTCTGTAGCACAGGAGCGGAAGCCGTCACTTCGACGGTGGTCTCGACGTTGCCAACCTGAAGCTGGAAATCCAGCTTGGCAATCTGGTTCATTTGCAAGCTGATGTTGGATTGCGTGGCCGTCTGAAATCCGGCGTTCTCCACCTTTACGTTGTAGGTACCAACCAGAAGGTACTGGAGATTGAAGTAGCCGTCCGCATTGGTGGTCGTTGTAGATAGCGTCCCGCGCTCCACAGATGTGGCGGTGACCTTGGCGTTCACAACAGCGGCACCCGATGGGTCCGTGACCCTTCCCGTAATGGTAGCGGTTACCTGCTGGGCCACCGCGGCTTGCGGGGTTGCCATCCAGGCAGCCAACACGCCGAACAATGACAAAACGACCAGCCAAGTAAATGGAATTCTGTTTTTCACAAAAACCTCCTCTGTTTGTCGTCAATCAGGACAGATCCGAAAGCTAAAAGGGAGCCGTCGCCTCAAAGATTGCCTGGTGTCGGTCGGCGCACAACTTTGGTTCTGCTGATTCCCTGAGCACTAATATGTTCGGAGTATAACGCATCTGTGGCAACGTCAATCTTTGTCAATGCAGGTGTTAAATCTTGAGATGTCTTATATTCAGTCGTTTACCGATGTAAAAGATCCGCCAAACATCGACTAGAATATAGATGTTAAACCAGTGTTACACGTCGATTTGGCCATCTTCGCTGCGCGCGCGGAGGTGTTACGGGAGTTCGGTTCACCATGAGCGGCCCCCAACCAGCTCCATTGCGTGAGCCCGCGGATTTGCGCCCGTGGGTGAAGAAGGCGCTGCTGCGATGGAATTCCCATTACAGGGAATATGAGCGCATTGTCGCCAGCGATGCGCTTTCGCCAGCGTTGGTGAGATTCCTGCGCTTTATCGTGGTGGAAACGCTGGACGGGCGGGGAGAGCAGCTCACTGAATCGGCCATAGCGGAGAAAGTGTTCAAACAGCGGGAATTCGCGCCCAGCGAGAAGTCAGTTGTCCGGGTGGAAAAGCGGCGGCTGCGGGAAAAGCTGAAGGACTACTACGAGGGACCAGGCAAAGAAGATCCGATCGTTATTAGTCTGGGATCGACCTTCGTGCCGATCTTTTCACCGCGCGAGAACGGCCTGCCGCACCAGCCTGCGCGAATATGGGCGCCGGGATGGCGCTGGTCGGTTCCAGCGGCGGCGCTGATCGTGGCGGTGGCGATTCTCTGGGTGTTTTTGAAGAAGCCCGCGGAACAACTGCTGCTCACCAGGCTGACAAACGATTCCGGCTTCACGACGGATCCGGCAATTTCACCGGACGGCAAATTGGTGGCCTACGCTTCGGACCGCGGCGGCGAGGGGAACCTG
>Ga0210407_10004815_pt1 | contig 10550 bp, 7 predicted proteins | sample IncBWC27MmetaG_FD_150860 | JGI IMG/M metagenome (GOLD analysis project Ga0210407, IMG submission 150860) | Forest soil microbial communities from Barre Woods Harvard Forest LTER site, Petersham, Massachusetts, United States - Inc-BW-C-27-M | ecosystem: Environmental > Terrestrial > Soil >... | reverse complement strand
GTCAGGGCCGATTGGGGGCCAAGGCTTTCCACTAGGCCACCAGCTAGGCTGCGAGGCGTATATGAAAGACGCTGGCATCGCACTCTGCCCAATTCCTGTATCGCCCTTACTTGGGACAGCATTAGCATAGCTGGGTGAGCCGACCCCGCTAGTCGGAACTTCAGATGTGCTCCCACAAGTCGTGGACCAGCCAGTATCGGACGAGTTGCCACACCACCTGGTCGCACCAGTTACGTTGTCGTAGTTCCCCCAGCGAAGCATAGTAGTGCCGACAACTGAATCAGGACCTATCCCACCATGAACCAAACCGGAATCGTACACACCGCCAGCGTTAAATGGGTCTGTAATGTAGTATAGAGTCGTAATCCCTGGCGTTCCGAGGATGTTTCCCACGACATTCTCATCGCGGTTGTAGGCATCGAACGCAACGGCAATCGTTGAGCAAGTCTTGCCTAGTTCGTATCCTGTGAGAAGATTGCGGAAGACCGTGTTAAGTCCGCTGGTTCCGTGGACGACATCTCCTTCGACGTTTTCCGCGAAATTACCTTCCCAAAGATTATACTCAGCCGTGTCGTGGTTAATCATGTTTGGGTACATGCAGTTTGCAGATCCAATTTGAAAGTGGTTAATCATGTAGTTGAAGGCGAACGTGTCACCAAACTGTGCTCCGCTAATCAGTGGAGCCGTGACCTGTTGCATGATGTTGTTGACAACCAAATTGTCGGTAGCAACGTCCTCCTCAATACCGTAACTCTGTGATTGAGCGTCTTGCGTCTGGTAGAAGTAACTATTTTGGACTGTAATGTGCGCCCCGTCAGTAATCCAAACATGTGCTCGGCCTCCTTTGATAGAGGTCACTCCACTGACCCAACAGTTGAAAGCGTTCATGAAGTTAATGGTGGAGCCGTTGTCCAGCATCCCTGTTTCATTATCAATGGTCAGGTTCTCCACGCCTGAATTGCTCAAGGCGGTGGTGGGGAACCATGCTCCAGGACTCTTGCCGCTAGACCAATTCACACCATATAGCCCCGGCGTGATCGTAAGAGTGAACGGACCAGTACCTGTGCAGAGGCTAGGACATCCGGCTGTAACTTTAACGATTTGCAATTGGCTGTGATTGACCCCGCCAATCGTGCGCCCAGGCGCACCGCCCTCAATGGCACACGTTGTTATGATGTCGCAGATAAACAGGTTGCTATTCGGTGCTGTGTCGTTCGCCTGGTCGAGATAGATATACTGACCGTTTTTGATGCCGACAGAACCAACACTGCCCACGGTGATCGAGGTCGTCCCCTGTGAGAATCCTGCTGTCCAATTCGCCGCATTCGACGCGCCTGGAGCACTATCAGAGGAGTTGTTATAGGTGCTCCCATCTAAAGTGAAGCATATTGTTGCTCCTCCCAAAAAACAACCACCTCCGAAAGCACCGCTGCCGAAAGTCAGCGTCGTCTGATTGGCCCCCATGCCGCGCAGGACCATGTTTGACTTCATAACCAGAAACGTCGAGAGAGTGAATGTTCCAGTCCCTAGCTGCACATATTGATTGGTCCCGCAAGCGTTGATCGCGGCCTGAATTGTCGCTGCTGATGCGCTAGAGGCAATCGTAGCACCGCATTGCGTCCACGTTCCCGATGGTATGCCCCCAACTACACCTGCCTGCGTCCAGTCAATCCCTCGGCTAGGGTCGAGAATCCCTGACCATGCCTGGCCGTAGGCTCTGTGGGAGAAGCAGAAAAACAGGACGAGTGCTGCACAGATTTGTCGGTATCGCATTTCAAGTCCTCATATCACGCGCCCTGAGTCTATGGCGACCAAGACGATATTCTAGTTCCTTCCTTGAGTCTATGACGACCAAACAATCCAGGCAATTGGCAGCCTGATCAGTTTTAGTACAGGGGGAGTGAGTGTCCCGAGGTACAGCAATCAAAGATCTATCTACTGGCTGTTCTGGAGCGATTACTGACGCCTCGTAATTATGAGGTCAAGACACGTGCAGAAGTGATCCGGAGACGACCTCAAGGATGAGAAGATCGATTGCAGAAGCTCAGGGATATTTGTGATCTTTGCAAATTCGCACGCCGCTGAAGTCCGAACGAGTATCGGGGTAGCTTTGGCACGTCCATCTCGCTGAGAGGCGAGGGAGTTATGCCGACAGGAGGGATTAAGTAAAAGTCAGTGCCATCGCAGATCCCTGCATAGGTCTGGTAGGCGTCATTAGTCAGATTAGGAAGGAAAACGAGCTTGAAAATCAGTGTTTTTGGATTGGGTTATGTTGGAACCGTGTCCGCGGGGTGTTTGGCCCATGATGGTCACGAGGTGATCGGTGTTGATCCGGTTCGAACGAAAGTAGACCTGATAAATAAAGGGCAATCTCCGATCATCGAGGCCGACATCATTGAGATTATTGGGTCAACCGTCAAAGCGCGCCGGCTCCGCGCGACTGATGACCAAAATGAGGCAATCCGGGAAACGGAACTATCATTTGTATGCGTTGGTACTCCAAGCCAAACCAACGGCAACCTCGACCTACGCTATGTTCGACGAGTCTGCGAATTGATTGGTCAAACCCTCAAGAGTAAATCGACGCGTCACACGATTGTTATCCGCAGCACCATCCTGCCAGGCACAATGAGGCAAATCGTGATTCCCGTTTTGGAGGAATACTCAGGCAAAAAGGCCGGCGTGGATTTCGGGGTTTGTAACAATCCGGAGTTCCTACGGGAGGGTTCCGCAGTGCGGGATTTCAACGCTCCACCAAAAACTGTGATCGGAGAGTTGGATCGCGCCAGTGGTGACCTATTGGCTTCCCTCTACGCGAAGCTCGATGCACCGCTAATACGGACAGACATAGAGATAGCTGAAATGGTCAAATACGTCGACAACAGTTGGCACGCTCTTAAGATCGGTTTTGCGAATGAAATCGGGAACCTGTGCAAATCGCTCTCCATCGATGCACACGAAGTCATGAAAATTTTCTGCCAGGATAAAAAGCTGAACATATCCGGAGCGTACTTGTTGCCTGGTTTTGCGTTTGGTGGTTCCTGCTTGCCAAAGGATTTGCGGGCTCTTTTATACAAGGCCAAAACGAGCGACTTGCAGTTGCCGATCCTTACAGCGATCCTGCCGAGCAATGAAATGCAGGTTAGTCGGGGGCTGGAGCTCATCATGGGGAAGGGGCATAAGAAAATTGGCATTCTGGGCTTCAGCTTCAAGGCCGGTACCGACGATTTGCGCGAGAGCCCAATGATCGAAGTCATTGAGCGCCTTCTTGGCAAAGGATTTGACCTGTGTATCTATGATAGAAACGTGCAAATCGCAAGCTTAGTCGGTGCAAACAGAGACTTTATTCTGAATCGCATTCCACACATTTCTAAGCTCATGGCGGAAAATATCGATTCGGTTCTGAAGCACGCGCAGACCATAGTCATCGGAAACAAGGATCCGGAATTCCAAAGTGTGCCCGAGCGACTTCAGTCTGACCAATGTCTTGTGGATTTTGTCCGGATTACGAATCGCAGGAGCGAAAATGGCAAATACAATGGCATCTGTTGGTAAAGCGCCGGAAATCAAAAAAAGCGACAGCGCTGCCAAAAATCAGATTGCCGATTCGATTGGCCGACTATCCGGCTGGTTGGAGAGGAACGACTACCGTGGATACGACACTTTCGCTTGCATGGGAGTATTCAGCGCCGCATTTACTTGCGGCTTATCGGAGGACTTTAAGTAAGGAAGTATCGTGAGCAGCCTGCTGCCGATTTGTCGGAACGTCATGTCAGATTCTTCCGACAGTCGGTATGTGAGCAAGGATCCCTGAGTAGTCAGGTAAAGCAAAGTACCAGCAACAGTCTTATTTGTGACATTAGGGAGTTACACAAACTTATGAAAACATGCGAAGTGGCTATCATCGGGGCAGGGCCTTATGGACTGTCCATTGCAGCTCACCTTAAAGCACGTCACGTAGATTTCCGCATCTTTGGCAACCCGATGCATACGTGGCGGAACCACATGCCGGAAGGCATGCGGTTGAAATCAGAGGGTTTTGCCTCTTTTCTATATGACCCGGATTCAAAATTCACCCTCGCCGATTACTGCAAAGAACGTGGGATCCCCTACGCCGATCTGGGGCTTCCGGTCCCTTTAGAAACATTCGTTGCCTATGGGTTGGAGTTCCAAAAAAGGTTCGTTCCTGAACTTGAGAATAAGTATGTAGACTCCGTCCGCATTTCCTCCGGGGGATTCCATCTTTCACTCGAAGGCGGAGAGGTCGTTACTGCGCGCAAGATAGTTGTCGCAGCGGGCATCAGCCATTTTGCATACGTACCGCCAATCCTTTCGGCGCTTCCGCACGACTTCGTAAGTCACAGTTCCCAGCACAACAGCCTCAATAGCTTCAAGGGGCGCCAGATAATCGTAGTGGGAGCGGGAGCATCGGCGTTGGACTTGGCAGCGCTACTCCACCAGACTGGTGCATCGGTGCAGTTAGTAGCGCGAGCGTCCGTGATTCGTTTCCATGATCCTTGCCAATATCCTCGTCCTGTACTACGGCGCATCCGCTCTCCTTTGACAGGTATAGGCTCCGGTTGGAAGCTCGTCTTATATGCTAATGCACCGTGGTTGTTTCATCGTTTGCCAGAGCGAATCCGAATAGAGGCTGTGAAGCGAACTCTAGGTCCGGCGCCAGGCTGGTTTATTAAGGATGAGGTAGTCGGGAAGGTTCCATTAAACTCAGGGGTTAGCATCACACGGGCAAGTGTTCAGGATGGACGCGTAAGCCTGCTGCTTGCAGATGGTGCCGGCGTGCAACGCACCTTGGTAGCGGATCATATTATTGCTGCAACCGGCTACAAAGTTGATCTCCGACGCCTCAGTTTTCTGGATTGGGAATTACAAGCAAGAATCCAATCTGTTGAGCAAACGCCGGTGTTGTCATCAAACTTCGAATCTTCATTGCCGGGCTTATACTTTGTGGGCGCATCCGCGGCAAATAGCTTCGGACCTCTTCTTCGCTTCGCATTTGGGGCTGAATTTGCGGCTCGGCGCCTATCACGACACCTCGCAAAATCCGTTTCTCTCAATTCAGTGCCAAGCTTATCAGCTACGAAGATGCACGCCGCTGCCGAGTCTAAGGGCGTGGACTATTGACAGCGTTCGACGAAAAGGCAATGAGGAGTTTCTTTGCATGCGATTCATGGTGCTTGATTGGTCCGAACCCTTCCGCAAAGGAGCTATTTGAGTTCAGACCTGATCGTAGGCGTGGTCTGCTGTAGGTTCTTGGAAGGATTCTTGCTCGTTAGAGGCGAATGAATGAAACATAATCACACAAATTCGGAGGCCCGGGCAAAAAGACCGAAGATTCTGCTAACGGACACCACAAGGTCACCCTTTTCCGCGCGGCTAGCCATTGGATTCGCCAAGGGCGGTTGTGACGTCTCCGCTATCTGCCCGACCACTTGTCATCCTTTAACAATGACAGGTGCTGTCCAGGAATTATTTCCATACAGTGCTTTGCATCCGCTCGCATCCTTGTCGACTGCAATTCAGGTCGTTGCCCCGACAGTCATCGTCCCGTGCGATGACCGCTCCGTCCTGCATCTCCATGAATTGTATGCTTGGAGCCGAAATCTAGGGGCATCTGGAGACAATATAGCGAGCTTGATCGAGAACTCCTTGGGTCCGCCGGAAAGCCATCCGATTGTTGCTTCCCGCTATGACCTCCTTAAGATTGCCGGTGACGAAGGGATTCGCGTCCCAGACATGCGCCTTCTCAATGTGGCTGACGATTTCGATCATTGGAAGGAGGGGCAGAAATTTCCTTGGGTGTTAAAAGCAGATGGCACGTTCGGTGGGCGTGGCGTAAGAGTGGCCGAATCTCTAGAACAGGCCGAGCAAAATTTCTTAGAATTGTGCCGAACTTATACGATCAAACGCGCTCTCAAGCGTTGGATCGTGAACCGTGACCCGTTTTGGCTGCGGCCCTTTTGGAACCGTTCTAAGCCGGCGGTGATCGTCCAGTCATATATCCATGGTCGTCCAGCAAACTGTGCAGTTTTATGTTGGCAGGGAAGGTTACTGGCGGGCATCGCAGTTGAGGTGGTGAGTGCTCAGGGAATGAGTGGCCCGGCAACTGTTGTACGGGTAGTTGACAACTCTGAGATGATTCACGCCGCAGAGAGGATTGCGCACAAGCTAGGGTTGTCTGGTTTCTTCGGCTTAGACTTCATGATTGAGGATGGGAGCGGTACAGCCTACCTTATCGAAATGAATCCGCGGTGCACTCCGCTCTGTCATCTGCAACTTGGCAAAGGACGCGACATGGTTGGAGCATTACTCGCTCAATTATCTGGCCGCCGGTTGCAAGAGACGCCCTCCGTCACTCGAAACAATTTGATCGCCTACTTTCCACAGGCCTGGCATTCGAAGAGCGAATTGCTAAAGTCAAGCTTCCAGGATATTCCGCAGGGGGAGCCAGACCTCGTCGAAGACTTGCTTCGGCCTTGGCCGGATCGGAGTCTTCTGTTTCGCATAGGAACGAAAATTAGCGATTTTGTGACTGCTGTCGAGGAACGTAAGTCATTGCTACGTCGAACGCTATAGCGTTGATAGGACTTCTCTAAGCGGCCGCCGGTGTGATTTTCGCATGAGGTAAAGCCCCTTTGGCAGATTTAACTTAAGGATTATCAGGGATCTTCTCCGAAAAACCGGGGCACTCTTCGGCTGTTATAGAGGACATTCACCATCTTCGCAGGTCTCGAAAGGCGTCGGAGGATTAGCTGGGAAGGAGCACTCTGACTTATGGCCGCAATTTCCTTAGCAAAAACACAATATCTATGCTCTTGAGACGACCAAGGGAGAACTAAACGGCTTTCAACGGATTCGGTTCCTTTGATTACATGCAAGGATCCGGAATTCGAGAGCGTTCCGAGCCGCCTATGCGACGGTCAACGCCTAGTGGATTTCGTCCGAATAACCCATCGCAGGAGTGAAAATGGCAACTACGAAGGCATATGTTGGTAAGAAATCTGGGCCAGCAGCAGACCTGGGAGCGGCGAAAGCCCAGATTGCGGAATCTATAGGTCGTCTCTCCGGTTGGCTGGAAAAGAATGATTACCGCGGCTATGACACCTTCGACGGGCTCAACGCCAAGTATGTCCGCCCGCTGACGTTTGAAACCAAGATCCTGCGGATAGTGCTTCAGCAGGGCGTGCGGCGGTTTCCCATTAACTTGCGGCCACTATTGGGCGTTGAAAAGTGCCATTCCAGCAAAGGGATGGGATTTATAGCACGCGGATTCATTCGTCTTCACCGAGCCACCGGCGATCCGGCCTGGAGCGATAAGGCCGAGATGGCTTTGCAATGGCTGATTGACAACCAGTGTCGCGGTTATTATGGGGCGTGCTGGGGCAATCATTTCGATTATCAATCGAGAAGCATCTATGTGGATAAAAATGTCCCATCCGTGGTTTGGACTTCGCTCATAGGGCATGCGTTTCTCGATGCGTATGAATATTTTAATCGGGAAGCGTTTCTAAAAATTGCCGATAGCGCCTGCGAGCATATCATCAAGGATCTGGGCGCACATATGGACGGCGACACTCATTGCATTCATTATTTCCCGACCTCGACTCATCAGGTGCACAACGCTAATACTCTCGGTGGCAGCTTGCTAGCGCGCACCTACGCTCATACTGGGAACAAATCTTATCTATCGTTCGCGGAAAAGGCGATTCGATATACAGCGAAATATCAGCGCCCGGATTTTTCCTGGTATTACGGTGAGATGGATAACTTGCGTTGGGTGGATAACTTTCATACCGGATATGTGCTTGATTCGTTCAAGCACTACGCCGAAAGTACCGGCGACACGACGTTCGATAAGCAAGTCATGAATGGATACGAACATTGGAAAAATACGTTCCTACTTCCTGACGGCACTCCGAAGTACTATAACCATAAGACTCTGCCACTTGACATCCAGTGCAGCGCTCAGGCCATCGATACGCTCGTCTTCTTTAACGATCGAGATCCAGGGAACGAAGCGCTCGCGCTCAAGATCGCGCAGTGGACAATTAAGAATATGCAAGACCGCAGCGGCTATTTTTATTATCGTCGCTATTCGCCCTGGCTGGTCAACAAAACGCCTACTCTGCACTGGGGACAGGCAACAATGCTCTGCGCCTTGGCGGGGCTGTATAGTCTGATGTAGAACAACTGACTCGAAGATTTGAGTAGTCGAACGTCGGAGGCCGGTCGTGCTGGCGCAGACTATTGCTAGAAGAGGAAGGATAGCTGAAAGCGAACCGTGAAACTGATCGAGGCATTGAAGTTGGCGCGGCGTCCTGTTCCGGAGACCGCGCGGGAAACGAAGATTTTCCTGGCATGCGGTTTCACGCCGCTCCATCTGCAAGCGTTCCTAACCGCGGAAATGTGCATGAGAATGCCGGAGAACCGGATTACGATAAACACCGGTCTATTTGGCGATTTGTGTGGCAGTATCGAGCGGATTGATCCGAACGGGATCGATTTTCTTGCCGTCGTCGTGGAATGGGGCGATTTCGATTCGCGGCTCGCCTTGCGAACCCTTGGCGGCTGGCTGCCTTCACGGATGGGCGATATCCTTGAATCCGCCACTCGCACAGCTGCGCGTCTTAAAAGCGGGCTCACTGCGGCATCACACAGCGTGCCTACGATTGTGTGCATGCCAACACTTCCGCTTCCTCCAATGTTCTCGTGCAGTCCTGCCCAGGCGGGTGCCGCGGAGACACAACTTCGTCATATCGCTGCGTCTCTCGCTCTCTGTTTGTCTCAGGAATCGGGTATACGCGTTGTCAACGGGCAAGCTTTGGATGAAGCGTCTCCTTTAGACGGACGGTATGACCTGAAATCGGATGTGCTCACCGGGTTTCCATACACCCTGCCGCACGCGTCGGCTATTGGCGAAGCCTTATCCACGCTGATTCAGAACCGGCCCTCTAAGAAGGGCTTGATCACCGACTTGGACGATACTCTATGGTCGGGGATTCTGGGAGAAGTCGGTATGGAGCGCATTTCCTGGCATCTCGATGCACACACCCAGATGCACGGCCTCTACCAACAGTTTCTGGCGTCTCTTTCCGGGGCGGGTGTGTTGATCGGCGTGGCAAGCAAAAACGATTCTGCCGTTGTGGAACAGGCTTTTACGCGAAGCGACCTGTTGCTCTCGAAAAACGATGTCTTTCCGTTCGAAGTCCATTGGTCTCGTAAGTCGGAATCAGTAGAGCGCATCCTGAAAGCCTGGAATATCGGCGCCGATTCGGTGGTTTTTATCGATGATAGCCCAATGGAAGTTGCCGAAGTGAAAGCGGCGTTCCCGGAGATGGAATGCCTTGTTTTTCCAAAGAACGATTATGACGAGTTCTGGAAACTGCTCAAGCACTTACGAGAGGTATTTGGCAAATCGATGTTAACTGCGGATGACGCGATTCGACTACGAAGCATTCGCGACACGAGCGCGTGGCGGGATGCGATTCAATCGCGCAAAAATTCGTACGACGATTTTCTCAAGGCAGCAGAAGCCTGTGTCTTCTTTGAATCCGCGCGACCTGACGGAGATGCGAGAGCTTTCGAACTGCTAAATAAGACGAATCAGTTCAATCTGAATGGTAAACGCTTCAGCGAGTCTGAGTGGCGTAGCTTTTTGAAAGATCCAGCGACATTCGTTTTGACCGTATCGTATCAAGACAAATTTGGCTCGTTGGGAAAAATCGCCGTAATCCTTGGACGGACGTCCGGCGGTGTGGCGCACGTCAGTGGGTGGGTCATGAGTTGCCGCGCTTTTTCGCGGCGTATTGAACATCAATGTCTGAAGTACCTGTTTGAAACTCTTGAAGCCGACGAGATTACACTCGACTATCAACTGACTCCCCGGAATGGTCCCTTGCAGGAGTTCTTGACCGAATTGCTGGGCGAAACGCCAGGAGAAATTGTGCGCCTTTCGAAAGAACAATTTGCCAGTAAACTTCCGCCCCTATTCCATCGACTTGAGGGGATTGTACATGTCTGATCAGGAAAACCGTCTCATAGGTTGCTTTGCATCGGTGTTTCCCGGCCTCTCGGCGGAAGAGATTCGCGGTACCAGCGCGCAATCGGAAGGCATTTGGGACTCTCTCTCGGCAGTTACGCTCGCCGCGGTAATCCAGGAGGAGTTCAATTTGGACATCGACCCTGAAATTCTTCCGGAGCTGAACTCGTTCGAATCATTCCGAAGCTATCTTACCCGGATGATCCCGGGGACAGTGAACGGGAAGTCATGAAAGAAGGGCCATTCCGCGGTTTTTCTAACCGGCTATTACAACACCTAGCTAGGATTTTGCCTGGCGCCTCCAGCCTTCGCGTCATGCTGCATCGTGCTCGCGGCGTCCGTATTGGAAAGAACGTCCGCATCGGGTATGACGTGATCCTGGATACGTCGCGCCCTTTTCTGATCACTCTGGAAGATAATTGCACGCTCAGCATGCGCGTCACTGTCGTCGCTCATTTCCGGGAATCCACCGGGGTCAAAATTGAACAAGATG
>Ga0210407_10004813_pt1 | contig 10553 bp, 10 predicted proteins | sample IncBWC27MmetaG_FD_150860 | JGI IMG/M metagenome (GOLD analysis project Ga0210407, IMG submission 150860) | Forest soil microbial communities from Barre Woods Harvard Forest LTER site, Petersham, Massachusetts, United States - Inc-BW-C-27-M | ecosystem: Environmental > Terrestrial > Soil >... | reverse complement strand
GACCGCGGATTTCACCAGCCAGTAGTAGTGAATTACCCCACAGATTGCGCTGATATAAATCGCTCGATGGAGCATCTGCCAGCGGCGGCCGCCGAGACGTCGTATCCAACCGGCGGTTGAGGTTAGAGCGAGGGGAATCAAAAGCACAAAAGCCGTAAAGCCGACGGTGACGAAGGGACGTTTGGCGACATCCTTCCAAATGGCTTTTAAATCGAAGGACTGGTCCGGCCCGAGATAGGTGAGAAAATGGAGGCAGGCGTAGAAAAAAGCGAAGAGGCCGAGCATGCGGCGGAAGCGAATCAGTTCGGGGAGCTTGAGGATTTTTCGCAGCGGCGTGATGCAAAGAGTGAAGACAAGGAAGCGAAGCGTCCAATCACCCGTGGCGTGCTGAATGAACTCGACGGGATTCGCACCAAGATTTCCGGTAAGCGTGCGCCAAACGAGAAGGCCAAGGGGCGCCAGACAGAGAAGAAAAATCGGAACTTTAGTCCATTTGTTGGCGAGGAGCGACGGCACGCTTCGAACCAGTCTCAGTAGTATTTCTTCAGGTCCATGCCGGTGTAGAGGCTGGCGACCTGGTCCTGGTAGCCGTTGAACATCAGCGTGTTGCGGCGGAAAATTTCTCCGAGTCGGCGCTCCTTAGCCTGACTCCAGCGCGGATGATCGACGTTTGGATTCACGTTGGAATAGAAGCCGTACTCGTGGGAGTTAGCGAGATTCCAGGTTGTCGGCGGTTCTTTCGCGACAAATTTGATTTTAACGATCGACTTGATGCCCTTGAATCCGTATTTCCAAGGAATAACCATGCGTACGGGAGCGCCGTCCTGGTTCGGCAGGTTGTCGTCGTACATGCCGACACAAAGGAGCGTCAGCGGATGCATAGCTTCATCCATTCGCAAGCCTTCCACGTAGGGAAATTCGATGCCCGCTAATTCCGGTCTGGCTTTCGGCATTTGCCCCAAATCCCAATACGATTCGAAGGCCACGAATTGCGCCTTGGGAGTGGGCTCGACCAGCTTGGCAAGAACGTTGAAGGAGAAGCCGATCCAGGGCACAACGATCGACCAGCCTTCGACGCAACGGTGCCGGTAGATGCGCTCCTCTAGGGGAGCGAGCTTGAGGATTTCGTCCATGGTGAACTTGCGCTTGGTTTTGACTTCGCCCTCGACGGAAACAGCCCAGGGAGACGTGCGGAATTTCTGGGCGTTTTTTGCGGGCTGGTCTTTGTCGATGCCGAATTCGTAAAAATTGTTGTAGTGCGTTACGTCTTCGAAGGAATTGACTTTTTCTGTTGTGCTGAAGGGGCTCTTAATCAGGTTGGAGAACTTCGCGCCGGCGTAAACCTTTTGCGACGGGGAGAGAAGGTCCAGAAGATTCTTTCCCGCGAAAGCAGCTGCGCCGGCGAGGCCCATAGACTTGAGGAATTTGCGCCGGTTGAAGTAAAGATCTTTGGGCGTGACGTCGGCGTACGTCAATTCCGATTTTCGTTGGATCAACACTTATCCCTTCCTAAAGAGCGACAGAAAAGCTCACTTACATAGTACGCAGGTGTACTTAGTTTGGATGCATGAATTTGTTTAAGGATTCCCGGTCCGGGAACGCAATTTTGTGCGGGGCTAACGGCGGCCGTGCAAGTGGTCGAGCACAGTTTGGGCGGCGAGGACACCGTGGTATTGCGCTTCTTCGAAGATGGAGATGCTGCTGAGATCGGAATTGGCGAAGAGAAGGCGCGTGTCGCGGCACGTGAGGCGGCGGCGCTCCTCCGAAAAAACGGAGCCGACCGCCGGCCGGATCATCGCGTGGCCCATACGCATAATATCGATGCGCGAGACGCACTGGCGGATGTCGGAGTGGACGCGCTCGAGGTCGTGGAGAATGGCTTCCTTCCAATAGTTCCAGTCTTTGTCGAGGAGAAGCTGACGGTTTTGTGCGGGGGCGCCCTCGGCGAGCGCCCAATAAAACGTCCAGACGGTTCGTTCGATGTGGGTGCGCAAACTTTGGTGGGTGGCGTCGACGTAGCCGAGAGTGGGCGAGTCGAGAAAAACGGTGTCCCAAGTGGGCTCGGCACCGCGAGAATCGGGCAGGCGTTCGAGCGTGAGATTAGCGGTGAGCCAAGGGGAGTAGACGAAATCGTGGAGTCGGGGAAAACCTTCGATGAGGTAGGGGCCGAGAAATGTGGGCGCGGCGAAGATTACGAATTCGGATTGAAATTCGGCGTCGCCGGCGAAGACACTGATGCCGCGTTTTGTTTCCGTGATTCGATGAACCATTTCGTTGGTGCGAACATTTTCGCCGACGCGTTCGAGAAGGCGGCGCGTGATCCAGCCGTTGCCTTCGGGCCAGGTGAGCGGGCCCTTTTCTTCGGCTTCGCGGGAGGAAAAATAGTGCACGCCGGCCCAGGCGGACGTGTCTTTGGCGATTGCGCCGTAGTCGTCGCGGCAGACGTAGTTCATGTACCAGTTCACGAGGCGCGAATCGCAGCCTTGCTGCTGGAGCCAATCCGCGAAAGAAAGGCGGTCCAAATCCTGAAATTTGGAGGAGCGGCCGAGTTCGAGAGGGATTGTGAATTCGCCGGTGGCGCGAAATTTCGCGAAAAGATCTTCAAGATGCTGGAACTGGTCGCGATCTTTTTGCGTGAGGCCGATGGCAGGCTCGATGCCGTCCTGCCAGCGGCCGTAGAGGAAAAGGCGCTCCTGCGGCGCAAAGCAGAGGTTGCGCTCTTCCCACAGGCCATTTTTCAGGACGCCGAGATCTTCGAAAAGTTCGCGGACGTACTCGGCTTTGGGGACGGGGACGGGGACGTAGTGCGCGGCCCAGGGATAGGCGGTGATTTCGTTTTCGCCCCAGCGGGCGTTTCCACCGGCCTGCGGATTCATTTCCAGCAAGACGAAATCGGTGAAGCCGCGTTTGCGGAGGCGCCAAGCAGCGCTCAGGCCGGCTATGCCGCCACCAACGATGACGATTGTGAATTTCTCGATGCGCTTTGGCGCGGGAAAAGAGGCGCGGTCGCGCAAAAGGTGGCCCATCTGAAAGGAATCGTTGACGAAAGAGCCTGCGATGGCGCGGTCCGTCTTGAGCGAGAGTCCTACGAGGGCTGCGCTTCCGGCGCGGAGAAAGTTTCGGCGTCCAACCTTCAATGACTGATGTCCTTCCAGTCGTTCTCGTACATGCGGACGAGGACCTGGCTGTTTAGTTGATTGGGAGGCATGGGAAGCGGGGCCATGTCCGGCGGAAATTGAAAGAGGGCGGGCAAACCCTCAACGTTAATGAAACGGAGACCGCTGGGAAGCAAAACGGGCGGCCTGTATTCGTGCGTTGAGGCGAGCACGAATCCCCATTCGCCGAAGCTTGGGACGTAGACGTGGTACGGATACGTTTGCAAGCCGGCCTGCTTGAGCGTTTGCGCGATGCACCAGAAGGAATCGCGCGCAAACATCGGCGAAGTACTCTGCACGACCATCAAGCCTTGTGCGCTGAGATGGCGGGCGGAGGCGCGATAAAACGCAGTGGTGTACAACTTGCCGAGCGAGTAGTTAGTGGGGTCGGGAAAATCGATGACGATGAAATCAAAACTATCCGTGTTCGAATCGACCCAGGGGAAAGCGTCGGCGTTGATGATACGTACGCGAGGCGACAGGAAGGATTTGTCGTTGAGCTTGGTGAGCATGGGATGCGTGGAGAAAAGTTTAGTCATCTCGGGATCGAGATCGACGAGAGTGATGCTTTCGATTTGTGGATATTTCAGAATCTCGCGCACGGCGAGACCATCGCCGCCGCCAAGAACAAGGACGCGACGCGGCGCGGGAACGGCAGCTAGGCCGGGATGGATGAGAGCTTCGTGATAGCGGTATTCATCGCGAGAGCTGAATTGCAGATGGCTATTGAGAAAGAGGCGAAGGTCGTCCTTAAAGCGCGTGAGTACAAGATGCTGGTAGCGCGTGTCGCGTGCAAAGATGATGTCGTCGGCGTAGATGTTGTCCTCAGCGGTGGCGGTGATGCGCCGAGCCTCTGCCATCGCGAGTCCTAACCCGCATAAGACGGCGACGCACGCAATGCGCAAAGTGCGCGTGCCGGAAAGCTGGGTGGAAAACAAATACGTGGTCCAGAGCGCGACGCCGGCGTTGACAAGACCAAAAAGCATGGCGGAGCGGACCAGCCCGAGACGCGGCACAAGCAGAATGGGAAAAAGCAGCGAAGCGCCGAGCGCGCCAAGATAATCGAACGTGAGGACATGCGCGATGACGTCACGAAACTCGTAGCGGTCGCGCACAATGCGCATGAGCAGCGGAATCTCCAGGCCAACAAGGACGCCCATAACAATGACGAGAGCGTACAGAATCAGCTCGAATCCCTGCGTGAAAGCGAAAGCCATCATCAGGACCGCGGATGAAAACCCGCCGATCACGCCGAGCAAAAGCTCGATCCAAACAAAACGATAGACAAGCCCGCGATTCAGGTAACGCGAAAGCGCGCTCCCAATGCCCATCGCAAAAAGGTACGTGCCGATGATGGTGGAAAATTGGAACACGCTGTCGCCAACCAGGTAGCTCGCGAGCGTGCCGGCGACGAGCTCGTAGATAAGCCCGCAAGCCGCAACCAGCAGCACCGAAATGAAGAGCAGAATACCCATGAGTTAGTGAATGGCAGCGGCAATGATGATGCAAATGCCGATGGACATCGCGCCGACGAGAATGGCCAGCGCCATGTTGTGCTCCTGGACGATTTCCTTCCACAGATGATACGGCGTGAGCTTATCCATAACCACAAACGCGATGATGAAAATAAGCATGCCGATAAAAGCGAACACGAGTGCAGCAATGATGTTGCCAAGCGGAACGAGATTCATCTTATTTCCCTCCGGTGTAATGGTGATAGAAGCCGTAGACGGAACGATAGGAGCCGGGATTATCCCGAACGGACTTGGGAACATTTTTCAACTGGCTGACCCGGTCGAGGCTCCAGCCGTGGTACTGCGCGAAGCCAGTACCTCCGAGGACCAGCACTCCATAAGCGAGATAAAGTTTTCTGAACATCGTTTAATCCTCCGAATTGTCCATGTGAATCTGCATGGGTGGATGATCGCTTTCGGCCCATCGCGCGCGTTCGAAACTGATCGAACGCCAAGTGATGGCGATGGCCGGAAGCAACAGTGCCAGAAAAGCAATGCCGAAAAAACCGAGGACCGGGACGTCTCGTTTCACTTGCACTGAATAGGCTATGGGCGGATGCGTGGGGTCGACCTCGGGCTCGATACGCAAATAATAATGACCTGGGGGAATGCTGGGGATGATGACCGTGTTCTTCTGACCGCCTTCCGACCAGGAACCATCACTGTCATAGCCATGGTAGTAGCTGACTTCGCGGCCGAAATCCCAGGCTTGCTCAGTGTCCTGATTGATCAGCGCATAATTCAGATAGATCCAGGAGTTGTCGACACTGGCCGAGGTTGTCACTTCCACGTTCGAGGTCCGGCCTTCGAGATTGAAAACATCGGTCACAAAAGAGGCCTCGCCTTTTGGTTCGCCGGCATTCAAGCGGTAACTGGATTCAAATGCCGTACCCTTGTTCGAGATAAGGTCGAAACCGGCCATCAGCATGAGAAGAAAGATGGCAAACGCGAGGAACGCGCCCCAAAATGCCTTTGACATTTCGCTGACCGGCGAAGGCTGATTTTCGTAAACGCCGACCGCTTCCGGCGCGCTTCCAGGCAGATTGAACGATTTCCAAATGTCGGCTCCATATATATATTCGCCGACGGACCACGTCACTTCGTTGGCGCTTTTCTCCGCGGAGAGCACGCGCGGCGGCTTGACGTATTCGACTACGGCCGCGTGTTCACCGACGCGTACCTGCCAGGGAAATTCGCCAAGAACGTAATCGGTAGTGGCGTCGGAAGACTGAAAGTGCTTGTAAACCTCGCCGAGGTAATTGGCCGACGCGAACTGAGTGATCGGAAGATCTTTGCAAACACTGAGGTCATTCCAGTGGCCGTTATATTCGGTGAGATAACGAATGGCTTTGTACGGATTGAAAAGGACATACTCGTGCCAGTGATAGCTTATGCCCTCGACCTTGATGCTGCGGCGCTGGAAACCAATGACTTCGTAGTCCGTGCCGCGAAGTTTGCCGCGCGTACCCAGCGGAATGAGCGGCCGGTCACCACCGGTAATGGCCTCAAATTTTTGCAGAATCTGAAGGTTGGGATCTTTTGCGTCGAGAATCGAATGGCAACTTTCACAAACAACGGTTTCGGCATGTCCCAGCGCACGAAGCGTGATCGCAGCGCCACACTGCGGACAATTCAAGGCTTTCGCCTGAGGCTTCGGCGGAGTCGAGAGCGGCGGCGTGCCTGCGCTCATCACCAACCCTCGAAGCTGCGGAGATTTTTGAGCTTGAGATCGTCGAACTCGACGAATTCGCCCAAGTAGAGAGCAGGCTGGTCATCGCTGAAATCGAGTGTGGCGAATTTGCCGGTTTGGCTGCGAAGGTCGGCGAACGTGACGTCGGTCTTGTCCCAATATTGAAAAGGCAGCTCGCCTTCGACCCCGCGATAGTGGGCTGGCGTAATCACGCTGACAGTGTAGTTTTGATTGTTCCAGTTATATTGCTGGCCGACTTCTACTTGTGTGGCCGACGGCAAACCGGTGGTGGTGCTGGCGAAAGAAATTGCGTATTCATTCTGAGCATCGGAGAGCCAGGCGCTCGCGCCGTCGTTCATCGTGATGTGCCATTCGTTCCAACCGCCTTGGTCGTACTCGTACAAAATGCGTCCGCCGACGACAAAGGCTTTATTCCGATAAATGCCTTCTGTGTTGAGCTGAATCGGCGAACTGTCCGGAGGAAGATCGGCCACCTGGCCGACTTTCTTAAGATCGACATCGGTGCGCACGAGAATGCTTTTGCAATACTGGCAAACCGTTTGCACGCTGCTGGACCATTGGAAGACAATTTTCGCGCCGCAATTAGGACAGTTCGAGACGGGCTGAGTCATCGTCCGTTGCTCACCTGTTGCACAAAACAATCCCCACTCAAAACTCTAATCGCTGGCCGACTGTTGGCGAGCTACCTCGAACGGGCGCGCAAGACGCCTTACGGAAACGGTCCGTGCATGGAAAAGCTGCTGGAGCGCTGCTTCAAAATTCCACTCGGTGCGTGGAACGCAGCAAAAAAGATTGAGGCAAAGCGAATTGTGCTCGGGGAAGGTATGGCAGGCGATGTGCGATTCCGCGAGCAGGCAGAGGCCGGTGATGCCGCCGGTTCCTGGAAATTGATGCCATTGCGTTTCGCTGACGGGGCGCAGCTTCATCCCGCGAATCATGCCGTGGAAAAGTGTTTCCACCGCGCGGAGGTCGCGCAGCGAATCCGAGGAGCAACCGAAGGCCTCGACGACCCATTCGACGCCGCTCATGCGCGTGTCACCACTACGCCTGAGGCTTCCCGCATTCGGGACAGAATTTGCTGGCGCGCGGGATAGGCTTACCGCACTCACTGCAGAATTTTGTGGCCGCACTCGCTGCGCCAGCGGCCCCCGGTGCAGCTCCACCACCAGTAGGTGTGCCCGAAGTGGATTGCTTCACGGCGTCCATCATCGCTTGTCCCATGGCGACGCCCGCACCAAGACCGGCGCCTATTCCAACCGCTCCTCCGCCTTCGTTCCCGGCAGCAATGGGAATCGCTTGTGCCACCTGATACTGCGTGAACTTGCCCATGTCTCCGAGCACGTTCATGCTGATGCGCTGGTCCAGGACTTTCTGGAGCTCCTCGGGTAACGAGAGATTTTCGACGACCAAACTGTCCAGCGACAGACCGTAATCCGTGAACGCCGGCTTGAGCTGCTCGCTGATTTTTTCTGCAAGCGCGCCCTGGCTGGCGGCCATGTCGAGAAAAGGCACCTGGCTGCCGGCAAACGCATCCGTCATTTTCGCGATGATGGTGTTGCGCAACTGGCCTTCGAGATCAGCGACATGGTAGACATCGCGCGTGCCGCTGATTTTCGAATAGAAGCTCTTTGCATCAGCGATGTGATAGGAATAAATCCCGAAGCCGCGCAAACGAATCGCGCCGAACTCTTTATCGCGGATAGTGATGGGATTTTGCGTGCCCCAATGCTGGTCAGTCTGGATGCGCGATGAGAAAAAATAGACGTCGGACTTGAAGGGCGACTGAAACTTCTTGTCCCAGTTCTTTAGGTACGTGAGAATCGGCAGCGTATTGGTGTTGAGCGTGTAGAGTCCGGGAGCGAAAGCGTCCGCCACTTTTCCTTCGTTCACGAATACGGCGAGCTGCGAATCGCGGACAGTGAGTTTGCCGCCATTCTGGATTTCGCGGTCTTGCATCGGATAGCGGTAGGCGAGGATGCCGTCTTCCGGCTCCGTCCAATCGATGACATCAATCCACTGTTTAGAAATAAAATCGCGAAGACTCATGAGGGACCTCCGCTTGAGGTGCGGTTGAATTAAGGCTCAAACATCAGATAGAGGCGATGCTACGGTGCGGCTCGGGGCATGTCAATGCCATTCGAAAAACGGCAATTGCGGATTATTGCGATTCGTTATTCGCTGCTTCCGGAATGCGATAATGCGCGGATTATTGGGGCTGACGGCAGTCCCGAATGGAATCCGATTAATTTTCCTAAGAAGGGGCGTAACCTTCGGGACTATAATTCCATCCAATCGGGAACGCATTTCTTCTACCAGCCAGAGGGGGATCACTGATGACAAGTTTTTTTGTAAATGGAAAGCAAGTGCAGGTGGATGTAGATCCCTCCACTCCATTGCTGTGGGTTCTGCGCGAATCCCTGGGGATGACCGGCACCAAGTTCGGGTGTGGGATGGCACTGTGCGGAGCTTGCACGGTGCATCTCGAGGGAAAGGCCATTCGATCCTGCGTTGCGCCCGTATCGCGAGTGGAAGGCAAGCGAGTGACAACCATCGAAGGTCTGTCCGCCAATCTCACGCATCCACTGCAACGGGCTTGGATTGAGCTGGATGTTCCTCAATGCGGGTACTGCCAATCCGGGCAGATCATGAGCGCCGCGGTTTTGCTGGCGGAGAATCCCAAGCCTACGGATAAGGATATCGATGAGGCCATGGGCGGAAATATATGCCGCTGCGGGACGTACTCAAGAATTCGCAGGGCGATACACAAAGCGGCTGAACTCGTGAGCGAAGGGAGAGCGAAATGAGCGCACCGACGATGGTTGGGCGGCGGGAGTTTATCAGGACCGGGGCGGCGATCGGCGGCGGATTGTTGGTGAGCTTGTATGCGCCGCTGCCGGATGGGTCAAGCAGCGCGCTTGCCGCGGAAGAAAAAGGGATTGCGCTGAATGCGTTCGTTCGAATCGGGACAGACGAAAGCGTAACCGTCATTTCCGCGCACTCCGAAATGGGACAGGGAATTTATACTTCATTGCCGATGCTTTTGAACGAAGAGCTGCAAGCGGATTGGTCGAAAATCCGCGTCGAAGCAGCGCCGGTGGACAAAGTTTATAACCACCCGGTGTTTGGAATGCAGATGACCGGCGGGAGCACAACTTCTCCAGCGGAATGGGAAAGATACCGCAAGATGGGCGCGACGGCGAGGGTAATGCTCGTCGAAACGGCAGCCACGAAGTGGGGCGTGGAGCCTTCGACTTGCCGCGTGGAAAACGGCAGTGTGATTCACGCGGCGACAAACAAGCGAGCGACGTATGGATCGCTGGCAAACGCAGCTGCGCAGTTGACGCCGCCTGCAAATGTGCCGCTGAAGAATCCCCAGGATTTCACGCTGGTTGGAAAACCTACGCGGCGATTGGACACTCCTTCCAAGACGAATGGCTCGGCGCAGTTTGGCTTGGACGTCATTGTTCCGGGAATGCTTACCGCGGTGGTGGCGCGTCCGCCCGTATTTGGCGGAAAAGTGGCGAAGCTTGACGCGACCGAAGCGTTGAAGGTGCCCGGAGTGAAAACTGTCCAGCAAATACCGTCGGGAGTGGCCGTAATCGCCAAGCACTTTTGGCCCGCGAAACTTGGGCGCGAAAAATTGGTAATCGAGTGGGATTTGGGCCCCAATGCGGGGCTCTCCACGGAAAAGATGCTGCACGACTTTGCGGAGACCGCGCTAAAGCCCGGAGCGATTGCAAAAAAGACCGGCGATCCAGAGGCAGCGCTTAAAACGGCGGCGAAAACCATCACGGCGGAATATGACGTGCCGTACCTGGCCCACGCAATGATGGAGCCGTTGAATTGTGTCGTCGATTTGCGGTCAGACTCGTGCGAAATCTGGACGGGAACGCAGTTCGAAACGGTGGACCGCGCAAACGCGGCGCAAGCGGCGGCCCTGCCTCCGGATAGAGTGCAGATTCATACCACGCTGCTTGGCGGAGGGTTTGGCAGACGCGCGAATCCTCATTCCGATTTTGTTGTGGAAGCGGTCCATGTGGCCAAAGCAGCAAAAGCTCCCGTGAAAGTTGTGTGGACGCGAGAAGATGACATGCGCGGCGGCTGGTACCGGCCGATGTGGCACGACCGGTTTGTAGCGGGATTGGATGCGAACGGCGATCCCATCGCTTGGAC
>Ga0210407_10004812_pt1 | contig 10553 bp, 8 predicted proteins | sample IncBWC27MmetaG_FD_150860 | JGI IMG/M metagenome (GOLD analysis project Ga0210407, IMG submission 150860) | Forest soil microbial communities from Barre Woods Harvard Forest LTER site, Petersham, Massachusetts, United States - Inc-BW-C-27-M | ecosystem: Environmental > Terrestrial > Soil >... | reverse complement strand
CATCAGATCCGATGCAGCTTGGCGAAGCCGTTGGCGGACATCCGTCGACCCCTCCGCGAGGGCGGCGTCGAAGCTCGAGCGAAATGCCGCGATGGCGGCCTCGGCGCGGCCATGAAGCTCATGATCCAGACCGGCGGTGAATGCCGAATTTCGACCGGCAGCTCGTGGTGGCGGAGCGGGCTGGCTTCGCTGGCTGAGCATTGGAGTGAGCGGTTCGCGTGGCGGGCGAGGCTCGAGCGGCGGTCCAGCGGCTGGCTTAACTCCGCTCGGAATCAATCGCGATATTCCATTCTCTTCGTCGCGCTGTTCGACGGCGCGCGGCGGTTCCGGTCCTGTCGATGTTCGCGGTTTGCCAGGGAAGGTTATCGCCGAATCCGATCTTCCGTTGACCCTGTGCTCGGGGTTCGACGCGGCGTGCTGCTTACTTCGCTTGAGGATGTAATGAACAGCCGGCGGGGTGCAGCCGTAACTCTGGGCAATCCTGGTTATTGACTCGCCCTTTGCATACCGTGCCGCAATGGCGCTCCATTCGCCTTGCGGAATTTTGGACATCTCTACTCCTGCTTTGTCAGAGGCCTCTGCGCATCTTTCAAGGGACCTCGCTATCGCCCGAGAGGCACCGCCAAACTTCCGGCTTTGCGGCCGCAAACGCCGCCGACATCAAATGGGCGTGCCGAAAGGTGCTCAACGCGAAATAGTCATATTCTTAACCATTTCAAGATAGCGTCGGGGGTTACACAAGATCGTCGAATGGTTTCGTTGCTGCACTGCAAGTCTCGTAAATCGACAAGGGCTCGGTCGTTTTTTGAAAATTGACTTGATCCGCGTTGCCGCGGGTGGGCGCTGGAACCGGTAATCGGTTAAGACGAGGCGGGGATGCCCCGCGTGTCGTAACTGGGCCGTCCGGTCCCATATACAGCCTGTTGCAGTGCCGCGCCGGTCCCGGGCATCGACGGGTGCGCATCATCACTCTTTAGCCAGATGTTAGATGATGGAGGGCATCATGAACGAAGTGCGGGTCGGAACGCGGCTCTGCCAAACCAAGCCGGCCCGGTCATGAAAGCTCTTTCGATGCTCGCTCTCGTCTCGCAGCCCTCGCCCCGAATGAGATCGATCGTCCTTTCGTTTGGGGTCGTCGCGTCGGCGATGGGTTGCACTCAGGCAGATCGGTTTTACGCGGCGGGCGGCGGCTCGCCGGAACCGAGCTTTGCGCCGATCGTGCAGGAAGTCATGCCTGCGGTAGTCAATGTGTCGGCTGTCCAGAGGGTGAGTAAGGCGGCGGTCGACCGGGAGGGGACGCAAGCCGGCCGCGTCGAAGATCGGGTTGCCCTGAGCGGGCTCCCGCCGTCGGTGGTCGACGAATTGCTGCGCCGCTTCCTCGACGGGCGCCGCCGTAAAAGCGAGCCCGACCCGAAGGTCGCCAGTGTGGCACTAGGCTCCGGATTCATCATCGACCCGAGCGGGTATGTCGTCACCGATGATCATGTCGTCGAAAATGCCGAAGCGGTGACGGTCGTTGTTCAGGACGCGACCGAGTACCCGGCTCGGATCGTCGGACGCGACCCGCTGACCGATATCGCCTTGCTCAAGATCGACGGGGCGAGGCCACTGCCGAATATCCGTTGGGGCGACAGCGACGCGGCTCGGGTGGGAGACTGGGTGCTCGCGATCGGCAGCCCGTTCGGCCTCGACAACACGGTCAGCAGCGGCATCATTTCCGGGCGCGGACGTGACATTCACGCCGGTCCGTACGACGATTTTCTGCAGATCGATGCAGCGATGAATCGCGGCAATTCCGGCGGCCCGACCTTCGACCTCAAAGGTAATGTCATCGGCATCAACACGGCCATCTATTCTCCCAATGGCGGATCCGTCGGCATCGGTTTTGCGATACCAGCGAACCGAGCCAAGCCCGTGGTCGAGCAGCTGAAGGAGCACCGCAAGGTGGCGCGCGGCTGGCTCGGTGTCCAAATCCAGCCCGTGACTGCCGAGGTCGCCCGAAATGTGGGGCTAGCAAATCTCGCCGGTGCGCTCGTGGCCAAGGTGGGCGCCGACAGTCCCGCCGCGGCAGCCGGGTTTGAGCAAGGCGATGTCATTCTGTCGATCAACGGGCAAGAGATCAGACGAATGCACGACCTACCATTGGTCATCGCCGAGACGCCTATCGGCCGGATCGCGCTGGTTACGGTGTGGCGCCGAAACGCTGCGCGGGCCCTGCAGCCAGTAATCGGCGAAATGCCGATGAACCCGATCGTTGCGGAGTTGAGCCAAGACAAAGCCGGAAGCCGAAGATCGGCGGGGGCGGTCACCGCGCCCATATCGGTCTCGGCCTCGTCGCCGGCGATCTGACCCTGGGTGAGCGGGCGCCGCCCCGGTGTTGAAGCAAGAAATAATCGACGCTAAGTTGGTCGCGTGTCAGACGCCCGCTGCCGCGGTTCGCCAGGGAGGAAATCAATGCCGGACCATGTCTATCGTATCATCGAAGTCGCAGGCTCGTCGGAGAACAGCATCGAGGACGCGATCAAGAACGCGGTAAGCCGGGCTTCCCGCACCTTGCGTCAGGTAGGCTGGTTCGAAGTTCTGCAGACCCGCGGCCACGTCGAAGAGGGCAAAGTCGCGCATTTCCAAGTCATTCTCAAAGTCGGGTTTACCCTCGAAGATTGTTGAACTTTCCTAGGTGCGGCGGCGATCAGCCGCTGCGCTTCGTCGCAAATAGGACGAGGAAGCCGGCGACCCCGGCGACCGCTCCAGCTGACCAGAAGGTCGCTCTAAAGCCGGTCAAGAAAGCCGCTGCGGGCATATTTCCGCCGGCCAGCTGCATTGCTTCGATCGTGTGGAATATGAGGGTCAGGAGCGTCGCCCCGGTGACGACTCCGACCGAGCGGCTCAGCATTGCGATGCTGCCGGCTACTCCGCGGTGGTGCCGCGGCAAGGTCCGCATGATGATGTCCATGTAAGCGACTTGGAACAAGCCGACACCAAAGCCTTGCAGCACCAGGGTGCTCAAGATCGTGATAGCTTGTCCGGCGGCGCCGGGCTGCCAGCCGCCAATCAGCACCAGACCCGCCGCGCAGAGTGAGGCGCCGAGAACGGCGACCCGGCCCGCGGGGACGCGCTCTATGGCCCATCCCGCCAGCGGGGAGGCGACGAGACTGCCGACAAAAGAGGCGCCGAGAACGCCGCCCGTTGTTATCGCCGACAGCCCAGTGAGGCGCACGAGGTAGTAGGGGCCCAGCAAGAGAACCGAAAAGCTCGTCAGATAAATCAGCACACTTGCAATATTGAGCCCAGCGAAGCCGCCGGTTCGGAACAATCCAAGATTGACGATCGGTTGGGCGACTCGTCTTTCCCAGTGGAAAAAACCCAAAAGACAGGTGGTGGCTGTCGCCAGCAGCAGGGTCGCGAGAAACTCCTGTCCTCGCAGCTGTTGAAGCCGGTTGAGGGTCAGCAAAAGCGTGCTGATGCCGAGCGCGAGCAGAATGGCGCCGACGATGTCGACCTGCTCTCGCAGGGCCGGCCGAGACGTCGTCTGCGTTTCTGCCGGGTACAGGAGCGCAATCAGCGCGAGCGGGGCGCGAAACCAGAATACTGCCGGCCAACCCCAGAATTGGACGAGCAGGCCCCCGAGCAGCGGCCCGGCGGCAGAGCCGATCGCATACATTAACGTGAACATGCCGACCGCGCGGCTGCGCCTGTCTTCGGGAAACATCCCGGTCACCAGCGCCGGAGCGCAGCTGACGATCAACGAAGCACCGATCCCTTGCAGAAATCGGCAGAGGAGCAGCCAGCCATAGTTCGGCGCTGCCGCGCAAAGCAGGTATGCGACACTGCTCCACAGGAGCCCGATGCGGAACACGCGGCCGTGGCTCCAGATGTCGCCGACCCGCCCGAAGGCGAGCATCAGGCTGGAGTAGGTCAGTACGTAGCAGATGACCACCCACTGGATCATCTCGACCGGCAGACCGAAGCTGCCGGTAATCTCGGGAAAGGCGATGTTGACCGCCGTGTCGAGCGGAACGACGGATGTCCCCACACCGACCAGGACGAGCCGCAAGACCTGACGCGGCATCATCGGTGCTCGGGGAGCGCCGTTCGGCACCGTGCGGTGTATCATCCCCAGGATGTCGCAAACGGAACAATTGACTGGAATCGGATTCGCGCTCGCCGTTCACGGCGGGGCGGGGACGATCCCGCGAGACGAGGCCAAGCTTTCCCGGACGGCGTCATACCATGATGGCCTGCGCCGCGCCTTGATGGCGGGCCGCGACATTCTCGGCACAGGCGGCAGCGCCCTCGAGGCCGTGACCGAAGCCGTCGCCGCGCTCGAAGACGACCCTTTGTTCAATGCCGGCCGCGGCAGCGTGTTCACCCGTGCCGGGACGCAGGAGATGGACGCCTGCGTCATGGATGGCACGAACCGCCGGGCGGGCGCGGTGGCGGGCGTCTTCGGACCCCGCAACCCGGTGCGGGCCGCCCGCGCCGTGATGGAGCGGTCGCGCCATGTGCTGCTGATCGGCGCGGGGGCACTCGCCTTTTGCCGCGAGAACGGCGTCGCGTTCTGCGAGCCCGACTATTTCCGCACCGAAGCACGTCGGCGGGAACTGCAGCGCGCGCTCGAACATCCGGGCCGAGAGCCGCCGCAGTACGGCACCGTGGGCGCGGTCGCCAGAGACTGCCGCGGCAATCTCGCCGCCGCTACCTCGACCGGCGGAATGACGGGAAAAGCGCCCGGCCGGGTCGGCGACACCCCGATTATCGGCGCCGGCACCTATGCCGACAACGCGACCTGCGCGGTCTCGGCGACGGGTCATGGCGAATTCTTCATCCGGCACGTCGCCGCCTTCGCGATTGCCGCGCGCCTCCGCCACGGCGGTCAATCCCTGGACCAAGCGGCGCGGGCGGTCATCGACGAGTTGACGGCCGCCGGCGGCTCCGGTGGCGTCGTCGGGGTCGACCATGCCGGCGCCCTCGCCTTGCCGTTCAGCACCGCCGGGATGTATCGCGGCTATGTACGGGACGGCGGGGCGATCCACACCGCGATTTACGACGAGCCTTTTCGATCGGAATAGGGGAGGGCATGGTGTTCGGGCTCATCGCACGTCCCAGGCCGCCTGCAATGCCGCCGCGATGTCGTCGAGCGCCGGCTGTGCCGCCTCGATGATCTTTCCCATGGTCAGGAAGCCGTGGATCTGGTCCGGAAAGTGCCACAACTGCACCGCGACGCCGGCCTCTTGTAGCCGGTGGGCATAAGCTTGGCCCTCGTCGCAAAGCACGTCGTTGCCGGCCGTCAGGACCAGCGCGGGCGCCACGCCGGAGAGATCGCCGGCCCGCAAGGGTGAGGCGCGCCAATCATCGACATCGGCGGGCCCGCGCAGGTATTGGTCGTAAAACCACTTCATCGTCGGCCGGGTCAGCAGATAGCCCTCGGCGAAGCGGTCGTGGGAGGCATGCGTCATGCCGCACTCGACGGCCGGGTACAGTAAGGCCTGACAACGCAGCTTCGGCGCTCCCCGATCACGCGCAATGAGGCTGATCACCGCTGCGAGGTTGCCGCCGGCGCTGTCGCCGCCGACCGCCAGGCGCTCGCGGTCGATGCCGAGGGCTGCGGCCTCCTGCACGATCCATGAAGTCGCGTCAAAGCAATCCTCGACCGCTGCCGGAAATTTATGTTCGGGAGCGAGGCGGTAATCGACCGCGACGACGATGCACTGCGCCGCATTGGCGAGATGGCGGCAGAGGCTGTCATGGGTGTCGAGGTCGCCGATGACCCATCCGCCGCCATGGAAGTAGACGAGGGCGGGAAGGGTGTCGCCGGGCGTCGTCCCCGCGCCGCGATAGAGCCGCAACGGGATGGCCGCGCCGGCCGGCCCCGGTGCGGAGAGTCCGAGAATTTCGGCAACCGCCGGCGGATCGAGCGCCAGCACCTCGCGCGCCGCGAGAAACAGTTCACGCGCCTCGGGCGCGCTCAACGTCTCGTAGGGTGGCCGTCCGGACAGCCGCACCATCTCGAGAACACGCTCGGCATCGCGATCGAGCGCCATCAAGGGGCTCCTCTCGGAAAGGATCGACCCTGTCACTTTAAGGATCGACCCTGTCATTTTAAAGATTGGGTGCTGCCGCACACCAGACCCTCTTGCGGCAGACGCAGAAAAGCCCCGGTCGGGGAAGACCGGGGCTTCTGCGGCCTGCCGGTGTGCCGGTCCAACAGGCCAATCCGCATCGTTGGGGGACATAACGATGCCGCCATCAGAATGCCGATATTCTACCGAAAAAGCAATTCCAAATCGACCAAATTAACTACGAATTGGGTACACCTCACAATCCGAGCATTCGCGGCAGCCATAATGAGACGGTCGGGATGTAGGTGACCAGCATCAGCACGAGGAACATCACCCCGTAGAACGGCCAGATCTCGCGCACGACCTGCTCGATCGTCACCCGGCCCACGGCGCAGCCGACAAAGAGGATCGCGCCGACCGGCGGGTGGCACAATCCGATGCCGAGATTGAGCAGCATGATCATGCCGAAATGCACCGGATCGACCCCGAACTTCATGACGACGGGGAGCAGGATCGGCGTGACGATCAGGATCGACGGCGCCATGTCCAACAGGCAGCCGAGCACGAGCAGCAGGATGTTGATCAGGAAGAGGATCACGTTCTTGTCGCTCGACAGGGTCAGCAGCAACGCCGTGACCCGCGCCGGCACCTGCATCAGCGCCATCACGTAGCCGACGCTCGACGCGAAGGCGATCAGGGTCATCACCATCGCTACCGTGCGCATCGTGCGGTGGATCAGCTCCGGCAAGTGGCGCCAGCGATAGTCGCGATAGATGAACATCGTCACGAAGAAGGCCCAGATGCAGGCGACGGCGCCGGCCTCGATCGCGGTGAACACGCCACCCAAGATGCCGCCGAGGATGATTGCCAAGGTTACCAGGCCCCAGAGCGCGTCGACGGCGATCTTGACGGCCGCGCGCAACGGCACCGTCTCGCCGCGCGGGTGACCGTTGCGGTAGGCGAGCACCAGGCACAGCACGACCAGCGAGGCGCCGAGCAGCAGGCCCGGCATTACCCCGGCCATGAACAGGCTGATGATCGAAATCGTGCCGCCGGTGGCGAGGGAGTAGATCACCGCGTTGTGGCTCGGCGGCACGAGCAGTGCCTGAACCGAGGCGCTGATCGTCACATTGGTTGCAAAGACGCGCGGAAATCCGGCCCTTTCCATCTGCGGGATCATCACCGACCCGATCGCCGAGGTGTCGGCCACCGCCGAACCGGAAATGCCGCTGAGGAACGTCGTCGCGAGGACGTTGACCGCTGACAACCCGCCGCGGATGCGGACCAGCCCGACCAGCACATTGGCGAAGGCCACGAGCCGGCGCGCCATGCCGCCTTCGGCCATGATTGCGCCGGCCAGCACAAAGAACGGGATCGTCAGCATCGCGAATTTGCTGACCCCGCTCGACACTTGAAGCATTACCGCCTCGAGCGGGATGCCGATCCAATAGGCGCCGGCAAGCGCGCCAAGACCGAGCGCATAGGCGATCGGCACGCCGAGCGCAAAGCAGACGAGGAGGGTCCCGACGACGATCAGGATTTCCATCTGGCGGTTCGCTCTGCGTCAGTGCGGAGCAGGTTCGCCGGCCTGTGGCGGGCGTCCGATCAGCAGGCGCTCGGCGACGAAGAGCAAGGTGACGGCGCCGCCAACCGGGATTGGGAGGTAGGTGAGCCCGACCGACAATGCGGGAAACTCGGCGATCGACTGGTGCCAGGTCGTGCCGACCAGTCGTGCACCCCAGACCACCATGAACAAGCCGATCAGTGCGACCAGCCCTTCGGCGAATGGTTCGACGATCCGCCGCACTGACGGGGACAGGGCCCGCACCAACACCGAGACGCTCATATGTGTGCCGGCGCGATAGCACGCCGCCGAGCCGAAAAATGTCAGGACGATCGTCAATAAAATCGCCATCGGTTCGGGCCAGGACGCCGCGCTGTTCAGCACATAGCGGGTAAAGACGCCCCACGGGATCACCGCCGAGATCAGCACCAAGGCCCCGCCGGCGACGATGACGCAGAAGCGATAGAGCGCGTCCATCGCTGCGCGTACGCACAATTTCTTCGCCAACCGATCCGAAAGCATTTTGGCTGGAATTTCGGTCAAACCGTCATTCCCGCGAAAGCGGGAATCCAGGGCCACAGGACAACGGCTGTGACCCCCTATTCAAGCCAGGGGCAGGCTCTGGACCCCCGCTTTCGCGGGGGTGACGAAAGACGATCGGCTGATGCATACAGATTAATTTACCGCCTGAATGCGCTTGATCAGTTCGCTGTATTTGGCGCCGTACTTATCCCAGACCGGCTTCACCGCCGCTTCGAAGGGCGCCTTGTCGGAGACCGTATCGACTTCGATGCCCTGGGACTTCATCTTGGCCATCGCCTCGTCTTCGACTTTCCTCCATAGCTGGCGCTCGTCCAATTGCGCCTCGCGGGCCAGCTTTTTGATCAGCGCCTGGTCGTCCTTAGAGAGGTTGTCCCAGCTGGCGCGCGAGAACACCAGGATCTCGGGCACGATCAAATGCTCGGTCAGGGTGTAATATTTGGCGACCTGGTAATGATTGTCGAAGACAAAGCTCGGCGGGTTGTTTTCGGCGCCGTCGACGACGCCAGTCTGCAACGCGCTGAACACTTGGTCATACCCCATCGCGACGCCGTTGCCGCCGAGCGCGTTCATCATGTCGACGAACGTCGGGTTGCCCATGACGCGCACCTTCAGACCCTTCAGGTCGTCGATACTTTTGATCGGCTTCTTTGTGTCGTAGACGCTGCGCGCACCGGCATCCATCCACGCGAGGCCAATCAACCGCGTATTGGGGTTGTTGCTGACCTTGTCGAGCAGCTCCTGGCCGATCGGGCCGTCGATGACCTTTTCCATATGCTCGGTGCTGCGAAACAGAAAGGGCAGGTTGAAGACGTTGAGGTCGTCGACGACCGGCCCCAATGCGCCGACGCTGACTCGGGCGAGCTGCAACGCGCCGACCTGCGCCTGCTCGATCGCCTCCTTCTCGCCGCCCAATTGCATCGAGGCATACATCTGGATGCTGAGCCGCCCGCCGGTCGCCGCTTCGAGCTTTTTCCCCATATTCTCGACCGCCTGGACGGTCGGATAGCCTTCGGGGTGCACGTCGGATGCTTTGAGCACCATCTTTTGGTCCGCCGCCCCGGCGCCACCGCTGGTGAGGGCGAGCAGCAATACCCCCATCGCGAACTGCAACGCACGGCGTCTATCCATGACGTAAGCCTCCGTTCTTGTGTTGTTTCGCGGCGCAATGTTGGTCAGGTCATACGACAAATCGGCGGCTTACCGAAAGGGGCGGGTTTTTTTAGCCCGGCTCTGCCGAAGGCGAGGCTTGAAGCGGGACCCGCCGAACCGCATTGGCGCAGCCCTCGCCGGCGACTCGATATTCGTAAATCGGGATTTCTACCGCGCTTCCCCTGATCTTCTCATGGCCGATCGGGATCAGCCGCGCTTCTTCGCCGCGCAGGTTTTCGGCGACATCCCCGGAAATTGCACACGCGACATTGTGTTTGCCGCTTCCTCCATGCGGGCCGCGATATTGATCGTCGTGCCGTAGACCCCGATGGCACGCTTGGTGTCGCCCTGCTCGCTGACCACGACTTCGCCGCCATGGACTCCGATCCGGAAGGACGGGACGACGCCAAACTGCTCCATATACTCGCGCCGCTCTCGCCGGATCGTCGCGAAGACGGCATCGATCGTCCGCAAGATCCTGTTATCTCTGATTGCCTCGCGCCAATCCCACAGCGCAATCAAGCCGTCGCCCTTGTACAGGTAGATGTCGCCGCCGTGATCGGTGATCGGCTTGGAAGTGTCGAAGAGAAATTTGCCGACCAGAGATTTCGTGCGAACCGCGCCCAGCTCCTCGGCGAGTGCGGTAGAATTGTTGATGTCGAGGAAGACGAGGACCTTTTCCTGCAGCACAGGCCGGTGATAGGTGCCGACCGTGAGGTGGAACAAGGTTTCGATACCGATGAAATGAGCAGTTCGCATCACGACGATGCCAATAACGGAAAACGAGATTACCACCGGGATCACCACCGGCAGCCTGCCATACGGCACCGGCAGTTTGTAAAATGGCCAAAGGATCACGTGAGTGACGTGGATGGCGATTAGGAACAGGATAACCACCACGATCGTGTAAACCACAATCGCGCGCAGCGGATGGATATTGCGGATCCACCGGCCCCGCAGGCTTTGGACATAAAACTCCTCAAAAAGCCCGACCCCGATGCCGACAAAAATGGCATTGACGACGCCAAAGACGATAGGGCGCCCGTTGGCGCTGGTTACCAACCCCGCCAGTACCGCAAAGATCACGACGGCCAACAGGATCGAAGTCAGTTTGCGTCGTGTCGAAATCGAGAGCGGAGCGAAGGCAAAGTCCATGGTCGTCGTGATCGCGCCTATTTCCGGCGGAAAAAAAACGAATCCGTCGCGGTTAGGCATCTGCACCTCTGCCAAAGTCCGCG
>Ga0210407_10004809_pt1 | contig 10555 bp, 6 predicted proteins | sample IncBWC27MmetaG_FD_150860 | JGI IMG/M metagenome (GOLD analysis project Ga0210407, IMG submission 150860) | Forest soil microbial communities from Barre Woods Harvard Forest LTER site, Petersham, Massachusetts, United States - Inc-BW-C-27-M | ecosystem: Environmental > Terrestrial > Soil >... | reverse complement strand
CCATGAGCACCGCCCCCGGGCTGCCCCCCGACGCCAACGAGCAGATGCGCCGTCGCCGCGAGAAGCTCGAGGCGTGGCGGGCGCGTGGGGTGAGCCCGTTCGGCGCGCGCTTCCCGGTCACCCACTGGGGCGGCTCGCTGCAGGCGCGCTTCAAGGACGCCGACGAGGCCATGCTTCAGAGCGCGGGACCGGTCGCCCTCGCCGGGCGCGTGATGGCGATGCGGCACCACGGCAAGAGCTGCTTCGCGGTGCTGCGGGATCAATCGGGCCAGATCCAGCTCTACGCGCGGGCCGACGGGCTCGGTCCCGCCTACGCGGCCTTCGTGGACCTGGACGTGGGCGACTTCATCGGGGTCACCGGCGAGCTCTTCCGCACCCGCACCGGCGAGCTCACGGTGGCGGTGAAGCAGTTCGAGTTCCTCACCAAGGCCCTCCGCCCGCTGCCCGAGAAGTGGCACGGGCTCAAGGACGTGGAGACTCGTTACCGCAGACGCTATATCGACCTGATCGTCAATCCCCAGGTCCGCGAGGCCTTCGTCATGAAGAGCCGCCTCATCGCGACCCTGCGCGCCTTCTTCGACGCGCGGGGCTTCCTCGAGGTGGAGACCCCGATGATGCAGCCGATCCCGGGCGGCGCGGCGGCGAAGCCCTTCGTCACCCACCACAACGCGCTCGACATGCCGCTCTACCTGCGGGTGGCCCCCGAGCTCTACCTCAAGCGGCTGGTGGTGGGCGGCCTCGACCGTGTGTACGAGATCAACCGCAACTTCCGCAACGAAGGGGTCTCCACCCAGCACAACCCCGAGTTCACGATGCTCGAGTTCTACCAGGCCTACGCCGACTACCACGACCTGATGCAGCTGACCGAGGAGCTCTTCCTCCACCTCGGCCAGACCCTGGTCGGCGGCGACACCCTCACCTATCAGGGCGACACGGTGCGCCTGACCCCGCCGTGGCGCCGCCTGCCGTTCTTCGAGGGGCTGAGCGAGGCGGTGGGGAGCCCGGTCACGCCCGACACGGAGGCGCGCGCGCTCGGAGCGGCGGCCGCCCGGCACGGGGGCTTCGCGAGCGACCGCAAGACCCAGGCGATCCTCGCGGGCGACGAGGGCGCGGTGACCCTGTGGAAGGAGATCTTCGACACGCTGGTAGAGCCGTCCCTGGTCCAGCCCACCTTCGTGGTGGACTTCCCCATCGAGCTCTCCCCGCTGTCCAAGCAGAAGGCGGGGCAGCCGCGCCTCGTGGACCGCTTCGAGCTCTACGTCTGCCGCCGCGAGATCGCCAACGCCTACTCCGAGCTGAACGACCCCATCGACCAGCGCCGCCGCTTCGAGGATCAGGCCGCCGAGCGCGAGCGGGGCGACGAGGAAGCGCACTGGATGGACGAGGATTTCGTGCGCGCGCTCGAGTACGGCCTGCCGCCCACCGCGGGCGAGGGGATCGGCATCGACCGGCTCGCCATGCTGTTCACCGACGCCGCGTCGATCCGCGACGTGATCCTCTTCCCCCACCTGCGGCCCGAGCGGACCGGCGGCGAGGCGGCGGAGGACGAGACGGAGCCCGCCCCGTGATACGCCCCGGCCAGGTGCCCTTCGAGGTCTTCCTCGGGCTGCGTTACCTCCGCTCGCGCGGACACCGCACCAGCCTCTCCCTCTTCGTGTGGATCGGCATCGGCGGGGTCTTCCTCGGGGTGAGCGCGCTGATCGTGGTCCTGGCGGTGATGACCGGGTTCCAGGACGGCATCCGGGACAAGATCATCGCGGCCAATCCGCACGTGCTGATCATGGAGGCGGGCGGCCGCGGAGTCGCCAACGGCGGCGCGCTCGCGGAGCGGGTGGCCCCGGTACCGGGGGTGAGCTCCGCGACCCCGTTCGTGCTCCAGCAGGCCCTCTTCACCTCGCCGGGCGGGGGCGCGACCGGCGGCCTGCTCCGGGGCGTCGACCTGGCCACCCCCGCGGTCCGCGATGCCTTGTCGGCCCAGGTGCGCTACGGCAGCGTGAAACCGCTGCTCGCCGGGCCCGAGCCGGCGCTGCTGCTCGGCCGCGAGCTGGCCCGGAGCCTGGGTGTGGTCACTGGGGACCACATCACGGTGATCTCGCCCCAGGGCGCCATGACCGCGGTGGGCCTCGTGCCCAAGATGCGGCGCTTCCTGGTCGCGGGCTACGTCGAGATCGGCATGTACGAGTACGACGTGTCGCTCGCCTACACCTCGCTCGCCGCCGCCCAGGAGTTCGCGGGGCTGGGCGACCGGGTCACCGGGGTCGAGGTCAAGCTCGCGAATCCGTTCGACGCCAAGGAGGTGGGGATGGCGATCGCGGGGCGGCTCAACGGGGCCTACTGGATCCGCGACTGGATGGACATGAACCGCAACCTCTTCGCGGCGCTCCAGCTCGAGAAGCTCGCCCTCTTCGTGATCGTCACCATCATCGTGCTGGTGGCCGCCTTCGCGATCATCGGCCACCTGGTGCTGCTGGTGGCCGAGAAGCGCAAGGAGATCGGGATTCTCAAGGCGATGGGAGCGAGCGCGGGGAGCATCGGCGCGGTCTTCCTGGTAGCCGGCATGCTGATCGGCCTGGTGGGCACGGTGGCGGGGAGCGCCTTCGGGCTCCTGCTGATCTGGGTGCAGAACACCTACAAGATCATCCGGCTGGCCGGCGACGTGTACCAGATCAGCTACCTGCCGATGAAGCTCACCGGCTCCGACTTCGCGATGATCGTCGGGGCGACCCTGGTGATCTCTTTCCTGGCCACGATCTCACCCTCCCGGCGGGCCGCCCGCATGGACCCGGTCGACGTGCTCCGCTATGAGTGAGCCGCTGCTCGTCGCCCAGGAGCTGGAGCGGGAGTACCGCATGGGGCCGGAGGCGGTCCGGGTCCTGCGCGGGGTCAGCCTGACCGTCAACGCGGGGGAGAGCGTGGCGATCATCGGCGCCTCCGGGGTGGGGAAGTCCACCCTGCTCCACCTGCTCGGCACCCTCGACCGGCCGACCGGGGGCCGCGTGTGGTGGGACGGCGCGGACGTGTCGGGCTGGAGCGACGCGGCGCTGGCCAAGCTGCGCCGGACGGAGGTGAGCTTCATCTTCCAGTTCTACAACCTGCTCGGCGAGATGACCGCGCTCGAGAACGCGATGCTGCCGGCCCTGATCCAGCGGGTGAGGCAGCCCGAGGCGCGGGAGCGCGCGGCCGCCGCCCTGCACGAGGTCGGCCTGGGCGACCGGCAGGCGCACCGTCCCGGCGAGCTGTCGGGCGGCGAGCAGCAGCGGGTGGCGATCGCCCGCGCGCTCGTCGGGCGGCCGCGGGTCATCCTCGCCGACGAGCCCACCGGCAACCTCGATCCGAAGACCAGCGAGGTGATCTGGGACCTGTTCCTGCGGCTCCAGGCCGAGCATCACCTCGCCTTCGTGATCGCGACTCACAACCACGAGCTGGCTCGGAAGGCCGACCGGGGGTACCGGCTCGTCGACGGTCGCGCGGTGCCGTGGCCGTGAGGTCCCCAGTTTCAATGAGTTACAGCGGGGTGACGGGGAGAGAGGCAAGAAATCCCTAGTCGCGCGGCAGCCGAAGGCATATACTGATCGCAGGTTTAGGAAGCATCGGGGCAGATCGTGCCCCGAGGGCGAACGACAACCCGAACTCGAGAAAGGCGCGAGGTCACCCAGTGTTCGAGAGATTCACGGAGCGGGCGCGTCGGGTCATCATCCTGGCCAGGGAAGAGGCAGGTCGGTTTCGTCATGACTTCGTGGGAACCGAGCACATCCTCCTCGGACTCATCCGTGACGGCGAGGGCATCGCAACCGCGGTGCTGCAGCGGCTCGGCCTCCGGCTGGAGACGGTCAAGGCGGAGGTGGAGCGGGCGCTGGCCGGCTTCCCCAAGACCCTGACCTTCGGCGAGGTGCCGTTCACCCCACAGGCGAAGCGGGTCCTCGAGCTCTCGATCGAGGAGGCGCGCCAGCTCGGACACAACTACATCGGCACCGAGCACCTGCTGCTCGGCCTGATGAAGGAAGGGCAGTCGATCGCGGCCAAGATCCTCGAATCGCTGGGGGCCCGGCTGGACGAGGTCCGGCAGGAGACCCTGGCCCTCCTCGGCGACCAGTACTACCCGCGGCCCAAGAAGCGCTCGCAGACCCCGGTGCTGGACGAGTTCGCCCGTGATCTCACCCAGCTCGCCCGGGAGAGCAAGCTCGACCCGGTCATCGGCCGCGAGACCGAGATCGAGCGGGTCATCCAGATCCTCGCCCGGCGCACCAAGAACAACCCGGTCCTGATCGGCGAGCCCGGCGTGGGCAAGACCGCCATCGTCGAGGGCCTGGCCCAGCGGATCGTGGGGCACGAGGTCCCGGACGTGCTGGCCCAGAAGCGGCTCCTGCAACTGGACCTGGGGGCCCTGGTGGCCGGCACCAAGTACCGCGGCCAGTTCGAGGAGCGGCTCAAGGCGGTGATGAAGGAGATCCGCCAGTCCGAGAACGTGGTGCTCTTCCTGGACGAGCTGCACACCCTGATCGGGGCCGGGGCGGCCGAGGGGGCCATCGACGCCTCCAACATGCTGAAGCCGGCGCTCTCCCGCGGGGAGATCCAGACCATCGGAGCCACCACGCTCGACGAGTACCGCAAGTACATCGAGAAGGACGGCGCGCTCGAGCGGCGCTTCCAGCCGGTCATCGTGCGCGCCCCCTCGGTCACCGAGGCGGTCGAGATCATCAAGGGCCTGCGTCACAAGTACGAGGCGCACCACCGGGTGAAGATCACCGACGGGGCCATCGACGCGGCGGTCAAGCTGGCCGACCGCTACATCACCGACCGGCAGCTCCCCGACAAGGCCATCGACGTCATCGACGAGGCCTCCTCCCGCACCCGCCTCATGGCGCTCACCCCGCCCCCGGAGATCAAGGAGCTGGGCAAGGAAGTCGAGCGAGTGGTGCGCGAGAAGGACATGTACCTCGAGGCCCAGGAGTTCGAGAAGGCCGCGTCGCTCCGCGAGAAGGAGAAGCTGCTGCGCGGCCGTGACGAGGACATGAAGCGCGAGTGGGACAAGCGGAAGGGCAAGGGCCCGCAGACGGTCAACGAGGAAGACATCGAGTACATCGTCTCCCGCTGGACCGGCATTCCGCTCTCCAAGCTCGAGGAGAAGGAGTCGGCCAAGCTGGCCCGCATGGAGGAGGCCCTCCACGGTCGCATCGTGGGGCAGGGGGACGCGGTGGCCGCGGTCTCGCGGGCCATCCGGCGCTCCCGGGCCGGGCTCAAGGACAGCCGCCGGCCGGTGGGCTCGTTCATCTTCCTGGGCCCGACCGGCGTGGGCAAGACCGAGCTGGCCCGCACCCTCGCCGAGTACCTCTTCGGCGACGAGAACGCGCTGATCCGGGTCGACATGTCCGAGTACATGGAGAAGTTCTCGGTATCCCGCCTGCTCGGCGCCCCTCCCGGCTACGTGGGCTACGAAGAGGGCGGCTTCCTCACCGAGAAGGTGCGCCGCCGGCCCTACTCGGTGGTGCTCTTCGACGAGATCGAGAAGGCTCACCCGGACGTCTTCAACATGCTGCTCCAGGTGCTCGACGACGGCCGCCTCACCGACTCGGTGGGCCACGTGGTGGACTTCAAGAACACGATCCTGATCATGACCTCCAATCTCGGCACCAGCTTCATCGGCAAGCGGGTCTCGCCCGGCTTCCTGCCCGAGGGGGAGGACAGCACGCACGACAAGATGAAGGAGCGGGTGCTCGAGGAGCTGAAGCGGGCGTTCCGGCCCGAGTTCATCAACCGCATCGACGACACGATCGTCTTCCACGCCTTGAGTAAGGAAGACATCACGCGTATCGTCCGGATGATGATCAGCCGGATCAATACCCAGCTCGGCGAGAAGAGCATCCAGATCGAGCCGACCGAGGCCGCCCTCGACCTCCTGGTCGAGAAGGGGTACGACGCGACCTACGGGGCGCGGCAGCTCCGGCGCACGATCCAGAAGCTCGTCGAGGACCCACTGGCCGAGGCCATCGTCCGCGGTCAGTTCGGCGACGGGGCCCGGATCGAGGTGGACGCGCAGGGGCAGGATCTCGTCTTCCGCGAGGTCCAGGTCGCCGAGCCCCGGCTGGCGCTGGCGGAACACTGAACCCACGCGAACGAACCACGCCTTTCATGACCGCTCGGGGGAGATGCGCTCTCCTCATTTTTTTTGCGCTCCTTCTGGGGCCCTTGCCGGCCCTGGCGCAGGCACCCACCCCGACTGACCGGCAGATCCTCGTCAAGGAGATCGGGGTCCAGGGCAACCGGCGGGTGCAGGAAGCGGTGATCCTGGGCCGGGTCTCCGCCAAGATCGGCAGCCCCTTCGTCGCCAACCGCACGGCCGAGGACATCCGGGCGATCTTCGCCCTCGGCTTCTTCGACGACGTGCAGGTCAAGGTCGAGGACTTCGAGGGCGGGGTGAAGCTCACCTACATGGTGGTGGAGCGGCCCTTCGTCCGCGACATCGTCTTCGCCGGGAACAAGAAGGAAGACGGGGCGACCCTCCAGGAGAAGATCGACCTCAAGCTCGGCAGCGTCTACAACCCGGTCGAGGTCAACAAGGGGGCCGACAAGCTCAAGGACTTCTACGAGACCGAGGGCTACTTCGAGGTCGGCATCACGCCCGAGGTCGAAAAGCTCCCCGACGGCGACGTCACCGTCACCTACCGCATCGCGGAGGGGCGCCGGATCAGCATCGACCAGATCGTGATCGAGGGCGCCCAGGGCCTCACCCCCAAGCAGATCAAGGGCGCGATGGACACCCAGGAGCGCGAGTACATCGTCCTGCGTGGCACCGTCCAGCGACAGCGGCTCGACGAGGACGTCGACCGCATCATCCAGCTCTACAACGACCACGGCTACGTGCAGGCCCGGGTGGAGTCGTCCGAGATCCAGGTGGACCGCGAGAAGGCCCGGGCCACCATCCGGGTCGTGGTGGTGGAGGGGCCCCAGTTCAAGGTGGGCGGCGTCGACGTGATGGGCAACGCGGTCCTGCCGGTCGAGGAGATCCGCAAGCGGATCGAGCTCAAGCCCGGCGACGTGTTCTCCCGCTCCAAGCTTCGCGACAGCGTGAAGGGGGTCGCCGATCTCTACAGCGCGATCGGGCGCGCCTCCGCCGACGTGAGCCCCAACACCCTGCAGGACACGCCGGCGCGCCTGGTCAACATCGTCTTCGAGATCAACGAGGGGCCCGAGACCTATGTGGAGCGGATCAACATCTCGGGCAACACCCGCAGCGAGGAGAAGATCCTCCGTCGCGAAATCCCGATGGCGGAGGGCGACCTCTTCACCAGCCAGAAGCTCGCCCGCGCCAAACAGCGCCTGACCAACCTCAACTACTTCGACAAGGTCGAGGCCAAGACCGCGCCCGGATCCGCCAAGGACAAGGTCATCGTCAACATCGAGGTCACCGAGAAGCCCACCGGTCTCTTCTCGATCGGCGGCGGCTACAGTTCCCAGGACGGGGTGCTCGGCACCCTCGACCTGTCCCAGCGGAACTTCCTGGGCAAGGGATGGGAGGTGTTCCTCCGACTGCGCGGCGGCTCGAACGTCCAGACCGGCACCATCGGCTTCACCGAGCCGTGGCTCTTCGATCGGCCCCTCGCGGCCGGGTTCGACATCTTCAACAACCGCCGCATTCTGCCGGACTACACGGTCAACTCGCTGGGCGCCGACGTCCGACTCGGCCATCCCATCGGCGAATATTCACGGTGGAACGCGCTCTACCGGGTCAGTCAGGACAAGATCAGCAATGTCAACCCGTTCGGCAGCCCGGCGCTCCTCGCGCAGGAAGGCACCCACCTCACGTCTCTGGTGGGATTCAACCTGTCCCGCGACACGCGCGACAGCGTCTTCGACCCCACCCGGGGCAGCACCGCCTCCATCGGATTCGACTTCGCGGGAGTCGGCTTCGGGGAGCAGTTCGCCCGCAGCATCGCGAGCACGACCTATTTCCAGCCCTTGCCGTGGCTCGATCACGTGCTGAGCTTCCGCCTCATGGTCGGCTATTCCTTCGGGTGGAACAAGGACCCGGTTCCGCTCTTCGAGCGCTTCTACCTGGGCGGCTCGAACTCCCTGCGCCAGTTCAAGTCCTTCCAGGTCTCCCCCAAGGACAACACCGGTACCCGGATCGGCGGCAACTCCGAGGGCCTGGGGACGGTCGAATACCAGATTCCGCTTTTCTTCGGGATCAAGGCCGCCGTCTTCTACGATGTAGGGCAGGTGTGGGGACCTGACGTCTCGGGGGGCAGCAAGGTCGACCTTGGCGATTTGCGGCACGGCATGGGGGCGGGGCTGCGGTGGAACTCACCCTTCGGACCCATCCGCGTCGACTACGGAATCAAACTCGACCAGAGGAAGGGCGAGAGCTTCGGCAACTTCAACTTCTCCGCCGGCTCCTCGTTCTAGCTGAGGAGGCAGCCCATGAGGCAACGGATGGCAGCGTGGTGGACCGCGGCGGGGCTGGCGCTCCTGGTGGGCGCCGGCGGCGCGATGTGGTCCCACGCCCAGGCACAGACTCCGGCTCCCACCGCCGCGTCGAACGGGCGGGTGGCGATCGTGGACATCCAGCGGATCCTCGCCCGGTCGGTCGCGGGCGCGGCGGCCCGCGAGCAGCTCGAGAAGGACAAGGCGACCATGCAGCGCCAGCTCGACGGGCAGAAGGTCGAGCTGGAGAAGATGCGGGACGAGCTGGAGAAGAAGGGCCAGCTACTCTCCGCGGACGCCCGGCGCGAGAAGCAGGACGCCCTCGAGCGCAAGGTCCGGGACGTGCGGCGCCTGGTCGACGATCTCCAGGCCCAGCTCCAGAAGAAGGAGGACGCCCTGCTCCAGAAGGTACTCCAGGACGTGGCCGGCCTCATCCAGCGCCTGGGCAAGGAGAAGGGTTACGCGGTGGTGCTCGAGCGGCAGCGTGCCGGCGTGCTCTACGCCTCCGGCGACTCCGATCTGACCGACGACGTCCTCAGGGCCTACGACGACCAGACCAAGAAGGCCACGAAGTAAGTGAGCGACGGCGTCTCGTTCACGCTCGGCCGACTCGCCGACGCGCTCGGGGCGTCGCTGCACGGTGACGCCGATCGGGTGGTGAGCGGGGTGGCGCCGCTCGACGCCGCGGGCCCGGATCAGGTGTCGTTCCTCACCGAGCGCAAGTACCTCGCCCAGGCCCAGGTGAGCCGGGCCGGCGCCCTCCTGGTCGGCCGCGACGTCACCGGCCTCGCGGGCTCGCTCCTCCGGGTCGACCGGCCGCAGCAGGCGCTGATCGTCCTGCTGGAGCTCTTCCATCCCGAGCCCATCGCCGAGCCCGGCGTGCACCCGACCGCGTGCGTGGCCGGGGACGCGCGCGTCGACCGCTCGGCCTCGGTGGGCCCGCTCGCGGTGGTGGAGGCGGAGGCGGTGATCGGGCCGCACACCCGGGTGGGAGCGCTCTGCTTCGTGGGGCGCCGCGCGGTGGTCGGTGAGGACGTGCGCCTGCATCCCCACGTGGTGGTGCGCGAGGACGTCCGCATCGGCAACCGGGTCATCGTCCACCCCGGCGCGGTGCTGGGCGCCGACGGCTTCGGCTACGCCTTCGACGGCGCGGCCCATCGCAAGATCCCGCAGGTGGGCGGCCTGCGCATCGAGGACGACGTGGAGATCGGGGCCAACACCGCGATCGACCGCGCGACCCTCGGCGAGACGGTGGTGCGCCGCGGCACCAAGATCGACAACCTCGTGCAGATCGGGCACAACTGCGACGTGGGCGAGGACGTGATCCTGGTCTCCCAGGTGGGCATCGCGGGCTCGTCGCGAGTGGGCAACCGGGCCATGCTGGCCGGGCAGGTGGGCGTGGCGGACCACGTGACGATCGGGGCGGGCGCCATCCTGACCGCCAAGTCCGGTGTGCCGAACGACGTGCCCGCCGGCGAGATCTGGAGCGGCATCCCGAGCCGGCCCACCTCGGAGCAGAAGCGCATCTGGGCGGGCGAGACCCAGCTCCCCGAGCTGATCAAGCGGGTGCGCGCCCTCGAGAAGCGTCTGCGCGACCTGGAGGAGCGCCGGGCGTGATCCACCCCACCGCCGTCGTCGACCGCGGCGCGGAGCTCGCCTCCGACGTGCGCGTCGGGCCGTACTCGGTGATCGGCCCCGAGGTGACGGTGGGCGCGGGCGCGGAGATCGGCGCCCACGCGGTGCTGGAGGGCCGGGTGAAGGTGGGCGCCCGCTGCCGGGTCGGCCACGGGGCGATCATCGGCGGCGTGCCCCAGGACCTCAGGTTCCGGGAGGGCACCCCGGTGGGAGTCAGCCTGGGCGACGACACGGTGGTGCGTGAGTACGTCACCATCCACCGCGCCACCCACGAGGGCCACGACACCACCGTCGGCCGCCACTGCCTGGTGATGGCCTCGAGCCACATCGCCCACGACTGCGTGCTCGGCGACCACATCATCCTGATCAACTACGCGGGCCTAACCGGGCACATCACGGTCGAGGACCGGGTGACCATCGGCGGACTCACCGGCATCCACCCGTTCAGCCGCATCGGCGCCTACGCCTACATCGGCGGCTGCTCGAAGGTGACCCAGGA
>Ga0210407_10004806_pt1 | contig 10557 bp, 9 predicted proteins | sample IncBWC27MmetaG_FD_150860 | JGI IMG/M metagenome (GOLD analysis project Ga0210407, IMG submission 150860) | Forest soil microbial communities from Barre Woods Harvard Forest LTER site, Petersham, Massachusetts, United States - Inc-BW-C-27-M | ecosystem: Environmental > Terrestrial > Soil >... | reverse complement strand
GAACTCACGGAACAGCCTCCCTACGATATCTCCCATAAGGAGCAGCGGAATCAGGACGGCAATGAGGGAGATGGTGAGTGAGATGATGGTGAAGCCGATTTGTTCCGCTCCCTTGAGTGCGGCCTCGAGCGGTCCGAGTCCTTGTTCGAGATACCGTGATATGTTCTCGATCATCACGATCGCATCGTCGACCACGAAACCGGTCGAGATCGTGAGGGCCATCAATGTAAGATTATTTAGGCTATATCCCAATAAATACATCACCGCCAGCGACCCAACGAGAGAAATGGGAATGGCGATAGCAGGGATGATCGTTGCGTAGAGATTGCGCAAAAAGATGAAGATGACCATCACGACGAGGCCGATGGTAAGGACCAGTTCGAACTCCACGTCCTTGACCGAAGCCCGAATCGTAGTGGTCCGATCGGTTAACACTGTCAGCTTTACCGACGCCGGAAGATTTGCCTGCAACTGCGGGAGGAGATCTTCGATGCTCTTCACAACGGCAATTGTGTTTGCCCCTGGCTGGCGCTGGATGTTCAGGATCACAGCGGGGGTCTGATTCATCCAGCCTGCAAGTCGTATATTCTCCACGCCATCGCTGATCTTGGAGACGTCTGACAGTGTTACCGGAGCGCCATTCTTATAGGCAACTATTACATCGCGATAGTCATCGCCGGTAAGGAGTTGGTCATTCGAATTGATTTGATAGTTCTGTGCTTCTCCATCGAACGTTCCCTTCGCGGTGTTGACGCTTGTGCTCGCAAGCGCAGTCCGCAGATCTTCCAGACCAATTCCATGGGTTGCTAAAGTCGCCGGATTCACCTGAATGCGGACGGCGGGCTTCTGGCCGCCACCGATTGTCACCAGTCCGACTCCACTCAGCTGCGAAATCTTCGGGGCGAGCCGCGAATCGGCCAGGTCCTCAACTTTTGACAGAGGAAGGCTCTTTGAACTCAGGGCAAGCGTCAATACAGGCGCGTCTGCTGGGTTCGATTTGCTGTATACAGGAGGCACTGGAAGATCCGTAGGTAAAAAGCTCTGCGCGGCGTTGATAGAGGCCTGCACCTCCTGTTCGGCCACATCGATATTCAGACGTAACGAGAACTGCAAAACGATGGTTGAACTGCCATCCGAACTCGTGGAAGTCATCTGCGTCAGACCGGGTATCTGTCCAAATTGCCGCTCAAGCGGCGCTGTGACGGCCGACGACATCACGTCCGGACTGGCTCCCGGATAAAAGGTCCGAACCTGGATCGTCGGATACTCCACCTCGGGCAATGCCGAGATTGGTAGCTTGATATAGGCTGCGGCCCCCACGATCAGGATTGCCACCATAATCAGGGCAGTCGTAACGGGCCGAAGAATGAAAGGGCGGGAGGGGCTCACGACTCGGGCCCCTTTTCAACTGATGTTTTTTGGGGCCACTGTTCGACTTGAACCGGCGTTCCTTCTTGCAGCTTGTCGAAGCCCGAGAGCGCCACTATTTCTCCCTCATGCAGACCTTCCACTGCGGTCGTATGGCCGTCTGTACTCTGCTCGGTGATATTCCTGACCGACACTACATTCTTGTCGACAACGAAGACAAAAGCTTGCGTTCCATTCCGCTGGATCGCGGCGCTTGAAATGAGAACTGAATCTTTGAGTATTTTCACCAGTAAGCGCGCATTAACGAACTGGTTTGGAAACAGAGCGAGGTCGCCATTACTGAATTTACTTCGAAATCTAACGGTACCGGTGGACGTATCAATCTGGTTGTCGACAGTCAGCAAGGTTCCGATCGCTATCTTCTTTTCAGCAGACCGGTCAAAAGCTTCCACAGCAAGAGGTTTGTGTTGACGCAGTTGCGTTTGTACTTCTCCGAGATGATCTTCCGCCACATTAAACACAACTGTAATCGGCTGGAGTTCGGTGATTACCACGAGCGCGTTCGAACTCCCCGCAAAAACGGTATTTCCTGAATCGACGAGCCGCAGACCAACCCTGCCGGAAGCGGGCGCTGTGATGTGACAGTAGCTAAGCTGAACCTCTGCGTACTGTACTTGACCAAGGTCGTATTTGACGGCCCCTTGATCCTGAATCACGATCTGTTCTTGGTCGTCGAGAACCTGCTTTGCAACAGCGTTCGAAGCGAAGGCCTCCTTATAGCGAGCAAGATCAATCTCCGCCTGCCTGAGAACGCCACGGTCGTGATCGAGTAGGCCTTCTGCCTGCTGCAATTGTGCCCGGTAAGGACGCGGATCGATTTCGATGAGCGGGTCGCCATTGTGTACGATCTGCCCCTCGACATAATGTACTGCAAGAACTTGACCACTCACCTGGCTGAAGACGTTTATCGTTGAAATTGGCGTCACCGTACCGAGAGCATTGATATAGACGCCCATATCACCTCGATATGCTCTGTCGGCGTGAATGATGACCGATTGGTTTGCTTCACCGGCAGTCGCAGGATCTTCCTTGTGCTTTCCAGACCGCACCACAACGGAGACGCCAAGCACCAGGATGGCAACCAAACCAATAGCCCACATCCTCTTTGACGTGAAAGCGCCATTTGCAACGTGGGCCGGTTGCGCAAGTCCAGCCTGCGAGATCCTCTCTTCGGTCTCTTCGAGATATGGGCTCATTTGCTATCTCCCAGCAGGATATTCAGACGCATCTGTGCGTGCACGCCTAGCATCTGAAAAAGGAACAAGTGCCCCGCACTGGTTGCATCGAGCAGCCTTTTTCTGACCTTCATGTGGCCTCCGCAGTCTGTATTGTGCCGGGGGCAACTCCACAGTGCTGTCAGGAACGATCAGTTACATGTGAGGATTTGTATGGAGAGCGAACCAACTACACTGAGAAAAGACTGAGGAAACAGTTCAAGCCGATCGAACTTTGCCTGGCAAATATTTTGGTAACACGAGACAACGCATCCTTTCACCCAGACTAAGCAGTGTGGTCGTTCCACCGATGGATGCGAGAGACTTACAGCGTGGCGCTATGCACGGGCTTTGAGAGTTCATCCCGGTGAGAAGCTGCGTCGTATACGACGGGCAACTGGATAATAATTTCGAGGCCCGTAGGCCGAAGGTTCTCGGCACGTATCGTACCCCGGTGCAAATGAATCGCTTCGGAAGCAATGGCCAGCCCCAGACCGTTCCCTCCCGTTGCTTCTCCCTCCCTGATTATTCGATAGAAAGGCTGAAATATTGCCTGGAGAGAATCTTCCGGCACGCCGGGACCATGGTCCCGGACCGATAGAAATGCCAACGGTTCCGGAGCGCTCCGATCGATCTCCAGAACGATCTGGACATCGCTCCCCGGCCGTGTGAAGCGGACCGCGTTGCGAACAATGTTTTCACAAGCGCTTCTAAGGGCATGAGCATCGGCATTCGGTAGAATGATCGAACCGGTTGTCTGAAGACTGACGGATTTGCCATGGGCTTGTGCTTCGAAGTTGCTGTCTGCTGCCACTTCCTCGACGAGTTGAGCGAAGTCCACGTCTTCTCTCTCCGCAGACGAATACCCGGCTTCCAGGCGTGAGAGCGTCAAAAGCTGGCCCAGCAGTAGATCGATTCTCTCAACGTCACGATCCAGGCGCTGAAACAGGTCATCGGAATCTGCAGAGAAACGATTTCTTAGAAGCGCCAGAGAGAGATTAATGCGGGCTAGGGGAGAGCGCAGTTCGTGAGACACCGAGTTCAGAAGTTTCTTTTGTGTCTGAATCAGTGAGTCGAGCCGGCTAACCATCGAGTCGAAGTCTTTTGCCAGAGCCGCCAACTCGTCAAACCGCCGAGAAACGGAAGACGGCACTCGCGCTTTGAGATCTCCTTGGGCGACTTTCCTTGCCGTCGATTGAATACTGTGGATCGGAGAGGCGATATGGTAAGCAAGCCCGAGGCAAAGTAGGGTGACCAAAAGGATCAGGGAAATGCTGAAAGGTAGTCCGTTGCCCAGTAGTGCGTCTCCTATCTGGCGCAAACCGGACTTCAGGAAGAGCATCAGGATGTAGGGATGCCCTGAGGAAGAGACAAACTTGTACGCTGCGATACGCGCTCGAAATACCACGAGTTCGCCGTTTCTTGCTGCTTGCGCAACTCGAAGACCGTCGTCTGATAGCGACCGCGACAGCACATCTTTGTAGGATCCATCGAGCAAGAAGAGTTGTCGTTCGTGCGCCTGATCATTGCTCTGCGAAAAACGAGCAAACGCCTCAGGCCCGCCCGATTCATATGCCTTAACGGCCTCCGCCGCCAGGATTGGCGCAACCGTCGCATACATGTTTGGAGCTGAGACCTGCCTCATCCCCGTCAGTCGGCTGCCAAGAAGCACGATCGCGATCATGCCCCAGGCCGTCAGCCAATACCAAAAAAAGATCTTCAGGAAGAGCCGGTACATCGGCACGCTGGCTCTCACCTTGAGCAGTCTTGCTTGAAGATTAAGGGGCAAAAGTCTTCCTTCGTGGTCAGCGGTTCTCTCTTCGATGTATACAATACAACCCCGCTTTCGAACAGCCCTGCAGTCAAGACCAAACAAATCCTTACAAAGACTTTACACTCCCTGACCCCACTGTCCGCAACCGCCAGATATCTTATCCTGCATGCAGGAACACTTTTCCTGCGTGGAGAGTTATGACGTACTGGCGTATCAGTCTCGGGCGTTTATCCACCATCATCTTGTTTGCAACCACCATTTTTTGTCTTCACCCGCGTTCGATCGCCGCACAGGATTTGAAAGCCAAACCGGCGCCGACCGATTTTGCAGACTCTGCTCCTTCGTCCACATCACCTGGAGATGAACTGCAACCTATTCCGAAAGAATTGACTGGCGACTCTTTGACCGATGCACCACTGCCGAAGGGACAGGCTCAAGAGCAAGATCAGAACCCCGTGGCTCCTTCGGGTCTGCAAACGAACCAGGTGCTGGGGCTGCCTCCAACATTAACCAGAACCCGTTTAACGGGGGAAGACAAGTTTCAGATCTACATCCATAAGGCCTTTGGCCCGCCCGCCGTGATTCTTCCTGCACTAGGTGCAGGCTTCCAAATGCTTAATCCACCAAACCATTACCCAAGAGAGTGGAAGGATGGAGCTGAGGCATTTGGCAGAACCTACGGGTACAAGGTCGCCGATCGCACCTCCAGGGAGACTGGACAGTTTCTAACCGGTCTCCTTCTGCATGAAGACCCTCGCTACCAACGCTCCTCCAGTACCAACCCATTCCGCCGAACCTTCCACGCGCTCGCCTTCACCGTCTTCGACAAGACAGATTCCGGCAGAAATACTCTCGCGGTAAGTAACTTCGTTTCGGCTGCTGCCGGGGGGTTCGTAGGCATGGGCATCCTTCCGAACGGTTACAACGACGTAACGCATGCGGAACAGCGTATGGCTAGTGAGTTCTTGCAGATCGCTATCGGCAACGTAGCTACTGAGTTTGAGCCTCAATGGGGGCCTTTGGCCAAAAAAATACACCTTCAGAAGATCCTTCCTGCTTGGTGGGTTCCGCAGCATTCACACTAACCCTAGCATAGCCTGGGCTAGCTGCCGGATGCTCAGGTGATCTAGCCAAGCACCCGAATGACCATGTGCCTAAGCGTCCATTTTTTCGGCAGTGGAAGGGATATACAGGAGGGGCGCCTTTTTGAAGCAGAGTGGCCGAACGTCATGCTAAGCAATGGATTGTACGTGACCGGTCCGCTCTAAATCGCATCGTATGGTTGACAGGGACACGGCATAATTACGGTCGGGAAACAGCGACTTCTTCATTGGGATTTGTTTGACGGCCCTGTCCTGATTCAGATGGGATTCGTCGGAGTCATCATGGACGATAAGAGCACACGCATCGCGAACGCGACGGAAGTTGCCGGAAGGACGACGCAGCCGGTCAAGCCGCATCTGCTCGTGGTGGATGACGATCGCGAACTTTGCGAAGTCCTGAAGCGTTACCTCGAAGCGGAGGATTTCCGAGTTTCTTTTGTCCATACGGGAGAAGCCGGCGCAAAGGCGGGAATCGAGGGCAATTTCGAGCTAATCGTGCTTGACGTCATGTTGCCGGACAAGAAGGGATTTAACGTTCTCAAGGACATTCGACAGCACGCGCGGACTCCTGTCCTGATGCTGACTGCCAGGGGCGAAGAGTTTGACCGCATACTTGGATTGGAGCTCGGTGCCGACGACTACTTGGCGAAGCCGTTCAACCCCCGTGAACTCGCGGCCAGAATTTCTGCCATTCTCCGCAGATCGGGCTGGCAAGCCGACAACAAGAACGGGCTCAGGCCTCCAAAGATCAAGTTTGGAGACCTGGAACTCGACTTAGGTGCGCGCACAGTTTCGAAAGCCGGAGAGCCTCTGAATTTAACTTCCGCGGAATTTGAGCTGTTGCATATGTTTTTCGAATTTCCAGGCCAGGTGCTCACACGAGATAAGCTCGTGGAGCGTGTCCTGGATCGGAAATTTTCGCCCTTCGATCGAAGCATCGATTTTCACATTACCAATCTTCGACGCAAGCTTGGGCCACAGCCCGACGGCGGCGAGAGGATTCGTAGTGTCCGTGCCATCGGCTATCTCTATGCGTGGCCCGGGAAACAGTAAGTGCGATTAGCCCTTCTCTGAGGTACGACATCTGAGTGCGACTCGTACCGGGTTTGAAACCTTCTGAATACACGATCGTGTTGGGTGTCATCCTTGCCGCGCGTCTGTCAGTCAAATGGTCGGCGACAACCTCGCTCCAACGCCCCTCCCTTTCCTCGTATTGGACTCCCCAGTCTCCCCGCCCCTGACCGGCATCCATCACGAACGCGCCGCTTCCAATAGGCGTGTTCCCCGAACGCTCATCCTACAAACGCTAACAAGAGAAACACTCTTCCTAGCCGCACTGCCCGTCCCCGTTCACCAGAATGATTCAGAGAGGAGAACTCCTTATGAAACTCTGGGTTCAAAGGATCTGTGCGACAGTCCTGGTCCTGCTGCGGATATTGGGGTATTAGGAATTCAGCGCGCCGAAATTCGAATCGGACGCCATTGCAAAAATGTCTGTCTATCGCGCCGCGATGCATTCGGACTGATCACCGTCAACAGCCGAACGGCCGCCAAGTCAAAAGTAGGTCCTGACAAATAGGCAATGCGTTCAGCAAACAGATCCTAGCAGTTAGATAACAGTTCCTGGCCGCAGCGCGTTGTTTCTTTGGCGACAATGTTTTTGGCAATGGAGTTGGAACAGTGCTCCCGCACCGTGTCTTTTGGCAGTCGCTCGAGCGAGCAGGGAGACACCGCCACTTTATCTGCCGGCCCTGCCTGCCTGTCGGGGCACAAGGGCCCATCACACTATCTGGATGCCCAACGTCATGGAACTATCGAGAACGACGTCTTTGTTGGCCAATGTTTCTCGTTTCGTCTTTCTTACGTTTGCTGCCGCCATGGCATTGCCGCCAGCGTTGCCCTCCCAAACGGCAAAGGAGTTGATCGGAGAAGCGTGCTACAACGAACTCCAACAGCATGAAAAGAAAACGTTGTGGTCCTATATAGCGGAGCGCCACATTAACAATCACATATCTCTCGAGCGAGTAATCGAGACCGTCGATGGCCCTGTTCGTCACTTGCTTGCAGTGGATGGCCGTCCACCCACACCAGCACAGGCTAAAGAGGAGGAGGCTCGGCACCAAAAGTTGCTGAAAAAACCGTCCGGGATGCGCGCGATCCAGAAACAACGGGACGATGACGACAAAACAATGGAAGAACTATTGCGCATTATTCCTGAGGCCTTTGTTTTTGAGGATCAAGGCAAGGAGGGAGGGTCCGAAAGAATCGCGTTTCATCCGAATCCTGGGTTCAAGCCCAAGACCTATGAGCAGCGCGTTTTGCACGTTTTGGATGGGATCGTTCTCATCGATCTTCACGACAAGCGAATAGCACGCCTTTCTGGTTCATTGGGAACACCCGTGGAGTTTGGTTATGGTTTGATCGGTCATGTGGAGCAAGGTGGCACCACGGAAATTACGCGCGTTCATCTGTCGCCGGGGATTTGGAAAACCAGTGCGGAAAAAATCGACATTAACGGACGATTCGTAATGCTCAAGACCATCAATAAGCATCAAGACGAGAGCAGAACTGGTTTTGAGCTGGTAGCGCCAGACACAACGTTCGCGCAAGCCCTCAACGAAATTGAAAAAAAATAATCTTGCGGCTGCTTTGGGACGGCGAGGGATCGTTAATCAGCAAGACCTGGCTGAGGTACATGCTCACGTTCACGGCAAGAGAGAAGGCGCGATTTGTGAGTTCTTGGACCGATCTCTCAAGTACCAATCCCAACTTCATTGAGATGAATTATCCTTATAGGGCGAGCGCTAGATTCGCCGGTAAGCATCTGGAAATGTGAGACCAGCTTGTGTCAGGTGCAATGCTCTCCTCGGGAACGGGCCTCTTTACGTCGTCCTCCGTCGCTCGTGCCGGAATCCTAAGCTCTCCGCCAACTTGTATCGAGCACGATACATCCGCGCTTTCATTGCTGTTACCGTGATACCCAATCGTCTTGCGGCCTCCTCCTGCGAGTGCTCTTCTATGCCGCAGAGCACAAATGCTGTGAATAGTGGGGACGATAGCTGTCCCACATTCGTCCGAATCATTTCCCTCAACTCCGTGTGGGCGAACAGTTCCTCGGGATTTGGATCGTCATCTTGCACGCGCTCTGACAGCGGAATTTGACTCTCTGGAGGCGTGTCGTCGAGCGAAGTCACCCGTAACACTGTGGCACGGCGTCGCTGCATGAGCGCCGCATTGACCACGATGCGGGTCAGCCACGTCGAAAACTTGGAGCGCCCCTCGAAGCGCGCCACATTGAGGTACGCTGAAAGAAACCCTTCCTGCAAAGCGTCTTCCGCGTCTTCGGTGTTTCCCAAAATACGTCGGGCAGTTCCGAATAATTGCCGTTGGTACCGGCGGAACAATGTCTCGATTGCCTGTTTGTTTCCGCGCCGGCTCGCCCGAACGAGTGCTTCTTCCGATTTCGTTTCGGGTGCAGTGCATCGCCTTCCCATTTCCCACCTCCAATAGTTTTTCGGTTGACAGGGCGAATGATTCCGTTAATCCGCAGCATCCCGAATGAGCATCGTCATAAACGTTCATTCCTTCCGCCTGGGCCTATGTAGCTGTGTTCGGAACAAGAGGGCTGTCATAGGAACAGCGGATGCTACTCGTCCTTCCGAACGCAGCATCACATTGTTGCCACGGCCAGAGCGTGGTGCCGTAGAGAAATGAGATTTCTGCGTTTGGAATTGATTGCTAAGGGGTTTCCCGGTGGAGCAGGTACTCGTTAGAGTCACTGTCAACTGGGGATGATGGAGCAGGTGCGGCAAAACCTGGAAAAGGCAAATGGGAAGGTCTACGGCAAGGGGAAGGTATTGCGTTTTTATGGAGGTCAGCCCGCTGCCGAGAACGAACAAGAAACGACCGCGCTCAAGTGATGGACCCCCAGAGTAGATGGCGCGCCCGGCCGGATTCGAACCGGCGACCCTCTGCTTAGAAGGCAGACGCTCTATCCAACTGAGCTACGGGCGCATCTCACACGTCTTATGCAATTTACTGCGCTTCACCTAGTTTTCGCAACCGGCAATTAACCATCCGCTTCTCGATTGTACTCAAATTTGCGTTCACCCGGCCGCTCATCTGCAGCAGGCATGGCATCGCCCGGCCGGCTGACATTTCAGCACATAATTGTTTTTGAGCCGCGCCCTGCGGTCTTCGCAAATGTCCCAGCCGCGGTCACAATTAGCGCGCCGCCGTCACGTCACGATTGCACGCGCCTCCAGCGCTTCTGGGTTATGGCGTCGCCAGGATTTCGCAAATGGCCAGGTTGTACCGGTCGCCTGTTGGCGCCGTATCATTGATCACTACCGTGGTGCCACTCAACATCGTTGGCGCATTTTCCATTTGCACCCAATACGTATCGCCCACGGGGCTCAGGTATTGATGCACGAGACTCTGCCCGCTGCCAACCGTTCGCGCAATCGCGTTGTCATAGTCATTGCCTACGCCAATCACCAGCGACCCATTTCTCGTCGTCACCAACTGCGCCGTCGGCCCTCCCGAACTGGCATTGGCGCTCTTCGTCGCCCCGATCGCACCCGACCCGCCCATTCCCGAAGTGTCAACGCCGGTGAAACTCATCACCGTCATCGACGACGACACTTTTTCGGACAACGTTGCCGTCACGCTTGTGCCGCTCAGCGTAGTCGCCGAGAACGCTCGCCAAATTTCGGCCGTGCCGCGTTGCGTATTGGAACGCAGTACTAGCGTCCACGTGAGTCCGCCGCCGCTGACGCTGTTCACTTTGGCATTGGTTCCCGAATTCGATGCATCGCTGGAGATAAACGCGAGTAGCAGTTCATTCGCACCGCTCGTGGAGAACGATGCCGTAGCCACGCTCGTTTTCGCCGCCCCTTGATCCGCGGAAATTTTCACGTCAATTGTCGGCGTTCCGCCAGCCGCCGCATTCACCGTTTGCGTCAGAACCGCCGACGTGCTTCCGCCAAAATTAGAATCACCCGCGTATCGCGCGGTAATCGAATGCGCTCCCGCGTTC
>Ga0210407_10004802_pt1 | contig 10562 bp, 7 predicted proteins | sample IncBWC27MmetaG_FD_150860 | JGI IMG/M metagenome (GOLD analysis project Ga0210407, IMG submission 150860) | Forest soil microbial communities from Barre Woods Harvard Forest LTER site, Petersham, Massachusetts, United States - Inc-BW-C-27-M | ecosystem: Environmental > Terrestrial > Soil >... | reverse complement strand
AATGTTACGCTGAACCTCCGGAAGAGTACCGCACCAGGCTCCCTGTTCGTAGCTATGGACCCGCCGCAAACCAATCAGCATGTGCTCCTTGTCTTCTTTCTCAGGTGCGGGCAGCCCCTCAAACGAATCGAAGATCTCCAATTTACGATCGCACAGTTCACATACCAGCGATAGGTTGGTCGCGCTACCGCCTTTGTATGAACCGCATTCCACCACGCATCCGAGCACTGACTTTGGAACTTTGAGGATTTGGGTGGCCATCAGCAAGTGTTCCAGAAAATGGGAACCCGTGGTTACGCGCTTCCGGTTTCGTGCCATCAGATAGACAAGCCTTAGCTTGGTAAACAAGCCGACTCCGTACTCCTTCCCGGTCTCATCGTGAAACAACTCAGACAACAGAATTGGGATATTCATCGCGATGAGAAGCCTGTTCCAGACTCGTTTGGAAATGGTTGCCCTCTGGGTCACACGCGGCTGCCTCCGCTGAGTCCTTTCCCGCGATTCCGGTTCAGTCTCGTGGTTCTGCGCCGGAACTGAAGCGGATTTGACTGTCGCGCTCGATTGATAACAAGACACTGGGATGCTCTTCATGGAGACCTTATCCTTTGAAGAAATAATGGCTGACTGCGACCTCTCGCTGTGTACGGGCGCCCAAGTCATTTCCGCTCTGTGTACCGACTAAAATCCAAAGTGTAAACCCCACCAACCATTGGCGGCGTGCGCAGCCCTATACTAACTGACGATGAGTAGAGTGTTATCTCGCAAGTGCACGATCGGCTGGCTTGATATCGCGCTCCGGCTCTTCGCCGTTTTCGATGAGCCGAACCGGATTGACACGAATATTCCAGTGGAGAGTCGCGCGAATTGACTCCAGACGATCTTTCCGATTCTCAGTCGGTCTTACGAATTGAATGACTCGCTCACCTAGTAGCCGCACCGACAGGGACGTCAGGGCGATCCAACGGCAGTGCCGGACTCCCGGCCTGCCATAATACTTGTAAAAGTAGCGGTAGCGGGTCACTTGACTATCCAGCACAAATTTTAGCGGAGAACGTTTGGTTGACTGTCCACCCAGGTGAGTGACGGTCATCTGCGGTGTGTAGATAATAGGTCGACCTGCTTGCCAAATGCGTCGACAGAGATCCATGTCTTCGTAATAATAAAAAAATTGCTCGTCAAAGCCCTCGATATTCTTAAGTAGATCCCCGCGCACGAGAATGAAGCAGCCTGACAACCAGTCCACCCTTCGTTCCGTATCTCCTTTCCATCCCACGTATACGCCGGGAAGGAACCAGTCCGAGAGGTAGGCGAGCGGTTTCAGACCGAGTGCCCTGACCCACTCACCGCGGAAGGATGGGAACGGCCGGCCTGATTCCTGGTATGACCCATCGGCATTCAACACCTTGCAGCCAAAAGCGCCAGCTTCCTGGTGTTCGTCGGCAAACCTCACTAGCTTATCTAATGTGCAGTCGTGAATAATCGTGTCCGGGTTGAGAATAAGAATATATTTACCTTTGCTCTCCCGTATCCCGATATTATTGGCCTTCGCGAACCTTAGGTTTGACCCATTCTCAATAACACGAACCTGGGGATAGTTCTTGCGGATAAATTGAATGGATCCATCCCTGGATCCGTTGTCAGAAACGATGACCTCAAACTCTGTCGAATGTGTATTGGCATAGATCGACTGGAGACAATTCGCGATAACCTGCTGATCATTCCAGCACAAGATGATGATTGACAATTTCACGTGATGCGTCGTCCCCCAGCGTCTAGTCGAAGTCAACTGCCTGTTAACTTGTGAACAAACCTCTAGTGGCCGATTGCGGTGACGCTGAAGCGTGCACCAAGCCTGAATCGATTGCTCCGATTCCGATCTCATCCTCGGTTACCTTTGCAGACGGTTTCATAACTGCCGCGGTGCCAATGGGAACTATTGCAAGCAATGAATACCATGCAAACCGAGTCTGATCGAAATAGCTGATTCCGAAATAAGCTACCACGTGTGCGAACATGGCTGCGCCCAGGGACCACACCATCCATTCTTGCTTGAGCTTTCCCCGCACAGACTTCCTAGCTGTCCCAATCCTCCCAAAGCTCCAAGAAATCATAACAATGAAGCAAACGAGGGTTGCCAACCCTCCGGAAACAGCTTCGGCTATGAACTGGTTACCGACATCACCCATCTCCAACCCCCAATTCTGATTGTTATCGGTCCCGATAAGCCACCACTCCCCGAAGTGTCGTATCGACTGATCAATGAGCTCGGCTCGGTGATAGCCCGAATTGCCGGCGACAAGATCCACGCGGGCAATTAGCATCCAGACAGGTGCTTTCATCGCGAGATGCAGGCTCACCAAGATAATCACAATTCCCCAGCGGAAAAGGCGCATGTGCTCCCGGAGTGGCCAAAAACAGAGAGCGATTATTCCTGCCACAAGGGCCATCAGGGGAGTACTGGACTTCGACGTCAGAACGATAACCCAGGAAGCGATCATCCCTATGACAGCAAGAAACTTAGCGTCGCCTCGCTTCCACAGCCAGACGAAGAGCGGTAGTGAAACTGCACCGAACGTACCCGCGAGAATAGCATGCTCGAAAGGTCCCTCTGATCGAGGCACGCCGTCCCTAATCAAGGGAGCAAGGTGCCCGCCGATGAGCCCAAATGGGTTCCGGCCTGTAACGCCTTCACAGACCATCGCCACAGCCAAAATCGCTGCAATTCTTGCGAAGGCCTTGATGATGCGTGAAATGTCCTCCCTATCCCGAATCAAAAATCGCAACAGGAAATATCCACCCAAAACATCCCAAAGGAAACCCACTTGATTATTTAGGGCACCAGTCGAGTGATACAGCAGCATAAACGCCGAAGTCCGACATAGAGCCCAAAGCACGAAAGCCTTATCGATGAACTTGAGCCCGCCTGGTACAAGATCATCTCTGGAAGACGGCTTCATCCAAGCGATTCGAACCCAACCAACTAAGATAAGAATTCGGCTCACAAAGACATGCGCACCAGCGATGTATATTTCTTGACCTGTGGGAGCTAGGATAACTGTGAAAAGAAAAGGCACAAGAATGTACTTTCGCGGGAGCAGCATCATGAAGGCAATCGCGACGAGCATCGCAACCAGCACTGCTGGGTGAAGATTCGTCTCGTTTAGACCGCCTCCAAATGTAAAATTCTCCGGCACTGCTTCGCCCTTCCTTATTTCCCATTCTTACCGAGTGCTTTGCAGTAGCGACGTGTGCATCACGTGTAACTCAGTCACTTCGGTTTTCGAGCAGAACAGATGATAATCGCTGTTTTCGAAGTTTGCGGCGCCCACATTTCTTCGGTGTGACAGTTTCTATTAAGCAGATCGATGATTGCAGCGTACTTGTAGCGGTTGCAAAGCCTAATAATGAAAACTCCGTTTTCAGAGAGAAAAGAGCCGTAATGGTTGAGCGTCTTCTTGATTTGATGACCTGGCAAGTAGTAGATCGACTCCCTGAATAGGATGACATCAAACAGCCCGACAGGTGCAAACATGGAGATATCCCCAACACAAAAGCGTGTCTTGCCGGAACGTCCGGAATCGAGTGAAGCAGAATGGTTGGCACTCTCAATCGCGACATCCGACACGTCTACTCCGACGTACTCTCTAAACTCGCTGGTCATCTCAAGTGCCGTATGGCCTGCTCCACAGCCAAGATCCAGTATTCTCGCGTCGACGCCATACCGATCCAGAAATTGATAGATGGGATCACGCACCGCAGGCTGCTCTGCGCCGATGTAATCCCACTTTCCACTTCTGTATTCGGCATCCCAAACGCGTTGTTTTGCAGTTTGCGAACCCCATCGTTTTGTGATGCCAGCGATCAGCTTCAGCATGGGTCTGCCTTCCCCGAGTTCATGTTTCGGATCGTGGGGATCGCACAATCTAGAGATCCCTGACAATGCTGTACCAGGAGTTTGAGTAACGTTGATATCGTCCTGTTGCAGCTTCCCCAAGCACTTTCACAATTCTGGAAAGTCCGGTGCTTGACCGGGTTCTTGCTCGCTTTAACAGATGAATTTCCTTCTGCTCGAGTAATCGAAGGCGCTCTGGCGGACACTGAGTAGAGGAGCGACCGGACTTGACACGCTCCTGCAGCTTTTGAAAGTGATCGACCTTTCTCCACGAGTCTTCTTGGCCAGCCGCCAGAGAGGTCTTCGAAACCTGCAGAAACGTTTTCTTGCGCCAACCACACACTTGCGTGGCATGACGTCTGTATCTAAACAATGCCTCTGGAATGGGAACACCGTACCCTAACGCTGATCCCAACAACACGATCCAGTAATCGTGCATCCAACCGGACGGAATTGGGAAAATAACTTCCTTGAACGAGGCGCGTACCGCCATTGCCGCACCTGTGACCAAATTTTGCTTGAGCAGGATTTCTAGCTGTCCGGGACCCGAAAACCGCCCGAGCTTCTGGCGGAACGCAATGGCGTCCCAAAGTTTTTCGCCCAGCGGGGCGCCTTCCTGATCCACCATCTCGGCGTCCGAAAAGGCGTAGACGGCATCGGGATGCAGTTCAAACGCCTCGAGCAGTTTGACGACCTTCTGCGGATTCCACAGATCATCCTGGTCGGCCAGAATAACGACATCTCCTGTACAAAGTCCGATCGCTCTTTCGAAATTTTTCGCAGGCCCCAATCTCTCCACGTTCCAAAACACCCGAACCGGGAAGAGCGCCTTAGCGGCAAAGGCAGTGAGTACGCTAACCGTATCGTCTGCAGAACCATCATCGCAGATCACCAGCTCGTCCGGTGGCCGTGTTTGAGAAGCAATACTCTTCAGTTGCTCCTGCAAGTAACGGGATCCATTGTACGTACACATCGCAACCGATATGCGAAGCGAACTCATGCTCTGATGTCCTCGCAATTCCGTCCATTCTTTCCAAGAACCACAAAAGCCTCGCATCGGACACTTCTAAGAATTTTTTACCCCAGCGAGAACTGAGTGCCCGAAAATCTTGGCCAGGAGTTTTTCCATTCTTGTACGATAGAACGCCATGCCAAAAGTGCGGTCCTGGCTATCGAACACCAGAAAATACGCATACGCGACATACGCAGCTAGAAGAACTAGAGTCAACGTAATATCGGCATAGCTTTTGACGCTAGCGCCTCGGATGCAGTAAGCACCCAATCCAAGCGGAATTATCGTCAGTGAAGGTCGCAACAAGCCTCTTCTCAGCAGCCCGCCAGCCGAAAATGGCACGATCCGATAAACAACAACCCACAGTATGATTGTTTCAATTGCCGTCCGTACCGTGTAACTGAACGCGGCACCTCCAATCCCAAAATACTTCGTCAAAGACCAGACGACAACGATGTTGAAAGGCAGTTCAATTAGGTACACCTTCACTAGCATGTCGGGCCTTCCCACGGCTTCAAGTAGCGCACCTGACAGGGGCGCCAGTAATCCAATGACAAAGCCGAACACGAGCAACCTCAATGGCAGAGTTGCTTGGGCAGCAAATGCTGAACCAATCCAGATGCGCAGTATTTCCCCCCCCCAAACGAAAAGGACGAACAGGATGGGAATTATAGCGGTCAACAAGTAACGGTGCGCCCGGACGAAATAATTCTCAATGCGTGCCCAGTCGGTTTTCGCTTCCAACGCGCTGAACGCCGGGAATAAGGTTGTCGTCAGGCTGGTGGGGAAAAGCCCCATACGCCATAGCAAATTACTGGGTATCGTGTAGTACGGAAGAAGGGAGACCCCAACGAGCACACTAATCATCCACTGGTCAAAAAAGAGCAGCAGCGGACCCACCACTGCGGCTGATGCAACCCACAATCCATAGCGGAACAGAACGGCGGCCCGCGACCAGTAGCTTACTGTCAAACCCTCAAGATATGAGAGTGATCTCAGTGCAGATAGAACCTTGGTCGCACCCCAATAGGAAGCCAGCAAGTTGACGACTCTCAGAATGAACAAGCCATATACTACTGCTTTGAAATCCGCGCCCTTGAGAATGCCGATCCCATAGACTGCAAATGTAGAAAGGGTACTGAAAAGGCTGAGGCCGTTTACCCAATCGAATCGCTGACCTGCCTGCATCACCCCCGTGATCGACCTATTCGCAAAATCGATAGGAATGGAAAAGGCGAACAACTTTAGGGTGAGAATCACCAGCTCGCGATGCTCTTTCTGGACGTGGATGTGGTCGACAATGAATGGCGCAAAATACCAGATGAGAATTGCACCCAGGCCTCCCAAGAATGCTTGAGAGACTACTGCGGTCACCGTCCAAAGGGCAGCATCATCATGGCGTCCTCGCGCGAGTTCTTGCGAAACATATCTGGCTGATGCTCTGCTAAAACCAAAATCTAGCCAGCCAAAGTTGGCCAGCACCATCCACGTGACCGAAAGAACACCGTAGAACTCTGTGCCAAAAGTGTGGAGCATCAGGGGCACAAAGACTATATTCAACCCCACTATGAAGACAGAGGTCCCCATATTAAGGAGACTGTTCCAGGCCAAATGGTGTGCCGCCAAGTGCTTGGGTTCGGTGACTTGTGCCTCAGTTTTCAAGCTCAACGCTTCTGTGTTTCTCAATTTTAGTTCTTGTTGCCGTACAGACACTGACGTAATAAACAACGGCGGGGGACGCTGCAACTCCACCTCAGGCTGCGGGAATTGAACCTGCTCCAGCCACATCGACGCCGAGCGGGGAGTTCAAGAGTGCCAATATTTCCTTGCTGTAACGCTCAGCCGTGAAAAAGCCCTCGACCCACGACTGGGCAGCCTTGCCTAGCTGTTCCGCAACCGCAGGATTCTTATAGAGATATTGAATCTTATCTGCCAGGTCCTTCGGATCGCCGTAGTTATAGAGTAGGCCATTGACACCCTCCTTAATCAGCTCTGCCGTCGCGCCGCGCCGAGCACCGATCACAGGTTTTCCGGCCAACATCCCCTCAATCGTCACCCGACCGAAGGCCTCGCTTTTCGAACAAACTAAAACAGCGTTTGCAGATCGCATAGCTGGAAGAGCGCTCTTAACTTGCCCAGCAAAAGCGACTTGGGTTTCCAGTGCGTTGGCTGCAACCAACTCCTCCAACCGGCAGCGGTAACTGCGAACTCCCTCTCCCACGATCAACAATTCCGCATCAAGTCCGCGCTTCTTAAGGTCGGCCAAGGCCATCACGCTTTCTTCCTGCCCTTTGCCTTCCGTCAACGCACCTACAATCACACAGCGAAAGCGACCATTGGCGGGAAGGATGGCAAAATCACTGCTATCGCTCGCCGCGTCTTTCGGCGCTAGATGCATTGAGGGGTAGATTACCGTTATCTTCGAGGACTCAACAGACTGCTCGTAATGCTTTGCTAACACTCTCGAAACACAGATGCAGCGTGAAGACAGTCTATTGACGATTCCCAAAGAGAATCTTTTGCCAAACAAGAACGACAGTCCCTGATCTTCTTTACCAAACTCGTGCAGATGCCAAATGTGTGGCCGGCCCAAGAGGAGGGCGGCAAAAGCACCTACGCAAACCGTCACCGTATTGGAGTAAATCTGGTCACATTTCCAACAGTAGATTTTCCAGGCAACGACGATTGTGCTAACTAATGTGCTAAAAGCCGCCTTAAAAAATGAGAAAAGTGAGATCTCTTCCCGGGCCATCCAGAGGGGGAAGGAAACAACTGAGAATGGCGTGCCAATCCTATCTAATTCCGCACATAAATCACCATGATGAGGCAGCAGAACTTTGCATTCCATTCCGTGCATTTGAAGGATTTCGATGCTCTCCAGTAGGACTCGTTCTGCCCCGCCGTTCCTGGAAGAATGCGAGATAAAGCATATCCTCATAGCGCCTGAACAAATGTCTAGATGGCTCTTCTGAACAAGTCTGACGCTATCTCAGAATGGCTTTTTTTCCTGATCGCGATTCACGCCGCCCTGATTATTTTGCAAGGCAATTGGAGTCCACGGCGGTGAGGTGAACTTCCAGATGGGGTCTTCGAGATACGAGCGCGCGACGCGTCGGCTGGTACATACTGCCTTCGGGCCATGATAGTGGTTTCCCCTCTACGCCATTCGAACTCGAAGTCGCGCGTGGCTAAGTAGAAACCGCGACTGCAGCCCGTCCTAAATCGGTCATGTAATTCAATTACGATGACACCTACCTTATCGATCCAGCGCAAAGAACTCTCGAACAATTCCACCTCAGCGCCCTCGATGTCGACCTTCAGAATATCAATATATTCGAGGCCAAGACCTAGCATCAGACTGTCGAGAGTCAGGCCCGGAACTTGCCCAAGATTTGGCAGATTGTTTGAAGTCCCCTGGTCTCGCGTCTGAAATCCCCATCGCCCTAGGCCCGGGTCCACAAGAGACAGCTCCTTGTCTTCTTTCCAGAGCGCTCCTAGTACGGGCACAACAGTCGAATGGGGAGCCACATTCTTCTTCAGCATCTCGTAGTTTGATGGCTCGGGTTCTATGGCGATTATTTTGGCATCAGGATATTTGTTAGCGTAAAACACCGTGGCGAGGCCAATGTTCGCTCCGGCGTCAACGATGACTTGCGGCCGCTTGGGGAAGTTGTAATCGTATTCCGCATTCAAAAGGATCTCCGCGAACAACGAGATGTCCGACGTTCTCAACCTGAGGTGTAGCGGATGTTTAATACCTGGAACCGAAACAATGATCTCAACTGGCCTTTGCGACAGCCGCGATTTCGCGGCGAGGAACAAGCCATGGGGACCAAATAGAGAATAATTTGACCGTATCCCCTGCAGGATGCCCATTGGCAATTTCTCCGTCTCGCGTGATTCTCAGACCAAAGTCTTGCAGTGCATTTCTTTGCGGGGAGCGGTTGCGGCCGAGATTCTTTAATCGCTGCCTCTGAGAACGGCCCTGCTCAATTTACCACTGCGGACAGATTAGTCGGCGGAGCATCGCCGGTTCCATAAGGGTAGCCTCCTGAAGCCCAATTTCCGCTTGAGGATCGAGCCATACATCCCGTTCCGCAAGCATAACTGGCTCCAAAAGTCTGAGGTGCACCTGTATTCAACCCCGCAATCCTGAGACTGGTGAGATTGGCGCCAAGCCCGATCACGGGAGAGCCGGAATTGAGCGTGTACGATGTGGTCAGCTTTGGATCAGATGTGATGCTGTTGGAATCGAACTTTGATCCGCTCGCCTGCCAGCCGGAAAAGCTGACAATGGTTCCTCCGTACCTGAAACTTGGTGACGGGTAGAAGTCGTTGTAATTTGAGCTCGAGATTTGACTTAGCCCGGTGCCGTTCAGGTAAACGCCATAGAGCGCGTTAACGCAGACGTTATTCTCTATTGTGGTCGATGCCGCCGTGAACAACATGCACTGGGCATTGCCTGGCCCGCTCGTGGAGTTCGCAACGAATGTGTTGTTGTAGACCTGTAGTCCACTATCGTTGCCGTCTCCGATTCCAAGCATTCCGTCGGAGGGGTCGTCATTGAGGCCGGTAGTGATCACATTGTTCAAAACCTTCACGCCAGAGGCCGTACCGCCGCCCGTCGTCTCAATGTATATCATCGAGGTCGTGTGCGAGCCGCCACCGCCGCAACTGTTACCACCGAAGTCGCCATGGATGTAATTTCCGTTGATGATCAAGCCGTTCATCGAAGTGCCGTTCGCCGCCGCAAACAAATGCATACCGTTCAAATGGTCGCTGTCCCCAGTGTCCCACCAGTAATAAGCATCGGAAATGTCATTGAAGGAAATTACAGCATTTGATTCCGTGCCTGCTCCACCGCCTTCAGCAATAACAATTCCCGCTGACATATGAGAGAGAGTGTTCTGGGTAACAGTCATATTGCTCTGCGTGCCTGATCCGCCGATGATAGGAATGCCATTGAGCGCGTCGTGGATCGTATTGCCCTGAACTGTAACATTGGTTGCCGCGTTTGCTGCGCTATCATCAATGACGATGCCGAATGAGTTTCTCTCATTGGTGTTGGAATTACATGGCACCCGGTCAAACATATCGGCAACGGTCAGATTCTTCACGACTACATTGCTCGCTCCGACATACACTCCGGCAGTTGGGTTATTCAGAGTACAAGTCCCGCCAGGACAGGTAGCCGCTCCAAGATTAGAACTGGATGTGCCATTGAGCGTATTCTGAACTACCCCGACTCCCATTCCGTCAACCGTCACCCACTGACTTGTAATGTTGATGCAACCGCCGGTCGGATTCGTGCTAAACGTGCCGCAAGATGGAGCTTTGATGGATGACCCGGTGTCGAAATTGATGACCACGGGATTGCCGGAACTGCCTCCGTTGTGCGGCGTGATTCCGTTTGAGGCCGCTGACAGCTTGATTGCTCCGCAGACCCATGCAATGTCGCCGGCGCTAAGGGTTGTACTGTTGAACGTCGCGACCGTGATCGCCGTCTGGCCGTTGCAGGCCGTGCCGCCACTGAACGTGCCGGCGGATTGCGCGATGTAACGTGTCGTTGCAGAAGAGAAACCTAGAGCTGACAACACGAACATGATTGCTAGTAACAGATTCCGGGACCTTTTCACACTTTCCTCCATCAATCGTGAT
>Ga0210407_10004801_pt1 | contig 10562 bp, 10 predicted proteins | sample IncBWC27MmetaG_FD_150860 | JGI IMG/M metagenome (GOLD analysis project Ga0210407, IMG submission 150860) | Forest soil microbial communities from Barre Woods Harvard Forest LTER site, Petersham, Massachusetts, United States - Inc-BW-C-27-M | ecosystem: Environmental > Terrestrial > Soil >... | reverse complement strand
ATCGGTCGGGAAGGTGCCGCTGATGCCCGAGACCTGCAGGCTCTTGCCGGAGACGAGGCTGGCCAGGGTGCGCTGGCCGGAGGACGTCTGCAGGAAGACGAACAGCGCCGCTACGAGCGTCACGACCAGCGTCAGCAGGCCGCCCAGGATCTTCGCCAGGATGCGCAGCGCGCGCATCAGAAGGCCTGCCCCAGGCTGACATAGATGCCGAACGGCGGATCGCCTTCGCGGGCGTTGAGCGGGAAACCGACATCGAGCCGTATCGGCCCGAAATCGGTGTAGTAGCGCGCGCCCACGCCGGCGCCGATGCGGGGCGCGAACAGGGAGAAGTTGGGCAGGATGTCGGGATAGGCGCTGCCGGCGTCGACGAAGGCCACGGCGCCCAGCGACTTGCCGAAGCGCTGGCGGAATTCGACGCTGCCCTCGACGACGCTGGCGCCGCCCAGGGGATTGTTGAAGGCGTCGCGCGGGCCTGCGGTCTGGTAGACGAAGCCGCGCACCGAGCCGCCGCCGCCAGCATAGAACAGCTTGTCCGGGGGGATGCCGGCAATGTTGTCGGTCGGCTCGGTGCCGAACGAGGCGCGCAGAGCGAGCACGCTGCGACCGGTTTCGGAGAAATCGAGGTAAGCGCGGCCGGTCAGGCGGATAATGGTGAAGTAATCGTTGTTGGAGCCGAAATCGACATAGGGCGTGACGTCGAGCTGGACGCGGTAGCCCTTCGTCGGATCGACGTCGCTGTTGGCCTTGTTCATCAGCACCGACACCGGCGCGCCAAGCAGTTGAAAGTTCCGCCAGAAGCCGGCACTGGTCTGCTCGGTCTGTTCCACTTCTCCGGTCAGCCCGACGCGCACCTGCCAGACCGGCGAGATGATGCGATCGATGCCGGCCGTGAGCGCGACGGCGTTGCGGCGATAGGCCGGCAGCACTTCGCGCACCGCTTCGGCAGTGGCGCGGCCGTCCTGGCCGGGCAGCCACCAGTCGGGCTTGCGGAAATCGGCACGCAAGGCGACCCCGGTGTCGGTGACCAGCGCCCCTTGGCCGATATGGTTGATCTCGCCTGTGAGCCTGAGACTCTCGGCCTCGCCGAACAGGTTGCGATGCACCCAGAAGCCGCTCACCGCGAAGCCGAGTTGCGTCTCGTAGCTCAGGCCAAATCCGATGGAGCGCGGCAGGCGGTCGGTGAGGCTGACATCGAACGGCAGCTCGCCGTTGGCGTCGAGCGCCGTCGCCGGCTGGATGCGCACGCCGTTGAACACGCCGAGCGAGGTGAGCTTGCCGCGCAGGGTGTCGACCTTGCCGGGATCGTACAGCTCGCCCTGCTTGAAGGGCACGCGACGCTGCAGGAAGGCGGTGTTGACCTTTTCGGTGCCCGAGAAGCTCACCGGCCCCATGCGCGCGATCGGTCCCGCCGTGACGGTGAAAGTGATCTCGGCCTCGCGCGTGGCATGATCGATCACGACCTCGCGCTTGACCGACGCCAGCGCATAGCCCTGCTTGCGGAACGCCGTGAGAACCATGTCCTGCGCGGCCAGGATCGCGGCGGCATCGGCCGGATCGCCCGCGGCGAGGCCGAGCTTGCTCATGTCGATGGCCGGCAGCGAGGCCGGTTCGGCCCCCCGGATGGCGATGCTGCCGACCTTGAAGCGCGGGCCGGTGTCGACGGTCAGCGCGAGAGTGATCGGGTCGGCCTCGGGGCGGGCCTCGATGGCGTCGAGCGCCGCAGCCTCGTCGACGGGATGGTTGTCGATCGTGGCCGTGCTCCGCGCGTCATAGAAGCCGCGCGAACGCAAGGCCGTATTGACCCGCGCCAGCACAGCCTGTGCACCCTGCAGCAAGGCAAGGCTGTCGCCCGAAAGCGGCTGAGCCTTCTCGAAATCCTCGACGAGTTGCTTGAGGTCGTCGCGCATGGGCTCGTCCCCGGTGACGGCAAGGACGATCTTGGCCGTCCGCGCCTCAGCATCGGCGCAAAGTACAGCCAACGCCGCCGACGCCAGGCAAGCAAGCCGAAACAAGCCGGCACGCCACCGCATGGCGAACTCTCGGGGGCTGATCATGGCGGCATGGGATTAACGCCCGAACGGGTCATGGGATGCATGATCAATTGGTGTGCATTGTGCGGGCCCCGTCGCTGCTTCAAAATCGGCCGACATGCAGCTTCGAGGCATCTTGGTCGCGGCAGCGCTGGCGTCGCTGGCCGCGGGGGGTCCGGCGTGCGCCCAGGACGCGCCCTGGCAGCAATATAATGGGCTCAATGCGCTCGAAATCCCCTTCGCCAATGGGCCGATCAGCACCGGCTACGTACCGGAGGTCTGGCTGAAGCTGCCGGGCAGCGCGCCCCGCCGCTTCGGCATGGACACCGGGTCGACCGGAATCGTGGTCGCAGCCGAGCATTATACGCCCAGACCGGGCGACGTGGCAGGTGGACCGGGCCGCCTCGTCTACAACAGCAGCGGCCGCATCCTGAACGGCACCTATTACACCACGGATGTCGTGATCCAGCGCGATGGCAACGTGCCGCTCGCCACCGCGCGCGTGCAGGTGCTGCGCGTCACCAGCATCAGCTGCCTCGAGCGAGCGCGCGACTGCCGGCCCGAGCAGAATCCGCGCGACGTGGCCTTCATGGGCATCGGCTTCGATCGCGAAGCGGCGCAAGGCACCGAAGCCGGCGTGCCCCGGAACGCCTTCACCAGCCTCGTCTCGCTGGCGTCGGGCGCGCCACTCGCCTCGGTCCGGCCGGGCTATATCGTGACCCGCACCACCGTCTATCTCGGCATGACGGCCGAGCTCACCCACGACTTCGCCTTCGTGAAGCTTCGGCCCAGCGCGGCGGCGCAGCCGGGCGCGCCGGCTTGGAGCGCGGCGCCGATGACGGTCTCGGTCGACGGCGTCACAGGCGACGGCACGATCCTGATGGATACCGGCATCAACTACATGTTCCTATCGCCGCCCGCCGGCACGCGGCTGGAACCCGGCACGCGTGCGCCGGCCGGCACCAAGATCGCCGTCTACCTGCCCGACCGGCGCCAGCCGCAACCCGCCTTCTACGCCTTCAGCGTCGGCGAGCGCGGCAACCCGCTGCGGCCCGAAAAGGTCGAGGTCGTGCGCGACCGGGGCGTGTTCGTGAACACCGGGCGGATGTTCCTCGAGGGCTTCGACTATCTCTACGACGCGGCCGGCGGCTATGTCGGCTATGGCTGGAACAGGCGCCTCGGCAGCAGCCAGGGCGGCGTCACGCCGGGGCTTTCCGAGGGGCGCTGATCCCCCCTTTTCGACGGTTCCGACCCGTGCGACGGAGCGCTAGACTTCGGACTCGCCGTCGAAAAACGCCGGCCCCGTCCTGGGAGGGACGCCCCGATGACCACCCGCCGAAACTTCCTCAAGGGCGGCACCGCCGCCGCGACTGGAATCGTCTTCTGCAGCTGCGGCCTGCTCGAGCGCGCGCATGCGCAGGCCGGCATGCGCAACCTGCCCATCGCCGTCAACGGCAAGAAGGTCAAGACCATCGACGTGCATGCCCATTGCCACTTCCGCGAAGCCGGCGCGCTGCTCGGCGCCGAGGCGGCCTCGGTCCAGCTGCCGCCCGTGCTCGACGCTGCGGAAGCCTTCATCGAGATCGACAAGCGGTTGAAGGCGATGGACGGGCAGGCCGTCGACATGGAAGTGCTGTCGATCAATCCCTTCTGGTACGGCCGCGACCGCGAGCTCGCCGGCCAGATCGTGAAGATCCAGAACGAGAAGCTGGCCGAGCTCTGCGCCTCCAAACCGGACCGCTTCGCCGCCTTCGCCTCGCTCACCCTGCAGGCGCCCGATCTCGCCGTCCAGGAACTCGAGACCGCGGTGAAGAAGCAGGGGCTGAAGGGTGCCGCGATCGGCGGCGTCGTCGCCGGCGTGGAATTCTCCGACCCCAAGTTCCATCCGGTGTGGGCCAAGGCGGAGGAGCTGGGCGTGCCCCTGTTCATCCATCCGCAAGGCGTGCCGGAGCTCGGCAAGCGGCTGAGCGGCAACGGCTGGCTGGGCAACACCATCGCCAATCCGCTGGAGACCACGATCGCGCTCTCGCACCTGATCTTCGAGGGCACGCTCGACCGCTTCCCCGGCCTGAAAGTCATCGCCGCCCACGGCGGCGGCTATCTGCCGTCCTACGCCGACCGTTCCGATCATGCCTGCATGGTCGGTCCCGCCGGTTGCAATCCCAAGGTCGAGCTCAAGAAGAAGCCGACCGAGTATCTCAAGCAGCTCTATTTCGACTCGCTGATCTTCACACCCGAAGCCATCCGCCATCTCGCGGCGCAGGTCGGGGCCAGCCAGATCGTGCTGGGCAGCGACTATCCCTATCGCTGGGAGGACCATCCGGTGGACCACATCTTCGCCTCGACCTCTCTCAGCGACGATGAGAAGATGGCGATCCTGGGTACGACGGCGGCGAAGATCCTGAACATCAAGACCTAGGTCGCCGACCGGGAGGACGTCATGGCCGTTCAATCCCTGCGCAAGGAGCCGTCCGGCAACCCGCGAACCGTCGAGGAGGCGCGCCAGTTCGTGAAGCACGTCGAATCGCTGTTCATGCCGTGGAACGTCGATGCGCTGGTCGACGGTTTCACGGAGGATTGCGTCGTGCGCTTCGGCACCTTGCCGCCGTTTCGCGGGCGGCAGGTGCTGCGGACCTTCTTCACCAATCGCAGCACCCGGCAAAAGAACTACCGGCTGACCAAGCAGTTTCGGACCCTGATGAGCGACACGATCACCAACAGCTGGGAGGGCAGCTGGCAGGATACCGAGACGGGCTTCGCCATGAAGGGCTTCGGCGTCGAGGTCTGGGTGATGCGCGACGGCAAGATCGCGGTCTGGGACGCGGCCTTCAACGTGGGGCGGGCCGACCAGGCGATGAGCGTCGGCGATCTCCTGCGTTAGCCCGCGCGCAAATACTGGCGCACCGTATCCCTGAGGCGCGCGGCGCTGCGCTCGAGTCCCTGCTTCTCCTCGTCGGACATTGCCGGCTCGAGCACCTCGACGACGCCGTGGCGGCCGACGATGCTCGGCAACGAGACCGTGGTGCCGAAGCGCGGATTGTACGAGCCGGCCGGGAACACCGAACGCTCGTCGCGCAGGATCACTTCGGCGACGCGCGCCGAGACCATGCCGATGCCGTACTGGCTGGCGCCGATGCCTTCGATGATCGTGATGTTGGCGAAGCGCACGTCCTGCTCGACGGCCTTGCGGAAGGCGTCGAACTCGATCTTGTGCCGGAGCAGCAGGTCGCGCACCGGCATGCCGCCCACTCTCGCCGACGACCACAGGAACACGCTCGACGTGCCGTGCTCGCCCACGACACTGGCCTCGACGGTTCCGGGGCCCACGCCCAGGCGCTCGCCGACGTGAAGGCGGAAACGCAGGCTGTCGAGATAGGTACTGGTGCCCATGACCCGGTCGTGACCGGCCAGTTGCCGCGCCACGTCGACCAGCGGCTCGGGCGGATCGGTGGCGACCAGGATCACCGCCTGGGGTGCTGCCTTCACCAGCTTCGGCACGATGTCGTGAAACACCTTCACGTTGGCGTCGAGCAGGCGCAGGCGGCCGGCCGGGTCGCTGCGGTCGGTGGCGCCGCCGGCCTTTTCATTGACGCCGGCGGTGATGATCGCCAGCCCGGCATCGGCAAGGTCGGCGTAGTCGCCGTCGCGGATCGACACCAGGGGCGATAGTGCCACGCCATAATGCATGTCGGTCGCCACCGCCTTGGCGCGGGCCCGGTCGAGATCGATCAGCACGATCTCGCGCACGCGCGCTCGCAATGCCGCCGCCATCGCCGTCGCGGAACCGACCGCACCGATGCCGATGATGCCGAGTTTCATGCTGCTCTCCTCTTCGCCCGAGCATGTCTTGCGACCTGCTGCTGTGCAAGAAAGACATCGCCGGCTGGGCTATAAGGGAACGACAGAGCCGACCGGGAGCGTCCCATGCAGTTGTCGCGTCGATCCCTGCTCGCTGGAGCCGCGAGCCTTGCCACGGCGCCCGGCATCGCGAGAGCAGCCGGCGGACAGAAGACACTCCGCCTGCATAGCCGCGTCATCGAGGTCGGCGGCAAGCCCGCGACCGCCTATGGCGTCAATCAGCCATCGGGCGCCTGGGGTCTTACGCTCGACGAGGGCGAGACATTCGACGTCCGGCTGGAGAACAACCTCGATGTGCTCTCCGGCCTGCATTGGCATGGGCTCAATCCGCCGTGGCGGCAGGACGGCGTGCCGTACATATCGGCGCCGCCGATCGCGCCGGGCAAGTCGGTCGACTACAAGTTCCCGGCCCAGCCGCCGGGCACGCGCTGGATGCACTCGCATTTCGGTTTGCAGGAACAGAACCTGCTGGCGGCACCTCTGATCGTGCGCGAGACCAGCGCGATCAAAAGCGGCATCCAGGAGGCGGTGATCCTGCTGGGGGATTTCTCCTGGACCAAGCCCTCGATGCTGTTCGAAGAGCTGCGCAAGCCCAAACCCGCCATGAGCATGTCGGGCAGCGCCACGAACATGTCGGGCGGTGCGATGGCGGGCGCCAAGCCGGACCTCAACGACGTCACCTACGACGCCTTCCTCGCCAACGACCGGACGCTGGCCGATCCGCAGGTGTTCGATGTCGAAAAGGGTGCCGAGGTGCGGCTGCGCATCATCAATGGCGCAGCCTCGACCAATTTCTGGATCGATCTCGGCGCGGTCGAAGGCACCGTGGTGACGGTCGACGGCAACCCGGTGGCGCCGCTCAAGGTGCAGCAGTTTCCGCTGGCCGTGTCGCAGCGCGTCGACATCATCATGCGCATGCCGGCCGACGGCAAAGCCGTGCCGGTGTTGGCGCGCGGCGAGGGTCGAACATTGCAGACCGGCGTGGTGCTGCGCCCGCCCGGCGCTGCCGTGCCCAAGATCCTCGAGACGGCCCCGGACGCGGCGCTGCCGCTCACCTTGACGGAAGAGGCGAAGCTGCGCGCCGCGCGGCCGCTCCCTTCGCGGCCGATCGACCGCTCGGTTCCCGTCGATCTCATCGGCAACATGGCGAGCTACACCTGGGGCCTCGAAGTCAACGGCCTGGCTGGCGCGCCGGTGACGGTGGCGAAGGGCGAGCGCGTCGAGCTGGTGATGCGCAACACCACCATGATGGCCCATCCCATGCACCTGCACGGCCCGTCCTTCCAGGTGACGGAGATCAACGGTCAGTCCTTCCCGGGCGCGATGCGCGACACCGTGCTGGTGACGCCGCGGACGACCGTGAAGGTCGTGCTCGACGCCGACAATCCCGGCCTATGGGCCTTCCACTGCCACAACCTCTATCACATGGAGGCGGGCATGTTCACGACGATGGTCTATCGCGGCTTCACCTGAGATCCGGCCTTCCACAACGTCATGAGCGGACCCTCGTGCCCATGCACCGGGTCCATCTCGGGCAGCGGCACCGCGGCGATCGCGCTCACCGCCTTGTGGTGATCGACGTGGCCCGGCCGCTTCTGGTCGAACGACGCGTTGCCCGGATAGGCGCCGACGACCAGAAGATCGCCGCTCGCGTCGATGCGTCGGTGGCCGGTGCCGGCGGGAAGGATCACCACGTCGCCCGCCTCGACCGCCAGCACCTGTCCCTTGGCGCCGCCGAATTCCACGGTGGCGCGGCCACGCGCGATGCCCAGCACCTCGTGCGTGGCGGTGTGGAAATGCAGGAAGGGATGGATGCCGTTGCGCCAGCCGTCGCCCCAGCCGTGCTTGGCGAAGGCGCGTTCGAACGGCACTGCCGGATCAGGCGCGCCCGCGAGCTTCACCGCAGCGCGATAAACCACCAGTGGCAGGCGCGGATTGTTGGGCGTCTCACCGTCATCCTCGAACCGGAAGGCTTGTACGTCGGCCATCGCTGCTCCTCCTTCGGCATTGCCTTGGGGTTCGCAGTTTTCACCGCGAACAGCCGATGGTCCACCATCGATCCATGCTTGCCGCCAGTTTGCCATGGTTCCGGCAAGACGCCGCCAACGTATTGCCGACGCGATTGTTCCGCCTCATCCACACATGGAAGCGGCGACGCGCAGGGAACGTTCGTCGGTCGGCGCAGTTAATTCTATCGGGGGCCGGCAAGGAGGCGGCCATGGGATTGAGATACTGCATTCGGCCCGCTACCTCGGGCGACGTGGCCTTTCTGGCGGCCGTCATGGACGAGAGCCGCGACCCTTGGAACAACGGCGCGGAAGTGCCGATCGACCGGCTGCTGCAAACCTGCGCCTGCAGCGCGCAGATCTGGGTCGCCCGCGCCACCGACGGCACGCCCACCGCGCTGTGGGGCGTGGCACCCATGGCGGAAGATCCCGAGGTCGGGCATCTGTGGATGCTGGCCTGTGAGGCCTTCGATGACGAGCCCGAAGAACTCCAGGAACTGTCGCGGCTGGTGTTCGGCGAAATGCTGGACCAGTTCCCCCGACTCGAGAACATCATCGATTCGCGCAAGGTGCGCGCCATCGAGCTGCTGCGCGCCATCGGCTTCGCCGTCGAGCCTGCCCTGCCCCAGCCGTCCGCCGACGCCGACCTCCGTCTCGTCTGGATCGATTCCGACCGACTGCATTGCGGCGGCCGCGCCGGCCTGCTGCCCAACTGACGATGTCTTTTCATTTGCGAGCGTATCGCAAGTCTGGGTAACGTAGTTCCTTCGAAAGAGGAGGAACCGGATGGGCCAGGATCGTCGTACAGCGCGCGCCTTGGCAGCGCTTTTGCCGGCTGGCGCACTCGGCCTCTCGGTCAGTCTGGCGTCGGCCGACGCCGCAGCCACCCTCGCATCCGACAGCGATGCCAAAGCCAAGCAGCCCGGCAACGTCGCCGAACGTCTGCAGTCCATCCGCACATCCGTATCCGACGCCGTCGAGCAATACGGCAAGGACGGCAAGCCGTTCGTCGCCGTCGACCCCGAAACCCAGCTCGCCTGGTGGGGCAACGGCGGGTGGCGCAACGGAGGCTGGCGCAACTGGGGCAATGGCTGGCACAACTGGGGCAATGGCTGGCACAACGGCTGGCTGAACTGGTAGGCCGATGTCCCAAGAACCCTGCCGGCCCGAGATCGGCATGGTAGTCGTGCAGCCCACCGCCTTCTGCAACATCAACTGCACCTATTGCTACCTGCCCGATCGCAACAACAAGCACGTCATCGCCCAGTCGACGGTGGCGCGTCTGTTCAGCGAGATTTTCGCCTCCGGCTGGACCTGCCCCGAGATCACCGTGGTGTGGCACGCCGGCGAGCCGCTGGCCGTGCCGGTCGCCTTCTATCGCGAAGCTTTCGCCGCCATCGAGCGGATGCGGCCCCAATCGGTGATCGTGAAGCATTCGTTTCAGACCAACGGCATGCTGATCGATGCCGAGTGGTGCCGTCTTTTCCTGGAATGGAATGTCGGCGTGGGCGTGAGCATCGACGGGCCGCGCGAGCTGCACGACCGGCACCGCAAGACGCGCAGCGGCAAGGGCACGTTCGACAAGACGCTGGCCGGCATCCGATGCCTCAGGGCAAACGGCGTGCCGTTCCACGTGATCTCCGTGCTGTCGCGCGACAGCCTCTCGATGCCCGACGAGCTGCTCGACTTCTACCTTTCCGAAGGCATCGACCAGATCTGCTTCAACATCGAGGAGTCCGAGGGCGATCACGTCTCCGACCTGTTCGCCCCGAATCCGGAAGGCCCGTCCTTGCGGGCGCGCTACGCCGCGTTCCTGCGCCGGTTCTGGCACCAGGCGCGGGCGAGCGGCCAGGTCAAGTTCGTGCGCGAGATCGACCTCGCCCTGCCGCGCGTGTTCCGCCCCGACGGCAGTCCGACGCGCAACATCCAGACCGAGCCGCTGGCCATGCTGAACGTCGACAGCCACGGCAACGTCTCGAGTTTTTCGCCCGAGCTGCTGGGCCTCAAGAACAAGGACTACGGCGACTTCCTGCTGGGCAATATCAATCGTCAGTCGCTCGCCGAGATCCACCGGACATGCATCGACTCGGCGCTCCATCGCGACATCCAGGCGGGCGTCCAGGCGTGCAGCGCGGGCTGCGACTATTTCTCGGTCTGCGGCGGCGGTGCGCCGGGCAACAAGCTGTTCGAGAACGGCTCGTTCGCCAGCACGACGACGTCGTACTGCCTGCTGACGCAAATGGTGCCGACCGACCTGATTCTCGAAGCCTACGAACGTCTCGAGCAAAGCTGGACCGAGAACGATCCGGCGCCCATCGTCCAACCGAACTCCCAAACGACGGCCGAGGCCGCCGCGCTGCCAACGAGGATGCCATGACCCGATCGAAACTGTTCGCACTTGCCAGCCTGTTGGCCGCAACCCTGCTGAGCGCGCCTGCCGCTCCGCAACAGCCGCCACCCGCCGCCGGTGCACGACCGCCCGCAGCCGCCACGCCGGCCCCGGCCGGCCAGCCGCCGCAGGCCGGACAACAGCAGGGCGCGCAGCAACCGGGCGGCGCACCAACGGAAGGAGCGGAAGGCGGCCCGCCGTGGCCGGTGCTGGTGGTGACCAGCGTCGAGTCGCTGCGCTCGCACATCAAGGGCCACCTGGAGATCGTCCGCGTGCGCG
>Ga0210407_10004799_pt1 | contig 10565 bp, 10 predicted proteins | sample IncBWC27MmetaG_FD_150860 | JGI IMG/M metagenome (GOLD analysis project Ga0210407, IMG submission 150860) | Forest soil microbial communities from Barre Woods Harvard Forest LTER site, Petersham, Massachusetts, United States - Inc-BW-C-27-M | ecosystem: Environmental > Terrestrial > Soil >... | reverse complement strand
AGGGCGGGGTTGAACCGACCTTGCCCGGCATTACGATGGACGATCAGCAGGCGAGCGGTGGTGGGGGATTCAGTGCCGCGCTGCTACAAAGCCTGCCGTTCGCACGCCGCGCCGCGACAAATTATCCCAACGCGGACCACGCGCCGATGCCGACCAAACTGCACCTGAAGCGGCTTCGCGGAGAACCGGCTGCACGAAGCCGCGGCGGAGCGGCGGCGGAAGAAGCTGGGCGGAAGCCGCTTCGGGGCGAGAGAAGGGGCAACGCCCCTCGGCCCCCTCAAAGCCGCATCAGCGGCGACATGAGCGGTACGCCGGACCTCGCACGTGGTTGCCGGCGCAGGTTCTCAGGCGCCTTCGACGTACCGCGTCGGAACCGCCAGCCCACCCTTTGGGGAGGGCCGGGCGGAAGGGAGGGGGATGTTCCGGCTGGACCATGTCGGCGAAATCGACCGGGGCGATCGGGAACGAAACGGCGGGAGCCTCGCGACCCCCGCCGGTCGGCTCTACGCGAACGCCGCCATCTCGGTGGCCGCCGACTGGCGGCTGATGGTGGCGGGCGCTGCGAGCGGCGCCTCGTAGGGCTTCCACTCTTCACCAGTGATCTCCGCGTAGGCATGGACGGCGCCCTCAGCGGCGGCCAGCAGGGCATAGGCGGTGAGGCCAGCCTGCGCGGCGAACTGGCGGGCGCGGGCAGCCTTGGTCTCGAAGCCGTAGACGCCGTCGCGGTCCTCGTCTCGGTCCTCGTTGGCGAGCTTGGAGGTGAGGTCGCGGGCCTGGGTTACCTTGGACTGGTAGAACCCGGCGGCGCCGTGGGCGGAGCTGACGAAGGCGCCGACGATGCGCTGAAGATGGATCCTCATGGCCGTCTCGTTGACGGTCGGCTGCAGCGCCTGAGCGGAGCGCCCGGTCTGCTCTTCGGTCGCCTCCCGGACGCCGTGGTAGTCCACGGGGTCGAGCCCATAGGCGCTGGACATCTTCTCGGCCTGGGTGTGGTTGGGCGCGTGCGCGATGACGAGTTCCAATGTGATCGCCTTGCGGTTCTGCAGGGTACGGGTGGTCTGCTGCGCGGGCTTCTGAGGGTTCTTTGCGGCCATGATCTGATCTCTCACATCCCGAGGTTCCGCGGGCCCCATGCCTGCGTCTTTCCTTCTCGGGTGCGGTTCGGCCAGGCCGGGCAATAGGCGGACGGCGTGAAAGGCGATCCGCAGGATCGGGACCGGAGCCACGCGCAGCCGCGCGCAGGACGCATGCGGCCGAGCACGGCGAGCATGGCGAGGACCCACCCTTTCCTCGCCGTCCGGCGCCCGGCCTAGAACCAGCACACCGCCGAGAGGGAGACGTAGGTCCCGGGGTCTGTGTGGCACTCGCGGCTTGTGAGGTTTGATACGGGAATGGCAGCGGAAGCCACCCTCAAAGGAGGCCGCGCGCAGTCCAGCTGCGGCCAGCTGAACCAATCAGATACCATCACAACGGACCGACATCGTGGCGCCCGCTCCCGCCCAGGGCGAATTGTCGGCGCCGCGGGGACCGGTGCCTGGGTGGCTCATGGGGCCATCGCCTGCCATGACGCGGAAGGCCGTGTCGACGAGCCAGAGCACGGGGCCGGTGGTAAAGTTGGTGCCTTCGTTCTGGGAGCGGCGCACGCTGGCGCGAGGGGATCGAGATCGATCGGAAGATGCACGATGCGCTGGGACGCCTTACTGAAGGAAACCTCGATCACGGCGGTTGAAGGCAACACTCCGCCCAATCCGTAGCCGTCTAGCCAACGGCGCACACTGGAGGCATCGTTCTCCACCGTTCGACGAAAGCTAGCCGCCATGATGATTGCTGACGCACAGATTCACCTCTAGGCCAAAGGCACACCATCCGCCCACCGCCTATCGCAACCTGCCGTAGTTGCTGGCATTGGCAAGGCATCCGAACGTGGCGGTCAAGGCGACCGGTCAGGCTGGCTATGCGCTGGACCTCTATCCGTTCCGCACCATGCACGACCCATTGCATCGTATGTTCGACGCGTTCGGCCCGCGACGTATGTTCTGGGGCACCGACATCACCCGCATGCATTGTACGTGGCGCCAATGCGTGACACTGGTTACCGAGGAATTGCCCTGGCTGCAGGGCGCCCACCTGGACCCGATGATTGGCCAGGCGTTCTGCGACTGGATCGGCTAGCATATTTCTCCTCCGTAACGGTCTGCCGTCCGGGTCGGCCGCGCCGTCTATGTCTGATCGCGTGGTCGCCTTGACGCGCATCCTCCGTTGGGCAGACTCGCGCCGATTGGGGGAGCGGGAACACATGCGCCGGACGAAGCAATTTCACGCATGATGAAGCTGTTCCACACGCCGGCATCGCCCTTCGTCCGCAAATGCTCAGTCGCCATCAGGGAGCTTGGCCTCGAAGACCGGGTGGAGATCATCCCGACGAAATGGCCGCATTCATGGGGCACCGAGACAGTGCCATATCGGGAGGACTTTCTCGCGGCGACACCGATCGCCCGCATTCCCGCGCTGGTGACCGAGGATGGCGAACGGCTGACCGAATCATCGCTGATCTGCGAGTACCTGAACGACGAGCTTGGCGATTATCGCCTGTGTCCGCAAAGCGGACGGCAGCGGTGGCATATCCTGTCCGTGGTGTCGGTGGCGACCAGCGGGATCATGGAATGCCAGGTGATGCGCCGCGCGGAGATGCTGAGGAAGCGCGACGCGTCACAGAACAAGCAGGAATTCTCACCAAGCTTCGTTCGGAAAATGATGGAGCGGATGGACCGCTGCTATCGGCGCCTGGACGAGTTGTCGCATGACTTCCGCGCCGACGTCGATCTCGGTCAGATCGCCGCAGGATGCGCGTGCGGCGTTTCGGATTTCCGCTTCCCCGAGGATGATTGGCGCGCCCTCGCCCCGAACCTCGCGCGCTGGTACGAGCGGTTCCGCAGGCGACCATCCATGCGCGCGACCGAGCCCGGCGAGACTGCGTTCGACAGCGACGACGCTCATCCGGCCGCCAGCCACGCAGCGTGATCAAGGAGCAACCGGTGGATCAGGAGCAATACCACTATCTGATATACCTGGAACCGAGTTCAAATCTCTGGCGCTGGACGCTCTACAACCCGCTGGGTCGAATAGGCGCGCAGAGTGCCGAGAAATACTACAACAAAGAGGACTGCCTTGCCGCCATCAATGCGGTTAAATCGTCAGGCTCTGCCCCGGTCCGGGAGCGATAGGGAGATGGGCCGGCAGAGGCGTGCACCGGAGTAGGCCGAGAAGCCGGTGGTTGCGCAGTTGGAGGAAATTGTCGATGGCAGACTGCAACCGAAACCGGTGCCGGCATCTCACCAACGGACTGCCATGTGCCGGCATGTCACCCGCACGGTCTGGTCCCCAGATATGACATCGGTCCGCTCGCCCGATATCCAGTCGTTTCTGACCTCGGCCGAAGCAGCGATCCGCCACGCATCAGGTGTCGATGAACCGGTGCGGGTGGCTGCCGAGCGAATATTTGGAGCGTTGCGGACGCCGTCTGGCGAGGCCGGAAAGGCGGGGGCGGCTCGGTTGTCTGTCTGCCGCCATCTGCCAATGGCACTGGAAAACGCACGCGCTCGGCAAGGTGCTGTTGGCGCCCTGGCCGATGCTTTTGACGTCATCGAGAGGCAACTCCATTGGAAAATACGGGCAGGCGCCGAGACGCAGGGCGAGTCGTTCTTGAACGGGCACGCCAACGCGACAATCGTCGGTTCGGAGGGACTTGAGATACGCCGCGATGTCTGGATCGGTGTCAGCCTCATGGCATCGCATATGCGATATCCCGACCATCGTCATCCGCCCGAGGAGATCTATATCGCACTGTCGAGCGGGGAATGGCACCAGGCGAGCAAACCATGGCACGAACCTGGCATCGGCAAACTGGTCTATAATCCGCCGAACATCGTGCATGCGATGCGCTCGGCGGACCAGCCGCTGCTGGCAGTGTGGTTCCTGTGGACCGGACAGACCAACGCCTGATCCGGCAGATCACACCGCGGTGCGTCCGCCGTCAACGAACAGATTGACCCCATTGATGTAACTGCCGGCGTCCGAACACAACAACATCGCCGCACCCACCAAGTCGTCTGGCCGACCAAGCCGCCCTGCGGGGATGCGTTGCACCAGCGTCTCGCCCTCGACTGCCATCTGGTCGCGGTTACGCGCGGTTAGAATCGCTCCGGGTGCCAGATTGTTCGCCGTCACGCCCTGACCGCCGAACTGGCGGGCAAGGCGCAAGGCCCAGTTGAGCTGCGCCGCCTTAGTGCCCGCATAGACGAACATTGCAGGATGGGGCCGTTCCTGCTGAACGCTGCCGATGGTCACGACGCGACCCCAACCGCGTTCGGCCATGGGTGGCACCAGGGCCTGCAACAATTCCATCGTGGTGCGCAGGTTGACTGCGATCTGGCGATCGAAATGTTCGCGAGAGATCGCCTGGAAATCTTCTGGCAGTTCGATGGAGGCGTTCAGCACCAGGATATCGACCTGCGCCCAGGCGGTGACGGCGGCAGCAAGACGCTGGCCGGCGTCGTCGTGCACGAAATCCTGGCCGAAGGAGGCGGCCGTTCCTCCCATCAGTTGGATTTCCTGAACGACGGCGGCGGCATCACTATTCTCCTCGGCCGTACTGGCGTGATGAATGGCGAGACGCGCCCCGGCACCGGCAAGCCCCAAGGCGATCGCGCGGCCGATCTCGCGTCGAGCGCCGGTCAACAAGGCGGTGCGGCCGGTGATGCGGAACGAGGAAAAAGGATCGAACATCTGACGGTCCTTGGCGAGGCTTCTCCTGCGTTACGACAAGGCAAAGCCTTCGTAACTCCGCACAGCCACGTTCTGGCAGATCTCGCGGTAACGGATCATGCTGCCGGCATACGGCATGAAGACGCGCGGCTTGCCCGGGATGTTGGCGCCGAGATACCAGGAATGCTTCGCCATCGGCAGCAACGTCCGGTTGGCGACTTCGTTGACCTCGCCTACCCACTTCTCGACTGATTCGGGCCGCGCCTCGATGCGTTCGAGCCCGTTCGAACGCATGTGCTCAATGCAATCGGTGATCCAATCGGCGTGCTGCTCGATGGCCACCGGCATGTTGCACAGTACCGACGGGCTGCCAGGACCGGTGATGGTGAACAGGTTCGGGAACCCGGCGACCTGAAGGCCGAGGTAGTTGCGTGGCCCCGCCTCCCACACATCGCTCAGGGCAATGCCATCGCGCCCGCAAATGTCCATACGCAACAGCGGACCGGTCATCGCATCGAAGCCGGTGGCGAAGACGATGATATCCACCGGATATTCGGCCTGGGTCGTGCAGATCCCCGCGTCGGAGATCCGCTGGATGGGCGTGGCCTTCACGTCAACCAGCGAGACGTTGGGTCGGTTGTAGGTTTCGAAGTAATCGGTATCGATCGGCGGACGCTTGGCGGCGTAAGGATGGTCGATATCCGACAGGATCGCTGCGGTCTTGGGATCATTCACGATCGAACGGATCTTCCGCTTGATGAAATCAGCGGCGGTGTCGTTCGCTTCCTTGCTGACCAGCATGTCCTCGAACGTCGCGCGAAACTGCAACCCGCCGCGCTGCCAAGCTGCCTCGTAGATTTATTCTCGCTCGTCAGGCGAGGTCTCGACCGCCTTGCGATCCTCAACTCTAAAGGCCATCCCGTTGTAGGTCTGATGTGTCGTGTCGCGAATTTCCTGGGCATTCTGCTTGACGTATTGCTTGAATTCCGGCGTCAGCGGCACGTTGCGAGCCGGCATCGAATAGTTCGCGGTGCGCTGAAACACCGTAAGATGCCTCGACTGCGCCGCGATCACCGGTGCGGCCTGGATGCCGGTCGATCCGGTGCCGATCATGCCGACGCGCTTGCCGGTGAAATCGACACCTTCGTGCGGCCAGTGGCCGGTGTGGTACCAGTCACCCTTGAAATCCTGCAGGCCAGGAATGTTCGGCACGTTGGCGGCGGACAGACAACCGACAGCTGTGACGAGGAACTTCACTACAAATATCTCGCCCTGCTCAGTGCGCACGCGCCAGCGATTGGCTATCTCGTCGTACTGCGCGGAGGTCGCACGGCTGTTGAACCGAATGTCACGCGTCAGGTCGAACCTGTCAGCGACGAAGTTCAGGTATCGCAAAATCTCAGCCTGGCCGGGATAGCGCTCGGACCATTCCCACTCGCGCATCAGCTCATGCGAAAACGTGTACCAGTATACGTGGCTTTCCGAATCGCATCGCGCGCCGGGATAGCGGTTCCAGTACCAAGTACCGCCCACCCCTCCACCTGTTTCCAGCACCTTTACCGACAGACCGAGACGATCGCGCAGGCAGAGCAACTGGTAGAGCCCCGCGAATCCGGCGCCAACGACCAGCGCGTCGAGTTCGATGATCTGGCTGGAGTTGCCGATCGAGCTTTCCGTTGTAACGTCCGCCATCTTTGTCCCAATCTTTCCCTTGCGCAGCTTACACGCCCGCCGTCGTCCCGGATAAGGCTCCGGATCAGGTGTGATATCAAGCCTTGGATCGCCGCAGCGCCTCATGCGGCTGATCCAGAGCCGGCTCTTGCTCACATCGGTCGTATCCGCCCACAGTCACCGGAAACCAGGGAATTTGTCACATGGCCACACCAAGAACCGGCGGCTGTCTATGCGGCGCGATCCGGTACGAGAGCGAAGGCGACGTCATGTTTGCATTGCGCTGCCATTGCCGCGATTGCCAACGCCAAAGTGGTGCCGCGTCTGTGGCGGCGATTCGGGTGCCTGCCGGACGGTTCCACCTCACCAAGGGCACGCCGAAACTTTTCGTTGCGCAAGCGGATAGCGGCAACGAAATCGCACGGGCATTTTGTGGCGACTGCGGGACCCCGCTCTATGTCCAGGTCGCGACCCGGCCCGATGTGGTCGGGTTGCGCGTCTGCACGCTCGACGATCCCGGTTGGTTCCGTCCGGAAGCCGATATTTTTGTCAGAAGCGCGCAACCCTGGGAACCAGTGGACACGGCGGTCCGCCGATATGCAGACTATCCGCCTGGCAAGGCCTACCCGGTTGGGGCCGGCCAATGAGCTCGGGATTGTCTTGTCCGAGCCGAGCGCGAGATTTCGAAAGCGATAGGTGTCGCAGCCCGAGAGAATGCGACGCCCGACGGCCTTCGCGAGATCGATACAACGATCTCAAAGATCAAGATGCAGGCGCCAGGGAAACTGGACAAGAGCGATCCGTTTGAGGTTGTTATGACAGCTGTTTCGAAGATCACGGGTGAACGGGTTCGCTGTCCCGGTCGCGTCCTGCAAACAAACGATCGCTGAACGATGGCCGGTAGCGCTGGTTCAACCATGCCACGCGCCGGTATAGGGCAACCGGTCCGGCGGCACGAGGATGCGCGGCTTTTGACGGGGCAAGGCCGCTTCGGCGACGACCTGAGACTGCCAGGGCAGGCCGTCGCCTGGGTATTACGTTCACCACATGCCCACGCCGAAATCGCCGCGATCCAGACCGCCGCCGCCTTGTCTGCGCCCGGTGTCGTCGCGGTGCTGACCGCGGCGGAGTATCTCGCCGACGGCAATCGCGCGATGCCCCATGCTCCGGCATCGCGAAGCCCTCCCGACATCACGCTCGACAACACCGATGGCTCGTCGATAGCGGTGCCGGACCAGATGCCGCTGGCCATCGGCCGGGTCCGTTTTGCGGGCGAGGCGGTCGCGCTGATCGTTGGCGAGACGCTGGCCGCCGCCAAGGACGCCGCCGAGCTCGTCGTCGTCGACTACCGCCCATTGCCGGCGGTGACAGCGGCAGTGGCGGCCGCGGCGCCGGAAGCACAGGAGCTGTGGGGTATACCGAACGTCGTAATCGATGCCATGGTCGGCGACGGCCCGGCGACCGAGGCCGCTTTTGCCGAGGCCGCGCATATCGTGCGGCTCGAAACCCATGTGCAGCGGGTGACTGGCGTGCCGATGGAGCCACGCACTGCGCTCGCCGAATATGATACCGGCACGAGCCGCTATACTTTCTATGCGGGCGGCGGTGGCGTCGGGCGCCCCAAACGCGACGTCGCACGCATGCTCGGCGTCGAGGACATGCAGATTCGGGTCGTCGCCGATGATGTCGGCGGCAATTACGGTACCCGCAACGGCACCTATCCCGAATTCGCGCTGATCTGCTGGGCGGCAAGGCGCACCGGCCGGCCGGTCAAATGGCGCTGCGAGCGGAGCGAAGCCATGCTCACCGACGTTCAGGGCCGCGACCTGACCGTCACGGCAGAGCTGGCACTCAGCGATCAAGGCGATTTCCTCGCGCTGCGCGCTTCGAACCTCAGCAATCTTGGCGCCTATGCCGCCTCCTTCGTGCCGCTGACCAAAGGCACCGAGCTGATGACCAGCCTCTACCGCACGCCGGTGGCGCTGGTGCGAGCGCGCGCGGTGTTCAGCAATACGGTCTCGACCGCGCCCTACCGCAGTGCTGGGCGGCCTGAGGTCATGTTCGTCATGGAGCGGCTGATCGACCGCGCCGCACGCGAGTTCGGCTTCGACCGGGTCGCGCTGCGCCGCCGCAACCTGATCCCCGAAACCGCACTGCCGTATCCCAATCCATTCGGCATGACGTATGACAGCGGCGCCTACGAGGCGATTCTCGACCGCACGTTGGCGCTTGCCGATTGGAATGGGTATCCGGCGCGGCTCGAGGAAACCCGTGGGCGCGGTCGTTGTCACGGGATCGGGACATATGTCGAGTCGCAGAGCGGCTCACCAGAGGAAGAGGCGGTGGCCAGGGTGCTGCCGCACGGCGTGGTCGAGGTCGAGATCGGCACGCTGTCGAGCGGGCAAGGGCACGAGACCAGTTATGCCCAGTTGCTGGGTGAATGGCTCGGGGTCGAGAACGAGCGCGTCCGCCTGGCGACCGGTGACAGCGACCGCACGAAATTCGGCGCCGGATCGCATTCCGGGCGCTCAATTCGGCTTGCCTCGATTTCGATGCAGGCCGCCTCCCAACGAATTATCGAACGGGGGATGCAAATCGCTTCGCATCTGCTCGAGGTGACGGCCGAGGATATCGGCTTTGCCGACGGCAGGTTCACGATCAAGGGCACCGACCGAGCGGTCGATCTGTTCACGGTCGCCGCGGCAGCAGAGGGCGACACTAGGGTGCCGGAAACGCTGCGCGGTCCACTCGTCGGCACCGGCAATGTCGTCAGCCGCATCTCGTCCTTCCCGCATGGTTGGCACGTTGCCGAGGTCGAGGTCGATCCCGAGACCGGGTTGGTTGAGCTTGCCCGTTATACCGCGATCGATGACGTCGGCCGCGCGGTCAACCCGATGATCATCCATGGCCAGACGCATGGCGGCATCGCCCAGGGGATGGGCCAGGCTCTCATGGAGCACTGCATCGACGACCCCGAGAGCGGTCAGCCGTTGGCAGGTTCCTTCATGGACTACGCGATGCCGCGCGCGGGCGATTTGCCGTTCTTCGCGACCGATATCAGCGAGGTGCCGTCGACCACGCATCCGCTCCGTTTTCGCGGCGGCGGCGAGGGCGGCATCACGCCCTCGCTCGGCGTGATCGTCAACGCGATTGTCGATGCGCTCGCCGAATTTGGCGTCACGCATGTCGAGATGCCCGCGACCGCGGAGAAAGTCTGGCGCGCGATGCGTGCGGGACGAACGGTGGGTGCCGGTGGCACCGTGCCAACGGTACAAAGGGGTCCGGTACCTGCAGGGAGCGGATGACCGCGCTCACTCCAAATAGAGTAGGCGTTGGGGACCGCGCGCATTCAATAATTTGCACGGACGAATGCCTGCTTATCGCCGTTGGACACTTACAAGCCGACGTACCGGATTCGGCCAGTCACCGCTGTTTTGCGCCCAAGTAATCTATTCACGGCTGCCCAGATCAAGAACATGCTCCATTCCGACTGAGGATGAAGAATCATCCGGCGCAAGCGCTTCTGCAAGGAGCTTGGCATGCGGCGATAGACCGGAGAACCGGCGCGCCCAGAGTACTAACTGGCGCGTCGCGCATCCGTCTTTAAGCAGCACGATATCGAGCCGATTTGCTCGACCCAGCTCGACGAGCCGCGACTTCCGGGACACCTGCGATACCGATGCCTCGGGAGACAAGCCTGCACACAGCGTCAAGGGTGGCAAGGCGCACGCGAAATGCAAGATGATGTCCCAAGCAGGCCGCCTGCCTGACGATGTGCTCTTGTAGCGGATTGCCCGGACTCAGTCCCACGAACGGCTTAGTGGCGACCTCGTTAAATGCGGTCGATTGGTTCCGCCTAAATCTTGGCCATTCCCGCGAAGTGAGAACCACTAAACGGTCTGTCCGGAAGGACCTGTGTTCCAGGTGGTCGAAATCGCTTCGCGCGATCGCAATGCCCATATCGGCGGCGCCGCTCGCAATTGCCTCTACGATGACGTGACTTGGTCGCTCCTCGAGGTCGACGTCAATGTGGGCGTGTTTGGATCTCGTGAGTCCAGGGTTCTGCCGGAATCTTGGCTCAGGAGGCGAGCCGGAATGCCTCCATTTTATCGGTGTCCTGTCGTTCGATG
>Ga0210407_10004797_pt1 | contig 10569 bp, 9 predicted proteins | sample IncBWC27MmetaG_FD_150860 | JGI IMG/M metagenome (GOLD analysis project Ga0210407, IMG submission 150860) | Forest soil microbial communities from Barre Woods Harvard Forest LTER site, Petersham, Massachusetts, United States - Inc-BW-C-27-M | ecosystem: Environmental > Terrestrial > Soil >... | reverse complement strand
GGAAAACGAGGGACAACTGCGCAAGTTTTTCTTCGTCAACATGGTTCTGGCGGCGATCATCGTTTCGCTAGGAGTGGCGCAGTCGATCATTGGGCCGTCGTTTCTGAATCCCGCGCATCTCGCGGATGACATCCGGGAATTGAGCACCCTTTATCGTACGGCGCCGATCTCCGGAGTAACGGTTTACCGCCCCACTTCGGTGTTCGTCAGCACGGGACGGTATTCGGATTTCTTAATTGTGGCGTGGATGCTGGTGTTTGGATTCAGCGGGTATCTGCTGCTGCGCCGGCGCCAGGGAAGAGTGCTGGCGTTTATGTGCATGGCGCTCACCTTTGCGGGCGTGGCACTGGCTGCTTCACGCGGGGTTTTCATGTGGACGGCCATCACTGCGGTGGTTGGAAGTATCGCGTTTATCTGGGGTGCGCCTTGGCGTCAGCGCGAGGTTATCCGCGTGCTGCGGACCGTGCAGCGCGCCGTACTGGGCATGGTGTTGGCCATGACGGTGTTATTCTTCACGTTTCCCGACGCTCTGCTCGGACGCTTGGCCATTTATTCCGAAACACTTTCTCCTTACAGCGCGGCCAACGAGCTCACGCACCGGGCAGGCGCCTACCCGATTCAGAATTTTCTGGGAGCGTTTGATTATCCGCGCTGGCCCTACGGCTATGGCATAGGAACAACATCCCTGGGCGTGCAGTACGTAAGCCGTTTTTTTCACGAAAAGCAGTCCATTGGCAGCGTGGAGAGCGGTTATGGCGCCCTGGTTGTGGAAATGGGGATCGGCGGGCTGGTCCTGTGGATCATCATGACGTTTTCCATTTTGTTTGCCGCGTGGAGAGTGGTTCGCAAGCTCAAAGGATCGCCGTGGTTTCCCCTGGCCTTTATCATCATGTGGTATGCGTTTATTCTTTTGTTTCCGATGACGTTTGCGGGGATTCAGGCGTACGAAGACTTCATTCTGAACGCGTATCTGTGGCTGCTGCTGGGCATATTGTTCCGCTTGCCGAGCATCGCGCTGTCCGCGCAATTTGCTGCCGGAGCGGGCGATGCGTCGGCTCAGCGGCGCTGGGTCCGCTGAATTGCGCATCGCCGCGGTCTCGCCATTTGTAGATCGCCGGCACGGCACGGAGCGCGCTTTCGCCGAACTCCTGGAACGACTCGCCGCGAACCACCATTGTGAAATCCACCTGTATGCGCAGCGCGTGGAGGACCTTGCGGTCGCGCCCCGCACTGCTGATCCCACGCAACATTCCGGTGCGATCTACTGGCATAAGGTTCCGTCCATCCCTGGACCGCACATCCTGCAATTTATTGTTTGGATTTTTCTAAACGGATCGCTGCGGTGGTTAGACTCCTTGTTGCGCCGTCGAAGTTTTGATCTAGTCCTATCTCCGGGCATCAATTGTCTCGACGCTGACGTGGTGATCGTTCATGCGGTGTTCCGCCGGTTGCGGGAGGCCGCGGACGAACGAAAAGCCGGGGATTCAGCAAGTACCGGTTTCTTCCGGCGCCTCCACCGGCGCGCTTACTACTGGCTACTGACGTGGTTGGAGCGCCGCATCTACAACGATCCTAAAGTTTCACTTGCCGCGGTCTCCCGACGCACAGCTGGGTTACTTGCCCAATACTTCCAGCGGCAAGACACGCGTGTTATTCCTAATGGGGTGGACACGGCGCAGTTTTCTCCCGAGGCACGGCTGGCCCTGCGCGAGGGCGCTCGCCAGCGCAGGAGCTTTGGCGATGAAGATTTCACGCTCCTGCTGATCGGGAACGACTGGCACATCAAAGGCGTGGGCGCAATTTTGCAGGCCATGTCCACCTTGCCGGACCTGCCGTTTAAACTTCTCGTTGGCGGGAGCGATGCATCGAGCTGCTTTCGCCAACGGGCGGAAGAACTCGGACTAGGCGACCGTTGCCAGTGGGAGCCTCCACGTGCTGATGTGATTGATTTTTACGCCGCGGCGGACGCTTATGTCAGCCCGAGTCTCGAAGATTCCTTCGGCTTGCCCGTTTTGGAAGCGATGGCTTGCGGGCTTCCCGTCATTACTTCGATTTGCGCTGGTGTGTCCGGTATGATTGGGGACGGGATCGATGGCTTCGTCCTCAGCGACCCATCGGACGCCGTATCTCTCGCACGCCTCTTGCGGGAGATTTATGCTGACGCTGACTTGAGACGCCGGGTCGCCGACGCTGCCGCGCTGGCCGCGCATCAATGGACTTGGGATCGCAATGCGGAGGGCGTCTGGCAGCTTCTACAGGACACGGCGAAGAGGAATCGAGTCATCGGGCAAGCGGCAGCCGGATCCTGAGTCGACGGGAATCGGCAATTAAACTATTCTGAGTACGATTGGCTTCGCGGAACCTCATGCAAAACGGTAGAACCGGGAAACGTACGTTTGACAGGCTGTGGAGCGGGCTGGCGGCGATAAATCTCAATGCCGTTCGCGTTTTTCTGCGCAAAGGGGCCAAACCGGCGGTGGATTACGTCATCTCCACGCATCAGCTCTACTCGGGCTATGCGTTGCCATCGGCTTGGAGTGTCAAGAGCTGGTGCTCCGATCTACAGATCGCGCGAATTTCCGTACAGGAGCTTTTTCCGGACATCGACTTTACACGCTCACCCGAGCTGCTATTCCCGTTTCCGCGCGATCTCAGCGTCTATCCCCATGAACTGATGATTCTCGCGCTGGTCGTTAGCCACTACCAGCCAAAGCGCGTGGTGGAGTTCGGAACCGCCGAAGGACGCACCGCGTTGAATATTGCTCTTCACCTGCCGCCCGATGGAGAGGTTGTTACGCTCGACTTTCCACCCATCCCGGGCAAAAACGAGGTTGGATACTTTTATTGGGAGCAGCCGCAGAAGGCCAAAATCCGGCAGGTCTTTTCCGGTGTGGACGCCTGGGATTCCCGCCTCTTTCGCGCATCCGCCGATATTGTCTTCTGCGATGCCTGCGACCAACCGGCCGGGTTGGCGGCGGAAACTCTCCAAGCTTTCACGGTTGTTAAGCCCGGCGGTATCATCTTCCGTCATGATTACGGCAGCGCCCAAGGACCCACACTATTTTGGAATAAACTAAGCAAGGAGTTGCCGGTTCGCCACTTGGATGGCACAACCCTTCTCTGCCTTCGCGTGGCGACCCCCGAGATCTACGGGAAAATGCAGGAGATGATTTCCTCCGGCCGGTTTGCTAATTTCCAGGGAGACTGAGCCGGCACGCTGCATTTTGTGTTCTTCCCCGCCGTCGGCGGATGACGATGCTCCTGTGGGTATAAAGCGGGACAAACATGCTTGAAAAACGTATTCTCGCTCGCGAAAACTGACGCCAACCGATGAAAGTTCAATCCGAAGACTTCATTTCCGAGAATAAAGACCGTGGTCAAAGTCGGGCTAGCTTGGCGCGAGCCATCTGGCTACGGCTAATCGAAGCGTGGATTTCCGCTGTCCTCGCTACTTTTTTCCTGATTCGAGTGCTCGGATCGCATAGCGCACAGCGCCTTCTCGACCGTTTGAGGCACTCTCATCACCCATGAGAGTTCTGCCGGCAATTTTTGCAAATATTGTATTCCTGGCGGCTGCGCTGGGTTTCGGGAGGCTGCTGCGGCGTCTGTTTCCGGAAAACTTTTCGCGCCTCGATCGTATTGCACTGACTTTACTGGGAGGGCTCGGACTTCTCGGAACGATTCTGTTTTGTGTGGGCCAGGTGTGGTTTTCACGGTCCGCCATCCTTCTTGTGCTGCTTCTTGGCGCGGTATGCGGGCTTAGAGCTTTCGCAAGGATGATTCGCGATTCGCGCACGGTTTTTGCAACGCTCTCCCCGCCGATACTGCCGCTGGCGGTGATCATCAGCGTTCTTCTCGTGACCGTTGTCGGGGGCTTCGCGGAACCCACTGGTGACATGAACAGCGACGCGGTCGCTTACCATTACTACGGCCCGAAAGTTTGGCTGCGCGAGGCTGTGATTCGGCCGGTGCCGGACGAGATGCTGACTTCCTTTCCGGCGGGGGTTGAAACGCAATTTGCGGCGCTGATGTCTCTCGGCGGGCTGCGCGCTGCCGGATTGTTCTCGGTCATCAGTCTGATTTCTCTTCTGCTGATGGCTGCGAGTCTGGCAGCGCGATTGGGTCTCGACGAGCGCGGTGTGTGGTGGGTGGGGGCGCTGAGCGTAAGCATGCCAGCTTTGTACCGGGGGGCTTACGGAGGATTTATTGATGTGCTCTTCGCGGGGTTTCTGCTGGCAGCGGCGCGCGTTGCTTTTGACGCTACAGAAATTCGTCACCACGCCCTGTTCGGAATTTTTTGCGGGATTTCGATGGGATCGAAATACACGGCTCTGATCTCCTGGGTGCTGCTCGTTTTCTGTTCCCTGGTGGTTTCTCTGTTCGGGCGACGTCAGCCTGCCCAAGGACTGCTGAGGAACCTGGGAATCTCCTGCATCGTTGCCCTGGTTATCGCCGCTCCCTTTTATATTAGAAACTGGCTGCTTTTTGGATGCCCGATCTATCCTCCCCCTCCGGGATTGCTGCGAATTTTTCCCGCAACGAAGCTGCTGCCAGCCGTGTTGCTGGAGGTTCAGAAAAATGTTGTGGAGACAGGCCAGGGCATGGGCCGGAGTCTCTGGAGCTTTCTGCTTCTGCCCTTTAACCTGACGTACCACACAGCGGATTTCAGGGGCGCGGGGGGGATCGGGCTCGTTCCCTTGGCCCTTGCACCGCTTGGCGTCATTGTTTGTCGACGGGACGGATTCGCCAAGGGACTTGTGTTGTTTGCATTTCTGCAGATGAGTGCGTGGTTTGCCACGGCGCAGGTCTCACGGTACGCGATCCACGTCTATGTGCTCGGCACGATCTTCGCGGTGCTCGGCTGGCAATACGTCGCACGAGAGGGCTCCAGATATGCGCGGGCTCTCGCCGGATTGACGGTGGCATGTTCCATTCTCTACGGCCTGATCATGATTATTCCTGAGAGATTTGAGGACATGCATGCGGCGGTTTCCGCTGCCTTTGAGGATAAACGCAAACACGAGGAGACGCCTTACCTCGAAAGTTTCGACTATCTGAACAGCGAGTCTTCCGTCGCCAAAGTCTTGATTCTGGGGCCGCACGTTGCGGCGTTCTATTCCGACAAGGCTTATATCAAACCATTGGGAAGGTGGGGAGAGCAGACATTGCCGGACGCAACCAGCTTGCCGGCGGTGATGTCTCAGTTGCACGATTTGCACGTCTCCCACGTTCTGGATGTGTTCCCAGAGTACGGGCCGCTAAAGCTGCCGGAAAATCCGCAAGGCTTGACGCTTGTCTTTCAGCGAAAAGACCAGAGAATCTATCGCGTCGATTAGGCGCGCGGCGAGCTAGTGGCTGGCCTTATGTTGGACGGCTTTGCGCGTGGCGTCGAGCGTGAAGGTCAGAGTTTCCTTGGGAATGCCGGTAACGAAGGGGCCGATCAGCCAGCCCAGTCCGGTGGGGATGTCCCGGGTAAGGGAGGCCACTTCGCTCTGGACGTAGACGCCGCCGTCGCGTTCTTCCATGCGCCACCAAGTTTCCATGCGCCAGAGAAATCCGTCGTCATCGGCCGGCGGTTTTTCGCGCTCATCGCTCTTTCCGGCATTCTCGACTTCGGCGATGCGCACCGCGGAGCTGCGGCTGTGAGCCTGACCGGGCGCATCGCGAAAATAGTGCACGTCGTGTTCGGTGTTCAACACCACGGTAATCACCTTGTGGCGGCGAAACCTCAGAAATACTTTGAAATGATCGCCGTCGCGGGATTCCATTTTTGAACGCTCGACGTCGGGGGCGTAATATTCCGCGTGACGATCGTAATCCTCCAGGACGGCAAGGACCTCGTCCAGCTTCGCGCCAGGAATGAATATTACGCCGGTCCAATGATGGATCAGTCCACCGGGACAGCGGATGGGTTCGCCGTTTTCGCGCGTTTCCAGTTTCTGCATTTTCACTTCGCCGCGTTTCAGCGCGGCGTATGCGCCGGTGCGTTCGGCTTCCGGCAAGTCATCGATCCACAGCAGGCGGCTTCCGCGCGCTAACTCGGCGGCATTGCGGGATTCCGTCAGCTCGACGTAGCGATGGAAGGCTTGTGCGGTCTCTTTCTTTAACTGCGCGGCCGCGGGTTCGCCGGCGGGCGAGGATTGCGCTGCAAATCCCAGTAAGACCAACGACAGAAGGAGGCGCGCAGCGGTTCTCTCAAATCTGTCGGCAGAAACCATCAGGTGTCGGGCCCTTCGTTCAACCAAGCGTTCGTACCCCTTCAGCAAATCGTTTGTTTCCATGAACTTTGCGACCGTCAAGCACGACGGCTGCAGAGTGGGATGCACACGCGGTGCCGAATGTTCCGTAGCGGTTTGGATGAAAATGGCTGGCGGGTCGCGGTGTAGAAATCGACCGCCAGCCACGTAGAGGGAAGTAGAAAAACCCAAAGAAACTGGCGGGTTGGGTAGCTCGCACACGACCCCTTGCGGAGCCGCTGTCCCCGCGCGGCCCCCAACCCGTTCTATGGAAATTACGCGTCGGACTTGTAACGCTCAATGGGCCAGGAGAGCCACTGGATGGGGTACCGGGGTCGTAGTACGCTGGCACTAGAGGTTCTCGAGGTCTGCGCTATCCCTAAGTTATTCATTGCAAAAGAGTAAGATGCCCCTCCAAAAACAGCAGAAGGCCCACAATCTTGCAAATTGCGAGCCTTCGCTGCCTCTGAGTTTGAAGACTACATCGATTGTCAGTAGCCGGAAGAGGAGCCGCCTTCGGCTCCGCCAATCTCGGGACAGCCGCCGAACTCCCGGAAAGACTCGCGGCCTTTGAGCAGATCGCTGGCGTTTTTGCGCTTCACTAAGAGCACGCGCTGAAAGGAAGTGGCATTTCCATCCTTCGATTGCTGTGCGAAGCAGACAAAAATGCCGGAATCGCTCTGCTGCAGAACCCTGAGAGTGTAACGTGCTCCCCCATTGGGGCTTTCGACGACGGATTCATGGTCCTCTGCTTTCTGGGTCACGAATCCGTAATCGCTGAAGGTTTTCTTTCCTTTTTCGTGTTTTAGCCGGAGCGCCGAAGACAAACTGGTTACATCAAGTTTTTCAACTAGGAACTCCGCAACGCGTTCTTTGGGGTATACCCCGCCATCTGCCGCCAGCGCCCAGGGCGCGCACACCAAAAGCATCAAGGTACAGAATAACTTCATGACTTCATCCTCTATTTCTGGTCTCTCTCCACCCGCGGGAGGCGGGCGCCGAACGGGTTGGATTGTCCTGATTGTCCCACGATCCTGAGTATTGTTGCGTCAATCGATGAAAGAGCGACTCTTTCACGGAATTCCGTGACACCAGGCAAGGTCTAGCCTGGCCCGTTGACTCCGCTTAGGAATCCGCCGAGGTGCCCCGTCAGCCCTATGATGGCAACGCCGAGGGCCTCGATGGGCAATCGATACGTGGGCAACAAAAGCGATACTTGCTTGCGATGCGCCCGGAAGTGGATCCACCAAACCAGCCAGATCAACACGGCCGAGGTGCAGCCCAGCACCAGATGCTGCAGCAAAATTCCCTTCAAACGCTGGCCTTCGAGCTGCCATTGCCAGGCCAGCAGGCCCGTGGCCACCACAGGAAGCGCGGCAATCGCCGCCACGACGAAGTTGTAATACGCCGCGGCGGCCAAGGCTTGCCGTTTCGTCCATTGCGCCAGAAAGTCGAACAGCACCCCGACCATGAAGAGGGCGATCGGGAAATGGATCAGCACCACGTGCTGCGCGTGCTTGGCGAGAAGCGCCGTTTTAAGGTCGAATGGATTCATGTGCCAAGCTCCCCTACTGAACGATGACTTTTCCGGTCATCTTCGGGTGGATCGAACAGAAGTAGGGATACGTTCCCGGCTTGCTGAAGGTGAAGGAAAACTTCTCGTCGGTATCCAGGACTTTGGACTTGAAGGTCTTCGCATCGTCCGTACTCACCACGGTGTGAGGAATATCATCGTGATTGATCCATGTGACCGTCGTTCCCGCGGCTACTTTCAACTCCACGGGGCCGAAGCTGAAATTGTCGATTTTGACTTCCGCGGCCGCGGGCTGCGGCGCGCTTGCTGCAAAGCTCTTTGAGCTTGCACAGAGCAGCGCCACTGTCAGCAGCGCCGAAGTTGCAAATCCCAGAACACACAAATACCGTTTCATGACTTTTCATCCTCTCGAATATCGATTTCGAACCGAACTTCTGCTGGCTGGCGGCTCTTTTGAGCTTAGGCCAGGCTGGAATCCACAACCGCGAGCGCGTGTTTGCCGTGAACGACGTTGACATCCGTTATTCCAAGCACACTGCGAAGTTGCTCGGCCGGCACTTTCATCGGTCCTGGCGAATCCGCCTTGCCCGGCGCCGGTTGCGGGAACGCGGTAGAGCACGCGGTGTGAAAGGTCACATTGCCTTCCACCTTCTGCATCGTCTGGTGAATGTGCCCATTTAGCACGGTCACCGATCCAAACTTCTTCAGATACGAGAGGGCCTGGGCGCTGTCTTCCGTGCCCCAACCCCACTCGGGGTAGACCGACCACAGCGGAATATGCGCGAAGACCACGATTGGCGTGCTGGCCTTCAGGTGCTTCACGTCGTCTTCCATCCATTCCAGTTGTTCGTGGCCCAGAGTCCCGAGGCCGCCAGCTTTCAGGTTGAGTACGTTGACGAGGCCGATGAAGTGCACGCCCTTCTTGTCAAAGCTGTACCAGCCCGCGCCCTTGGTCCCTTTGCCGTAGCGTTCGAGGTATTGCTTGCCGTCGTCGTTCAGCAGGTCGTGCTCGCCGGGAACGAAGAAAACGTCCTTGGCTGCCGAGCCCTTGAGGATCTGGTCCACGGTGTCGAATTCTTCGGGCTTCGAAAGATGGCTGATGTCGCCGGTGTGCAGCATAAATTGCGGAGGCACTGCAAGCCCATTGACCTTATCGATGGCGGCCTTGAGCGTTGCCACGACATCGGGATTGGCCGCTTTGTTAAAGCCCATGTGGCTGTCGCTGATCTGCACGAAGCTCAGTTCGCCTGCCGCCTCTGCTGGGCCGATCTCGGACAGCTTGCTCAGGCTGTAGGAATTGAGCACGCCGCCCTTGATCACGCAAAACGCGCCTGTTCCCGCCCACGCCATGCACTTCAAAAATCCCCGGCGGTCGACTCCGTCATTGTTGTGATCGTGCAGAATCTCGTCTTTTACGACTTTCTTCGACATTCTAATGTCCTCCATCTCTCTCATTTGGCTTTTTTCTCTCTCGTTTTTTTAAGCCAGCCGCGACCTTGCGGAAGGTGCGGCGCGGGTGAGAGAGTCCAGGGAGCCCGCGCCGCCATGGGACGTGTTTCGTTTATTGAGACTGCTTCCCCCGTCGCGTTATTCCCAGTTTGCCGGCTTATCGGCAGTTCTTTTTTCGTCGCACTCGGATGGCCTGCGGGAATAAAATGGCTTCGGAGGCGGTCTCAGCCCATGAGTGTTTCCGGCCAGGGGAAGGGTTCGGACGTGTTAGACGAACAGGACCGGCTGCGCTTCGAGCAGCTCGTGCTCCCGCATCTTGACGCCGCTTTCAATCTTGCGCGGTGGCTATTGCGTAGCCGGGCTGATTCGGAGGATGTCGCGCAGGAAGCCATGCTTCGCGCTTACCGCTTTTTCCGTGGATTTCACGGTGGCGACCCGCGCGCATGGCTGCTGCAAATCGTGCGAAATACCTGTTACACATGGTTGGAGAAAAACCGCCCCGTGGAAATGATGACGGAATTTGACGAAGAACTGCACCTTCAGCCGGGCAACAATCCGGAAACGCTCGCGATCGCGGGCGACAATCGTGAACGCCTGACACGCGCTCTCGAAACGCTGCCGCCGCGTTTCCGCGAAGTTTTGGTCCTGCGTGAACTCGAAGGATGCTCGTACAAGGAGATTGCCGTTATTACCTCGGTACCTATTGGCACCGTGATGTCCGCTCTGGCCCGCGCGCGGCATCGTTTGCAGCGCGCACTTACGCAACCCGTATCGCAGGGGGCCAGCCATGAGCTGTGACCTTACTCCTTCCGTTCTTCATGGCTACCTTGACGGCGAACTCGACGCCGCCCGAGCGGTGGAGTTCGAGCGGCACCTGGAGACTTGCCGGGAGTGCATTGCGGCTTTGGAATCGCAGGAGTCTCTGCGCTCTTCGCTGCAGCGCGTCGGGCTTTACGAGCGTGCGCCCGCGTCGCTGCGCGAGAAGGTCCGCCGCGATCTAAACGCTGCTTCGGTCGCTGTGATTCCGCCCCGCCGCTTGCCTGTGCAGTGGCTGGCGCTGGCCGCCGCGATTCTTATCGTGGCCCTCGTGGGTTGGCGGGTTATTCCCGGTTTCAACCGCGACGACTACGAAGTGACGATGGCTTCGGAGATTGTCGACGCACACTTGCGCTCGCTACAGCCAGGTCACTTGACCGATGTGACCTCCACGGATCAGCACACCGTCAAGCCGTGGTTTGACGGCAAGCTGGACTTCTCTCCGCCGGTGCGCGATTTTGCAGACGCGGGGTTTCCCTTGATCGGCGGGCGAATTGACGCCTTCCGCGGGCGCACCGTGGCGGCCCTCGTTTA
>Ga0210407_10004793_pt1 | contig 10572 bp, 12 predicted proteins | sample IncBWC27MmetaG_FD_150860 | JGI IMG/M metagenome (GOLD analysis project Ga0210407, IMG submission 150860) | Forest soil microbial communities from Barre Woods Harvard Forest LTER site, Petersham, Massachusetts, United States - Inc-BW-C-27-M | ecosystem: Environmental > Terrestrial > Soil >... | reverse complement strand
AATGCTGTGCGACCGCGTGGCGGTGCTGGTCGATGGGAAATTGCGGGGGATTGGTTCGCCGGGGGAAATTGTGTCCATGGAAGTACAAGGCATGGAAATTCTGTTCGAGGTGGGCAAGGAACAGACGCTGCCTGCGAACCTCGCCGCGCGCGCGAAAAATATCGGCAACCGCTATCGGATGGAAGTGGCGGAAGAGGAGCTTTACGCGGTGCTGGAGCAATTGCGCGGATGCGAGGGGCGCATTCTGTCGGTGGCGCCGCTGCGGCCGTCGCTGGAGGATTATTTCTTCAATCTGGTAGGGCGGCAAAAATCGCAGGTGCCGCCGACGGAAGTGGGTGTGCGATGAGCGTGCTACCGGGCGTGGTGGCCATCAATACGTTTCGCGAAGCGGTGCGGGACCGCGTGCTGTACAACCTGATTTTTTTCGCGCTGATGATGATCGGCGCGGCGATCCTGGTGGGGCAGATTTCGATCGGGATCGAGCGGATGGTGATCGTCAACCTGGGGCTTTCGGCGATTTCGGCTATTGGGATCATCATGGCGATTTTTATCGGCGTGGGGCTGGTGTACAAGGAGATGGAAAAGCGCACGCTGTACAGCCTGCTATCCAAGCCGATTCGCCGCTGGGAATTCCTGGTGGGGAAATTCGGCGGCCTGCTGCTGACGCTGGTGGTGAACACTTCGCTGATGACGCTGGGCCTGGGGGCGGCGTTGTACTTCGTCGGCGGGAAATTCGAGCGGACAGACACGACGATTCTGGTGGCGGTTTATTTTATTTTGCTGGAGCTGGCGCTAGTGACGGCGCTGGCGCTGTTCTTTTCCTGTTTTACCAGCCCCATGCTTTCGACTCTGTACACATTGGGAATTTACGTCGCGGGGGTTTTCGCGCCGGGCATACAGGGCGTCAGCCAGTTCACGCAGAACCGGGCGCTCGGGGCCATCACACGCTTCATATACTACGTGCTGCCTAATTTCCATGATTTCGGTGTGATCGCCGCGGCGGCGCACGGCGACAGGGTGCCACTAGCGCTGATCTGGCATAACACGCTGTACGCGGCGCTGTATGTGGTGCTGATTCTGGTGGCGGCGTCGGCGGTATTTTCCGGGCGCAATTTAAAATGAGCAGGCGCAGCCACAATAAGAGCCACATTCGAGCGATCTTGCTGGCGCTGGTGGCCGTGCCGGTGCTGTTCGTCATGTGCGCGGCACTGCAGGTGCGGATTGACGGGGAAACGCGCTCGATGAACCAGGGCAACGAAGAGTTGCTCCTGCGTTCCGGCTGGCTGCTGAAGAACCTGAGCTTGGGATACGAGCCGCTCCTTGCGGACATTTATTGGACGCGGGTGGTGCAATATTACGGTGCCAGGGCCCGCAAACCCGGCGCGACTTACGAATCACTGTGGCCATTGCTAGACATCACTACCACGCTTGATCCGAAGTTGATGATTGCCTACCGCTTCGGAGCGGTTTTTCTCTCGGAGCGGCCACCCGTTGGTCCCGGACGAGCGGATCTGGCGGTGGACCTGGTGAAGCGCGGCATCGCCGAAAATCCGGATGAATGGCGGCTCTATCAGGATTTGGGATTTCTCTATTCGATCCACTTGAAGGATTACCAAAAAGCGTCTGAAGCGTATTTGGAAGGCAGCAAAAATCCGCAAGCTCAAATATGGATGAAGGTGATGGCCGCGCGCGTGGCGGAATCGGGCAACGCGCTGGAAACTTCACGGCTGATCTGGATCGAGGTGTACGCGAACACCAAAGACGACCTTATCCGGCGCAGGGCCACGCAACGAATACACGCGCTGGACGCTGCGCTGGGTCTGAAAAAATTGAATGAAAGCTCCGAAGACTACTGGAGAAAATTCGGGCGCTTCCCTACCTCGATGCAAGAACTGCGCGATGCGGGATTGGTGGGAGGCGCTCTGCAGGACCCGGAGGGTTACCCCTACGTGATGGGCCCGAACGGAGTGCCGCAACTCAATCCGAAAAGCCCTATCGTGCTGGACCCCGACCAGGGACCGAACAAACTTCGCTAGCAATGCTTCAGGGGCTGAAGACCCGCCCTCCCCACACGCGTTACTTACCGGACTTCGACTATTCGTAGCGCAGGGCTTCGACGGGGTTGAGGCGCGCTGCTTTGGTGGCGGGCCAAACTCCAAAGATGAGGCCGATGCTGACGGAGACCGTGAAGCCGATAATGACAGCCCAGGCGGGCACGACGGCTTTCAGCGAACTGACCATGGGAATCAGGAAGACGATGGCGCTGCCGACGATAATGCCGATGATGCCGCCGGTTCCGGTGAGGGTCATGGCTTCGAAGAGGAATTGCCAGGTAATGTCGCGGCTGCGCGCGCCGATGGCCTTGCGCACGCCGATTTCGCGCGTGCGCTCGGTGACGGACACCAGCATGATGTTCATCACGCCCATGCCGCCGATCAGCAGGCCAATGGAACTGAGGACTACGACGACGAGCACGACGCCGCCAATAATGTCGTTGAATTTCTGGACGACTTCCACCTGCGTCTGAATCGAGAAGTTGTCCGGCTTTTCGTAGGGAACTTCCCGCCGGCGGCGCAGAACTTCCCGGAGCTGATCCACGGCGGTATCCAGTTTGCCGGAATACGCGAGAAAGCGATAAGCGATCTCATAGCTGCCGGGATACAGCTTCATAAAAGTGTAATAAGGAATGACGGTGCGGCGATCTTCATCATCCGTTCCGAAACCATTGGCAGGCTTTTCGAAAACTCCCACCACCAGGTAGGTCGAACCATCCACCAGGATTTGCTTGCCCAGGGCGTCGTCAATGCTGGGGAAGAAAGCGGTGGCGACATTTTCGCCGATGACGACTACATTTTCGCGATGCTCGTTTTCGGCTTCGGTGAAAAAGCGTCCGGCTTTCATAGTGGCGTTGGAATAGACGGCGAGATAAGCGGGGAAAGTGCCGCGAAAATCGGTGCCCTCGATTTCGTTGCCCTGATAACGCGCGGTGTGGGCCAACTGCCACTGGAAGGCGGAGACGGCGATTTCCTTGACCGCGGGACAAAGCTGGCGGATGGCCATAGCGTCTTCCAGAGTGAGCGGCTTGCGCAGCTTTTCGTCCTTCGGCCGACGGCCGTGTTGCGGCCCTTGGTCAAAGCGCGAAACGAATGCGGTATCAATACCTTCCGAAACGATTTCGTCCTGGATGGTCTGGCGAAATCCTTGCACCAGGCCAACGACAAGAATAATGAGCGCGACGCCGATCATCACGCCGAGAATCGCGAGAAAGCTGCGGAGCTTGTGCGCGCGAACCGTGTCCAGCGCGAGATGGAGATTTTCGCGAAAATCACTTTGCATCAGTTTGCCCTAAGTCTCCGCTCGCAGCGCTTCGATCGGGTCCAGTTTCGCGGCGCGCATCGCCGGGTAAATGCCGAAAAACAGGCCGACAGCGGTAGAAAGAACCAGCGCAACGAGTATCGAAAAAAATGGCGTGGAAATCGGTATCGGCGAAAGCACGCGCACCAACTGGCTGATAGCTACCGCGGCGACCACGCCGAGAAATCCGCCCAGTCCGGCCAGCACTGAGGATTCGACCAGGAATTGCAGGATGATGTGACGGCGGCGCGCGCCGAGCGATTTGCGCAGTCCGATTTCGCGGGTGCGCTCGGTGACGCTGGCGAGCATGATGTTCATGATCACCACTCCGCCGACCACCAGAAATACGGAAGTAATCCAAATGGCGATTCCGAAGGCGCTGCCGGTGATGCGATTCCACAATCCCATGATGGAAGTCGGAGCGATGATGGCGAAGTTATCCTCGGACTGATACGGCACGTGGTGCCGCGAACGCAGAATCACGCGGGCTTCGTCCTGGGCGGCATCCATCCATTCCGGCCCGCGTGCCTGGACGAAAAATCCGATGGAATCCTGCGCCGTGAGCCATTCCTTGCGATAGGTGCCCAGCGGAATCATCACGAAATTATCCTGCGGCTGGCCGAGGACGTTACCTTTGGGCGTGGCTACGCCGACAATCACGTACTGGCCCTGGCCCGCGCGAATTTCCTTTCCCACCGGGTCCACGCCAGGAAATATTTTATTCGCGACGTCCGCGCCGATGACGCAAACGCCGGCACGATGATCTTCGTCAATATCGGTGAGCAGCCGGCCATTGGAGACGTCTATATCGCGGATGGAAGCGAACGTTGGAGTGGCGCCAATGATGCTTACGTCTTCGCTCAAGTCGTTGCCGTGGCGCACGTCGGCGAAGGTGTTCTGCTCTCCGGCGATAGTGTCGGCCAGCTTCATTCCGTTGCGCAGGGCTTCCAGATCTTCCATGCCGAGGGGCGGGCGCTTGCGGGCTTTGTACCACTCCTGCGCATTGGTGACGATGCCGATGCGGTCTATCACGAAAGCGTTGGCGCCCAGGTTGGCCACCTTATCCGCGACGTAAACGTTGAGGCCATTGAGAACCGAGATCACCGCCACGAGGGTCGTGACAGCCAGGATCACGCCCAGCAGAGTCAAGAAAGTGCGCAGTTTGTGCGCGCGCAGAGTGTCCAGCGCGATCCAGATGGTTTCGCGCAGAGCGCTGAGCGTCTGCCGGGCTTCGGATAAGGATTTGGAGGACTTCATGGCTGCCACTATATTAGACGGATATGGACCCGGAAAAACTTCAGATTACGGATAATTTTTTGGCGCTCGGAATGCGGAGGAAAGACCAGACGTCGCAATTGCGGCCAGCGGTTTCGATGGAGGATTCGGGTAGAATTGAGACTGAAGGCTATTCTATGGCACCGAGCATCGTAGTCACGGGCACTTCCAGCATGGCGAAAGGACTTACAGCATCGAGTCTGGCTGCGGCCCTGGCGCTCGCGAGCATGGCGGGCGCGTCCGGCAGTGCGATTTCCGGGCTTGGCGGGAATTCGGCCGCATCTCGAGCCGGTCGAGCCGGAGGCCAGGCGGCAGACCAATTCGGGAGTACGCGGCCTCCTTCGGATGCGGAGATTGCGGCTCGCGCGAAAATCCTGCTGGACCATCAGCACGCCAACGACGAAGCGCTGGAGCAGTACGAGCGAATAGAGCATCACGTGGATCGCACAGGAGGGGCCGCGCCGCGTGTGCTCGACGATAAAACTTATCGCGTGGTGCCCACCGGAAGCGGCACGATGAAACTGCTGCTGAAAGACGGCGACCGGCCGGTGGATCCGGCGGAGTACCGCAAACAGCTGGTGGCATGGAAAGAGCTGCTGGAGCTGATGCTGAAGCCCGAAGATTCCAGGACCAAATCGGCGTACGCGAAATGGCAGAAGAGGAAGGACGAACGCAAGGAACTGCTGGATGCGACCGGGGAGGCTTTCCGAAAGACGTGGGACGGGCAGGAGACTTGCAACGGGCGCGTTTGCGATGTCTATGAGGTCCAGCCGAATTCGAACTTTCATCCGCGCTCGCTGGTTCAGGATATTCTGACGCGCGTCACGGCGAAAATTTGGGTGGACCACGATGCCAATCAGCTGGTCCGCGGGGAAGCGCACGTGATGCGCGACATTTCGTTTGGCGGCGGGATTCTGGGAAAACTCTATCACGGCGGAGTGTTTTTTATGCAGCAAGAGGAAGTCGCTCCCGGAGTCTGGCTGCCCACGCGCTATCAATACGATTTCACAGCGCGCAAATTCCTCTTCACGTTCGAACAGCACCAGTATATCGAAGCGCGCCAGTATCGCCGCATCGGGCCGCCCAAGCAGGCTCTGGCGGTTGCGCAGAACGAACTGGCAAGCGGCAAAGCGCCGTACGGTGACCCGTAACTCTTCGGTCCATCCGGGATTCAACCTGATAGAAACGGGCGCACAATGGTCTTAGTGCGGCTCTGCACCCTTCCGTCCCATTGATATTCGTCGTCCGAGGATTTTGCTGCTCGGAGCTTGCTGGTCATTTGCAGGCAACTCGAGGAGGCGTCATGTGTAGGGGAACGCTGCTTTTCGTTGGGCTACTGGCCGTTACAACGACTATTCTCCTGCCGGGTCTGGCGCACGCGCAAGGCAGTGCTGCCGGCCAAACTGCCCCGGCGGGAGATGCGGCTGCGCCAGTCGCGCCGGCTCAGACCAACTCGAAAACGGCTGCCGATTCGACCGCCACAATTTCGCCAACTACTACGACGACGGCGACAGCGAAAAAAGTGTGGACCAACGAAGACATGGGAGACGTTCACAACCATACGGTCCTGCCTACGTTTTCAGGAAACAGCAGCAAGCCGGGAGCTGCCAAGCCCGCGGGAAGCGCGAAGGGTGACAAGGGCGCGAAGCAGTATCAGGACCAAATCTTGAAACTGCAGGCCAAGCTGCCGCCGCTCGACCAGCAGATCGCGGAACTGCAGGCGACGCTGAATGGCAACACCGTGAATTCCACGCGGCACTACAGCGGCGCAAAAATTGACGACTGGCACGAAGAATTGGCGCACCTGCAAAAACAGCGCGACGACATTGCGACGAGGATCAGTGCGCTGCAGGACGAAGCGCGGCGCAACGGCGTGCCCCCGAATCAAATCCCGGAGTGACGAAGAGGCAGGTCCCGGTCTTGCGACAAGGACCCGCCCTTGCAAACTGCGTGCTCTAGTGCGCGGCGGCGGCGATTTCCTTTTCGATGGGGGCGCCGACCAGATTGCCCCACTCGGTCCAGGAGCCGTCGTAATTCTTGACGTTGCCGAATCCCAGCAAATACTTCAGCACGAACCAGGTGTGCGAGCTGCGTTCGCCAATGCGGCAGTAGGCGATCACTTCGTCGGCGCCGTTAATTCCCTTCTTGCCGTATAGCTCCTTCAGCGCATCCGCGGATTTGAAAGTGCCGTCTTCATTGGCGGCTTGCGCCCAGGGAATACTGGCCGCGCCGGGAATGTGGCCGGCGCGCTGCGCGGTTTCGGAAAGTCCGGGAGGCGCGAGGATCTTTCCGGTGAATTCGTCCACGGAGCGAACGTCCACCAGCTGCGCGGCCTTCTTCTTATCGAGGAAAGCGTAAATGTCTTCCCTGCGGGCGCGGATGGATTCATCCGGACCGGTGGCATGGTAGGTGGCGGCGGTAATTTTCGGCGCGTCGGTGGTGAGCGGGCGCTTTTCTTCCACCCACTTCTTGCGGCCGCCGTTGATCAGGCGAACGTCCTTGTGGCCGTAATACTTCACTTGCCAGAAAGCGTAGGCGGCGAACCAGTTGTTGTTGTCGCCGTAGAGCAGGATCGTGGTGTCGTTGGATATTCCGGAAGCGCCGAGCAGTCTTTCCAGCGCGGGCTTGTCAATCAGGTCGCGGCGAATATTATCCTGCAGCTGCGATTGCCAGTTCCAGCCCACGGCGCCGGGAATGTGGCCTTGGTCGTAGGCGGTGGTGTCCACATCCACTTCGACCAGGCGGACTTTCGGATCGTTCAGATGATCGGCGGCCCACTGGGTGGTCACCAGAACTTCAGGGTGCTTGTAGTCAGTCATTGGCTGTCTCCTCGTTGTTAGTTGGTCTTCGTCGTTATCGTTGTTAGACGGTCGCTATCGAAACCGTTGCAAAGATTCGGACATAAAATAAAAAACCCACCTGCCTTAGGAACTTCCGGCGGTGGGTCGGGAATTTCTGGGCTAGATTGCGGTTCTTAGCTGCCTAGCCTCCCTGCGCCAGAAGACACATCTGCGCAACACATACAGCAACAGAAAGCGCAGCACTGGCAGCAGCTTTGCATGAGTTAACGCTACACCTGAACCGCACGTATGGCAATTGTTTCTGATGGAAGACGCGGAATAGCTAAGTTTTCGATAATCCGGCTGAGGACCAAAGCCAAGGTGGTTTATTCACTGAACGCGATGGGCATGGGCATGATGTTCACGACGACCGAGCCCGATCAAGTCCGCGTGCTGGAAGCTTGGCTGAACGAACTGAGCGGTGGAATACCCCTGGAACCGGAACCTATTCCGCCCCCGCCTCCGCTCGATTTGCCGATGCCGGCGGCGCCTGTCGAAACCGCGGCTGGCGCCGATCAGGAGCTGCGCGACATCGTACGCGAACTGATTGTTTTGCTGAACCGAAAGACCATCGTGGGCGATGCCGAAGCGATGGCCATGATGCGAAAACTCTCAAAGTAATTGGAGCCGAAAAATGGGGAGAAAGATCAGCTTCCTGCGGCAGTTCACTTCAGATGATGGGTTTCAAAACGCCGTCGCTGGTTTCGAATTCGATGCGCAAGAGCCAGTCGAAATGGAATTTTTCCGCGGCGAGCCACTTCTCCAGCTGTTCCCGGCCGGGGGCGTCGAATTCCACGAGCATTTTTCCTTCCTGCATGTTGACGAGCACGCGGCGCGCGGTGACTTCCTTAGCGGCGTGAACGCGACGCGCAAGTTCTTCGACGCCCTGGCGCGTGAGGCAGGCGAGAGTGTGTTGCGAGAGGTAACGAGGCATTCCGGCTCCTGTTCCGCTAGAATGAGCGACCACGACTAGAACGGAACCAATATAACGCGAGCGGAGAAAAATCAAATGCCAGAGATGCGTACGGCTCATCCTTACTACGTCTATGAAGCGATCCACGAGCAGTCGGAATTGATCGAGCGGATGCTCGGGCGGCGCGCGCAGATTGAGCGCGCGGCCGATGCCGTAGCGCGGAAGGAGCGCATCACTTTCGTGGGCATCGGAACTTCGCTGCATGCGGCGCGTGTGGCGGAAAGTTGGATGCGTGAGTTCACGGGCGGGCACTTTCTGGCGCAGTGCGAACAATCGTTTGAGCTCGTGCACCACCCGATCGCGTTTGGGGCGAACGACGCGGTGATTGTGATTACGCATACCGGCAGCACTACGGCGTCGCTCGAAGCATTGCGCATGGCGCGCGCGGCCGGAGCGACGACGGTGGTGATCACCGGCCAAATGAGCGGCGATGGGGTGCGCGGCGCCGATTTTCACATCCAGACATGCGACCAGGAGGTGGCGTTTGCCTACACGAAAAGCTACACCACTGCGCTCGCGGTGCTGGCGCTGCTGATCGCGCGCGTGGTCGAGAGAAAGAAATTGCTCGCGGGCACGCCGCCGCTCGCGGCTTTGGAACGCGTGCCGGATTTGCTGCGTCAGGCACTGCAGCTGGAACCTGCCGCGCGCGAACTGGCTAAGCGCGCGGCGGCACTGGCGCGCATTGAGATATTCGGCTCCGGCGCGGCTTGGGCTACCGCCAGCGAGGCGGCGTTGAAGATTAAAGAGGCCTGCTACATCGCGGCAGAGGGATTCGAAACCGAGGAAATCCTGCACGGCCCGTTTTCGGAGACCGATGCGCGCGGGTCGCTGGTCGGACTATTCACGGGCGGCGCAACGGACGAGCGCGGACGGCAGATTCTGCGCGCCGCCGGCGAGCTGAAAATGCCGCGCGCGGCGATTGCGGTGCCATCCGCGGATCACGATTTGTCCGCAGAGCAAATTCTGCAGGTTCCAGAAGCGCCGGAATGGCTGGCGGCATTCGTGCACCTGATTCCGCTGCAACTGCTCACCTATTTTCTGGCGCTGGAGCGCGGCGTCAGCCCCGATAGCGGCCGCATGGAGCAGCCCGCGCACGCGGCGGCAAGCAAACACTACAAATATTGAGCTCCGGTTACGCGTGCTTTCGCCTGTCCTTGCGAACAGGAGTTCCTCTTCGACTACACCTGTGCCGCGCGCGTCTGTGCAACCCGTGCGGACGCCGTAAAATCGCATGCAGAGCCATTCAGGAGTGCTCCATGAGACGCTATTTCCTTATTCTGCTCTGCATCGCGATGTTGGCGTTTGCCACGGCCGCGCACGACGACGGAGGAATGGGAACGCTGGCCGGAACGGTGATCGGAACGAACGGCAAACCAGTCGTGGGCGCGAGGGTCACGTCGCAGAACGCGGGCGGCGACCATCCCCAGGCGACCACCACCAATCAGCAGGGGCGATTTTTCTTCCCGGATCTTTTGCACGGCTATTACGACGCGCGCGCATACCACAATGGCGCGTGGAGCGAGTGGAAGCACAACATTGGAGTGAGCACCGGCAAGCAGACCGAACTGGTGCTGCGCTTGTCCGTGAAGTCTTCTTCGCCGAAATAATCCGAGGTGTTCGCCTGTCCGCGCGAACAGGAGTTCCTAGTCGAAAACATTGAGCCGTGTGACGGAGACGCCGCACGGAAGGCCCGCGTAAGATTGCATTCAGAAACATCGTGGGGTGCACTATGAAACGAAATGTGCTGGTTCTGCCCGTACTCGCATCGCTGGCGTTGTTGGTGTCGTTGACGTTTGGCGCAGCGGCGCTTCGGGCGCAATTCGCCAGGGGCTTGGGAACGTTGGCGGGAACGGTGCTGGACGCGCACGGCAAGCCCGTAGCCGAAGCGAGCGTGACGATTCAGACCTCCGATGGACTGAAACCCCACGCCACGCACACCGATTCCAGCGGGCATTACGAATTCACGCGGTATGATGCTGGACAATACGATCTGCGGGCGTACTCGAAAGGCCAATTTTCCGATTGGAGCAAGCACATCGTCATCCGCCCGAAGAAAACCACGGAAGTGACGCTGCGCATGCCACCGGAAAGCACCGAGAAGGTGGATGTAACCAGCAATCCGTAAGACGC
>Ga0210407_10004792_pt1 | contig 10573 bp, 9 predicted proteins | sample IncBWC27MmetaG_FD_150860 | JGI IMG/M metagenome (GOLD analysis project Ga0210407, IMG submission 150860) | Forest soil microbial communities from Barre Woods Harvard Forest LTER site, Petersham, Massachusetts, United States - Inc-BW-C-27-M | ecosystem: Environmental > Terrestrial > Soil >... | reverse complement strand
ATGCCGCCTCCCTCGGCGGCTGGCTCGCCGTCATTCTGCTTGGCGCTCTGGCATGCTACCTGGAATATAAGTTCCTGGCGCGCCGCCGCTTCCTGCGTGAACTTCGTATCGCAAGGATCACCGTCGAAGAATTGAAGGAAAAGCTCGATGCTGGCGAGAACGTCGTCATTGTCGATCTTCGTCATTCCCTGGATTTCGAAGCCGATCCCGAAACCATTCCCGGCGCCTTCCGCATGGACGCCCAGGAGCTCGAAGAGAAAAACGACCGTCTGCCCCGCGATCGCGAAATCATTCTCTATTGCACTTGACCAAACGAAGCCACCAGCGCCCGTGTGGCGCTGCTCCTCAGAAAACAAGGCATCACGCGTATTCGCCCTCTCGAAGGCGGTCTGGAAGCCTGGCGCGAACACAAATATCCCGTCTCCAACACCAGACTCACGCAAATTTCCACTCAGCTTTAGATTTACAACTCTAGATTTACAACCGCGGCAGAACAATCCCGCTCTGCGCCTGGTACTTCCCCTTCTTATCCTTGTAGCTCACTTCGCAATCTTCGTCCGATTCAAAGAAGAGCACCTGGCACAACCCTTCATTCGCATAAATCTTCGCCGGCAAAGGCGTGGTATTGCTGATCTCCAGGGTCACAAACCCCTCCCACTCCGGCTCAAACGGCGTCACGTTCACAATAATTCCGCAGCGCGCGTACGTCGACTTCCCCAAACAGATCGTCAAAACATTCCGCGGTATCCGAAAATATTCGACGGACCGAGCCAGCGCAAATGAATTCGGCGGAATCAGGCACGCGTCACCTTTGAACGGCACGAGTGACCTCGGATCGAAATGCTTGGGATCAACAATTGTCGAATTCACATTCGTGAAAATCTGAAATTCGTCCGCCACACGGATGTCGTAGCCATACGACGAAACTCCATAGCTGATCACGCCTTCGCGCACCTGCCGGCGGTGAACGGCTCAATCATCTTGTGTTCCAGTGCCATTTTGCGGATCCACCGGTCTGGCTTGACGGACATCCACACCTCCTCAATCATCCAATGAATTTTACAGCGCCAAAAAAAGTTCGAAAAAAGGGAAACACAGTGTAGTTTACCCGTCTCGTCTTGACAACCTGCGGCGCACCCTCTAGCATTTGCCACAGAAGCGGGAGGCACGTGTGATCAAGCTGGACATCGTGAACGCGGTGGTAGCCAAAACTCTCATCAGCCGCACCAAAGCCGAGCAAGCTGTCGAAACGGTGTTCGAATCCCTCAAGCAGGCTCTCGGCCGCGGGCAGCGCATCGAACTCCGACGCTTCGGCGTGTTCAGCGTCAAGCCCCGCAAAACCGGCATTGGCCGCAACCCTCGCACCGGCGAAGAAGTCAGCATCCCCCCCGGCAAAGCCGTACGCTTCAAACCCGGCAAAGAACTTCAAGGCATCGAGGCCGTAAAAAAGCCATAACCTCTCGCCGCTTCAAACAAGCGTCGTTGCATATTTGGCCGTTGCTGGGTTCAGGATTCCGCGGCGAATGCTCTCGCGGCCGCCGGTTGCGGCGTTGATCTCGCTGAGGCCGAAGTGTTGATAGCAGCCACGGCCTTCAGCACATTCCATCTGAAAAAATGAATTCCCGCCAAGGCCTCTGCTGTTACGGCTATTGCAACGGCGACCACGCCCTGCATTCCGCCGCACTGAGGGGCGAGGCCAACCGAGCGCCGACTTTGTACCGAACAATCGCGTCGGAGGTCGAGCAGAAATTCCTGGTTCCCGTGTTGCTATCCACGGGCGTAGCCACCACCACATATTCCTCGCAAAGATGTTGTTTGCAGGTAGATCTAACAGTAAAGCGGTATCCGGATTTCGTGCACCAGGCGCCAGCCGTACAACTTTCATTGGCCAGAGTCTCGCCGATGAAACTCGCGTGCGCTTGCGAACCGGCGACCGGCCCATGGGGATCTATGCCGAGCGTGGCCAGATCGGGGGCGTAGCCTCTTTGCGGATAAACAGCCTCATAGCTAACCTGGGCGGTGTTCACCGTGCGTACGCTGCCCACCGCGCTCGCTTCATTGGCAGCGATTCTCGAACGCAGCAAGTTGGGAATCGCGATTGCCGCCACGACCAAAACCGCACCCAAATCATACGCGCCGCTGCTGCTTGCCACGCGAATGGAACGTTCCTCACCATAGACGCAGACCACCGAGGGCGTTGCAGTTCTCGAAATCCGCCGAAGAGACTCCGCCATCTCTGGCGCGATCTGCCGCAATCTCAGCGCAGTCATGGCAATCGGGTCTTGATAAATCAACGCAGAAGCCTCCAAGTCGTGGCCGGATGGCAGTGCTGCCAGAAGCGTCCTTGATTTTCCCAACGACTCACCGTGCTGATGCAGCCGAACCGCTTCGGCAACAAGTTCACGGCTTGAGCCGATGACCAGATATCCATCCACAAACGCATAGCCGATTTCCATGGGCGCCGCCGAAGAGGGAATTCGCACCGTATTGTAAGTGACTCCACCATCCTCGAACTGCTGCGCTTCGATATGCCCCGCTGCCAGCAACGTATTCAGCGTTTGCTGCAAATGGCTGGCATCTCGAACGTCAAGGATTGCTCTCCATCCAGGCTTCCCTGGATCCAGACTGTCCAGCTCCACGGTGAGCTCACCTCCCAGCGTACGGAGCAAATCGTCCTTCAGGCTGAGTTTCAATATCTTTTCAAAGGTCTCGAGCGAGGCAAACGGATTCGAACTCGACACACTCGCCAACGCCTGGAGATCTTCGAATATCTGCACAGGGTTATTGAGTAGGACGGTGCCCGCCAGTATCGCCTTGGGAGAAACAAAATTCAGACTGTTCAGCGGTCCTGGCTTCGCCAGCCACGATGCCGATCCATGCCGAGGAGCACCAAAGCTCAATTCCGTTTGGCTTACATCCCGGCCCGCCACATTTTTGTGCTCCCACGCCAAATACGTCACATCAGCAAATCCGCTGCGCTGAAAAGTTGCGTTCTGCCTAGCTCCTGCGGGAACTTCATCCATGATCTTTTGCACATCAGCAGCCGCCAAAACTGTCAAACCTCCTTCATACTCCTTCACGACGCGCTGACCAAACGGAGTCGCGGCAAATTCCCGGCCATGGCGGTCCAGCCGGGCATTGAAGCTACGCAGCGCGGCCAGATCGACCGCTGCAACAACAAAATCAGGCCGTACTAGAACGACAAAGTCCTGCGACGGGCCAGAGTCCTTTGCAGCAGCGAGTTCCTGCAGGCCTAAGACACGCATCCCTTGCTTCGATCCTCCGCCAAGTTCAGCGATCGTTTCCTGAAGGAATTTTTTCAGCCCCGGCTTCCGTACCTCCGCGACAAGCAACAAGCTCGGACCCCGGCCTTCCAATGAGCCTGCTACAACAATTTCTTCACCCAGATACTGGTGAAGTTGAGAGAACCTTTCCAAAGCATCTTCCAGCTTTGGCCCGGTCGCGGCCAACTCCCCATGTTCCCACCAGTCGCGCAGCACCGCGCTCTCCTGCAGTTCCTGCCGAAAAATCTTCAGCGCTAGTTCGGTTGCGCCGCCGTAGTTGGAAAACGCGGCGTAAGACATTGTTGACTCCGGCAAAAGTGGCAAGATACGGCTTTCGCTTCGCCCCGGCGGAAACTGGATGTTCTGCTGGAGCTTTTCGACTAACTTGCCGAACTCCGGCAACAATCCCGGATATTTGTCTAGGTCCTTGGACCACGGCATGTCCGGCGTGGCTCTAGGACTAGTCTGCGCACGACAACCCGGCGCCACGAGAAAGACCGCGGCAATGCCGGTTGTGCACCGGAGGAAACAACGCCGTTTTATCCAAAGGTTTTCAGTGAATCCCATCCGTTTTGCCCTCCGTCCGGAATAATTCAGGATAGTCCGCCCGCCCCGCTATTGCCATCACAACGCTTGAGGATGGCTGTCACGGTGCTGCTTGAGTCACTGTCCACTCGGACACCATCCATTCGTCGGTCGAAACGCGCCAACCGGGCAACGTTCTTGCGGGTTGCGGTTTTGGGACTACCGGTGATGCTGGCCGTCAGTTGTGGCGAAAGCCCCACTTCCAAAGTGATGCCGTCGTCTTCGTGTGTTGTTTCTAGGAAACCGGCGTTTGCCTACGTGTTGAATGGTCTTAATGCAGATACAGTTTCGATGTTCACGGTCAACTCCTGCACCGGAGATCTGATTCCGACGACACCGGCCACGGTCACGACCGGAATCAACCCCGAGAGCATGGTCGTCGATCCGCTCGGCAGATTCGTCTATGTCGCGAATCTTGTGTCCAATGCGGCTGACCAGGCCACGATCTCGATGTACCGCATTAATTCCAGCACTGGCATCTTGACCCTGACTGATCCACCCACGGTCCCCACAGAATTCTTCCCCCAAGGAATTGGGATCGATCCTTCCGGCAAATTCGTCTACACGGCGAACAGCGACGACAATACCGTTTCCATGTTCACCGTCGACCCCAGCACAGGGATTTTGGCACCCACGACGCCAGCTTCCGTCGCGACAGGATGGAGCCCCCTCTCGGTCACCGTGCACCCTTCCGGCAAGTTTGCCTACGCGGCGAATCAAGATGACGACACCGTTTCGATGTACAGCATCAACGCAGCAACGGGCGTTTTAACCCCCCCTGACTCCTGCAACAGCACCAACAGGATCTTCTCCTTTTGACGTCACCGTGGATCCCTCAGGTAAGTTCGCCTACGTTCCCAATGCATACGACCCCAACAACGCGGTGTCGCAATACACCATCGACTCCGTCACCGGAGTCTTGATACGCCAAGCGCCGTTACACCTGGAAATCAACCTACATCCGTGGCCGTTGCTCCTTCCGGTAAATTCGCCTATGTGGTGAATCGGTTGGACAACACCGTCTCATTGTTCACCATCAACGCCGGGAATGGGACCTTGACCCTGGTGGCCACCGTCGCGACAGGATCCGAACCCTTCCGCATGGCAATCGATTCTTCCGGCCATTTCGCCTACGTGGCCAATGAAAATGGCGCCTCGGTCTCGATATACACCCTTACAGGCGATGGCACCTTGACCCCCGCAGGCGCGGCCGCAACACAAGGCGAAGCTCTATCGGTGGTTTTGAGTGGAACCAATTGGGAGACGGACAATCAGACACAAGCCATACGGCCCGTCTCGCAAACTGAATCTCGCCCCAATTTGACCCGCTGGCGCAAACTCCTCCACTTATGCTGTACTAGTCCTTGGCAAATCTTTTCGAGCTTTCGATCTCTTTGTGACCACACCACCTTCCGATTCCGCATTAGACACTGTCCCAATCCCTAGTGATTGGAGCGCCCTGCACCCGCGCGCACAATTTTACGTTCCCGTTCTCCCACGCCCTTCCGTCAAATCGCTCATCCTGGCCGTGGCCCTGTTTTTCGTCACGCTCTGCACCTGCTTGACCGCGGGCACGCAATTCGCCATCGCCTACGCTAACAATCAAGCTGCTTCCATTGATGAGTTTCTCCGCTCCTTCACTCTTTTCTACAAGCATCCCGTAAGCCTTCTCGCTGGCCTGCCCTTCGCGGCCACCCTTTTAACCATTCTTCTCGCCCACGAACTTGGCCATTTTTTCGCCTGCCGCCACCATCACATTCACTCCACCTACCCCTTCTTCATCCCGTTCCCCTCGCTAATCGGCACCTTCGGTGCCTTCATCCTAATTCGTTCGCCGATTCGCACCACCCGTGCTCTCTTTGATGTAGGCGCCTCCGGCCCGCTAGTCGGTCTTATCTTTGCGGTTCCCGCCCTAATCTACGGTGTACTCCATTCGAGCATCGTTCCCGCGATAGCAAATTCCGATCCCACTCAAAACACCGTCATATTCGGCACTCCGTTACTTCTCCGCCTTCTCGATGCCCTCATTCATCCCGGCGTCAATCCAAACTTCCTCCTCCTTCCCCCGGTAGGCCGCGCCGCCTGGGTCGGTCTTTTCGCCACAAGTCTGAACCTCCTCCCCGCCGGACAACTCGACGGCGGCCACATCCTCCGATCTATAAGCCCCAGCTTTCACCGCATCACCAGCATCCTCGTTCCGCTGGCCCTTCTACCACTCGGTCGTGTCTGGTTTGTCTGGTATATTTGGGCAGGCCTCCTGTTGGCTCTTCGTTTCCTCCGCACTTCCCCAATCTACGACCCCATCCCCCTCGACCCCCCGCGCCGTCTCGCCGCCTTCCTAACCCTGGCTGTTTTCATCCTCTGCTTCATGCCCGCCCCGATCATTGGCCTCTAGTCTCCCACCAATGCCCTGCTCCCAAGTCCTTCGCCCTCACAAAGCTTTCGCCCTCTACTCCTGCGTTTCCACGCTAACTTGAAGCGCTTGAGGATACCGGGCCGGCACACCGCACCAGACCGATCTATGGTCGCAATCCCGAGTGCTCTGAAAACACAGGGCTTAGCGTTTGCGAATGAGCCCTTTTGACATAGTTCATCAAGTTGCGCCAGCTGCAGGCCCTTACTTAACACTTGTAAAAATCCGGTGCTCCGTCACCGCCAAACTGACTGTACGCCAAACTTTCGATTGACCAGCCCACAACTCGAGCTATCATGCATCCCTCGAACCCGCGCCCCCCAGGTCCGCGACGCCAACTAATGCCACCCCTTCTCCGAACCCTCCGCCTACGCGACCTCTTCCTACTCTTCATTGGCTCCGTCGTCGGCTCCGGCATTTTTCTAACTCCCGGGCTGATCCTTCGTCAACTCAACGGGTCTGTGGGCTTCTCACTCCTAGTCTGGATCGTCGGCGGTACCCTCTCTCTCCTCGGCGCCCTAACGTACGCCGAGCTAGCCGCTACAAACCCCGAAGCCGGTGGTCTTTATTGCTTCATCCGCGACGGCTTCGGTCGCATTCCCGCTTTCCTTTACGGCTGGTGCCTGTTCTTGGTAATCGCCAGCGGCTCGGTGGCCGCCCTAGCACGAGCCTTCACAGAACACCTCGCGGAAATCATCCCACTCTCGGCCGTCGGAAAGACCGTCCTCTCCGTGGTAATGATTGCCGTAGTGACCGCGGTAAACGTCTGGGGAACCCGCAAGAGCTCTAACCTCCAAAACTGGACCACGCTGGTCAAAGTCGCCATCATCGTCATTCTAAGTGCCATTCTACTCTCGCTAGGCCACCACGCCAGAGACCTGCCGCCCGCCCTCGGCTCCACGCAACACGGCGTCGGCCTCCTCTCCAGCTTTGGCCTAGCCATGATTTCCGTCCTCTGGGCCTATGAAGGCTGGCAATTCGGCACCTACAGCGCCGGCGAAGTCGTCCATCCCCAAAAAGCCTTCCCACGCGCCTTCCTGCTAGGCTCGCTGGTTCTAGCAGGCCTCTATCTAATCGCAGTAGTTGCGTATCTAGTAGCCCTGGGTCCCGCGGGCGCGACCGCCAGCAACACCATTGCTTCCACCTCCGTAGGCGTCGTCATGGGCCGTAGAGCTGAAATCATCGTTGCACTGACTATCCTCATCTCTACCTTCAGCGCTGCAAACAGCGTCATCCTCACCGCCCCCCGGGTCTTCTACGCCATGGCCAACGACAACCTCTTCTTCAAAAAGCTTGCCGAAGTCCATGCGCGCTTCCAGACTCCCGCCGCGGCCATTGTAGCGCTGGGCGTTTGGTCCGCCGTCCTGGCGAGTGCCGGCAAATTCGCAGAGCTAATCGGCGGCGTCATCTTCATCGGCTGGATTTTCTACGGCTTAGGCGCAGCCGCCATTTTCCCATTGCGACGCGCCGGCCAAGGCCTAGCCATCCCCTATCGCGTCCCCGGCTATCCCTGGACGCCCCTCCTTTTCGTACTCGCAGCCGCGGCCATCGTCGGCAACGCCATCGTTGTCGCCCTGCTCGACCCGAAACAATTTATTAACCTGGCCATCGCCATCGCGCTCTTCGTTCTTGGCGTCCCGGCCTACTTCTTCTGGCGCAAACGCGCGGCCCCCGCCCGGTAAACCGCGATGGCCTTCGCCGCAAGCAGTTCGCAAAACTCCAACTTTCGGCTGATCAGCTTTCTCTGAGACTCTCTTGTTGGGGCGCAGCGCACCGCGCCCAATTCGGCAGGATGAATCTTACCGCGGTAACGTCAGTTGAGAGGATGAGGTGTTGCCAGCATTTTCTGAGCCGTGATACGCACTTTGCGGGCGAGGTCGCTCCCCGGGCCGTTCGGCTGCAATTTCAAATAAATGTCCAAGTCCGCGACCTCCGCACGATAGTCGCCTTTGCCCTCGTCCACATCGGACAGCACAAGATAAGCGCCCGCGAAGTTTGGATTGCGGAGTAATGCCTCATGCACGCTTTTTTCGGCCTCGTCCAAGCGATTGAGCTGCTTAAGCGCTTGACCCAAAATGACATATCCTTGGGGCGCGGCGTCGTCCACTTCTAATCCCCTGCGAACGACTTTCTCCGCCTCGACCGGCCTTCCTTGCTGGCACAAAAGGTAGCCATATCCGAACTCCGCCCTGGCGTACAGCCCGCCGCTCAGATCAATGGAGGTCTGAAAAGCCTTTGCCGCTTCATCCAGGTGGCCCAAAGTCATTTCCGCCACGCCCATATTGTAGTAAGCCTCGAAATATCTGGGGAACGCCTCATTGGCCTTGTTGAAGTAGCTTAGGCTCCCGGCAGGATCATTTTTTGCTAATCGCTGCAATCCCTTCTGAAACTGATCCTGGGCCCTGTGGGGGATTCTCAACTCCCGCACCGAAACCGTGTAACTGCTCTGGCGAATGGGCGCCGATCTGCCTTTCAAGTACACCACGAGCTTCGCGGAGGGGCCGTCTAGCTGCGCACTGGTTTGGGCTGCCTCGTATCCCTCTTCATCTACCGCGATGTCGTAGGTCCCTCGCGGAAGATTCTGCACTCGGAAGTGCCCCTCGAAATCCGTCAAAACGCTCCGAAATACTCCGGCAACGCGCGATTTCAACTTCACGGCCACCTGGGTCGCCGGCCGTTTGTCCGCCTCCAGAAGCACGGTCCCCGAGATCTCCCCTTCTACGGCGTCAAGGCTGGACACCTGCGCCTGGGCACACGGCGCCCACGCTGTCATCAGTGTGAGACTTAGAAGCAAGTTCAGAACAAGGATCGGGAGAAAACTTGCCCGCTGACGTGACTGCTCGACTTTCGACAATTCGACTCGCATTTTTGACCTACGCTGCGCACTCTTGAGGGGGGCCTCGGAGATTGAGCGGTTGGGGGAGTTAATCCGTGCGGTCGCGAGCGGCTACTTTCACGACTCAGTTCAGGCTGCGTTCGTGGTTTCGCCAGCGCCGCCGGTGCACCTTAACGCCTCGATGCCAACCGTCGTGTGCTGAGGAATATTAGGCGGGACCAAAATCCCTTGTCAGTTCCATATTGCACACCGCTCCTCGCGGGTCAAAATATCCGACAATTCACTCGGCTTCGACGAAGCCATTATTTGCAGAAACTTTTTCTGTCGCCTCGGTGTCAAACGAACGAGGCTGGGATTCGTTCGAAGTCCGTCTGCTCGCAGGAAGGCGCCCGATGCTCGAAGCGCGAGGGCTTACGAAGTATTATGGCTCGGTGCTCGCCGTCCAAAGCATCGACTTCGGCCTGGAGCCCGGCCAAGTCCTCGGCTATCTCGGCCCAAACGGCTCAGGCAAAAGCACCACCGTCAAGATGCTCATCGGCCTTCTGGAACCCACCAGCGGCCAGGTTCTGTTTCATGGCAAAAATATTCAGCGCGATCTGGTCGGCTACCGCAAACACCTCGGCTACGTCCCCGAAGAAGCCAATCTTTATCCCTACTTAACCGGTCTGGAGTATCTCGAACTGGTCGGCACTGTTCGCGGCATGTCTCCGGCGCGCATGAAAGCGAAAATCGATTCCTTCCTCGAACTGTTTTCTCTTTTTCCGCATCGCCACGTCGCTCTCAGCTCTTTTTCGAAAGGCATGCGCCAGCGCATCCTGCTCATCTCCGCACTCATGGACAACCCGGATGTCCTCATCCTCGACGAGCCCCTTTCCGGCCTTGACGTCACTAGCGCTCTCATCTTCAAGAATCTCATTCAATCCCTCAGCGCACGGGGCAAAACTATTTTTTATTGCTCTCATGTTCTCGAAGTCGTCGAAAAGGTTTGTTCGCGCCTGCTGATTCTCAGAAAAGGCCGGGTCATCGCCAGCGGTTCCACCGAAGAAGTTCGCCAGCGCATCGGCCAGACTTCGCTAGAAAACATCTTCCTTCATCTGGTGGAAGACAGAGACGTCGCGCAAATTGCGAACAATATCGTCGATGTGATGGTTTCGCCTTGATCGCCCATGCAAAACAGACTCTCAGCGCGGCCTGGGACTCTTATTCTCGCCGGCCGTTCGCGACTCTGGTGCGCGTCTTCACCGGCCGCGTCTTCCATGGGGGCGGAGACTCCGGCGCTTCCGAGATGGATGTCGCTCTCGGGGTCATTCTCATTCTGCTCGCCATGCCCGGCGTCCTCGTCTCTCTACTGCTCTTCGAGAAATACGGATCTCTCGTCCGCTGGATGCGCGGCGATGGCGCCTTCGACCCATTCACCGCCACCATCCCAGATGAATATTTCTTTATCGTTTTGAG
>Ga0210407_10004790_pt1 | contig 10576 bp, 5 predicted proteins | sample IncBWC27MmetaG_FD_150860 | JGI IMG/M metagenome (GOLD analysis project Ga0210407, IMG submission 150860) | Forest soil microbial communities from Barre Woods Harvard Forest LTER site, Petersham, Massachusetts, United States - Inc-BW-C-27-M | ecosystem: Environmental > Terrestrial > Soil >... | reverse complement strand
GCCAGGGCATCATTCGCCGCTTCCAGATGCTGCAATGCCGACTGCAGATCCGAAATTGCGATATAAGTTGCAAACTGCCCAGCAAACAGATAGATCCCGACGCCAACCATCAGCAACAGCAGCACGATGGGGATCACACCGATGAAGGTGTAGGTGACGATCAGTCGGTGGCGTAGCCGCCACATGAGATGCCGCATGGCCCAACGGAAGGTAAGCAAGAAGGCACAGGATGCGAAAACGGCGGTAACAAATATCACCCAGCCATTCAGCTTCGATCCTGACGCAGAGCCGGTGATCCAGCGCAGAGCGATGAAGAGGACGCTCAATCCGGCAAGCCACAGCGTGGTGCGGCCCAATTTAGTGCTTGGGCGGAGAATCCGCATCGCGAGAGCCTTGACAGCGCTAAACTCTGGAACCTTGATCATAAATATCCGGAATTTCCATTTCGGACCCCCGGTTCGCATTCATTTTACAGCCAACTGCCATCCTTCGATCCTGCGAGCATTTCAGACTACGATGTACCAGGATTGCGGATGGTACGGGGATTTATCGACGTCCGGGACCACGGGGATTGTTTTTCGTCTCAATCGCCTCAGCTGCGGAAAGCTTACGGTCTACGAGTGGTTCTGAACGCGCCTGAATGCAGCAACTAGCGCTCCCTGGGAGTAACTCCGCATGTATGACCGGGGACAGCGCACAAGTGTTTTGCCGTCAGGTCGCTCATCCTCATTTGGATACGGTGTAGAGGGAGATTATTCAAGGCCAGAAGTCCCGTTGAGGGAAATTGCTTTTGATTTGACTCGGTATCGTCCGACCCAATTCTGGGCGAATGACGGGCAAACCGGAAGTTATCCCCACGGTGCGGCCAAGTCCTGAGAAACGGGATTTTCGGTAACTGGGAATTGCCGGAAAGCCAGTTTCCGAAAACCCGACTTATCGGGCCCTGAGACTGTCTCCTACTTTGATTAGCGCCTCACTGCGCATTCTTGGCGGGTGGCGGCGGAAGAACATATCGGGGAGACGGCCCTCCGAATCGCAATGTCTCAAATATCTTTAGCGCCAATTCCTGCTGCGTGGACGTGAGGTCCTTTCCAAAGAGAGTCAGCGCATTCGAGTTCCCCACGTTCCGGATATACACGCCCGTGATCCCGCGGCCCGGCGTTCTTGGACTCACTATTCTTGCCCGACGGTCTCCGATGGACTTCTGTGTGATGACATAGGCCGGTTTCCTCTCTTCTTTGAGAGGGTTCGAGTAGTCGCCGAAATCAAACTTGAGCACAATGCCGTCACCGGCAAACTCGCCAACATAAGAATCAACGCCCTCTAACTGGTGAAACTCCCAGCCGGGCGGAGCCAAAATCGAAAACGGACCAGCGTCAACTTTGTACCAACTGCTCGGCGTTGTGGATGTGCCGAGACTGGTTTGTGCGAGAACTTGGCAAGGGGTTGTAAGTAAGAGAAGTGCAACGGTTGTCCGCATGGGATGAACTCATTTTCTCAGACGGTACACACAGAGATATAAGGACCTTGTGGGGCGTTTCTGCGAAGTAAACGGGATTATCGGAATCTGGCCGCCCCTTGGGAAGCGGCCTCGAACTAAGAAACGGCGGCTCTCCAGAGCTAACGTACCCGCTCGGTCAGCCATATCGTTACGGTCTCGCCGACATCCTTGCCGATAGCTCGGCGGATATCGTCCTTGACCGGTAGCTTGTGCCTGCCGTCACCCAGCGCCATGAACGAACTCCGGAAGGGATGTCCATCGATCTTGCCTTCGATCTTTACCAAACCCCGAGTTCTAAAGAACCGCACTGAGTGCGGCCAGATGACATAAGTCCAGCCGCCCTTCTTCGGACTTTTTTGCAATTTGGCTGAGAACCTTTTGTCTAGCTTCATTTTCGAGCTCCTCGTCCGCGCCAATCGTCAACGATGTCGGCGAACTTGCCCAAAATCAACCTCTATTGTTAAGTCGAATGAGTTGCTCCTGGATCGACACGTCTAGCGCAACTCCCGGTAAACGGGATATCGCCAACTGGGAATCGGCTAAGCCCCTTTGCGGCACGACTTCTCGGGACTTGGAGTTCAGTTGGAGTAATGTGGCCTCGCAACCTACACGATTAAAGATACTTAGCTCCTTCCAGAAACGTCTTTGCAAATCAGGCACGTGGCAAACAAATCGGTACGATGGGGCTATCGCCTCCGCCACCTGAAAACAGCAAGATCGCCGGATAAGGAATCCGACAAGCCGACAACACAAATTTCCGCAGCAACAGCCTGCGATAAAGGAAAATTCATGCCCAAATGCGTGGCAGGACTCAAGAGAACGATAGTCCATTTGGCTGGATGCTTGATTTTGATCTGTGTTCCCGCTCCTTTTCTGAGCGCTCAGAACGTAATCAATGTGCCGGCGAATCAAGCCACGATTCAAGCCGCCATAAACGCTGCGAATAACGGGGACACGGTGCTGGTGGCACCCGGCACGTACCTCGAAAATATCAATTTCGGCGGCAAGGCCATTCAAGTGACAAGTTCGGGCGGGCCTTCGGCTACGACCATTGATGGCGGCGCGCACGGCTCCGTCGTTACTTTCAATAGCGGCGAGAGTTCGAACTCGAAACTCAACGGGTTCACGATTACCAACGGTTTGCAGAACGGGCTTGCAGGCGGCGGGATTCTAATATCCGGTGCGTCCCCTACCATTAGCGGAAATGTGATTACTGGAAATCATGCCGCCATCGGAATTGGTATCTATGTGAACGGCGGCTCGCCATTGATCCAAAACAACACGATCACCGCAAACGATCAGAGAGGAGCGGGCGACGGCGGGCAAGGCGGCGGCGGGATTCTTGTTTCGGGAAGCGACACCAGCCCAGCCGCGCCGCAAATTATCGGGAATACGATCACGAACAACAGCGTCGCCTTCGGCGGCAACGGCGGCGGAATTTCGATCACATACTTCAGCAGTCCTCTCGTGCAGGGTAATCTCATTCAAGGGAATACGGCCTACAATAACGGCGGCGGGATGGGGGTGCAATCTTATAACTCGCCGACCGTGGTGCAGAACGTCATCGTCAATAACTCCGCGCTGGGGGGCGGCAGTGGGGGCGGCGTGTGGGTTTCGCCGGGCAGTTCACCGCAAACGTTTCTCAATAATACCGTTGCCGGAAACACAGCCGTCGACCAGACGTCCGGAATCCTTGTCACCGGGTTCGGCCAGAACGCGACTTTCACCAACAATATTGTGGTCGCGGCCACGGCGCAGGTTGCAGTGACGTGCAACTCAATCTACAGCTCCGTCTCTCCGGCCTTTTCGTATAACGACGCATTCAGCAGTTCCGGACAGGATTGGGCTGGAATCTGCGATACGAGCAGCCAGCCCGGAAATATTTCGGTCGACCCGCAATTTATCAGCGCCGCCACGGACTTCCACCTGCAATCGGGATCGCCTGTCATTGATGTGGGCACAAATTCCGCTGCGAACCTGCCGCAGAACGATTTCGATGGCAATGCGCGCATCTGGGACGGCAATAACGACTGCATCAGCACGATCGATCTCGGGGCCTACGAGCTTCATCCGATAATGTCCGGATCGATTTCGCCTGGCAACCTCACTTTTGCCTCGCAGTTGGTCGGCACGACGAGCACCGCACAATTCGCAACGCTCACAAGTGTGGGCGCCACGTGTTTTCAATTCGCCAGCATCCAAGTCGTCGGGAGTTTCACGCAGACGAGCAACTGCCCGGCTCTGGGAGTTCCTGGAGGCACCTCGTGCACGTTCAATATTGCCTTCACTCCTGTAGCGGCAGGGACAACGTTCGGTAGCCTCACCGCCACGAGTATCACAGGGGGAAGCGGCTACGTGTCCCTGACCGGGACCGGCGTTAGTCCGGCTCCTACCGCTTCGGTGTCTCCGGGCTCCTTGGCGTTCCCTAACCAATTTGTAGGAACCACGAGCGCACCTATGCCTGTGACGCTAAGCAATTCGGGCAGCGGCGCGCTCAGCATCAACAGTATCGGTATAAACGGCGGACCTTTCTTGCAGACGAACAATTGCCCCGCATCGTTAGCGGCGGGTTCGAGTTGCACGATCAATGTTTCTTTCTCGCCCGTGGGACGGGGTTCAGTCACTGGGATGCTGACGATTGCGGACAACGCCAGCGGAAGCCCGCAGACGGTTAACTTGGCCGGAACCGGCGTCGCTCCGGTCGCTTCTTTCTCGACCACGGCGTTGACCTTCACTCCTCAAATGGTCACAACGATCAGTGCGCCACAGACCGTTACGCTGGGTAATGTGGGCACTGCCCCCATGATGATCAACTCCATCTCCACGACGTCTGGTGAATTTAGTTTTAACACGAACTGCGGCACGTCCCTGAGCGCGGGAGCGAGTTGCAACATCAACATCACTTTTGCGCCTTCCGCTTGGGGAAGCCAGAGCGGACTGCTTGTGATCAGCGAAAATGCTGATTCAAGTCCCCAGAACCTGAGCCTGAACGGGACGGGCCTGGATTTTTATATCAACGTGAATCCCAGCAGCGTGGCCCTGCTGCGGGGCACCTCGTACAATTTCACAGTAAGCCTCACACCTCTCGGCGGGACCTTTGCCAACTCTATAGCTCTCTCTTGCTCTGGGCTGCCGACCGACTCTTCCTGCGCGTTTTCGCCTGCGAGCGTAACGCCGGGAAGCGGCGGCGCCAGCTCCGTCATGATCCTGAGCACTGACAAGAACCACACTCCCGTCGGCAATTACACGGTGAACATCACGGGTGTCGCGGGCACTCTATCCCATTCCACTCAAGTGCAGTTGAACGTTTTCACCAAACATTAAAAAATGCTTGTCTTTTGCTTGTCGGGCCGGTGAAAACCGGCCCCCGCTTTCCATGCTGCTAGGCGGATGGTCCTGCTTGCCAGCAACAGACTCCGTCGCCAGAGGAATCATTGAGCGACTTGTGCGCCTACGACCGGACATCCTCAAGCGTAAGTCAGCCACAAATTGAGTTCAGCAGACATCGAAACACTCATCGATGGGAGTGAAAAGCTGCCCAGTATTTTTGGTCGGTGGCCATCCTTTCATGATGCGGAGGTTGTCGAGCTACACATTTGGCGGGGCGATAGCATGAGGGAACGCAGCCATCCTCGTTTTCCTGTGCTTACGGCAAAGATTCACTTGTGGGAGTTGACCAACGAGATCGATGCTCGGGGCTACTACGTTTTAAGAAATCATACGCTAGCAACACTTCGCTTTCATGACGTATTCGATCTGGAGATCAAGGGATTCAGCAATCAGAACATGATTTTCGGACTGCCTATCACGCCCCAAGAACGCTCAGCAGGTCCGTGGAAACGGACCTTCGCCGTGGAGTTTAAGCCTGTATCTGAATTCGGAGCTACGTTTCAATGTTCCCGCATTGAGATAATGGAAACAATTCCGTGGGCTCAGGCAGGATAGGTCCCGAGAAACGGGATTTTCGGTAACTGGGAATTAGCCGAAACCCACTTTCCGGAAACGCGACTTCTCAGGCCCTGTCCGAGCGGTCCGAACGGCTGGCCCGAAGATAACTTCCGGTTTGCCAACAATCCGGGATTTGGCCCGTAAATTACCACAAGCGCGTTTCTCGGTACCTATCTGGTGAGACTTCCCACAAGCGGACTTATGACTCGGATAACTTCCGGTTAGCCCGTAATCCGTCCAGGATCGATGCCAAGCGCAGAGATCACTCCCTACGAGCCGATTTACCGGGAGCTAGCTGCGAATCGTTAGTCTGGAACAAGAGCCTCTGCGTACGCTGACACGGCGGTCTTTCATTTTGGCATTTCTCAGGCCGTTCCTGACGCGTTCGAGTTCGTAAGGGCTGATACAGCGTATCTGGTAGAGCTTTTCCGTCTCGGAGCAGTAACCTTGTTGCGAAAACGATCAAATAAATGACTCAACATTGAACGGGATTATCGGAATGAATCTTCAATTCGTTACCACACCGCGAAAAGTAGTAATCCCATCGAGCAAACATTGCCGGAACCCTCCTCATCTTCGAAGTAGCAGCAGTCACGCCAGACCCGAAGTGTCGAGCGATAGACAGCTCACTTGAAAGAGATCGTAATGGCGTACCCGAGGATATCGGAACACTTCCAACTCCCAAAGTCCGGCGCCCTATTGGCGGCAATGCTCGTATTAGGTGTTTCGCTGTTCACTATGGGGTGCGGAAAACAGAATGCGCAGGCCGAGAAGCCAGCTGCCGTTGACGTGGAGGTCGTTCCGGTTGAGCAGAGGGACGTTCCGATCTACGGAGAATGGATCGGAACGCTCGACGGATTAGTGGATGCCGACGTCAAGGCTCAGGTGACCGGTTACCTGCTCGAACAAGCCTACGTGGAAGGCTCCTTCGTCAGAAAGGGCCAACTTCTTTTCCAGATCGATCCGCGTCCCTTTGAGGCTGCTCTTGAACAAGCCAAGGCGCAGTTAGCACAGGCTCAGGCGCAACTCGCCAATGCGGAGGCCACCCAACTCCAGGCCGAGCTCAACGTGAACAAGTACACGCCGCTGGCAGCGGAGCAGGCTGCCACACAACAAGATCTTGATAATGCTGTCCAAACGAACGTTGCGGCGAAGGCCACTGTAGTGAATTCCAAAGCCGCGATTCAGGCAGCGGCGGCGGCGGTCCAAACTGCTCAGATCAACCTTGATTTCACTCGGCTCGTTGCGCCCATCAACGGCATCGCGGGGCAGGCTCAGCTTCAGGTCGGTGCCCTGGTCAACACGAGCAGTTCAGCTATAACCACCGTTTCGACAGTCGATCCCATCAAGGTATTTTTCACGGTAAGCGAGCAGGAATATCTCGCCTTCAACAGAGAGTACCCGACTGAAGCGACCCTGCAAGCGGAGGTAAATCGTATTCCCCTTGAGCTCATTCTGGCTGACGGTACAACGTATGCAAAAAAGGGAAAAATCTCCTTCGCGGACCGCGCGGTCAATCAGCAAACAGGCGCGATCCGCATCGCGGGACTTTTTGCCAACCCTGGAAACATTCTTCGCCCCGGACAGTATGCCCGGATTCGTGCGGCAACCAATATCCGCCACGGCGCTCTGCTCATTCCCCAGCGCGCGGTCTCAGAACTTCAAGGCAGTTACCAGGTCGCGGTGGTTGACCAAGAAAATAAGGTCAACATCGTGCCCGTAAAAGTTGGAGAGCAAGTCGGTTCCATGTGGATTGTTGACGGGCTGAAGCCCACTGACCGCGTGGTCGCTGAAGGTGTGCAGAAAGTTCGTCCGGGTGCACAAGTCAATCCCAAGCCGTTTGCGGCAAGCGCGACCGAAACGACCGGGAGATAACCCAGATGTCTAAATTCTTCATCAATCGGCCCATCGTGGCGATGGTGATCGCAATCCTTACCGTCATCATTGGCGCGGTCACGATCACCAGTCTGCCAATCGCACAGTTCCCAAACATTGCCCCGCCAGAAGTGCAGATACAAGCGACCTATGTCGGCGCGGACGCGGAGACGCTCGAGCAATCCGTAGCCACCCCGATCGAGCAGCAGATGAGTGGCGTGGATCACATGAACTATATGTACTCGTTGAATGCCACGGCCAACGGGCAAACGACGATGATCATTGACTTCGACGTAAAGACGGACCCGAACACGGATCTGATTCTCGCCCAGATGCGGGAGACGCAAGCCGCCTCTCAGCTCCCCGCCGACGTGACGAACTTCGGAATCACCGTTCAGAAATCCGTCACGTCGCCGCTCATGTTAATCAGCTTGTACTCGCCGCATGGCACTTACGACGCGCAGTTTCTGGCCAACTATGCCTACATTAATCTTCACGACCCGATCACGCGCGCGCCTGGAATTGGCAATGTACAGATTTTCGGCGCCGGCGAATACGCCATGCGCCTCTGGGTCAAACCCGATCAACTAGCCAAGCTGGGAATTACGGTGACAGACATCATTAACACGATTCAGGCGCAGAACACCGTGAACCCTGCGGGCCAGGTCGGTGGCGAGCCCGTGCCTAAGGGTCAGGAATACACATACGCTGTCCGCGCCCAAGGTCGATTGCTTTCCCCTGAGGAGTTCGAGCAGGTCGTACTCCGCGAGACCCCAGACGGCGGTATTGTGCGCATCAAAGACGTCGCTCGCGTCGAACTGGGTGCTCAGGATTACAGCACTCTCAGCCGTTTGAACGGCAAACCTTCCGCAATCGTTGCCATATATCAGTTGCCCGGTTCCAATGCCGTTGATGCCTCGGCAGGCGTAGAGAAGCTGATGAGTCAGTTGAAGCAACGCTTTCCGCAGGACATCGATTATGTCGTAGCGCTCGATACGACGAAGGCCGTCACCGCCGGAATGACGGACATCGTTAAGACCCTTGTGATCGCCATTATTCTGGTCATTATCGTCGTCTACATCTTCTTGCAGGGCTGGCGCGCAACGCTGATTCCGATGATTGCCGTGCCTGTCGCCTTGGTTGGCACATTTTTGTTCTTCCCCGTTTTTGGGTTTTCCATCAACACCCTTTCTCTTCTGGGGCTCGTGCTCGCGGTAGGCTTGGTTGTGGATGACGCCATTGTTGTCGTAGAAGCTGTTGAACGTCACATTGAAGACGGTTTGGCTCCCAAAGACGCGGCGCTGCGCGCCATGGAAGAGATCTCCGGTCCGGTTGTTGGTATCGCCCTAGTGCTTTCCGCCGTGTTCATACCGACGGCTTTAGTCCCAGGAATTACTGGGCGGCTCTATCAGCAGTTTGCCGTGACCATTGCGGTATCGGTGATTCTCTCGGCTTTCAACGCTCTCACTCTTAGCCCCGCGCTTGCCGCCCTCTTGCTGCGGCCAAAGCAGGCCAGTAAAGGCCTGCTGCGTAGATTCTTCGATGGCTTCAACCGCGGTTTCGAGCGCGTCACCAATGGCTACGTTCGCCTCTCCGGCGCCTTGATTCGCAAGGCGGCCGTCTCGCTTGTCATCTTGGCCGCGTTCCTCGCAGCCGCCGGTCTCATCAGCAGTCGAGTGCCCTCGAGCTTCCTGCCGGATGAAGATCAGGGCTATTTCTTCATTAACCTCCAACTACCGGACGCTTCCTCGCTCCAACGGACCGACGAAGCCGTAAAGAAAATCGAGCAGGTGCTGGCCAAAACACCAGGTGTGGAGTACACCACCAGTGTCGTAGGTTTCAGCCTTCTTAGCTTCGTCCGGACCAGTTACAACGCCTTTTTCTTTGTCACCTTGAAACCTTGGGATGAACGCACAAAAAGGGAAGAGCAGTATCGGGAAATTGAGGCCCGTCTCAATCAAAACTTGAGCCAGCTTCCGACGGGAATAGCTTTCGATTTCTCCCCTCCTTCGATCCCGGGGGTTGGTAATGCCGGCGGATTTACCTTCGTGTTGGAGGATCGCTCTGGAAAAGATATCCAGTTCCTCGCCCAAAACTTGAACACCTTCCTGACCGCGCTTCGTAAGCGTCCCGAGATAGGCCTTGCGGCCAGCACGTTCATTCCCGGCGTGCCGCAGCAATTCGTTCGCGTCGATCGCGACAAAGTACTTAAGCAAAGCGTATCCATCAGTGACGTGTACAAAACGATTCAAGTCTTCATGGGCGGATATTTTGTGAATTATTTCAACCGCTTCGGTCGACAGTGGCAGGTGTACGTGGAAGCTGAAGGCGACTACCGCACGAAAGCACAGAACGTGGGGGAATTCTACGTCCGCAACACCAATGGCGACAACGTCCCCCTCTCTGCCTTGACCAGAATCGATCCCACTTCCGGCCCCGAGTTCACCATGCGCTTTAACGAATATCGAGGCGCGCAAATTTTTGGTAACCCGGCCCCCGGCTACAGCTCCGCACAGGCGATGCAGGCGCTCGAAGAAACGTTCGCCCAGACCATGCCAGCGGAAATGGGCTACGACTACATGGGAATGTCCTTCCAGGAAAAAGTGGCGCAGCAAGGTGTGCCGGCATCGGTGATCTTCGGCTTCTCGCTTCTGATCGTCTTCTTGATTCTGGCAGCCCTGTACGAAAGCTGGTCGCTGCCGTTCAGCGTCTTGCTCAGCACTCCTGTGGCGGTATTCGGCGCCTTCGCCATTCTGTGGCTGCGCCGCACCATCACAGGGTGGTTCCTTCCTCCGTACATGGTACAGATCGAGAGTGATGTGTACTCACAAATCGGGCTGGTAATGCTCATCGGTTTGACGGCAAAGAATGCCATTCTGATCGTTGAGTTCGCCAGGGACGAGTATGAGAAAGGCAGGCCGCTGATCGACGCCACTCTTGCAGGCGCCCGTCTCCGGCTGCGCCCAATTCTAATGACCTCCTTTGCGTTCATTTTTGGCAGCGTTCCATTGTGGGTTGCCTCGGGTAGCGGGTCCGTTGCGCGGCAGATCATCGGCACGGTCGTCATCGGTGGCATGCTCGCGGCCAGCGTCTTCGGCATATTCCTCATCCCCCCGATCTTTTATTTGGTCGAGAAATGGTCCGGCGCGGGCAAACAACCCGGTCCTTCCGAAGTGCCCGCAACGCCAAGCCCCGCGCCAGGTGATTGAGATGAAGCCTGCGCTAATTCACTCAACGCTGTTGATAATGGCC
>Ga0210407_10004788_pt1 | contig 10578 bp, 8 predicted proteins | sample IncBWC27MmetaG_FD_150860 | JGI IMG/M metagenome (GOLD analysis project Ga0210407, IMG submission 150860) | Forest soil microbial communities from Barre Woods Harvard Forest LTER site, Petersham, Massachusetts, United States - Inc-BW-C-27-M | ecosystem: Environmental > Terrestrial > Soil >... | reverse complement strand
CGGCACCAGGGGCGTGCCCCAATAGAAGCGATCCTTGTCCTGCTTGTATTCTGCCGCGCCCCAGATTTTCAGATTGTTGCTGATCCAGTAGTTGAGCTGGCCCGACACATCAGTGAGCTTGGAATAGGTGTCGTCGATGTAGCCGACATTGTTCGCGTGGCTGATGTCGAAGCGATAATCGAGCCCGCTGACCAGCGTGCTTCCGCCCGAGCCGTAGCCCGCGCGATACCCCTTGAAGGAATCAAAGGAGGTGTAGGCGTCGTTGACGATCGCTCCGGTGTGCGGCGCCTTGGTCACATAGTTGATGGCGCCTCCCGTCGCGCCTTCGCCTGACATGAGCGAAGCCGGACCTTTCAGCACCTCGACGCGATCGAGATTGAACGTACCCATCGGGCGTCCTGTCATGTTCGACGGACCGACCCGGATGTTGTTGTAGAGCGTGTTGAGCTGGTCGCCGGAAAAGCCGCGCATCGAGAAAGTGGAGGGCGCGCCGGGCGGATCGGCGCCCAGCACGCCGACCATGGCCTCCGCCGATTCCGTTGTGGTGCGGATGCCGCGATCGCGGATGGTCTGTTGATCGATCACCTCGACGGTGGCCGGCGTCTGCCGCCCCGTCAGGCCAAGCCGGCTTGCGCTCTCGGTGACGGTGTTGGTGTTGAGTGGAGTTGTCGCCTCCGCCGTGCCGGGCTGCGCGGGCGCTTGGGCGGGTGTCGGGGTCGCGGTTCGCGCGCGCTTGGCGCGTCCTGCATTGCCGGAGGCCGAAGGAAGCGCCTGCCCGCGCTTGGCAGGCGAGACGACGACGGGATCGAGCCGCTGCTGCTGGCCCGCAGACGCGTCAGCCGGGGCCGCGATGACGCGCGGCGTGAGCGCGAACATGCCGAGCACGATCAGGGACGAGGACAGGTAGAATTTGGGGAGGAGCGAGCATGCGATAGCATCACGCCCCAGCGATGCCCAACGGCATCCGGAGATGTTGAGAAAAGACACGAAAACAGCCGACGGCGAGCGTCCAATCCGTCAGCGCATGTGCCGCGCGCTCTGTCTCGCCGGGACAGATGAGAAGCGGCACTTGGCACGCCTCGGAGCACCCCGCCCGACGCGATTGCGCGTGACTCGTTGCTGGTAGCAGGTCTCCTGGCTCGCGGGTCGTTGCCTCTGGCCACCTTCCCAGAACCTCATCGGTCCCAGTGGTATTTTTGGCCGTCGGCTCGCCGCTCACAGTTGCGGGGGCAGCTGCGGATTTGCTGAAGGCGCACCGCATTCCCTTGATTAGCCCTTGCGGGCACTACCGGGAGTGAGTGTTTCCATTGGCCGCGACCGAGGTCAAGCGCAGCCGGGCAACAGGTGCAGAATGATTTGTTCGCAATCGGAAGAGTATGGCAATTAGCCGCAGCGCGGCCGGAGGCTCGCAGAGAGAGGCGAGGTCACGCAGGTCGGTGCTTACACCGGCCCCGGCACCGGCGCGTGTCGTCGGAGCATTGACCTGACGAGCATCACGGCAACGGATTGCCCCGGAAGCAGCCGCAAACTCCACACCTCAGGCTGCGCCGGTGCCATGCGTTCCAGCATCAGGCTTGCGGAGAGCAGCGCCATCAGCGGCAGATGGATTTGCGGCGCCGTGAGCGGCGGCAGCATCAGCGGCGCGCAGGTGGCCGCGCACCAGAACCCATGAGCAAGGCCGAAGCTGACGCAGTCGCGATCGGCGGCGAAGCCGAACGCGGACAGGCGCGGAAGCCAATGACAGCGGTTCAGGCAGATCTGCCGGGCGGGTGTCATCTGCCAGGCGACCGCGATGCCTCCGACCGCGAGCAGCACCGGCACGCCCATCGCAGTCGCCGCTGCCGCGATCGCCATCGCCGCCGCCAGCAGAATGATGCCGGCGGCGAGCCATACGGCGCCGTAGCCAGCGACGAAGGCGCTGATCGCCCGCGCCCGGCGGCGCGCGAGGCTGCGACGCCGCAGATGCGCCAGCGGCTCTCCGAGAAGCGGCGGCATCATGGCGAGCAGCATGGCGCACCAGTCCAGCATCAGCATTGCGGGCGGGTTGAGTGCACCGATCGCACGGAGGCGTTCGGCCGAAATATCGTTCGACGAGCAGAGTTCGGGCACGAGCAGCATGGAGTGCATGGCAAGAACCGCCAGCCAGCCCGTCAGGCTCGCCAGGATCAGCGCGCGGGGCTGGCGCTCCGCCAGCACCGCCAGCATGCCCCGCAATGTCACGACGTCCCGCCCGTCATTGTCCGTTTCATTGGGCTATTTCGCCGGGCCGTTTCATTGACCCTGGCGATAGACGCTCACGCGCTGGACCGAGATGTCATCGCCCGGCCTGATCTGGTTGCGTGGCACGATGCGGACATCCAGATGGTCAAGGTCGAGCGCATTGTTCAGGTGAAGCTTGTCAACGATATCGGTGATTTCCATCGTTTCGCTGATGCCATTGCCGCCATGGGCGCTGTCGCGGCGCGTCGCCTTCCTAACACCGAACAGTGACACCACGCCGGCGAGGTGGTCGGGATTGTCTTCGGGCTTGGCGCCTTTCGGCAGATTGACATAGACGTCCAACACCGCCGCGTCGTTGACGCCGCGGATATTTTCGAGATTGAGAAAGACGCGATCGGGCTCGGCGCTGTCCGCTGCCAAAGATGTCGATGCGCGCAGGCTGTCGACGATCTTGCGGCTGACCCCTTGATCGAGCTTCACCTGTGTTTCCACGCCCTCGTTGCCGATCGGAATCGAGCGATCATTGGCGCCGACAAGCTCCGCCGGTTTTCGTTGCGCCATGGGAATCTCCTTCACATTCGCCGCGTCCGCCGGTGAAAGGCCGAAACGCGTCATCCGGGTCGCCAGGCGAGCCGCGCCGCCCAGCGGATCCGAAGTATCGTCATAGATGTAGCCCAGCCTCGTCGTATCCAAGACATCGGACGCGGTGAAGTCGTATCCAGTTCCATCCGGAGCCGGCATGGCAAAGCCGCGGTCTGTGGGCCCGCTGAGCCATTGCTCGTCGCTTGGGTTGCGGTTGGCGCCGTCGCGCTTCAGCCAGACTTCCCACAGCCGATCGATATTGCAATGATGCAACCAGAAGATGGGGTCGAGCGCGGCCGTGTCGGGGATCGACATGAGCCCGTAAATGCGGGCATCTTGCGGGTCGCCATCGGGCTGCCTGCCGCCGATCAGGTCGTGAACGTTGTTGTGCGGCCGCGACTCGAGCTGGCCGTTGTTGGTGCCGTCGTGCTGGAATACGGTCGGCGCGCCGCCGAAGCCGGTCGTGCCGCCGTCGCCATTGCCGGAAAACTCGGTTTCGCGAAGCGCGTTCAGCGACACGTCGGCCTTCGTGAGCACGATCCGTCCGGTGCCGTCGCCATAGCGGCGGGTGACCAGGAGCGGGTTTGCGCTGCCATCCGGCAGCCGCGCCTGCCCAAAAGCCGTTGGCAGCTTCCGCGCATTCGGGTCCTGATTGTCGCTGTAGTTCCAGTACGGCAGGCACCAGTCGTCGGGGCCGCCGAGCTTGACGATCGCCGCGCGCATGATTGCTTCGAACGAACTGAGATAGCCGCGGTGCCAGGGCAGGAAATGCCACGTCTGGTGCTGGCATTGTTTCCAGAACCGGGCCTGAAAGGCGTTGGAGGGAAGCGGGCTGCTCGGATTCAGATAGGCGAAGGCGATCCAGAGGTCCTTGTCGAAGCCGTGGATTGCGCCGAGCGATGTCCAGCTCGTCGGATCGGTGATCGGCCTGGTCTGAAGTTCGCTGACGCCTCTTGCGTACCAGACCAGCATGTCGTCCCAGGGTTGAGAGAGTTTCCAGACATTTCTGCGGGTATGCATGACGTGCTCTCCCACTGGTTGCCATATGCTCGAGCCCGGGCGCTAGCTAACAGGCGGGCCTTGTCCGCCAAAGGAACGATCGCGCGAACGATCTTGTCGTCGCGTTCCGGGATTCTTGATTGTCCGCAGAGGAGGCCGCCCGCCGGCCGTCGCCTTTGAGCGCAAGCGTGCCGGGACGGCGACGGCAATCGACTTTCAATATGAACGGGCGGTTTTGCGGGAGAGCGGCAGGTCGTGTGAGCAGGTCGTGTGGGCAGGCCGTGCGATCGGACTCAGGTGTCGTGCGCAATCCGCCGGCAATGCTGCCATGCCGCATGGATCAGATTTTCGCTCGCTTCCGGCGTGCGGAAGGCCGAATGCGCCGACAGGGTGACGTTCGTCAATGCCGTCAGCGGATGATCCTTGGGCAAGGGTTCGATGTTGAAGACATCGAGCCCGGCGTGCCGCATATGGCCCGACTTCAACGCATCGATCATCGCAGCCTCATCGACGATTGCGCCGCGCGCGGTGTTGACGAGGATGACGCCGGGGCGCATCCGCGCGATGCGCTCGGCCGTGATGAAGCCGCGGGTCTCATCGTTGAGAAGGAGATGGAGGGAGACCACGTGGCTCTGCGCGAGCAGCGTGTCGAGATCGACAAAGTTCACGCCGGGATGCTGCTTCGGCGTCCGGTTCCAGGCGATCACGCGGATGCCGCTGCCGAGCGCGATCCGGGCGACCTCGGCGGCGATGCCGCCAAACCCGATCAGCCCCAGCGTCTTGCCGGTGAGCTGCATGCCATCGTCGCGCAGCCAGTTGCCGGCGCGCATCTCGCGGTCCATCTGCGCGAGCCCGCGCGCGGACGCCCACATCAGCGCGATCGCGGCCTCGGCGACCGCGGTGTCGCCATAGCCCTTGATCAGATGCACCTCGATCCCGAGCGTCGCGAGCTCGTCCGGATTCATGTAGCTGCGCGCGCCGGTGCCGAGGAACACCACGTGCTTGAGGCCCGCGCATTGCCGCGCGATTTCGGTCGGCAGCGCGGTGTGATCGACGATGCCGATCTCGGCGCCGCCGAGCAGCGCCGGCCATGCCTCCGGTGTGATGTTGGGGTCCTCGTGGACGCTGATTTCGGGATCGCCTGACTTGCGCTGACGCTCGAAGATCTCGGCGAGCGTATCATTGGCGTCGACAAACACTCCGCGCACGAGACTCTCCATCAATCGATGTTCAGGATGCGACGCCCGCAAGCGCGAGCACGGTATGCATCAGCACGTTGGCGCCCGCCGCGCAATCGACTTGCGTTGCGTCCTCAAGCTCATTGTGGCTGATGCCGTCCTTGCAGGGCACGAACACCATCGCGGCCGGGATCCTTGTATTGAGGTTGCAGGCATCGTGCCCCGCGCCGGAGGTGATGCGGCGGTGGGAATAGCCGAGCCTCTCCGCTGCGCCCTCCACCGCGTCGACCAGCTTCGCATTGAAATGGGTCGGCGGCTTGCGCCAGACCAGATCGAGCGTGACCTCGACCTTGCGCCGCGCCGCGATCTCGGCGACGGCGGCGCGCAGCTCCCCGTCCAGCGCATCCATGATCGCGGCATCCGCGCTGCGGCAGTCCACGGTGAAGGCGATCTCGCCGGGAATGACGTTGCGCGACGGCTTTGCGATCACGGCCTCGCCGACGGTGCCGACCGCGTTCGGAGCGTGGTTCCGGGCGATGCTCTCCATCGCCAGCACGATTTCCGACAGCGTCGCCAGCGCATCGCGCCGCAGCCGCATCGGCGTCGAGCCGGCATGGCTCTCGAAGCCCACGATCCTGCCGTCATACCACAGCACGCCCTGGCCGGAATCGACCACGCCGATGGTCTTGCCTTCGGCCTCCAGGATCGGCCCCTGCTCGATATGCAGCTCGACGAAGCTCGACAGCTTCTGCGTGCCGACCGGGCTCTCGCCACGATAGCCGATACTGTCAAGCGCCTCCGCCACCGCGACGCCCTCGGCGTCCTTGCGCGACAGGATGTCGTCGGTGGTGAAATCGCCGACATAGGCGGCCGACGCCATCATCGCCGGCGCAAAGCGCGAGCCTTCTTCGTTGGTCCAGTTGACGATGCATAGCGGCGTTTCCGTCTCGATGCCCGCATCGTTGAGCGTGCGCACCACTTCCAGCGCGGCGAGCGTGCCGAGCACGCCGTCGAACTTGCCGCCGGTCGGCTGGGTGTCGAGATGCGAACCGAGGCCGACCGGCGGCTTCGACATGTCGCGGCCCTTACGTAAGCCGAACATCGAGCCGAGCGCATCGACATGCACCTCAAGACCTGCGTCCTCGCACGCCTTGCGAAACCAGTCGCGCACCTGCTTGTCTTCAGGCCCGAGCGTCAGCCGCCGCACGCCGCCTTTGGGCGTCGCGCCAAACTGCGCGGTTTCGTGGATCGTGCCCCAGAGGCGGGCAGAATCGATCTGCAGATTGGTTGCGGCACGGCTCATGCGGCTGACTCTCTTGTATGCGATTGAAGTTCAATGACGCGCCGCAGCCGCGCCGTCAACCGCGAGACTTTCCTGCGCGATCCTGCCCGCGAGATCGGCAACGCGCTCGACCGCGACGGTTTCGGGCGAGGCCAGCCAGCTTGCCGAGAAAGTCAGCGGCGCGATGTTCACGTCCGCATCCAGTTGCTGCAGGCGTCCATCCCTGAGCTCGTTCTCGACAATCGCGGAGGGAATGACGGCAATGCCGAGGCCCTCGATGGCCATGTGAATGACGGTTGCGAGCGAGGTGCTGGCGTGCAGCCGGATCGGCGGCAGATCGGGTCGGTTGAACAGCGAGCGCACGATTTCATAGGGCTGCGTCTTGCGCGGGAAGGTGATGATCGGGAATCTCGCGAGATCGCGCAAACCGACCGGACCGTTGCCGAGGCCGAGCGCCGGACTGGCCAGAAAGCCGATCGGATAGTCGCACAGCACGCGGTTGCGCACGCCGGAGGCGGAGGAGGGGCCGAGCACAAAGGCGAGCTCGATCTCCTGCGCCAGAAGCCGGGCGTTCAAATTCGGGGAGATGTCGACCTCGATCTCCAGCGACAGGTTCGGATAGGTCGTGTTCACGCTCTTGATCAGGCCCGACAGCCAGGTGTGCACAATGGTCTCGGCAACGCCGAGCCGCAGCACGCCGCGCATCGCGGACCGGTCACCGACCTCCGCCATCATCTCCGAGCGCAGCCCGATCAGCTTTTCCGCGTAGACCATCAGCTGCCGGCCGCTCGGCGTGGGCGAGGCGACGCGGTGATCGCGGTTCAAGAGCCTGACGCCCATCTCGCGTTCGAGCTGGGCGATGCGCTGGGAAATGGCAGGCTGGGTCGTGTTCAGCCGCTGGGCAGCGCCTCGGAAGCTGCCCAGCTTCACCACCCAGAGAAATGTTTCGAGCGACCTGAAGTCCAACATAGGAGGTTATTCCATACCGATAAATCTGATTTATCGATGATGATCAGAAACGACGATTAGACTTTATAGTACGGCTGCGGTTGAGTGTCTTTGTCAAGATAATAGGCAGGTCAGCCAAATGACTGTTTTGACGGCAGCGCAGCCGTTTCGCGGGGATGAGGACATGCTCCCAAGCCTTGAAGCCCGTCTGGCCTGCCGAAATGGCATGGCCTCCACCACGGCCGGCGTCGCCAACGGCTATGTCCAGGGCAATCTCGCGATCCTGCCGGAGAAGCTTGCCGGCGCCTTTCACCGCTTCTGCCAGTTGAACCCGAGGCCGTGTCCAATCATCGGCATGTCCGATGTCGGCGATCCCCGCGTCCCCGCGCTCGGGCTCGATCTCGACATCCGCACCGATGTGCCGCGTTACCGCGTCTGGCGCGACGGCGAATTGGTGGATGAACCGACCGACATCATGGCGCATTGGCGCGATGACCTCGTCGCCTTTGTGCTCGGCTGCTCCTTTTCCTTTGAGGAAGCTCTGATGGCGGACGGCCTGCCGATCCGCCACATCGAGCATAAAGTGCGCGTGCCGATGTATCGCACCAACATCGCCTGCCAGCCGGCCGGACCGTTCGCGGGACCGATGGTGGTCTCGATGCGTCCGTTCAAGCCGGCCGATGCGATCCGCGCGGTGCAGATCACCTCGCGCTTTCCCTCCGTGCATGGCGCGCCGGTGCATCTCGGCCATCCGCATTCGATCGGCATCGCCGATCTCGCTAGGCCCGATTACGGCGATCCGGTGCCGGTCGCGTCCGACGAGCTTCCCGTGTTCTGGGCTTGCGGTGTCACCCCGCAAGCGGTGATTGCGGCGGCGAAGGTGCCGTTCGCGATCACGCATGCGCCGGGGCTGATGCTGGTGACGGATTTGCAGAACACGCATCTTGCCGTGCTTTGATGCAGCGCCTGCCGTTCATTGAGGCTTTACCGGGCGGTTCAACCGCTCCATCGATGGTTTTGTTTAACAGAGGAACTTGGAATGACGATCAGCCGACGCAATGTATTGCTTGGAGCTACCGCCGCCGCAGCGTTCGCGCCACTTGCAAGCCGGGCGCAGACCTCGGAGGTGGTGATCGGCGTGATCTATCCCTTGTCGGGCGCGAGCGCGCAGATCGGCGTCGATGCGCAGAAGTCGTTCGAGACCGCGGCCGAGGTGATCAACAAGAATTATGATTTCGATCTTCCGCTGGCCAAGGGCGAGGGCCTGCCGGGATTAGGCGGCGCCAAGGTGCGCCTCATCTTCGCCGACCACCAGGCCGATCCGCAGAAGGGCCGCGCCGAGGCCGAGCGGCTGATCACGCAGGAAAAGGTCTGCGCCATCATCGGCACCTATCAGAGCGCGGTCGCGGTCACCGTCAGCCAGATCTGCGAGCGCTACCAGATCCCCTTCATTTCCGCGGACAACTCCTCGCCGAGCCTGCATCGCCGCGGCCTGAAATTCTATTTCCGCGCAGCGCCGCATGACGAGATGTTCTCCAAGGCGATGTTCGATTTCTTCGATGCGATGAAGAAGAAGGGAACCAAGATCGAGACGCTGTCGCTGTTCCACGAGGATACAATCTTCGGCACCGATTCCGGCAATGCGCAGGCAAAGCTCGCTGGCGAGCGCGGCTACAAGGTCGTCGCCGACATCAAATATCGCGCCAACTCGCCGTCATTGTCGGCCGAGGTGCAGCAGCTCAAGGCGGCGAACGCCGACGTCCTGATGCCCTCGAGCTACACGACCGACGGCATCCTGCTGGTGAAGACCATGGCCGAGCTCGGCTACAAGCCCAATGCGATCGTCGCGCAGGACGCCGGCTTCTCCGAGAAGGCGCTCTATGACGCGGTCGGCGACAAGCTCGAAGGCGTGATCTCGCGCGGCTCGTTCTCGCTCGACCTCGCCGCCAAGCGGCCGATGATCGGCAAGATCAATACGATGTTCAAGGAGAAGTCGGGCAAGGACTTGAACGACTTCTCCTCGCGCCAATTCATGGGCCTGATCGTGATGGCCGACGCCATCAACCGCGCCAAGTCGACCGACGGCGACAAGATCCGCGAGGCGCTGGTTGCGACCGATATGCCGGGCGAGGTGACGATCATGCCTTGGAAGCGCGTGAAGTTCGACGAGATGGGTCAGAACAACGACGCCGATCCGGTGCTGCTGCAATATGTCGGCGGCAAGTTCGTCACCATCTTCCCGGCGCAGGCCGCCGTGGCCGAAGCCACCTGGCCGATGAAGTAGGCGCCAGGGCGGGAGGGGGGCGTGACCGCCGAAACCATCATCCAGAGTCTTGCCAGCGGGCTTCTGATGGGGCTGCTCTACGGCCTGATCGCCGTGGGGCTGGCGCTGATCTTCGGCCTGATGGATGTCGTGAATTTCGCCCATGGCGAATTCCTGATGATCGCGATGTACGCGACCTTTTTCCTGTTCGCGTTCTTCGCGGTCGATCCGCTGCTGTCGGCGCCGCTGGTCGCGGCCGCGCTGTTCGTGTTCGGGGCCGTCGTCTATCTCCCGATCGTGCGCTTTGCGATGCGCGCGAAAGCCAATGCCGGCATGGTGCAGATCTTCTCGACCTTCGGGCTTGCGATCGTCATGCGGGGGCTGGCGCAGTTCTTCTTCACGCCCGACTATCGCAGCATCACGCATTCCTGGCTCGGCGGTAAGACCGTCTCGGTCGCGGGCATCTATTTGCCCGAGCCGCAATTGATGGGCGCGCTGGTCTCGATCGTGGCTTTTGCGGCGCTCTATTTCTTCATCAATCGCACGGACTTCGGCCGCGCGCTTGAGGCGACGCGTGAGGACAATGGCGCCGTCGCCCTCGTCGGCATCGACAAGAACCGGGTGTTCGCGCTCGGCTGGGGGCTCGGCGCAGCGTTTGTCGGGCTGGCCGGCGCGATCATGGCGATGTTCTTCTATGTCTATCCCGACGTCGGCGCGTCGTTTGCGCTGATCGCTTATGTGACGGTCGCGCTCGGCGGCTTTGGCAGCGTGTTCGGCGCCTTCGCCGGCGGCATCATCGTCGGTCTCGTCGAGGCCGTCACCGCGTTGGTGCTGCCGCCCTCGCTGAAATCGGTCGGCATCTATGCGGTCTATCTGCTGGTCGTGTTCGTTCGCCCGCGCGGCCTGTTCGGGTCGATGTGATGGACAAGAACTTCACCGAGCGCCGCCGGCGCGAACTGCTGCTCGCGGCTGTCCTAGCCGTGATTGCCGCCATCGTGCCGCTGTTCGTGAAGGACGTCTATGTCCAGAACATCATGGTCCTGACCCTGATGTATGCGGCGCTGTCGCAGAGCTGGAACATCCTGTCCGGCTATTGCGGGCAGATC
>Ga0210407_10004786_pt1 | contig 10580 bp, 10 predicted proteins | sample IncBWC27MmetaG_FD_150860 | JGI IMG/M metagenome (GOLD analysis project Ga0210407, IMG submission 150860) | Forest soil microbial communities from Barre Woods Harvard Forest LTER site, Petersham, Massachusetts, United States - Inc-BW-C-27-M | ecosystem: Environmental > Terrestrial > Soil >... | reverse complement strand
TACCGAGATAGGTGTCGAGAAGAACACAACGATTGTGTTTCCGCTGCCCATCGATATTATTAACAGTTGGGTGCAATCGTTAGGGGGACAGCAAAAGTAAGAATGGCATCAGGCGGAAGACGCGGCGGCGCTGGTGAACGCGTGCTGGAGGGCAGGCACGTCATCGGTTTGTTCATGTTGATGCTGCTGTTCTCCGGCGTTTTCTTCACTCTCGGCTTTGTCATGGGCCGCAATCAGTACGACGGCCAAGTGCGCGCCGCTTCGAATCCGCGCACCGTTCAGCCCGCTCCTGTCGCTCCCAAATCCGATCCCGCCGCAAGACATTCGAATGAAGCGCGCCGCGATTCCGATCCCGCCAGCGACGTCAACTCCCAACCCAACTCGGATTGGAGTTTCTACAACTCCGGCAAGTCTTCTTCGCCCGATGACAATCTGAAGCCTGCATGGTCCATCCCCGCGCCAACCGCGCGCACCGTTCCGGCCTCCGCAAGAGGCAAGGGCGGAAAAACCGTGGCCGCGCCCGCGCTTCCCGCGAATTCCTACACCTTGCAAGTCGCCGCGCTGCGCCGTGAATCCGACGCCATGAGCCTCGCTTCTCACCTGCAAAGGAAAAAATTCCCGGCCTTCGTGGTTTCTCCGCAGGGCGACAAATATTACCGCGTGCAGGTCGGTCCCTACGCCGATCAAAAATCCGCGGACGCCGCCAGAAAAGGTCTCGAGGGCGCCGGCTTCAAAGCTATCGTGAAGCATTGATGCCGTTGCGCTCCCGGACTCATTTTTTCCCGCCGTACCCGGGGTCGGCTGCCCCTGCCGCTTTTCGCCTGCTCTGCGCCGCCGTCTCCGGCGCGGCTCTGTCTCTTTCCTACACCGGATTTTACTTCAGCATCTACTCTTGGCTTTGCATCGGCCTTCTCCTCGTGGTCATTCTGGACGCGCGCGCGCCCATTGCCTTTGCTTGCGGCTTCGTCCACACGCTCGTTTTCGTTTTTACTTCCGTGCCCTGGATCGCCACCGTGCTCTCTGTTCACGGCGGCCTTTCTCGCGTCGGCGGCTGGGCGATTCTGTTTCTCATCGCTTCGATTATGGGCATACTCACCGGCGCTTTCGCCTGGTGTGTTCGCCGTCTCGCGCGACGCAGCCTGGTGCTTGCTTGCGTGGGCGCGCCCTTCCTGTGGGTCACCTTCGAATTCGCCCTCGCGCACCTTCCCGAAATCAGTTTTCCCTGGAATTTGCTCGGCTATCCCGCCTCCGCGAATCTCGCCCTTCTCCAGCTCACCACCATCACCGGCATTTGGGGCCTCTCCTTTGTGGTCGCCGCTTTCAATGCGCTGCTCGCTTGGACGACTTCGGCTCCCGCGCCGGCCCTCAAGATGCGCGCCGCGATTCTCACCGTGGCCGCCTTGCTCATTCTCGTCGTCATGGCCTTCGGCCCACGGTTCATCCCGGGACCTTCCGCCGGTCATTTCGCCCGCGCCGTCCAGCCCAACTTCCCGGAAGCCATGGAGTACCCCGCGGACTGGTTCAAGGCGCACGTCCGCGATCTCGAGGAAATCGAGGAGCTAAGCCTCGCCCCTTCCAATCACTCCACCGACCTCCTCGTCTGGCCGGAAGCGCCCGCGCCCTTTTCCTTCGAAGATCCCCAGTTCGCTCGCCACGCTTCGCTGCTCGCCATTCATTTTCAGCATCCCTTCCTCGCCGGAGTTATCGAGTGGAAGCCCGCGCCCGAATCATCCGCCGGCGGGCACGCCGCGCCCGCTCCCTATAACAGCGCCATTCTGCTGGACTCACAAGGTCAAATGGTTTTCACCTACGATAAAATTCACCTCGTTCCCTTCGGCGAATATGAGCCGTTTCCCTTGATTCATCATGTCGTTGCCAGCGTTTCCTCCGAAGTCGGCGGTTTCCGCAAAGGCACCAAATATTCCGTCGAGCAACTGCCGGGCGGCTACACCTTCGGCACTTTCATTTGCTACGAAGCCATCTATCCCGGAGAAATTCGCCGCTTCGCCGCCAATGGCGCCGAGCTATTCGTCAACCTTTCCAATGACGGTTGGTTTGGCCGTTCCGCTGCGCCCGAACAGCATCTCCGCATGGCCCGCGTGCGCGGCGTCGAAAATCGCCGCTGGCTCCTTCGTGTCACCAACAACGGCATCACCGTTAGCGTCGATCCCTATGGCCGCATCTTCCGTCCGCTCCCACAAGACGTCCGCGCCGCCGTCGATTTGCCGTACGACTTTCGCACCGACGAAACCATTTACACGCGCTTCGGCGACTGGTTCGCTTGGCTCTGCGTCCTCGTTTCCGTTATTCTGTTAGCCTCAACGTCAAAGAAAGGAAATACTGCGCCAGAAGAACTCTTGATACCGGTAACGGATATTCCGCCGTCACTTGTAGGGGCGCGTTTCAACGCGTCCCAGCGGCTTTAGGCACCACCGAGTCCCCGCCCAGGTTCTTAGGCTTTGCAGCGCACCCATACCCCATGATTCTCGAAGATCTCCAGCACCGCTACGAACTCCTCAAGCCCCGCATTACTATGGTTCGGAGTTATCTTTGACGCCGCGCCACATCGCGAACGCCTGAAGTCCCTCGAAGACCGCATCGCCCAGCCTGATTTCTGGAGCAATCAAGAGTCCGCGCAATCCGTGCTGCGCGATCGCAAGCGCTCCGAAGATCAAATCGCCGCCGATGATAAGCTCGTTTCGCTTTCCGGCGACCTGGACACCTACATTCACCTCGCGCAGGAAGAAACCAACGCCGCTCAGCGCAACGATCTGCTCAAAGAGCTCGATCGCGAGCTAAACAACGCCGAAAATTTCATCGCCGACCTGGAAACCAAAACGCTGCTCTCCGGCGAAAGCGATCACCTCAACGCCATCATGACCATCAAGCCCGGCGCCGGCGGCACGGAATCGCAGGATTGGGCCTCCATCCTGCTGCGTATGTACTTGCGGTGGGCTGAGCGCAAGGGCATGAGCGCCGTCGTTCTCGATGAAACTCCCGGTGAAGAAGCCGGCATCAAAAACGCCACTATCCAGTTTGCCGGTGAAAATGCCTATGGGATGCTCATCGGCGAAGCCGGCGTGCATCGCCTCGTACGCATCTCGCCGTTTGACCAAGCCGCGCGCCGCCATACTTCCTTCGCTTCTGTTTTCGTCATTCCGGAAGTCGACGACAAAATCGAAATCAACATCCGGCCCGAGGATTTGCGCGTCGATACCTTCCGCTCCGGCGGTAAGGGCGGCCAAAACGTCAACAAAGTGGAGACTGCCGTGCGTATCACGCACATTCCCACCGGCATCGTGGTCGGCTGCCAGGTCGAGCGCAGCCAGCACAAGAATCGCGAGCTGGCCATGAAGATGCTTCGCTCCCGCCTCTACGACCTCGAAATCCAAAAGCGCCAGGCGGAGACCGACAGGCTCGACGAAACCAAGATGGACATTTCCTTCGGCAGCCAGGTCCGTTCTTACGTTATGCAGCCCTATCGCCAGATCAAGGACCATCGCACGAAATTCGTAGTCGGAGATGTCGACCGTGTTCTCGACGGCGACCTCGACCCCTTCATGCGCTCCTACCTGATGGCCAAGAAAACCAAAGGCAAGCTCGAAGTCCAGCCCGACGACGAAATGAAAGTGGATAGCGAATAGCGCGTAACGCGTGAGTCCGGCAGAGAGGGGTTGTCGGCCGGACCTCACAAATCGCGTGACTGCCGCTCTGGCGACGAAAGGCGAAGCCCAAGCGCTCGGCAACGCGTACCAGTTCTTTGGCTGTAATCGCTGGCAACTTGGGGGTCAAACTGGAATCTCAATCGGTTTGATTAAAATGTCTTCCGTGGGTATCGGCAAGCCATCTTCGACTAGGCTCTCAATGTAGAGCTGAATCGCTTCACGTACGTTCTGCATGCCCTCATCGATAGTTTCGCTCTGTGTGTGGCAACCCGGTAGCGTAGGGCAGAAGACGTGGTAACCTCCTTCCTCCTCCTTCTCGAAGATAACCGTAAACCGGTGCGCCATCGCTTGCCTCCGCTCCCTTCATTCTAGCTGAATCCGCAACGACCAGGCTGTTGGCTCTCCAACCGGCAGGCCTCGGAACCATTCAATCCCTATAATCGCCGTTCGACCCTCGATTTCTACCATTCGCTGCTTTCTCCTTTACCCTTGCATTAGTTCGACGCTACCATTCGCTTTGCAATCGTAGCTTTGTCACGATCGCAGGTCGCCAGAGGCTGGGGCGCTGCTTTTAGCACACGCATCCACCGGTTTGCAGCCAGTTTTCGGACTAAACTATTTGGTTGCAATAATTTGCAGCCTCTTTGGCGCACCCAAAAAAGTTATCTCCGGCAAAATCAATGGCTTGCAGCCTCTTTTGCAAAACACCCGGGTGGGGGGGAGGTCTGCAGAGGACTTCGTTGCTTCTTGCGGGTCGGGGTGGTAGCTTACTGAAGACAAGCGAATAGCATGAAAATTAGGCCTGACGCTGGCTGTTTCCCCCTGCGCATTTGTGGTTGCCGCTTTGCGTCCAAGTTTTGAAGCTTTGAAAAAGGAGATCCTGTCTTGAGCGAAGGATTACGCAATTTCTTGTTTACTTCCGAATCCGTTACCGAAGGCCATCCCGACAAGATCGCCGATCAAATTTCCGACGCCGTTCTCGATGAAGTAATGCGGCAGGATCCCATGGGTCGCGTGGCGTGCGAAACGCTGGTGACCACCGGTTTGGCCGTGGTCGCCGGAGAAATTACCACCAGCGCGCATGTGGATTACGATAGCCTGGTGCGCGACACGATTCGCGAAGTCGGCTACGACGACGCGACCTACGGCTATGATGGCCGGACCTGTGCGGTTATGTGCACCGTAAAGCGCCAGTCGCCGGACATCGCCATGGGCGTGGATACCGGCGGCGCGGGCGACCAGGGCCTCATGTTCGGCTTCGCTTGCGACGAAACCGAAGAGTTGATGCCCATGCCCATTCAACTGGCCCACCGCTTGACGCAGCGCCTCGCCGAAGTTCGCAAGTCCAAAAAAGTTGATTTCCTTCGTCCCGACGGAAAATCCCAGGTCACCATTGAATACCGCAAGGGACGCCCCTCGCGCGTGGACACCGTGGTCATATCCACGCAGCATGACGAGAAGGTTTCCACAAAGGATCTGCACGATGCGGTGATGGAGCAGGTGATTCGGCCCATCGTGCCTGCATCCATGCTCGATCGCAACACGAAGTACCACATCAACCCGACCGGGCGCTTTGTGATTGGCGGGCCGATGGGCGACGCCGGAGTTACCGGCCGCAAGATTATTGTGGACAGCTATGGCGGCTATAGCCGTCACGGCGGCGGTGCGTTTTCCGGCAAGGATCCGTCGAAGGTGGATCGTTCCGCGTGCTACATGGCGCGGTACATCGCGAAGAACATTGTTTCTGCGGGCCTGGCGAGCAAGGTGGAAGTGCAGCTCGCGTATGCCATCGGCGTGGCGGAGCCGGTTTCCGTTATGGTCGATGCGTTTGACACGGAGAACGTGCCGGAAGAGCGCATTACCTCGCTGGTGCGCGAGAATTTTGCGCTGACGCCGAAGGGAATCATCGAGGCGCTGGATTTGCGCCGGCCAATTTACAAGCCGACCGCGGCGTACGGGCACTTTGGCCGCACCGGCCCGGGCTTCACTTGGGAGCGCACAGATCGCGCGGCAGCGCTGCGCAAGGCCGCGGGCTTGAGCGCAAGCGCCACCGCGAGCATTGAAGTCGGCGCGCGGGCGTAACACCTCGCGCTGCTTTCACTTGCCGAAATAAATCGCTGTTTCAGCTTGGGATTTAAGATTTCAAATTCGAGGAGCACCACTTTGGCTATCGCGGAAATGAAAAAAGGTGATGTAAAGGATATTTCGCTGGCGGACGCCGGCAAGCGCAAAATCGAGTGGTCGGCGCAACAGATGCCGGTGCTCGAAATCATCCGCAAACGCTTTGTGAAAGAGCAGCCGCTGAAGGGATTGCGCGTCTCGGCTTGTCTGCACGTGACCAGCGAAACGGCGAACCTGGCGATCACCCTGCGGGATGGTGGCGCGCAGGTGGTGCTATGCGCTTCAAACCCGCTCTCGACGCAGGATGAGGTGGCGGCCTCGCTGAACCGCGATTTCAATATTCCCACCTACGCCATCAAAGGCGAGGACAACCAAACGTATTACGCGCACCTCGGCGCGGCGCTCGAGCACAAGCCGCAGTTCACAATGGACGATGGCGCGGACTTGGTGACCATGCTGCTCACCAAGCGCACCGACTTGGTTCCCAACGTGATAGCCGGTACGGAGGAAACAACCACCGGCGTGATTCGACTGCGCGCGATGGCCAAGGATGGCACGCTGAAGTATCCGATCATTGCGGTGAACGATGCGCAGACGAAGCATTTCTTCGACAATCGCTACGGCACCGGGCAATCGACACTGGATGGCGTGATTCGCGCGACGAATCTGCTGCTGGCTGGGCTGAAGGTTGTGATTGCCGGCTACGGTTGGTGCGGGCGCGGCATCGCGATGCGCGCCAAGGGGCACGGCGCGGATGTAATCATCACGGAAATTGATCCAACCAAGGGCATTGAAGCGGTGATGGACGGTTTCCGCGTGATGCCGATGGCTGATGCCGCGAAGGAAGGCGACGTTTTCATTACCGTGACCGGAAACAAGAGCGTGATTCGCGCCGAACATTTTGACCTGATGAAGAATGGCGCGGTGGTTTGCAACTCCGGGCACTTCAACGTCGAGATCGACATTCCCGCGCTGGAGAAATTGTCCAGCGGCAAACGCGAAGTGCGGCCGCTGGTGGACGAGTATGTGCTCAAGGGCAATCGCAAAGTCTATTTGCTGGGCGAAGGCCGCCTGGTGAATCTAGCGACTGCGGAAGGACACCCGGCCGCGGTGATGGATATGAGTTTTGCGAACCAGGCGCTCTCGGCGGAATACCTGCTGAAAAACTACAAGACGCTGAAGCCTCAGGTCTATGTCGTGCCCGAACACCTGGACCGCGAAATCGCGCGGCTCAAGCTCGAATCCATGGGCCACAAACTGGATAAGCTGACTCCGGAGCAAGAGCATTACCTCGCCTCCTGGCAAGAAGGCACGTAGGCTTCGCGAATCAGAGTAGTTTTTCTCGCGATACGTTTTCGCGTTCTCCACTAACCGGAGTCCTATCCACGCGCATGTACGATCTGGCCAGCGCCGCGCTCGACACCGCAAAAATCAGAGGAGCTTCTTACGCCGACGTGCGCGTGATGCATTTGCGGCAGCGCGACCTGACCACCAAAAACGGACAGGTGGGAACGCTGGCGCAGTCCGAATCGATTGGCATCGGCATTCGCGTGCTGGCCAGCGGCGCGTGGGGCTTTGCTTCCACCGATCGCATGACGCGCGAAGGCGTAGCGGCGTGCGCGGCGCAGGCGGTGTCGATTGCGAAGGCATCGGCGCTGGCGAAGCGCGACGACGTGGTGATGGCGCCGGAAGACGCCTATGTCGATAGCTGGCAGAGCCCATTTCGCAAGGACCCGTTCGAAATTCCACTGGAAACGCAATTGGCGCTGCTTCTTGCGGCGGATGCAGAGATGCGGGGCGTTAAAGGCGTGACCCTCACTGAAACCGACATGCAGTTTCGGAAGATTGACTCGTGGTTTGCATCGAGCGTCGGTTCGCGAATTCACCAGAGAAAAATGATTACCGGCTGCGGCATTGTGGCCACTTCGTTTCAGGGCGACGAAATCCAGAAGCGCTCGTATCCGAACAGTTTTGGCGGGCAGCATGCGCTGCAAGGGTACGAGCTGGTGGAATCGATGGATTTGCTGAATCACGCGCCGCGGATCGCGGAAGAAGCGGTGGCGTTGCATGCGGCGGCGCAGTGCCCTCAGAAAACCGGCACGCTTATTCTGGGTGGGAGCCAGCTGGGTTTACAGATTCATGAATCGGTGGGGCATCCGGTCGAACTGGATCGCGTGCTGGGGCAGGAAGCGAATTTCGCGGGGACGAGTTTTCTTACGCTCGATCAACTCAACAAGCTTCGCTACGCGTCGGATATCGTCAACGTCGTTGCCGATGCGCGGCCCGAACACGGACAGGGGCTGGGGACGTTTGCTTACGATGACGAGGGCGTTCCGGCGCAATGCACGGACGTCATCAAGGCTGGGCAGTTTCGCGGGTATCTTTCAAATCGGGAGACCGCGCACCTTATCGGGTTGCAGCGCTCTTCCGGAACGATGCGCACGGAAAGCTGGAATCGGCTGCCGATTATTCGCATGACCAATGTGAGTTTGCTGCCGGGAACGTGGACGTTCGACGACTTGGTAGCTGACACAGACGACGGGATCCTCATGGAGACGAACCGGTCCTGGTCCATCGATGACCGACGATATCAATTTCAGTTTTCGACGGAAATTGGCTGGGAGATCAAGGGCGGGAAGCGCGGGCGAATGCTGAAGAACCCGAGCTATAGCGGAATTACGACGGAGTTCTGGAATTCGTGCGACGCGATCTGCGAGCGCGAGCATTGGACTCTGTGGGGCACGCCGAATTGCGGGAAGGGCCAGCCGATGCAGACGATGGGAACCGGCCACGGGGCATCGCCTTCGCGGTTTCGCAACGTCCGGATTGGGACGGCGTTTTCCGAACAATGACCATGACGCGAAAATCTGGCGCGGCGGCAATGCCGAAGGCCGGCGCCACGCGCGAGCTTCGCAGCATCATTGATACGGTGCTGCGGTTGGCCAAGTCTATTGGCGTCGCGGAGACGGAAGTACATGTCGATGAGACCATTAGCGCGTTGACGCGCTTTGCAAACAACGCCATTCACCAGAACGTGGCGGAACACACGGTGAACGTATCGGTGCGAACGCAGGTGGACCTGCGCACCGCGCGCGCGACGACGAATCGCATCGATGAGGACTCCCTGCGGGCGGCCATCGAGGCGTCGCTTTCCTTGGCGCACAGCCAGCCGAAAAATCCGCATTTGCTGCCGCTGCCCGGAAAGCAGCGCTGCCGCGGGGTGTACCGTTTTATCCGTAAGACGGCGGCGCTGAGGCCGGAAGATCGCGCGCGTGCGGTGCGGCGAGCATGCGACTTGGCGGTCAAGAAGGGGCAGACGGCGGCAGGGATTTTCTCGAGCGCGCAAACGCAAAGCGCGATGGGGAATTCGCGCGGTCTGTTTACGGCGTATCGCGACACCCACGCGGTGTTTTCGATCACCATGCAAGAAGACTCGGCGGCAAGCTGGGCCAAGGAAAATGCGGCGGACGTCGCGGACATCGATCCGCAGCGATTGGCAGAACGGGCGAGCGAGAAGGCGCATCGCGCCACCGACGCGCGCGAGCTTGCGCCGGGCCGGTACACGGTGATTTTGGAGCCAGCCGCAGTGCTCGATTTAGTGGGCTTTCTTTTTTATGACTTTGCGGCAACGGCGCTTCAAGACAAGCGATCTTGCCTCAACGAGCGCATGGGCAAGCACGTATTCGGCAAGAACATCAGCATTGTGGACGACGTCTTCCATCCGTTGCAGCTGGGCGCTCCGTACGATGGAGAAGGCATGCCCAGGCAGCGGGTGCTGCTGGTGGATCGCGGTGTGCCCAAGAACCTGGTGTACTCGCGGGCTTCGGCGAAAGCCGTGAAGAAGAAGCCCACGGGTCATGGGTTCATGCTGCCGAACGAATACGGGGAAGCACCCATGAATCTGGTTTTTTCGGGTGGCAACGCTTCGCTGGATCAAATGATTGCCTCGACGGAGCGTGGGTTGCTGGTAACGCGACTGTGGTACATCCGGGAGGTCGACCCCTACGAGAAAATCATGACCGGGATGACGCGGGACGGGCTATTCTTGGTGGAAAAGGGGCGGGTAACATCGGCGGCGCGCAATTTCAGGTTTAACCAGTCGATCCTGGAGATGCTGCGCAATGTGGAGATGCTGGGACCCGCCGTCCGGGCGACAGGGGAAGAGGCCTTCGAGATGGTGGTTCCGGCCATGAAAATCCGCGACTTCCATTTTTCGGAAGTCACAAAGTTCTAGCAGCCAACGCGTTCTCCCCGGCACCGGAATAGGTTACTTCGATACTGGGGCCAGATAGGGGCGTTCCACGACCGTTGACCTCCGGGATGGAAGGTCACATTCGTCGATGCGATCCAGAATCCGAAGTGAGATGCCAATTTCCTTGCACGCTTCCACCGCGGCGTCATTGAAGTACAGAAACACAAGAAATTGACCCTGCTGCCTGTACTTAGTTCGGGCTACTAAGCCCTGGGTATCTGTCTCGATAGTTGTGTAGACCAAGATTCTCTCTGCGTATCGAAAGTTGCTCTTTGTCATGCGACTATCGAGCGTTTTAACCAAATGGACATGGGGCAGCGAACCTGTCGAAACTTCATCTAAAGTCAAACCTACCACGGAGAACATTTCTATCCTTTGTGCGCTGACTGCCTCGCGCGCCGCTCGCATCGCTGGGATCGCCTGTCACAGTAATCTTCCCAACAAACTCGAGTCGTGTAGGTCCGCCGGCCCCCCATTGTTCCGAAAGGGTTACTCGTGCGGCGGGCCGGGCGGCAAGGCCCCGACTCGTCCACGCTAATGGC